>WNFV01002534.1_pt1 | contig 28236 bp, 21 predicted proteins | sample 5400101 | NCBI WGS metagenome assembly WNFV01 (sample SAMN13153361, study PRJNA577476) | soil metagenome | isolation source: 115 cm soil or saprolite under grassland replicate 1 | place: USA:California | collected 2016-06-15
CGCGGCTGGACGCGAATCACGAAAGGCAGTGACCTGATCATCGCGAAATAGAATGGTTGCTTTGGTTTCGTTATTTATGATTTTACAGAAGATGCAACTTGACATGTTGTAATACATTCGCAGGAATGTTATGGCAGCGTGTCTAAGGAGTGGCGGTAGGGATCGGTCCATACGTCGGCGCGCAAACAATATCATAGTATTTCAACTCGGCAGATTTGTTTTCCTGTGCATAAGCCGCGGCTTCATCTCCGGTGATGCGGACACTATCAAGCGCTTCGAGCACTTGATGAGGCCAATAACGCGGCAAGGTCATTAAAGGATCATTGATCGCACCTTCAGGCAGATAAGCAGGACGACCTGGGTCTTGCTTGTTCGCGAGGGGAACCCAGTTGTACATGACTGGGCCGCGCGAGTTGCTGGTAAAGCCCAGTCTATATCCCAATTGACGAGCGGCTTCCACCGGGCCAGACCCAAAGCCGCCTCCTGGCCAGACGATTGCAATTGGCGTTTTATTGAATCTCTCCTTGAAGGCCGTGATGGAGCCTTTCAGTTCGCGCGAAAGGATTGCGCTGGGTGAGTTATCGCTGAGGTATGTACCGATCATGACTCCTTGTGCTTGATGATCCACCCAGCCTTCGTTTTCGAGCGCGATATTTTCCTGCCAAGTTACCTCAGCCGTATCCGGCTGACTTGGCCAGCCATTGACCACTGGCCAGCCCCAATTCGCCCAATATTCCCGAAAATTTTTTTCGAAGTTTTCGCCGCGATGTTGGTCATCTTGGATGATAAGCGCGGAGCGTACTGGAATCTTTGCATTCGCTTCCATAAAATCAGCTAATTGTTGTGTATTGATAGCTTGAAATCCCTGTTCCTTTAGTTGATTCATAGTGCGGTTGAAATCGATCACGTGGATTCCATCGAGTGTTTCAGGTTTCCCCTTGAAAATGCCATGAAACATAATAATCATGACTATAGTGCCAGGTGTGGCATTATTCGGATCCCATTTAGCTTTGAGATACTGGCAGGAGTCCTTGATATAGCCGTGAGGCGTATCATAAACATTCAGATATGGCGATTGATAAGGACGTGGCAGAGCCGGCGGTGACTTTATGCTAGCAGGTTGCTGGGTAGGTGTGTTACTTGCTACAGGTGAAATAATATCAGTCAAGGAGGATGGCCTGATAGTTTGGCAAGAACCCAGAAGAAGAGTGAGTAAAAAAATGGTTATATGGCGGTAACGCCGGAATGTCGTTGAATGTGTATTAAAGGATGGTTGTCGCGACATGGGCTACATTGTATCCAAAAAGTAAGACTTTCGTTTAATAAAACAGGATGACATGGCTGTCACCCTGTTAAACCGTATATATTGGTGCTTTTTCATGGCGTTGTGGAAAGTAGTCCATATGTTGGTGCGCAGAGGATGTCATAATATTCCAGTTCAGTGGATTTGTTTTGTTGTGCGTAGGCCGCGGCTTCGTTTCCAATGGCGCGGATTATGTCCAATTGTGACAAGGCCTCTCTTGGCCAATATCGTGGCAGAGTCAGGCGTGGGTCATTGGCTGGCCCTTCAGGTATCCAGGTGGGACGCCCTGGATCCTCAGCATCTGCAAGCGGGATCCAGTCGAACATGATTGGGCCACGTGGGTTGACTGTAAATCCAACGCGATAGCCAACTTCCCGCGCGACTTCAGTCCCTCGAGGGGTAAATCCACCGCCAGGCCAGATATAAGCAATGGGAGTCTTTCCAAAATATTTCTGAAGATTATCGATTGATCCTTGCAGTTCGCTGTAGATGAATTCATCTGTTGAACCTGGGCTGATATTGATATTATGAACGACGCCATGTGCTTCATAGTCCACCCAGCCTTCTTTAGAGAGCATGACATTTTCCTGCAAAAACTGGTCGTCTCCACCGAATGCACTGATCCAGCCATTAATCACAGGCCAGCCCCATTGTTCGTAATAGGGGCGGAAATGCTCAAAGGCTTCGGCACGGTGTCGGTCATCATAAGTTAATACGACCGAGCGTTGGGGAATTGGTGCGTTGTAATCTAAAAAGTCCGCCAGCTGAGTGGCATTGATCGCTTCAAAGTCTAGTTCCTTGAGGCTATTCATAAGTTTGTTGAAATCCTGGACGGTGATATCGTTATTATCCAGGGAGCTGGAGTCCTTGTTGATACCGTGGAACATAATTACCATGACAATCGTTCCAGGCGCGGCATTCTTCGGTTCCCATTTTGCTTTGAGGTACTGACACGTATCCGAAATATAAGTATGAGGCGAATCATGTGAATTTAAATAGGTCGTTTGATAGATGGCAGGTAATGCCGGCGGTGTGCGAGGTACGGTAGGCGTTGGGATCGGTGTTTCAGTCAATGTGGGCGTGCTTGTTGGCTGGCTGATTTGAGCCACTGCGGTTTCAAAAGCTTGCGTGAATGCAATATTGGGGTCAGTACTAACAGGAGCGGGCTGGCATGCGGATAATACAACAGCGAGTAGGATTGAGGCCAGAATGAAGCATGATGGCTTTAGCATGGAGTGTATTTTATATGATAACTCGTAGGGACGGCAGCTGCCGTCCCTACGAGTTTATTCATCCGATTTGCCTGCGATAAAGTCCTCCACTTTTTCGCGGCTGACACTATCTCGGAATTGTTTGGGAGGCGTTTTAAAGAAGTAAGAGGAAGGGCCAATGATTGGACCGCACAGTTTTCGGTCGAGAGCGATCTTGGCACAACGGACTGCGTCGATGATCACGCCTGCTGAGTTTGGACTATCCCACACTTCGAGTTTGACTTCTACATTAAGGGGCACATCGCCAAAAGTGGTGCCTTCCATGCGGAGATATGCCCATTTGCGATCGGTTAGCCACGGTACGTAATCGCTAGGCCCGACATGGACATTATCCTTGCCGAGTTCGTAGGGGATCATGCTGGTGACCGCACCAGTCTTTGAAATCTTTTTTGATTCAAGGCGCTCGCGTTCGAGCATGTTGAGGAAATCGGTGTTACCGCCGAAGTTGAGCTGATAGGTACGGTCAATGTGGACGCCGCGATCTACGAAAAGCGTGGCGAGGGCGCGGTGCAAAATCGTCGCGCCGACCTGTGATTTTACGTCATCGCCAAGGATCGGCAGGCGCGCGTCCATAAAGCGCTTGCTCCAATATTCTGAGGAGGCGATAAACACCGGGATGCCATTGACAAATGCACAGCCCGCCTCAAGACATTGTTCTACGTACCATTTGGTCGCCATTTCGGACCCAACAGGTAGAAAGTTTACAACTACATCGGTTTTGGTTTCTTTGAGCCGTTTGACGATGTCCGCTGTGGGACCAGCCGTTTTCTTGATCTTTCCAGAAAGATATTTGCCTATTCCATCATGGGTCATGCCGCGCACGACAGGCACGTCGAGATTGGGCACGTCGGTAAATTTATACGTATTGTTCGGATCGGCAAAGATCGCTTGGGAAAGATCCTTGCCTACTTTGGTGGCGTTTATATCAATACCGAGGGTGAATTCGATATCGCGAATATGATATCCCCCGAGCCGAGGATGCATGACCCCTGGAACACTTGCATCGTCAGGAGTATCTTTGTAGTAGCTCACGCCCTGAACCAGAGAGGAAGCACAATTTCCAACGCCGATAATGGCGACGCGTACTTTTTTAGCTGGCACTTTTTTAGCTGGCATAGATCCTTCTCCTTCGTTTGGGTTGATATATTCGAATGATATTAATATTCTTGGGCTCAAATCATGATATGCCCGTGATGTATAATCTTACGGAAGGTTGATGATGTCAGTAGACAAGATCAAACGGCTTGAGCGCCTGCTCGAAGTTTCACGCGGACTGAGCGCCGCGGGCGACGTTGAAAAATACCTTCAAACCATTCTCTCTGCCGCTACCGAATTAACCGAGAGCGAAACCAGCTCTATTATGGAGTTCGATGAAACTTCTAAGGAACTGTGTTTTTCCGTGGTTCCGTGGTTCCACCGCGACTCCCTTAAAGGCGTTAAAGTGCCATTAGAAGGAAGTGCCGCAGGATATGTATTCTTGCAAGGCCAAGCTGTCATTATCAGAGATACAAGCAATGATGCACGTCATTTCCACACGATTGATCGTTTGAGCCAATTCAAGACGAAATCCTTGGTCGCTGTACCCATGCTTTTACATGGCACACCGGTTGGCGTTTTTGAAGTGCTCAATAAAGCGAACAGCGCCCATTATACCGAGGAAGATGTCACAATTCTAGAGACACTCGCCTCACTGGCTTCGGCTGCTTTGCAAAATAGTCGTATGGAAAGAAGACTGCAAAGGCCTATCGGTGAACCGACTGAGTTGGATCGCCTGAAGAATGAATTTATAGCTATCACCTCCCATGAATTGCGCACACCTCTTGGCTTGATCCTTGGTCATGCCACTTTCTTGCGGGAAATACTAGGAAAAGATTATTACGAGCATTTAGATGCCATCATTCGCAATGCTTCCCGATTAAAAGAGATCATTGAGAACCTTGCCAGTGTTGATAATTACCAGCGCGGCGTGGCGCGCATACACCATCGTAAAATCTCCATCGCACGAATTGCCGAAGATGTGACAGCCTCCTTTCAGGAGATGGCCGATCAAAAAGGCGTAAAGTTAAAGTTAGAACTTTGTAAACAAGACTTGCTGGTAAATGCTGACGGGAGCAAGATTGCTATTGCACTTAGCAATCTGGTAAAAAATGCCATCACCTTTACAGATAAAGGCGGTCAAGTGCTAATCAAGACCGAGCCCACTCCAGGTTATGCCAAAGTTTCGGTGATAGATAATGGCGTAGGTATACCGACCCGTGATCTACCTCGTGTCTTCGAAAGATTTTTCCAAGTGGAATCCCATCTTACTAGGCGTCATGGAGGTATGGGATTGGGTCTCTCGGTTGCTAAAGTGATGGTCGAAATGCATGGTGGGCGTATCTGGGCTGAGAGCATTGAGGGAAAAGGCAGTAACTTCACATTCCTACTACCTGTTGAAACACAGGCTACTCCTCAGGCCGAACAACCATTTCATTCATAAGTTTTCATAAGATGAACCATGATTCAGAAAGAGTAGCGCAAGAGACAATCTTGCGCTACACTTCATATTGACAACCACAACATTCGATCCTCGCGCTGTTGACTTATGAAACCAACGTTCGTTATCGCTGGAAAACTAACCCGTGAATATCTCTTGCCTCCTATTGGACCACCTTTGCTCGATTCGCCAGGGGGCAGCTTGTTATACGCTACAGGTGGGCTTGCAGTTTGGGATACGCATGCAGGTTTGGTGGCGCGCGTTGGAGAGGATTATCCCCATACTTGGCTGCAGAACTTTGAAAAACACGGTTTCGATGTCAGCGGGATTCGCATTCAGCCGCAAAATATAGACCTGCGTTCATTCATCGCATACAACGATAAACGCGAACTCAGTCACAGCAACCCGGTCTCGCATTTTGCGCGCCGAGAGATGACTATTCCAAAGTCCCTTCTCGGATATCAGCCTCCTAATGTGCATGAAAATCCTCGTGAGATCGATCCGCTTTCGCCTACCGCGCTCGATGTTCCAAAGGAATATTGGGACGCGCCAGCGGTGCATCTCTGTCCTTTGGACTTTACCAGCCAGAGTCAGTTGATAAGCGTCTTCAAAGGCGGTTCAAACCTGACCCTTACCCTGGATGCCGCCTCGAGTTACATGATCCCCACCTTTTGGCGAGACCTCCGAATTGTCTTGCAAGGTGTCACCTGCTTTCAACCTTCCGAGGAGGAGTTACGCAGATTATTTTGGGGTGAGACGCATGATCTGTGGGAGATGGCGAAGAAGGTCAGTGAATTTGGGCCGCAGATTATCGTGATCAAACGCGGTCTCAATGGACAATTTATATATAATGCCGCCGGCAACCATCGTTATGAAATTCCTGCCTACCAAGCACGCTTAGCCGATCCAACAGGTGCAGGCGACGCGTTTGCGGGCGGTTTTCTTTTTGGCTTTCATAAAACGCATGATCCATTGGAGGCTGCCTTGTATGGAAGCGTCTCAGCTTCATTGAAACTAGAGGGTAGCGGGCCCTTCTATCCTTTGGATGTCATGCCTGGTCTTGCCCAAGCGCGCTTGAATGCATTGAGAGATTTGGCAAGGGAAGTGTGAAACGCCATATCTTTTTCTCTTCTGTTTGTTGGTATGTCTACATTTGTACCTGTTTACCTATCTACTTGTCTCCCCGTCTCCTTATTTCCCTGTATACTTAACCTATGAGCGATATTCCATCAACCGTAATCGATCTCGCTGTCCGTATACAGCAAATTCCTGCGCCGACTTTCTCTGAAGGTCAACGTGCAGAATTTGTGCGTGGACTCTTCCAAGAAGAAGGATTGAAAGATGTTTCCATGGATTCACTAGGGAATGTCTTTGCATGTTTGCCTTCCATAACTGCTAACAAAACTAAGAAACCACTCGTAGTCGTTGCACACATGGATACTGTCTTTCCCGCGAAAATCAATTTGCAGGTGCGGAAAGAAGGTGGAAAGATATTCGGTCCGGGACTCGGAGATAACTCGCTGGGAGTCGCCGCATTATTCGGACTTGTCTGGTCTCTGCGCGAACGGAAGATAGAACTAAAAAATGACATGTGGCTCGTTGCTGATGTCGGCGAGGAAGGATTGGGCGATTTGCGCGGCATGCGCGGCGTGGTCGAGCGATTTGACTCCAATGTGATTGGTTATCTCATTATCGAAGGCCTCGCGCTCGGACATGTGTATCACCGTGCTATCGGTGTACGTCGTTACCGTATCACCGCGCGGACAGCAGGTGGACATTCTTGGTCGGATTATGGACAACCCTCTGCTGTACATGAGCTTGCCGCGTTGGTTACTCAATTGACTGCAATGACTCTGCCGCGCGAGCCGCGCACCACACTGAACGTTGGTACGATCAGTGGTGGAACGGGAATCAACGTGCTCGCTTCCGAAGCGACCTGTGAACTGGACTTGCGTTCTGAAGATCCATCCATTCTGGCAAAGATTATTTCGCAAGCCGAATATTTGATTCATACAGCCAACCGTCCAGATGTGAAAGTAACCGCTGAGATCATCGGCCAACGACCCGCAGGTGAGATTCTCGTGGATCACCCGTTGGTAAAAACTGCTTTGGATTGTTCGCGCGAACAGGGGCTTGATCCAATCCTTACAGCTGGCTCTACTGATGCGAATATTCCCCTGAATAAAGGTATTCCCGCTGTTGTGATGGGAGTCACCACAGGTGGCGGTGCGCATAGCACGCGTGAGTTTATCGATATAGAACCGGTGAGGAAGGGTTTAGAGGGGTTGGTCAGATTTGTGTGTGCGGTAAACAGCTAGATACGTAAACATCGAAAATCACTTCAACCCATACACCTCATAAACTTCAATTGGCTGTAATTTGCCTTTGACCATTAAAGGGGCGTAAGCTTTAGCATCTACTTGGTTCTTCACGCGTTCGTAAGCATCTTTGCTAATCAGGATTTGATTTTTCGCAGAATTTTCCTGAATGCGTTTAGCAATGTTGACACTATCACTGATCGCCGTGTATTCCAATCGCTTCTCGGTTCCAATCAAACCCAAAACTGCATCGCCGTAATGGATACCGGCGCCAAAGGCTAGGTGAGAATCCGCGGGTAATTCTTGGTAAAGTAATTCCACTGAGTTGCGTATTGCCAGCGCAGTTTTCACAGCACGCAGAGTATGGTCTTGTTGCGGAATGGGAGCATTGAACCAGGCCATGATCGCGTCACCCATGAACTTATCAATTGTGCCTTCCTGCGAAAGCACGGCCTCGGCCATCGCGGCAAGATAACGGTTCAAGACTGAGACCAGTTTTTCAGGCGCGATTTTTTCACTATATGATGTAAAACCGCGAATATCCGCGAACAGCACAGTGATATCGACGCGTTTGCCGCCGAGTTGCAAACTATCAGGGTCAAGCTGATTAATCACCGCGGGAGAGATCATGCGTTCGAAGAGGCGCCGCTGGGCTTCAAGCTTCTTGTGCTCGGTTAGGTCATCGAGCACGATGGCGATACCTTGTGTATTTTTTTGTGCATCTTTGAGCGGTGAGAGATTCAATCGCCAGTCTACAATCCCGCGTTCGGGTAGATGATGGGTGATCTCAAGGCCAACGATGGGTTCGTCCGTTTTGCGGACTTCATCCAGATGCGGCTGGATCTTTTTTGAAACCGTAGCAAGTACTTCGTCAAGTTGGTGACCGACAATGTCTATTGATTTATGACCAAGGATGGATTCAGCGGCATGATTGCAAAGGGTGATCTGCTCTCTGATGTCGGCAGTAATCACACCACTCGCGATGGACGCAAAGACATTATCCATCAGATTCTTGAGGCCGGTCACTTCTGCAAGAGTCTGCTTGAGCGAGGAAAAGAGGCGGGCGTTATCGATGGCTACTGCTGCTTGGTTTGCAAATGCAACTAACAGGTCTCGTTCCGATTCTGCAAAGATGCCCGCGCGAATGCGGTTATCGGCGTAGATCACACCGATCAAGTCATCCTTCACTTTTAATGGTACACACAAAATCGAACGTAGGTTGAATGCAATGATGCTTTCCTGCCCAACAAAGCGCTTATCTTCCTGCGCGTTGGTGGTCAAAATTGGTTCACCCGAATCAATTACATGTTGTACGATCGTACGGCTGACAGTGAGTTCAGAAGCATTAATCGATTCTTGCTCCCAGTTGCGTGCGATGCTCGTGGCCATCTTTCCACTCTCATCGCGTAGCATCAAGAAGCCGCGTTCGGCGCGCGTCAGGCGCACGATATTATCCATCACGATGCGAAGTACCTCGTCGAGTTCAAGTGATGAGTTCACCACCTGTCCCACGTTTGCCAGAGCCATCAGGTTGCTATGCTGGGTCTCAATGGTCTCTATTTTTTCGGCGGCGCGTGCCAGCGTTGTTTCAAGATTTATCAAATAGTCCAGAGTCTCGGTTGGTAATTTGATTTTTGCTTCCTGAAGACTGGAACGGACCTTTCCAGCTTGCAGTCCAAGATATCGGATTTGGTCATGAACAGTGATTAGACGAGTTGAATCACTCATAAGTGCTCATCAGTTTTGAATAGACGTGCGCGCCATGCCTCAAGAATGATCTTGAAACCTGCACGGCGGGCACGGGCGCTATTGGCTGCGCGTGGCGTGAAGAGGGCAGTCTGGTGCTCTTCAACGAGTATATCAATGAAATCAGATGCCTTCGGTAAAAGTTCGTGCAATTTTTTTGCGCGCTCAGCAGGAGTGATATACATGGCCTGAGGATATCCCATTAAGCGTAAACTCAAGTTGACCGTCTCAAAGGATTTCTCAATGGATGTCAGTTTTGCCCAACGTGCCCAGCGCCTCAACCAGTGCGGTGGCTGGTTTCCAGTTTTCAGATATCTATCTGCCAAGTATACTGGCAAACGTTCAGCCAGTGAGTAGCGGCGGCTGATGAATACACCAAAGATGAATAAGACAATGGCGAGTATAGTGTAAGCGATGCGCAGTATCCAGGCATTTGCCGCATTGAAGGTACTGGTTTGATCGAGTTCAGATTCTTCTGGTATCTGGGATGGTCTATTAGGTAAAAAATTATCGCCATTCTCAGGAATTGGAGTCCCAAAAGGACCATTGGCTCCTGGCCCTGTTTCAACGGGGCGTACAAGCTGATTCTGGTTAGCAGTCGGTTCGAATTCAACCCAGCCGATGCCAGGGAAATACACTTCAGGCCATGCGTGCGAGTTTGCACGTACGACTGTATATGTCTGTGCAGCTTGATCATACTGGCCTTCGGCAAACCCGACGGCTAGGCGTGAAGGAATACCCAATGAACGAAGCATTAGAACTTCTGCGCTTGCATAGTACGTACAAAATCCCTTTTTATAATCGAACAACACCCAGAGAATGGGATCACGCTTACTATTGGATTCAGTAAGCGCCGTACTATATTCGATTGCTTTTCTCAAATATTGAGTGATGGCTGTGGCCTTATCATATGGGGATTCCATTCCTGCAGTCACTTCTTCGGCCAAATCCTTGATCTGTGGTTCAATGTCTTGCGGGACCTGAAGATAGTTCTCGCTTACCCATTCAGGATAATCAGTCCCTGCTGCACGCAGTTCTTCAATGGATGGGTTGCCAATCAATGCATGGACCTGATATTTGCTGCCGATCGTAAGTGGAGGATCCGCTATCCAGGCATTCACATCCTTGCTTTGATCTGGCAACGCCACGGCCTCAACGGTACTTGTTCGGTTTACCCAGAATGGTTCGGATGGCATATAAAGCAGCGTCGGTTCCTCTAGCCTCATTGTGACGGTAAAGTGGACCTCGACGCGGTTGCCCATATCCGCTGGTGTCAATTGATTATTTTCTGGATCAAATTTACTTTCATGTGCAGATTGGTTTGTCCACTTGCCATCGATGTAATGATCATATACTCGGCCACGCCAGTAATAACGCGGCGGCTCTTCGTTAACAATATCGTCTACTTTTATACGCAGGACTGTTGTATTTCCCTGTGCTGCGAGCCTGCCTAAGGAAAGCTGTTCACCATAAAAATCACTGCTCTCCCTGAATCCATATGGGGATTCCAGCGCGCTAACAGCTTTGGAGAAACGTTCGCGGAATGGGCGGGTAAATCTACTCCATGAATCCGACGCTGATTTCCATTCAGTAATAGAGATTGGGATTGTCCATGTAACGAGAATAGCAATCGCTGCCAATACTAGAATTTGACGGTTTATATCTTCTGCAGAATCGGGGGAAAGAAAGATGCGCTTAGTATGCCACCTTTCTCGCTCACGCACGAAGTGCATACGGCCCGATAAAAGCAAAGTGAAAAAGAGGAAAGCAGCAAAGATCCAAAATCGAGAGGCAAGGAAAAAGTCATAAGCATGTATTGTTAAAATTGCAAAACCCGTGAGAATTACTCCCACTAGGAAATTTCTGTGCCGTGTCAGCCAATATCCCGCAGTCACTCCGACAATCCAATAAGCAATAGATACCAAGGCAACAAAGAAGAGCGTATCGTCCACAGGTTTACTATGGACGAATTGATCTAATGAAAACACCAGTCGCTCTCTGATAATGTCAAGTTTTTCAAGAAGCGGAGCTTCAACTTCAACGGCTCTGGTTAAGTGAAATGGGATGATGATAATGCCATAGGCGATCGCAAACCATGTTACGCTGCGGCTCTGAAATTGGCTTATGCCGAGTGCAAGACCAAGTACGGTACCAAAAAGCGCGAGAGTTTGTGTGAAGTAAAGATAGGGAGCCCAATCCGTAATTATCAGTCGTATGGCAGAGATTTGCACGATCAGAATAAGAAATATAGCGGTTGGGGTATCCCAAAATCTGGAGGCTATTTTCATGCTTTGAGTGTACAATGAAGGGCCTGGGTTCGTCAATTGCGAACCTGCTCATCTTCTTTTCACCAAATGATCGTTGCTGTGCAAAACTATGGTGACTAGTACCCCAACCTCACCTGCTTTCGGTGGGGTTGCCCTACATCTTTAGGAAGTTGCGGTACTAGCTTGTGAAAAGACTTCGGACGGGGGAATTAGCTGATCCCGTTTCAATAGGCTGCAGCTCACCTCCACCGCGACTCTCTTCAGAGTGTCCATGCTGTGTGGAGCATACAAATTGGTGGGTTTCAAGTTGAGGGTCCGGTTTGGAAGCGTAGCCTTCGCTACGCATTGGTCGGATTTCGGGTGCCGGGTGGCGCAAGATGGTTGTTTTTCCGTATCAGATTACAGGTATACTGCCACAGGCGGGGAGCCATTCTGATATAATCGCCACCACTACGGCTTAAATTAGGGATTCGGATGACCCTCGAACGAGACGCACTTCTTCATAGAAGATATCGCATTGTTGAAATCCTGGGGCAGGGTGGGATGGGATCGGTCTACCGCGCAGTGGATGAAAACTTAGGTATGGATGTAGCCGTTAAAGAAAACCTTTTCACCACTGATGAATATGCTCGGCAGTTCCGTCTGGAAGCGGTGATCCTGGCCAATCTCCGTCACACCAACCTGCCTCGAGTCTCTGATCACTTTGTGGTGGGAGATCAAGGTCAGTATCTTGTAATGGACTTTATTGAAGGCGAAGATTTGCGCCAGCGCATGGAGCGCATGGGTACCATTACGGAAGAGGATGCAGTGCAGATTGGCGCGGCTATCTGCGACGCGCTGGAATATTTGCACACGCGCAAGCCTTCTATTTTGCACCGCGATATTAAACCCGGCAACGTAAAAATCACACCGGATGGACATATCTTTTTAGTGGATTTTGGCCTTGCCAAAGTGGTTCAGGGTACCCAGGCCACTACTACTGGCGCGCGTGCGATGACTCCTGGTTACTCACCACCCGAACAGTATGGCACTGCCCGTACAGACCCACGTACTGATGTCTATTCTCTTGGCGCGACATTATATGCATCATTGTGTGGTGTAATACCGGAAGATGGTCTTGCGCGTGCCATGGATAATGCGCAGCTCACCCCGCTTCGCAAACGAAACCCAAAGGTATCGCGAAAGTTAGCGGCTGCAATTGAAAAAGCGATGGCCGTTGATCCCTCCGACCGCTTCCAAACGGCGGATGAGTTCAAGAAGGCCTTATTAGCATCTAGACCAAAACCCCAACCAACAACAATAGATGGAGGGTTTACAGTTTCACCGCCTCCACCGGAGTCGCTTGTGCAGAAAGACCTTGGTGATATGGTGCTGGATCCGGTGGTTCGGCCTAAAACCCCTATACCCCCTACTCCTTTTCTGGCACCGGAAGAGGAACAGCCTTTTGTATCTCCGCTTAAAAGACAAAAGGAACGCGAACGAAAACGGCAAAATGCCCGCATTCGATTTCTGTTAGTTCTGCTTCTATTGACTGGCATAGGAATCCCTATCCTTGGACCGGCAATTTTGCCGAATTGGCGCGGTATGCTCCCTGTCTTTGTGCCACGTGCAAACTCTACACCTACGAATACTTTGTCCTCTTTGCCCACGGCAACCATTACAGCTACAGTACCTGTCACTTCAACTGTAGAAACTCCTATCTCTACGAGCACGCCCACAAAAAAGGCTCCGGCTGTCATTGTAACTGAAACCCTTATTGTCACAATGACGGAGACTCCAACTACAACACTAACTCCGGAAATTTCACCACCAGCCGGCCCTACCCCTCTAGGAGGTGGTTCTGGTCAGGTCGCATTTGCATCTAGTAAAACCGGTATACCGCAGATATATCTTATCGATGTCACTGAGGATGATCCAATACAGTTAACGAATATGCCTGATGGCGCTTGCCAGCCCTCATGGTCACCAGATGGGGCAAGATTAGTATTCATCTCCCCCTGCAAAGGGATGGAAGATATTTATTTTAATTCTATTATGTACATTATCAACGCAGATGGAAGTGGATTGACACCGATTATTACAGTCCCGGGCGGTGACTTTGAACCGAACTGGTCACCAGATGGTTCAAAAATCGCGTTTACTTCTTTACGCGGCGGCAAGCTGGAAATCTATGTTTACAATCTTGATGATCAATCCGTTACTCAATTGACCAACCGTACACTGGATGAAGCATCACGCCAGCCAGCATGGTCGCCGGATGGCACACAGATTGCCTACGTCGTCCAACGTCTTGGAGTACGACAGATTTGGTTAATGTCAGCTACTGGAGAGGACCAGAGCCAAATTGTTCGCAGTGGTACCAGGCTTACAGATTATCACCCCACTTGGTCGTCAGATGGAAAATTCATTATTTTTAACCAGCGCCGCGCAGATACATTTTCTCTTCCCTATCTTATGAGCATTGATCCGGTTGATCCTGGAGATGCACAAGGGAATCGCGTGCCACTGAACGTATTACCTGTAGAAAATGCAGAATTCTCACCAGACGGATTTTGGATTGTTTATGAAGGGAATAATCGTGATATTCTGTACATAATGCTGACAGGGGTAAGTCGCACTCCTATAAACACAGGTGATAGCCCAGCTTTTGACCCCGTCTGGCGACCACTAAAGTAATATTTACAGCGGAGCGCATAAATTGTTTTAGTAAGTGCTGTGAATTATACAAAAGTGCTATTTCTACAACTTCCCCGTTCATTTTCTGGATGGGGAAGTTTTAATTTTTAACTTAACTAAAAGCTAAATTGAAAGCAAATCGAAATGAATAAATGAAAATGTTGAAGTAGAATCCAATGGTTTTTCGTGTTAGCCCCTTATAAGAGGGTGATACATCTAAATTCAGCACAAAGTAGCCCATGACTCTTGAACGCGATACGCTTCTGCATAAACGTTACCGAATTATCGAAAATCTCGGTCAGGGTGGGATGGGATCAATCTACCGCGCCATTGATGAAAATCTTGGCGTAGAAGTTGCTGTCAAGGAAAACCTGTTTACCACCGAAGAATATGCCCGCCAGTTCCGCCTGGAAGCGGTGATCCTGGCGAACTTGCGCCATCCGAATCTACCTCGCGTTTCGGATCATTTTATTATTGCCGAACAGGGACAGTATCTTGTTATGGATTTCGTCCAGGGTGAGGATTTACGCGAGCGTATGGAACGCATCGGTTTGTTGAAAGATGATGATGCAATACAGATAGGTGCGGCAATATGTGATGCTTTAACTTATTTGCATAATCGTAAACCTCCGGTTTTACATCGTGACATTAAACCAGGCAATGTAAAAATCACACCAGATGGACATATCGTTCTAGTAGACTTCGGTCTCGCCAAAGTGGTTCAGGGTGCCCAAGCCACAACCGATGGTGCTCGAGCAATGACACCGGGTTATTCTCCTCCTGAGCAATACGGCACTGCGCGCACAGATCATCAAACAGATATTTACTCTTTAGGCGCAACACTCTATGCGGCTCTTACTGGTGTGATCCCCGAAGATGGCTTGGCGCGAGCGATGGATTCTACTCAATTAACTCCTCTGCGAAAACGCAATCCGAAAGTTTCACGCAAGTTGGCAATCACAATTGAAAAGGCAATGTCGGTCGATTCAACTGATCGTTTCCAAACAGCTGAGGATTTCAAGCGAGCGCTCCTAGAATCAAAAGCTAAAGAGCAGCAATTGATAGGCTCATATACAGTTGTCCCTCCGCCACTGGATTCTACCGATATTAAGACGAAAGAAAAACAACCAGTTCAACTTATCCATCCACCGTCTGATACTGATAAACCCTTCGTCTCACCTCGCAAGAAACAACTTATGCGCGAAAGCCGTATCCGGCGGATCATCATAGGTTCACTATTGGTAGTGATTGTAGTAGGCTTTAGCGTCTTGAATTATTACTTTCCTGGTCTTTTATCCGCTGGGGCACAAAATTTGTTTCCTATATCTCCAAGTGCAAATAGCTTAGTTCCCATCATAGTGGCTACGCAGACAAGTGTACCAAAGCCATCTCCCTCGCTATCACTAGTAGATAATGCGACCGAGCAAGCCCCTCCTCCAACAGCTACAAAATTCCTTGTACCAACACCGATTGGTGCCGAGTCTTTAGAAATCGCGTTTGCATCCACACGCACTGGGATTTCTCAGATTTATTTGACTGACTTGCTGGGTAGTGCGTTCAAACAACTGACCGACATGCCCGAAGGCGCATGCCAGCCTGCATGGTCACCGGATGGAACCAGGCTGGTTTTTACTTCTCCATGTAAATATAAGAGTGATTCTTATTCGGATTCCAGTTTATATATTATCAATGCCGATGGAAGTGGATTGATACATTTGCCTTCCAGTCCCGGAAGTGACTTTGAACCGGATTGGTCTCCAGATGGCAAAAAAATTGCGTTCACCTCAATGCGCACCGGTCATATGCAAATTTATATATATGATTTGGAGAAGGATCTTCTCACGCGCCTCACCTATACGCCTTTTGGAACAGCCACACGCCAACCAGATTGGTCCCCAGATGGAAAACAGATTGTATATGCGTATCGACGCAGCATAAATGCTTACCAAATTTGGCTGATGACATCGACTGGCGAGAATCAACGACAATTGGTCCGAAGCGGTAATAATTTTTCAGATAACCTACCTACCTGGGCACCCGATGGAAAAATCATTTTGTTCCATGAGAGACCAACCGATAAGTTTGCCTATCCAGATCTCATAAGCATATCTTTTGAACCAGATGCTCGATCTGTAAGGCTCAACCTCGGTATTCTTTCCGTGGATGATGTCGCTTACTCTCCAGAAGGGTTTTGGCTAGCTTATGAGAGTGCTGGAACCCATAGCTCAGACATTTTCTACATGACAGTTACGGGTGCAAATCAGACGCAATTGACCGATGATGTCAGTGACGATTTTGACCCCGCATGGAGACCTTTAAAGAAATAAAATTTGGGATGCAAGAGAGACTCAATTCTTATACTCCTCTTATTGACTTCCCTCTTTCCCACTGTTATCATTATTCCATAATTAATAGCACTCTCGAAGCGAGAGTGCTAACATTGTGTGCCATAAAACGCACGTTAAACAAATATAAATGTGCAGCTTATATACTCCCCAGCCCAATACTAGGCAGGGCTAACATCGACTTGTATCATGATTGACTTATCCGAACGCCAGAAAACTCTCCTTCTTCTTATCATACGCGACTATATCGACTCCGGTCAACCCGTGGGGTCGAAGCGGCTGGCGGAACATTACCACCTTGATCTCTCCTCAGCTACCATCCGTAACGAGATGTCTATGCTCACAGAGATAGGTTACCTGCGCCAGCCTCATACCTCCGCGGGACGCGTTCCTACTGAAGAGGGATATCGTTACTTTGTCAGTCAGATGATGCACAATATCGAACTGCCTGAAACTGTTCAAAACACGATTTCACACCAGTTCTATCAAGCCCGCGGAGACGTTGACCAGTGGATGACCCTCGCTGCATCGGTTCTCGCACATCAATCGCAGGCAGTCTCTGTCGTCACTGCTCCACACGTAGAACAGTCGCGTTACAAACATGTCGAATTGATTTCAACGCAGGGACGCCAGGTCCTGATGGTCTTGGTAATGGCTGGAGGTGAAGTCTCACAACAGGTACTGACTTTGACAGAACCCGTCTCGCAGGAGAGACTTAGCCAGACCGCCTCGCGGCTTAACGGACTTTTAGCTGGTCTTACTTCAGACGCGATTGCCACTATTCCGGCTCGTCCTGACGCGCTCGATCAGGATATTCTCATTCTCATTCAACAAGATATGCGCCGCGCGGCAGCACGCGTCTCAGGCGAAATCTACACAGACGGGCTTACCAACGTCTTAGCTGAATCTGGGTTCGCTGAATCTGATGATGCCCGCCGCGCGTTGAAACTTTTCGAAGAGCGTTCAACTTTGAAGGATTTACTTGCGCGCACGACAACGAATAGCAACGTCGGAGGTCTCCAAGTACTCATTGGTGGGGAAGGAGAATGGGAGGAATTGCGACAGTGTTCAATGGTGCTTGCGCGCTATGGAGTCCCTGGCTTGGCAACAGGGACGTTGGGTGTACTCGGTCCAATGCGAATGGCATATGCAAGGACTATCCCGACGGTAAGATTCGTCGCTGGATTGCTGAGCGATTTGGTAAATGACACAATAACTGGTGAATAAAATATTCATGTCATAGCCCGTTCGCCCTTTTTGGGCAGGGCTGCGAGGAGAGCTCGCGGTGACATATAAAAAAATAATGAATAGGTGAGAAAGAATTATGACCGATAAAAAGAAAGATATACCGGAAGAAGAGGTCAATGAGACTCAAGCCTCAGCTGAGGCTGTGTCTGAAAATGAAGAGCAGGTGGCAGACGAGTTGGAAGCGTTGAAAAAACAACTCGAAGAAGCCGAATCCAAAGCGTCTGAATATAAAGATGGCTGGATGCGCTCACAGGCAGAGTTTCAAAACTATAAAAAACGTGTCGAACGCGATAACGAGATGACCTATTTCTATATGAAGGGTGACATCATCAAGAAGATCTTGCCTGTACTTGATGATCTGGAGCGTGCATTGCAGAACCGACCGTCTAATTCAGGTGCATGGATCAACGGAATTGAGTTAATCCAAAAGAAATTGGCCTCCATCTTGGAAGCCGAAGGTGTGAAGCGCATCGAAGCAATGGGTGCGGCATTTGATCCGAACTTTCATGAAGCGATCTCGCACGAACCTGCCGATGGCGTGGAGAGTGGTCATGTGATCGCGGTAGTACAGAATGGATATACGTTAGGCGAGCGTGTAATACGACCTGCCCTGGTCAGGGTAGCGAAATAAATTTGTATCATGTCATTGCACCGCCGCACTTTTAGCGGGATTGTAAGGGCGATGTTTGTCTGCCTCGATGATTTTCGAGGTCTGCCCAATGCAAACTCCACCTCACAAACTTGGTAATGACGAAACGAAACTAAGGAGCATTCATGGGAAAGATCATTGGTATTGATTTAGGTACGACCAATTCCGTCGTTGCAGTAATGAGCGGGGGTGAACCGATTGTGATTCCTTCAGCAGAAGGTGAGCGACTTGTTCCTTCTGTGGTGGCGGTAAATAAAAATCATGAGCGGCTGGTGGGCCGCGTGGCGCGTAATCAGGCAATCACCAATCCTCAGAACACAGTCTTTTCGATCAAGCGATTTATGGGGCGCAAGTGTGATGACCCAGAAGTGGAACGCACAAAGAAGCGTGTGCCTTATGCAGTAAACGAAGCGCCAAACGGTGATGTGCGCGTACAGCTTGATGAAAAAGATTATTCACCACCCGAAGTTTCGGCAATGATCCTTAGCAAGATTAAAGCCGACGCTGAAGCGTATCTTGGCGAACCGATCACTCAGGCTGTGATTACCGTCCCTGCATATTTCAACGACGCGCAACGCAACGCTACAAAAGATGCGGGCAAGATCGCTGGTCTTGAAGTGCTTCGCATTATCAATGAGCCAACGGCTTCATCGCTTGCCTATGGGCTGGATAAAAAGAAAAATGAGGTCATTGCCGTATACGACCTAGGCGGTGGTACATTCGATATTTCCATTCTCGATGTAGGTGATGGCGTTTTTCAAGTCCGTGCCACGAGTGGTGATACCTTCCTCGGCGGCGATGATTTTGATCTCCGCATCATGGACTATCTCATCGAGCAATTCAAAAAAGATAACGGGATTGATTTGCACAATGACCGTCAGGCTTTGCAAAGGTTGAAGGAAGCCTCTGAAAAAGCCAAGATTGAGCTTTCGACCACGATGCAAACCGAAATCAACTTGCCTTATATCACGGCGGATGCAAGTGGTCCCAAACATCTGGTCATGACTCTCACGCGTTCCAAACTTGAGCAGCTTACCGCTGACCTCGTTGATCGCACGATTGCACCGCTCAAGCAAGCGATTGCAGACGCAGGTCTTACTGCAGGCGATATCAATGAACTGGTTCTCGTCGGCGGCATGACGCGTATGCCCGCTGTACAGGATCGTGTCCGTGCCTTCTTTGGTAAGGAACCTCATAAGGGCGTTAACCCCGATGAAGTCGTTGCTATTGGCGCGGCGATTCAAGCAGGTGTTTTGGGTGGGGAAGTGAAGGATATTCTTCTCCTGGATGTGACTCCACTTACGCTCTCCATCGAGACTTTGGGCGGGGTCGCCACGCCACAAATTGAGCGCAATACAACGATTCCGACACGCCGCAGTCAAGTATTTTCAACTGCATCGGATAGCCAGACCCAGGTTGAAATTCATGTATTGCAAGGCGAGCGCCCGATGGCAAACGATAACAAGTCGCTGGGCAAATTCATTCTCGATGGAATCCCGCCTGCGCCGCGTGGCCTCCCGCAAATTGAAGTAACGTTTGATATCGATGCAAACGGCATTTTGAAAGTCACAGCAAAAGATAAAGCTACAAACCGATCACAGCATATTACGATTACTGCCTCTTCAGGTCTTTCAGATTCGGAAGTTGAAAAGATGCGTAAAGATGCTGAGATGCACGCTGAAGAAGATCGCAAGCGCAAAGAGTTGATCGAGGTACGTAATAACGCTGATAACACAGCCTATGCTGCAGAGAAAGCACTCAAGGAATTTGGAGATAAAGTCTCATTGGAACTTCGCGGTGAGATTGAAACCAAAGTGGCAGAGGTGAAAAACGTAGCGCAAGGCGACGACGTGAATGCTATCAAGTCCGCGACGGAAGCGCTCGGACAGGTTATCCAGAAGATTGGTGCAAGCGTATACCAACAACAAGCTCCACAGGCTGGCGACGACGCTGGCCAGACAGGCGAGTCAGGTCAATCTGAATCTGGCCCCGATGTTGTGGAAGGTGAAGTGAAGGAATAGAAATTATGTCATTGCGAGGAAGGCGCTAGTACCGACGAAGCAATCTCTGATTAAATGGTGAAGATTTTTCTAAGAAATTCTTCCAGTTAGCGGGAGATTGCTTCGCTCCGCTCGCAATGACGTAACCAAATTATGTCAAACCGCGATTTTTACGAGATACTTGGTGTTGGCCGCAACGCGAGCGATGACGAGATCAGAGCCGCGTTCCGTAAATTAGCGCGCCAGTATCATCCAGATGTAAATAAAGAACCAGACGCCGAAGAGAAGTTCAAGGAAATCAATGAAGCGTATGGTGTGCTTTCTGATTCCGATAAGCGCACACGCTATGACCGTTTCGGCCGCGAAGGTCTCGGTAACATGGGTGGTTTCCATGATTACACGGTGGATTTTAGTGACCTGTTTGAAGAGATTCTTGGCGGCTTTGGATTCCAAACAGGGCGACGCTCGCGCAGGTCACCGCGTCGCGGGCGCGATTTGCAGATGCAAGTCTCATTGAAGTTTGAAGAAGCGGTTTTCGGCATCGAAAAAGAGATCGAATTCCAGCGCGATGAAACTTGCTCACGATGTAATGGATCAGGCGCAGAGCCAGGTACAATGCCCACGAAATGTCCCACTTGCAATGGACAAGGCGAAGTCCGTCAGGTGCATCAAACCTTCCTCGGCTCGATGGTTCAGACCGCCACTTGCCCAACGTGTGATGGACGCGGAGAAATCATTTCCTCGCCGTGCAGCACATGCCGTGGTAGCGGGTTGGAGCGCAAGCGTATCAAAAAGAAAGTCCAGATACCGGCAGGCGTGGATGCAGGGACTCAAATTCGTTTAGCAGGAGAAGGTGGGCCTGGTGTCTATGGTGGGCCTAATGGCAGCTTGTTCATTGTCCTGGACGTCCAGCCGCATAAATTTTTTAAGCGTCGCGAGAACGATATTCTGCTGAACCTAGATATTAATGTGGCTCAAGCTGTGCTCGGCGCAGATGTTGAAGTGCCAACTCTCGATGGCGATGAGAAATTGAAAATCCCTTCTGGCACCCAACCTGGGAAAGTTTTTAGCATGAAAAACAAAGGTGTACCGCATTTGCGAAGAAACGGTCGAGGCGACCAGTTGGTGATTGTCAATGTTGAAATACCAACCAAGCTGACCAAGGAGCAGCGCGAGCTGTTCGAGAAACTAGCTGAAAGTTTGGGGACAACGGCCCATCCGAAAGAGAAGGGATTTTTAGATTGGTTGAATGATGCCTTGGGAGGATAGTGACCCGTTAACAGCGGAAAGTAATCAACGAGCGGATAAAATGTCCGCTCGCTTCGTTTTATAATGCTCAAGCCCATGATGAAATATCTTTTGAAAATCTGGCGCGTGCTGCCTCTTTGGGTTCATATCTTCGGCGCGCGAGTGATTCGACCTAGATTCCAAGTAGCAGTGGCAGCAATAGTTTTCGATGAACACGGGCATATTCTGCTTTTCAAGCATACCTATCGAAAGCTTGAATGGGGTATTCCAGCAGGGAGTCTCGAGCATAGCGAATCACCTGAGGATGCTGTCATCCGTGAGTTTCGCGAAGAGACAGGCATGCAAATCCAAGTAGAAAGATTGTTGACAGCGATCAGTGCAAAAGAGAATGATCACGTAAGTTTGATATACCTTTGTAGAATTGTGGGCGGCGAATTTAAGCCAACGTTTGAGATTGCAGAAATAAGATACTTTAATCTCAATGATTTGCCTGCGATGTTGTTTACGGAAAAAGAATTGATAAAACAAATATCCAAAAAGATGATGGCTGCAAACTATGAGCTGGCTTGAAGTTTCACTTACTGTAAATGGCGAACTGGCGGAAGCCGTTGCTGATGTCCTCGCACGGTTTGCTCCCAACGGGGTGATGACGGAGCAAGGTATTAAATTCATGAATGATGAAGACGCGGGTACACCAACGGGGCCGATCATCGTCCGTGCGTATTTGGAGGTGAACGATCAACTTGAAGATACGAGGCAAAAACTCGAAGAGTCGCTCTACTATTTGGGAATGATTCAATCCTTGCCCTCTCCTGTTTACAAGCAAATTGCGGATCAAAACTGGATGGAGGCCTGGAAGCAGCACTACAAGCCAATCCTCATCGGACAGAGACTTGTCATCGTCCCTGCCTGGCTGGATTCTCCCGACCCAAAACGCATCGCTATCAAAATTGACCCTGGCATGGCGTTTGGAACAGGAACACATCCGACGACCCAATTATGTTTGGAATTGATGGAAAAATATTTTGAAAAGTGTCACCCTGAGCGTAGCGAAGGGTCTACACATTATCTTGGAGATTCTTCACTCGCCACAAAGCAACTCTCTCAGAATGAAATAAAAGTCATCGACATTGGCTGTGGCTCAGGGATTCTTTCCATCGCAGCGATCAAACTGGGAGCAAAATCCGCATTGGGAGTGGACATTGATGCTGAGTCCATTGTCAATGCACACGAGAATGCGGACACAAATGGTATCGGAGAAGAATTTATCCTCGGCGTCGGTTCTGTACAGGAGATACTTGCAGGCAATTTTCCTTATAAGCAGGGATCACTTGTTGTTGCCAATATTCTTGCGCCTGTGATCATCCGTCTTTTTGATGCAGGGCTGGCAGATTTGGTCGAAGAAAATGGAACGATAATCTTAAGCGGGATCCTGCAAGAGCAGACACAAAGCGTTATTGAGGCCTCGCACGCCAAAGGTCTAAGAATGAACGAGAAGCAGAGGATGGGAGATTGGATCGCGCTGGCCATGAGTCGATCCGTCCAATAAATTTCCATTTTTGAATCTTGCACTCAAGGAGGGCAGGATTCTTAATTTCAATTGCTGAAATTCTGTGCTATGATTCGACCAATATGGATCGCCGCAGACTTCTCTTTTATTTGCTGCTCAATGTCTTGACCTCTATCTGCGTGACAAGTGCTATTCTTTTCTGGTATGACCGCAACTATCGTGCGGTAACTCAGCCTGCTGTACAACAAGTACTATCAAGTGGCAATGGAGGGCCAACAGCGGACTTGCAAACGGATATTCCTGTCAAAATCAGTAGTGTGATTGGCGCAGGTACAGTCAATGCCGAGATTGCTGTTGTGAGGTTTGAAGGTAAGGGCCAGCTAAGCTTGGCCGGTTGGCAGCTAAAAGATGGAGACGGCAATACGTTTACCTTTCCGCAACTGACACTTTACCCGAACGGCGCGGTGCAAGTGCATAGTATCGCTGGGACAGACACTGTGATCGACCTGTACTGGGGTTTGCGTGACTCCGTCTGGCAGGCAGGTGAAGACGCAAAGTTGTTTGATCCGCAAGGAAACCTGCGCGCGGTCTATCCTGTGCCGTAAAAACCTGCTGATTGAGTAGCCCCGAATGCACTTATTAGAGGGGTGTATCGAAATCAGCAATAAAAAGTAAACATAAGATTGGTGATCTCGATAGGATTTTGCAAAGTGCGCTTGACCTACTCAACTGGTTACTGATAACTGATCACTGGAAATTGTAATGACCCAAGCTCTCTATCGCAAATGGCGCCCTCGACAATGGAACGCAGTCATCGGACAAGAGCACGTTGTCCAGACGCTGACCAACTCAATCAAGGCAGACCGTGTTGGTCATGCGTATCTTTTTGCTGGTCCGCGCGGCACTGGCAAGACAACTGTTGCACGTCTCCTGGCAAAGGCGGTCAATTGTCTAAATCCCGATCCCGCACAACGTCCCGACGATACTTGCGAATACTGCAAAGCCGTCAACGAGAATCGTTTCCTAGACCTCATCGAAATTGACGCGGCCTCCAACACTTCTGTGGACGATGTCCGCGACCTACGCGACAAAATCAACTTTGCGCCCACGCAGGGCAAATACAAAATCTACATTATTGACGAAGTCCATATGCTTTCCACTGCGGCCTTCAACCTACCACCGAAATTCATAAAATTCCGGCGACCGTCCTTTCACGTTGCCAGCGTCACGAGTTCCGCCGTGTGCCTGTGGACGAAATCGTCGGCCACCTCAAGCAAATTGTTAAAGAGGAAAACCTGCCAGCCGACGACGACGCCCTCACACTGATTGCGCGTCAATCGGCAGGTGGCATGCGCGACGCGATTTCTCTTCTCGACCAACTTTCCTCTACTGGGACAAAGATAACGCTTGCCCTCGCGCAAACAGTTCTTGGCACGGCTACGAGTCAAACTGTTTTGGACATTGTCGCTTCTGTTCTGGACCGTGAGCCTGCGCGCGGCCTCGAAACGATTCATCGCGCCCTCGATTCTGGAGCCGACACTCGTTCGCTGGCGCGTCAAATTGTTGAATATCTGCGCGGCCTTATGCTTATTCAAATGGGTAATAGCGCTCAAGTCGAAGCCACGCGCGATGTCAAAGCGCAAATGGAATCGCATGCAAAATCATTCAGTACCTCAGACGTTCTGCGCATGATGAAAGCCTTCAACACCGCGGCCACGGATCTGCGCGGCGGCTGGCAACCATCTTTGAGCCTCGAGCTCGCCTTGGCAGAAGTAATGGAGACTCCCGGAGCGCCGACTCCGCAAATCATCGGGCCGTCTTCGCCTACCAGCACGATGCGCTCAAAACCCCAAACTGAATCTGTTACATCATCCCCACAGGGGAAACAAATGGAATCAACTCCAAAGTCCTCACGGTCTGCGACGGTGTCGCCTAGTTCAGGCCAGGAAAGGACAGGGCAAACACAGGTAAGCGACGCGAACTTGAGCGAGTCGAGGAGTAACGCAGTTGAATTAGATGCGCAAAAACCTGTCTCAAGTGGAGTTGAAGCATCCGATCAACCGTTCATCGGTGCGGGTGAGGTTGTCAAAGTTTGGAAACAGATCGCAGCCTCTCTACCGAAATCCCAAGCGAACCTTTCCGCGTTGTTGAACTCGGTCAAGATGATTGACGTACAAGGAGGGACGCTCGTGCTTGGCTTTGCAAGTGATGTGCTGGTAGGCAAGATGAACAAGCCTGACCAACTCGAAGCCGCGCAAAAAGCAATTGCTGATGCGCTTGGAGTGAAGTTGAACATCCGTTGTGTGGTGACGAATGCCAGAGGCAGAGTCCCGCCGAACGTACCGCAGGATGGTATGGTCGCTGCCGCGATCCAGCACGGCGGCAAGATTGTGGATATGGATTGATTATTTCTGCCAAAATTTTGTACTGAGGGAAATCATTATTGGTCAAATCAGGAGATTTTGTGACTGGCATGGAAAGATTTACAACGAAGGCCAGACGTGTGCTGAGTTTCGCACATCACGAGGCCGAACGTACTCGTAATAATAGTATCGGCACTGAACACCTGCTACTTGGATTACTGGATGAAGAAGGCAGTGTAGCGAGTCACGTTCTGCATGAAATCGGCATGATATCTGATCGTGTGCGCGAAATTGTCGAGCTTGTCACAAATGCTTCCCGTAATTTTGACCCCAATCGTATTGAACTTGCATCTGAAACACAACAAGCCCTTGAGTATGCAGTGGAGGAAGCGCGCCGACTCAATCACAATTACGTTGCGACTGAACATATTTTGCTTGGTCTCGTTCGCGTGGATGGCAACGCGATGGAAGTGTTTCGCAGACTCGATGTAACCGTAGATCATATCCGAAGGCAGACGCGCCGCGTAATAAACGAAAGCGCTTTATCCTCCAGTAATACCTCATCCTATGAATCCATAAGTTCTAAAAAAACGAATCAAGTCTTACTTGTGTACGCTCATGATATTAAAGCAACAGTAAACGTCGCACACTATGTAGAAAATTTAGGGTTACAAGTCGTACCTTTTAACGAAAGTTCAGATAGCGATTCCAAAAATTTTGCGGCGGAGGTTGTTTTTGTGGTTGTTCTTCTAACCCCAGATGATTTAGGTGCCCCAAGGTCAGATGCCCAAAACACTAAATTTCGCGCTAGTCAAAAAGTGATTTATGAGTTAGGATTTTTTCATGGTAAATTAGGACACAATCGTGTTTGTGTCTTGTTCAAAAATGATCCTGAAACGGACATGGAATTGCCATCTGAATCTCTAGGGATTGTTTATATTCCTCTTGATTCGAATGGTAAATGGAAGTTGCGGCTTGCCAAACAAATGCAAGAAGTAGGAATAATTATCAATTCTGAAAATATTTGATCGATTTTTATGGAGCACACTTATGGCTAAAGGATTTAACAAAGGCCCGATGGGTGGTGGCGGTATGATGCAACAATTGCAACGCATGCAACAGCAACTTGCCGAAGCGCAAGCCAAACTTGCCGAAGAAACCGTTACTACAACCGCAGGTGGCGGCGCGATAAAAGTCGTTATGACCGGCGATCAGAAATGCAAGTCTGTTGAAATCTCGCCCGATTTGCTAAAAGATGCGGATGCAGAGATGTTACAGGATTTGGTCTTATCCGCTGTGAATATGGCGCTCGATCAATCGCGCGAACTCGCAAGTCAACGGCTTGGTCCGCTGGCGGGTGGGTTGCCGTTCTGATAAGGAAAACAGGTAGACAGGTAAACAAGATGCCTGTCTACCTGTTTATTTGTGTACTTATCTACGAATAAAAAATGTTATTACCCGAATCAATCCAAAGTTTAATTACCGCGTTGGAACGTCTACCTGGCATTGGCCCTAAGTCAGCCTCACGGCTAGCATTCTACTTACTTCGCGCGCCTGAAGATATTTCTCAGGACTTGTCTACTGCTTTGGCGAATCTGAAAGCCAATACAGCATTTTGCCAAGAGTGTTTCAATATTACGCAAGCAGGCCGCGAGCGATGTGAAATTTGCGCTTCACCGAAACGTGATGGCACGCTTATCTGCGTAGTAGAAGAAGCGCTGGATGTTCTCGCCTTGGAGCGTACAGGAGGCTATCAAGGCAAATATCATGTCCTACAAGGAGTTTTATCTCCTATCGAAGGCATTGAACCAGATGATCTGAAAATCAAGCAGTTATTGGCTCGTGTTGCAAGTGGGGGAGTGAAGGAAGTAATCCTTGCCACAAATCCCAGCATGGAAGGCGACGCAACCGCGTTGTATCTGCAAACGCAATTGAAAGAATCTGGCGTGCATGTCACACGCCTCGCACGTGGATTACCTGTTGGTGGCGATCTGGAATATGCAGATCAAAATACGTTGTTGCGTGCGCTATCAGGAAGACAGGAAATGTGATAGTAAAATCGCTCTCTCAGAGAGAGAAAATTTTTAACTGGTAAGTAGTGCTTTCAAAACATCATTGAGCAGGGGATTTTCAGGTGTATCTTTGAAATCTGCCAGCCGATGATAAATTTCTGTGGCAGCTTCATGGAATCCACTGGGTAGACCTGCCTCTCGAAAAGTTTCGGCAATTTCTTTCATCTCTCCTTCAAAGCGCCAGGCCTTTGAAGTTACGCGCGACACTCTTCGATTTACCTGTTCTGAAAAATCTTTGTCGTCCATGTCCCATTGCTGGTAAAGTTCTTCGCGTACACCGAGAGACTCCGCAGAAGAGAGAATGGCAGCGAGCAGGGCAGCGGTTCCTTTTGTATAAGCCGCATAACACATCTTAAGAGCTGATGCTTTTCCGATTTCGTCACTAATAATCTTCGTTCCAAGAGGTCCCTTTGTAAAGCAATTGGCAATCTTATCTGCATCTTTTCCCGAGAGATAAAGCCATGTACTTTTAGGTTCCCAAGCCGGTCCACCAATAATGCCACCATCCACAAAGTGGATACCATTTGCTTGCATCATTTGTCCAATTTTGAAAGCGCACTGTGGGGAAATGGCATTTGCATCCAGATATAAACCCTTAAATCCTGCTCCGATTACATATTTTGCAACATCCTCTGCCGCATGGGGAGGACACACGCTGAAAATGATTTCACTCGTCTGGCAAAGTTCAGATACTGAGCGGACTTCTGTAAGCTCATATTTCTCTGCGTGAGCGCGAGTTTTGTC
>WNFV01001994.1_pt1 | contig 28221 bp, 20 predicted proteins | sample 5400101 | NCBI WGS metagenome assembly WNFV01 (sample SAMN13153361, study PRJNA577476) | soil metagenome | isolation source: 115 cm soil or saprolite under grassland replicate 1 | place: USA:California | collected 2016-06-15
CTTCCATAACTCGTCAGGAACTTCCCAGATCGTTGGAAGAGGTTTCTTTTTCTTCATCGGCTATCCTTTGTTCGCACTCCAATTATATGCCTCCAAAGGGTTTTGAGATAATTACTAAGCTGAAAGTGCTATAATAAAAATAGACAGTAACGCAACAAGATGGTTGCGGCACTAGGAGTTAATTATGGTAGAGAATTCCGAACATGAGAAGAGGTTTGAGCGCGAGATTCCTGAAGAAGCGCGTGAGCATTTCAAGAAAGCGCGCGACGAAATGCGTTCAGCATTTGAAAGACTCTTGCCCGAAGGGTTCCTTGACCATCGTCGCACGGCTCGCCGCGAGATGTTGATGGCCTGGCGCAGTATGCTTGATGCTGCAATTAAACGAATGGATGAAAAAGAGTAAATCCATCCCGTCATTGCCCCGCCCGCTTCCCCGCACCTATATCTGATCGGCAATGAAAGGTTCGGGGCTTTCAGGCGGGGTTGCGAGGAGCACTCTTCGCGATGAAGCAATCTCCTGTCATGTAATCGGAGATTACTCGTTAGTACACCGTCTCGCAATAACATATAAAAACTACAGAGATACTGAGTCACGGAGTTTATCTTTTCCATGCCTTCGTGTCTCCGTGGTTAATTTTAGGGGGATTAATTTCTGCGAGCGAACAGCATCCAAAACAAGACCAGACTCGAAGCAACAAGAAAGCCTTCGCCAAATCGAATATTTCCCCCATTATATAAAAACACGCCGCCAAGCAAGAGAGCGGTAAAAACGATACTCGTCGTTACGCGATCCACTGACTTTGTCAGTACGCGCAATTCTCGACTAATCTGCGGTACCTGGACACTTAGTCCACCACTCTCGACACGTGCCAGCACTCGGCTTGTTTGCGAAGGCAAAGCCAGCAGCGTTTGCAGCATTTCCCCAATCTGTTCCAGCCAATAGTCAATTCCCTTCGTTGCTTCTTGTTCGATTAGTTTACGCGCGTAGGGTGCAACTTGATTCCATAAATTGAAATTGGGGTCAAGGCCTGTACACATGCCCGAGAGGATTGCCATGGTGCGCCCTAACATAATAAGGTTTTGTGGAATCTGAAACGGCATGCTGAACATCAAATCTCGGTACTGATGAGCAAACTTGCGAAGTTCGGCTGGATTCGTCCTGCGCAATTCACTCATAGACATGCCCCAAAAGCGATCGAATACCTGTGATTCTGCCTGCTCGAGCAACCTAAGATCCGTACCTGGCAAGAGCATTCCAAGTTTTTGATAAGAATTTACAACACGGCTCGAATCTTTCGTTCCCACACCAATCAACATTTCACGCAAGCCGTCACGGACATTCTGATGGACAGTGGCGGTCATGCCAAAATCCACAAAGGTCAATTTCCAGCGGCGTGAGCCAAGAGTCGCGTCTGAGGGGCCGTCAATGCTGAGAGGTGTAACGAACAAATTGCCAGGATGAGGGTCCGCGTGAACGAAGCCATCCTCAAAGATCTGCTTCAGATACATGTCGAACAAACGCCGGGCCACTTCACTTCTGTCAATTCCAGCAGCGGTGATATCTGCATAATCCGTGATCTTAATCGCGTAAACGTCTTCAAGCGTAAGCACTCGTCGGGTGGTACAGCTTCGGACTATGCGCGGCACGTGCACACGCGGTTCATCCTTGAAGTTTTCGAAAAACTTTTCTGCATTCTCGGCTTCGTGAATGTAATCAATCTCTTCACGCACTGTGGATGAAAACTCGCGCAGCAGCGCAGGGACGTCAGCATGTTCACGGACGGGACGATAACGCATCAACCATTTGCCGACTAAGGCAAGGGCTGATAAATCCACTTCGACAATTTGCTCGATATACGGACGTTGTATTTTGACGACAACGTCCCTAAACCCATCCGCTTCATCCCTGGCGTATAATCTGGCCCGGTGAACTTGACCTAATGAGGCTGCCGCAAGAGGATTCTCGTCAAACCATTCGAATTTTTCCAAGAGAGGCGCACCTAATTCAGCCTCAGCCAAATTTCGGATGTCTTCAAACTTTTCGGCAGGGACTTCATCTTGTAAGCCTGAAAGCTCAGAAGTAACTTCAGGCGGCAGGATATCGAGTCGTGAGGACAGGAATTGCCCAACCTTGATCATTACCCCACCCATGTGAATGGCAAGCGCACGGAAACGAATGGCTTCATTACGGTAACGACTTGGGCGTGTACTTCTCACCCATTTTCTCAAACCCAGCCGAGCGATTGTCAATTCCCACCAGATAAAGCGAATAATTACGCCTGCAAAGAAAAAGACGATCCTGCGATAACGACCGCGTAAACCGGGGAGATTCATCTTGGGCTCCAGAATAAATGATGATTCATTTTATCACCAGTCATTCAGTGCATTTTTGAAATTATCATATCATTCTGAAGCGCTGGACGGCCAAAAATTCTCCATTAAAATTAGTTCTTATTTGATTTGCGAGCCAATGGGGAAATTAAAATTTTTATAAAAACAGACGAACATGAAAGGGTCGCATGAGATTGGCGTAAAAACAGAATTTCGTGATTTTTGATTATGGTAGTACGTTACCTTCGTCATTCACAAATTCCCTGTTTTATGGTGTAAGTGAGTAAATTTGTCATAATTTCGTTCCCGTTCGTGGAAGGTACACGATGAACCTATTCGACATGAGAACTATCGTTTTTAGCTATTTTAGCAGCAATGGCGTGTGCTTAATGGTGATGGCATTTCTATGGTTGCGCAACCGCAATCGCTTTGACGGGCTAGGCTTTTGGCTGGCCGACTTTGCGATGCAGTCTGCGATGATATTACTGGTTGCCATGCGTAGCGTCGCGCCAGATTTCTTATCCATTGTAGTCAGCAATGCTCTCGTGATTGCGGGGATCATCCTGCTGTACATGGGGCTGGAACGCTTTGTTGATAAGCGGACCTCACAAGTTCATAACTATTTTCTGTTAACCACTTTTGTCTTTGTTCAAATCTATTTTCTATATATTCAACCCAGCCTGTTGATTCGCACCCTTAATTTATCTATAGGAATCATCCTCATTGGCTCCCAGTGTGCCTGGCTGCTGATATACAGAGCGGATGCTTACATGCGTCCGATCACGCGCGGGGTTGGTTTTATTTTCCTCGCCTTTTGCTTGTCCGCCATTGCCCGCATTATCGTGGATCTGGTTATGAGTCCCGGAAATGATTTCTTCCAATCAGGCACATTCGAGGCGCTGGCCGTCTTGACAAACCAGATGCTGTTCGTCATCCTGACCTTTGGCTTGTTGCTGATGGTCAATCAGCGGCTAGTTGGCGACCTGGAGCGAGACATTACTCAACGCAAGCAGACAGAAGAAGCCTTACAGGAGAGCGAGCAGAGATTCACTATCATATATAACAAGGTCCCGTTTGCCAGTGTACTGTCGAGGCCGCATGACGGCGTTATTCTCGATGTCAATGAGGCGTTCGAGCGAGTGTTTGGATATAGCAAGAAAGAAGCGGTGGGCAAGACCTCCCTGGAACTGGGTATAAATCCCGATTCTGAGGGCCGAGCGCGCATTATCGCTGAACTTCAAGCGCGAGGTTCAGCGCACGACTTAGAACTAAAGTTACAAACGAAAACCGGCGCACGTATTTTCTTGGTAAACATAGATTCGGTGGACATCTACGGGCAAAAATATATACTTCAGACGGCGCAAGATATCACCGAGCGCAAGGAGGCCGAGGAACAGCTCGAACGAAGCAACCAGAAATTAAATGAGATTTTGGTGAGTATCCAAGATGATTTTTACGTGCTTGACCGTGACTGGGATTTTGTCTATGCCAGTAGGCTGTTCACATCGAAGATAGGAAAAGAACCGGAGGATTTCGTCGGGAAAAACATTTGGAAGATGTTTCCAAAACACGTGGGAACGGTTCTTGAAGAGAACTTCCGTGCGGCAATGGAAAAGAGGGAGATACAACGGTTTGAAATAGGCGGGAAATATACCGCCGCCTGGTACAGAATGACTGCTTTTCCTTCAGCAGAGGGAATTACGGTTCTCGGAACGGACATTACCGAGCGCAAGCGAGCGGAAGAAGAAATCAATAGCCTCTCCAAATTCCCCACGGAAAATCCCAATCCCATCCTGCGCGTGCAGAACGATGGACAAGTAACCTACGCAAACGCGGCCAGCCGGGATTTACTGGCGATGTGGGGCTGTAAAATTGACGGTTATCTCCCTGCAGAATTGAAGGAGCTGATCGCTGCAGCGGCGGAGACCGGGTCAGGCACGACGGTGGATATACCTTGTAACGATAAAGTGTATTCGATCATGCTGGTTCCAATTGTGGAGTGTGGATACGTCAATTTGTACGGCAGGGATATCACCGACAGGAAAAAGGCGGAAGAACATCTAAGGTTTCAGGCCAACCTCCTTGCAAACATCACGGACGTTGTCTATTCGACGGATGAGCATCTGCGCCTTACATCATGGAATCAGGCAGCAGAATTGATGTACGGTTGGAAGCAGGCAGAGGTACTGGGAAAGAACGTCATAGAGTTAGTCGGCTCTAAGTTCGACCCCAAAATGCGGGAGAGATTGACTCAGGAACTGATGGAAAAGGGATCGATAGGCACTGAGATTGAGCACAGGACCAGGTCAGGCAACACCATCTTTTTCGATACCAAGACGATACTTCTTCGCGATGCGCGGGGAAAGGTGACCGGTTACGTGAGTGTAAATCGTGATATCACCGCACGCAAGCAAGCTGAGGAGAAAGTTCAGCGCAGCGAGACGATGCTGCGAGCTATTCTCGACCAGATGCCTTCGGGAGTGACTGTCCGGGATGCCCGCTCTGGCGAACTCATACTCTCCAACACCCGAAGCCAGGAAATCCTTAAGACTCTTGTTGACACTCCCGCGCATTTCGCTCATTACCGCGGTTTCCATCCTGACAGCTTACCGTATCAGAATGAGGACTGGCCCCTCTCCCGCTCCATAGCCACGGGGGAAGTGGTACAAGCAGAAGAGATAAACTGCAAGCGAGGCGATGAGACTTGGATCACACTGAGTATTAATTCTGCGCCTATCCGCGACCTGCAAGGGCGGATCGTTATGGGCGTGGGTGTTTTCGATGACATTACCAAACGCAAGCAGGCAGATGAGGAATTACAGCGGACTCTGGATGAACTGAAGCACTCCAACGCCGAACTGGAGGAGTTTGCGTATGTGGCCTCTCACGATCTGCAAGAGCCTCTGCGCGGCATAGCAGGTCTAACCCAGCTTTTGCAGCGTCGCTATCAGGGACAACTCGACAGCCGGGCGGATGAGTACATCACCCACATTGTCGACGGGACTCAACGGATGCAGACGCTGATCAACGACCTGCTGCCTTCAATGCGAAGCCATCCAACCCACTGAAGCCGGCGTCGCATTGAAGGCAGCATTGAAGAACTTAAACGCGGCCATCCTCGAAGTCGACGCCACCATCACAAACGAGAGCCTGCCAACGGTCAAGGCGGACGCGACGCAGCTAAACCAATTGTTCCAAAACCTGATCGGTAATGCCATAAAATTCCGGTCGGAGCGCTCACCTCAAATCCACATTGGAGTTACCGATGCAGGGAATTTCTGGCAGTTCTCCGTATGCGATAATGGGATTGGCATCGAGCCTCAGTATTTCGAGCGCATTTTTCTGGTCTTCCAGCGCTTGCATACTCGCCGCGAATATAAAGGCACCGGCATCGGGCTGGCAATTTGCAAGAAGATCATCGAACGACATGGGGGACGCATCTGGGTCGAATCAGAAGCGGGACAAGGCTCAACATTCTACTTCACGCTGCCGAAAGGACAATAACTCATGGATACAAAAGCACTTCCCAAATGCATCGACATCCTCCTGGTTGAGGACAGCCCCGCGGATATATTGCTTACACGCGAGGCATTCGAACAAAATAAGATTGTCAACACGGTCCACGTCGCGGAGGACGGCGTCCAGGCGATGGATTTTCTCCATAAACGCGGTGCTTACGCTTCAGCTCCGCGCCCCGACCTGATATTGCTCGACTTGAACCTGCCGCGCAAGAACGGGCGCGAGGTGCTGGCCGAGATCAAAGCCGACCCTGAACTGAAAAAGATCCCTATCGTTGTGCTAACTACCTCCAGCGCTGAAGAAGATGTCCTCAAGGCCTATAATCTCAACGCGAACTGTTATGTAGTCAAGCCCATAGGATTTGATAATTTTATGGAAGCGATGCAATCCATTCGTCATTTCTGGTTCAGCGTTGTGACTCTACCTGCGGAGTGCTAAGTTGACCAAACCTCTCATTCACATTTTATTGATCGAAGATAACCCGACCGATGTACTGTTGCTGCGCGAAGCAGTTCGGGAAGACGCGCTGGCTTCCTTTGAATTTATGGTTGCAGACAGTTTAAAGTCAGGGCTGGAGTTCCTGGGTCAAAATCAATTCGATGTGATCCTGCTCGACCTCGGACTGCCGGATGGCCAGGGGCTGGAGTCCTTTGAAACGGTGCATGGCGCATTCACGGATACACCTATTGTGGTGCTTTCTGGATCAGCGGACGAAAGACTAGCCCTCGAAGCCGTCCAATCCGGCGCACAAGATTATCTTGTCAAAGGGCCAATAGGCTGGGAGATCGCCTCGCGCGCCATCCGTTATGCGATCGAACGCAAGCGCATGGAGGGGCGCCTGCACTTCATTGCGACTCATGACGATTTGACAGGCCTACCCAACCGTAAGTTGTTCCAGGACCGGCTTACCCACGCAATCGAGCGATCCCGCCGTTGGCGCTCTGGTAAAAACGAGAAATGGGATTTGGCTGTCATATTGCTCGACCTCGACAACTTCAAGTCTGCCAACGATACGTACGGTCATGCTCAGGGTGATATTCTCCTGCAAGCCGTCACGGAAAGACTGAAGAATGGCCTGCGTGAATCGGACACTGTGGCACGCATGGGCGGAGATGAATTTACGTTGATCCTTGAAAACATGAGCGGCACAGATGATGCCAAAGTACTGGCGAGAAAGGTATTGGCTGTGTTCGACCAGCCTTTCCATTTGGGTGGCCGTGAATTCAAGGTTACCGCCAGCGTTGGCATTAGCCTGTATCCACGCGATGCGCAGGATGAAGAGACACTGCTAGCGTATGCAGATGTCGCCATGTACCGGGCAAAACGGGAAAAGAATACTTTCAGGTTTTTTGAGGATTCAGTCATTTCAAATGGTTAGGGTAGAAATATTCGCGCTGATCCCATTGAGCCCAAGAAGCCGCCATTAGAGATTAAGAATGACCAAACCAGCTATGCAAATCTTAATGATCGAAGACAACGAGTTGGATGCTCTGCTGCTGGAAGAGATTCTCAGTCAGGATACACTTAACTCGTTTGAGTTTACGCTCTCTGAGCGCCTCGATAGCGGCTTGGAAACACTGCACAGACACGAGTTCGATGCAATCCTGCTAGACCTTGGCCTGCCGGACAGTCAGGGACTCGAAACCTTTGTAAAAGTACACATCGGCATTCTTTCCATAACCAAAGACGGGCAGATCACCGATGTCAATACAGCGGCCCTGCAAACCCTCGGTTCCCCCTCCGCTGAGGCAACCAAAAACATTAACTTGCTCACCTTTCCGCCTCTCATCGAAGCCGGCATTTCCGCGGATTTTCAGGACTGTGTCGAAAGCGCGCGACCGGTATCAGCTGAACATCCTTATGTAACCAAATGGGGTAAATCCATTATCGTCAAATACCAGCTCACCCCTGTTTTGAGTCCGGGAGGGAAAATCATTCTGGTTCAGGCGATCATGGAAGATATCACTGAACGCAAGCGAGCGGAAGAGACCTTACACGAGAGCGAGCAGCAATATCGCGAGTTATTCGAGATGGAGTCGGATGCTCTGTTTCTGATCGACAACCAGGCTGGACAAATCCTTGAGGCCAATGGCGCCGGGTCACAATTGTACGGATACAGCCGCGCAGAACTATTGCGCATGAAAAATACCGATCTCTCCGCCGAGCCGGAGAAGACCCAGAGCGTCACACAGGCAACACCTATAATTGTAGAAAACCTGATAACCATCCCCTTGCGCTGGCACCGCAAAAAAGATGGAACGGTCTTCCCGATAGAAATTACCGGACGGTTCTTCCTTCATGACGGACGCCCTGTCCATATAGCTGCCATCCGCGATATCACCGAGCGCAAACGAGCGGAGGAAATACTGCACGAAAGTGAAGAAAGATTCCGAACTCTGATCGAACAATCTTCTGAAGGCATCGCGCTCGTGGGTGAAGCAGGCAACATTTTAGAATGGAATCGGGCAATGGAGCAGATTACCGGCATCCTGCAAACGAAAGCAGCGCATCTCCCCGTTTGGGATATTCAATTACAAATGATCCCATCCGAGTATCGGTCGTTACATTCGGCTGACTCAATAAAAACATTGTTTTCCAAGGCGTTACAGACGGGAAACCTGCCACAACTCGGGAAACGTCTCGAGGTTGAAATCCAGACGACCAGTGGGGAACGTAAAACTGTTACACAGACGATATTCACGATCAAGACCGCGGGCGGTTATCGGATCGGCTCTATTGTTCTTGACATTACCGAGCGCAAACACGCCGAAGAGGCCTTGCAACAAGCAAACCAAAACCTGAGACTATCCTATGATGCAACCATCGAAGGCTGGTCGAACGCACTCGATCTACGGGATAAGGAAACGGAGGGGCATACCCAACGCGTCATTGATCTGACCATGGAACTGGCGCGCGAAATGGGCATCTCCGAAGCGGACTGGATTCACGTCCGCCGCGGCGCTCTTTTACACGATATTGGCAAGATGGGCGTCCCCGATCACATCCTGCTTAAACCAGATGAACTTACTGATGAAGAATGGCAGATCATGCGCCAGCATCCTGTCTACGCTTACAACTTGATTTCGAGGATCGATTTTTTACGTCCTGCACTTGATATTCCGCGCTATCATCACGAAAAATGGGATGGATTCGGTTATCCGGATGGATTGAAGGGAGAGCAGATACCGCTTGCGGCACGCATCTTTGCCATCGTTGATGTTTGGGATGCGCTCATCAGTGACCGGCCTTACCGTAAAGCATGGTCCGAGAAAAAAGCCTTGGATTACATCTGCAAACAATCTGGTCAATATTTCGACCCAAAGATCGTGGAAAAGTTCCTGAAATTGATAAGCAAGAAAACTAATACGCCGTCAAGCGGAATGTAAAATCTCCCCATTAGCTTGCTCTATTTCCTCATAAATCTTGCGCACTTCTTCTTTCATTTCGTTGGTTGCGCTGGGAGTCATGGAGATAAACTTGACCATATCGCGCGCCTGCCGCAGATAATCCTTGACCTGAGCGATGTAGGAAAAATTACTTCGCCCGCCCTCAGACTCGGGAGGGACGGGATATTCGCGTGCCCGCTGGATCAGATTTCTTGCACGAATGATCCGTTCAGCGGCTGGAATAAGACGAGACATGTAAACTCCTTTATATGTTACGAATATTCCACTGCCATTTCAGAGAAAGCAGTCTGCTTCCTGTTCAGTAGACAATGGAAACCTGCTTTTTCCTGCAGGACAAGATAATCCATAGTACCTGGGTACTGTAAAGTAGCTGTAATCGGACATACCACAGATATTCGTTAGAATCTGAGCTTAAGGGTTACTATGTCGGAAAACAGTACCTCCGGTGTCCAAAAAGGATTCTTTTTTTCTTTCTCGCATACAAATTTACAACTTGTCCTGCGCAATGCGTTGATTCTTTTTATCTATCTCATTCTGTTTACAATTCTGGACTGGCTGTCGCGTGCGTTTCAAGTATATCCGAACGTTGTCTCATGGTACCCTGCTCACGGTCTGAGTTTTGCTCTTGTCTTGGTGCTTGGGGGTCAATTTGCACCTGCACTGGTCCTTACTTCGTTGATTAGCAGCTTTCTTATATATAAAATTCCAATACCAGTTGAGTTGGTCCTTGGTTGGGGGATCTTGGTTTCAATAATATACGGGGGTACTGCTGTATTTCTGCGGCGCCGGATTCGGTTTGATCCACAACTAAAGAGTATACGTGATGTGATCTGGCTGATTCTTTCGTCAGGCATGGTATCCGCGATCTTGTCGATCGTGGCCGTTTCTGCGGATACATCCATCGGAGTAGTCTCGCCTGCAGACGAGATCAACGCCATGTTTATTTGGTGGTTGAGCGAGACAGTTGGTATTCTTATGGTCACACCAGTACTCTTGATCTACATCATGCCCTGGGTAAAGCAATTTTCAAACGGGGATATCCATCTGGCGCTGAAGCCATTATCCCTCCCACGTCCCCCGAAGAACTTGCTCGGGCAAATCATTGGCGTCCTGATTACGTTTTATCTTGCCTTCGAAGAACCTGCCTTAATACCATTTCACCCGTATTATCTAATTGCAATCCCTCTGATCTGGATTGCACTGGATTATGGGATAAAAGGTGCCAGCCTTGGTATTTTCGTAATTAATTTTGGAGCTGCCTTTACCTGGCAACTATTACGCCATGACTTGGTGGAACTGAGTGAGCTCCAATTTATCATGCTGGCATTTTTCATAGTCAGCTTGTTGGTAGGTGTGGTTCGAACACAGCAGATGCAAGCTGAAGATAAAGTAAGAAAGAATGAAAAACGCTTTCGTGCACTAATTGAAAACAGCGCCGATGGCATCACACTGCTCGATACAAATGGAATAACTATTTATGACAGTCCCGCTGCCGCCAGGATGTTAGGCTATGCTGCTGATGAGTTGATCGGCCGCAATGTGTTCGAACTGATTCATGCTGAAGATTTGCCTAAGGTCCTAGTCCTGTTCCAGGATATTGTGAAATCATTTAACTCTCGTATCAGCAGTATCTTCCGTTTCCGTCACAAAGATGGTTCTTGGCGATGGCTGGAAGCAATGGCCACCAACCTGCTCGATGAGCCAGCGGTCAAGGCAATTGTAGTTAACTATCGCGACATCACCAATCGGAAAACGGCGGAAGAGGCAGTGTTAAAAAGTGAAACGCACTTCCATACCCTCTTTGAAGATTCACCGATATCCCTCTGGGAGGAAGATTTCTCTGCTATCAAACTAAAAATAGACTTCTTGCGAAACCAAGGCATTACGGATTTCAAAGCATATTTCTCTTCTCACCCAGAGGTCGTAGTTGACTGTTTCAAGCTTTTGCGGATCTTGGACATAAACAAAGTCGGCTTGGAACTCTACGGGGCAAAGAGTAAAGAAGATTTATTTATAAACCTGGAGAATATCCAAAGCCAGGAATGGCTTGAACATTTTCAGGATGAACTTGTAACCATCGCTGAGGGGCGAACAGGATATACGCGAGAAGGAACGGATAAAACATTAATCGGCGAGCGGATAGATTTTCGTATCAATTGGTCCGTAGTTTCAGGCTATGAAGACAATTATTCGAAAGTAATCGTCTCCATTGTAAATCTCACCGAAAGCAAACGAGCTGAAGAAAAAATCCTGAGTCTCTCCAGATTCCCGGCTGAAAATCCGAATCCGATTCTACGCCTGACCCCAGATGGCATGATTCTATATGCAAATCAGGCTAGTACAGTTTTATTAGATTTTTGGGAGCGAAAAGTTAACCAATTTTTGCCAGATGAATGGCAAAAGCAGGTTGTAGAAGTATTCACGTCGGGTTTGAATAAAGAAGTCGAAATTGAGTGCGCCGAGCAAATATTCTCCTGCATCCTGGCTCCAATCCGAGAGGAAGGTTATGTCAACTTCTATGGGCGTGATATTACCGAGCGCAAGCGAGCGGAACTGGCACTAAGCGAAGCGAAGAATCGTTATCGGCTGCTGGTCGAACGTCTTCCAGCAGTCACTTATATTATTTCCTCTGAAGCACCTTACAATACTCTTTATATCAGCCCACAGATTGAACAGGTGCTGGGCTTTACTCCTGAAGAATGGCTAACCGATCCAGACATCTGGGAACGACAGATTTATCCTGAAGACCGGAAACGAGTTTTGGCTGAAGACATAGCTAGCCGCGAAGAAAATAGGCCATTCGTATGTGAATATCGCATCTTCAGGCGTGATGGCCAACTCATCTGGTTACATGATGAGACCTATCACATTCACGAGCCTGGAATGCAGCCGTACTCGCAGGGAATCGAGTTCGATATCACGGAGCGCAAACAAGCTGAAGAAGAGATCCAATCGCGAACCGGTGAGCTTTCAACACTTTATGGACTTTCGCGTGCTCTGGCAGATGCAGATGATCTGGATAAGATTCTTGAACTTATCAGCCGCCACGCGGTAGAGAGTATCCACAGTACTTTTGCCAGAATTATGCTTCTAGAAGGAAATAAGTTTGTAGCTCGCGCGGTTTATCCAGTCCGTTTTTTGGGCCATGACTTTCTTGTTGGCAATCGCGAACAAATTACCGCCCTGCCCTATTGTCAACGTGTTTTGGAACAGAACGAACCTGTAATTCTCCATTCCAACAACCAAGATATCACCCGTGAAGAACGCACAGTTCTACTTCTTGATTTTGCTCAATCGCTCTGTCTTGTGCCACTTCGCATCGGTGGGCCGGTGCCAGCTTCAAGACAAGTTCTAGGATTACTGATACTCGGGGAAGAACGAAACGAAAAACGCGAGCCATTCACGCCTGATAAGCTTCGGTTAGCCCAAAGCATCGGTGACCAGGCCGCGATCGCCATACGACGCAGGCTGCTTCACGAACAGACCGAGCGTCGTTTGGAGCACCTCTCTGCATTGAGAGAAATAGACCAGGTCATTGCCTCCAGCATAGGTTTACATTTGAGCCTGGGTGCGCTCTTAAGCCAGGTGAACCAGCAATTGAAAGTTGATGCAAGCGCGGTGTGGATATTCAACTCTGTATCTAATATGCTCGTGTATTCTGCCGGGCGAGGCTTTCGGAGTAAAGCCTTTGAGCAGGCAAAGCCTCACCGCCTGGGAGAAGGTTATGTGGGTCGTGTTGCATTGGATCGCCGGATCATCCATATCCCCAATCTAGCAACGCAGGACGATAATCCTCGATTGATGAGAGCTTTGGAAAACGAACGCTTCATTAGCTATTATGGTGTTCCATTGATCGCGAAAGGAACCATTAAAGGTGTGCTCGAAGTATTTCATCGCACCCCGCTCGAACCCGACGAGGAATGGCTCGACTTTCTCAATACCCTGGCCGGACAAGGAGCGATTGCCATAGATAATTCAACCATGTTTGAGAACCTACAACGTTCCAAAGATGAGCTTAGCATAGCCTATGACGAAACCATCGAGGGTTGGTCGCGTGCGCTGGATCTTCGAGATAAGGAAACTGAGGGCCATACCCAGAGAGTCACAGAAACGACTATTAAACTTGCCAGGTTATTTGGTCTAAATGAGGAAGCAATAATACAGGTGCGCCGTGGTGCTCTACTGCATGATATAGGTAAAATGGGTGTCCCGGATGGAATACTTCTCAAACCCGGACCGCTTACTGCTGATGAATGGGTAATCATGCGCCAGCATCCCCAATTCACCTTTGATATGCTCTCCCCTATTTACTACTTGAAATCTGCGCTTGATATCCCCTACTGCCACCATGAAAAATGGGATGGCACGGGCTATCCAAACGGGTTAAAAGGTGAAGAAATTCCTCTGGAAGCTCGCATCTTTGCTGTGGTAGATGTCTGGGATGCGCTGACCTCTGATCGTCCATACCGACCCGCCTGGCCTGAAAAAAAGGTCCTTGAACACATCCAGTCACTGGCAGGGACACATTTCGATCCACAAGTAGTCGAGGTCTGTTTCAAATCGGGGATATTAGTAAGCAAGCATTAAGATTACAGAATTCTTCCTAACAACCCAATTTCTTGTAAAGCGCGTATTGTAATGGCCAAGCCAATCAATGCAACAAACAGTGCGCTCAATACAGGTAGAATACGGACTACTTTTGATTGCAGCGGAATCCTTTCAAACAATCGGCCGGCATAAATGAACATTAGCCCGATAGCCGTCAATGCTCCAGCCAGACCGAGGCTGAAGGCTAGCACCAGAACCAGTCCAAATCCAATTCGATTTAGAGCGATGGCACCAAGTAATACCACCAGAGCAGACGGGCAAGGTATGATCCCACCAGAGATTCCGAGAACCAGCAAACTGCGCCATGTTACCGGAGAGCCGTCTGATCCTGGGGGCAGGTGTGAGTGCCCATCATGGTCATGACTCAAATCATGATGGTCATGAGGGTGGATATGGTTATGTACGTGTGTATGATCGTGTACATGAAATTGAGCATGGGAATGTTGAAGTAGATAACTGTGTTCATGGGTGCTGCCATCTGCATGGATATGTTGGGTAACAGGCTGGACCTGCAAATAAACGCGCGATGTTCTTCCAACCTTTGCTCTGAGACTGTGAAGCGGATTCTCTAAACCTGAAGATTTCAAGCGGGTAAATACCAGATTTGCACCAATCCCAACGACGAATAAACCAGAGAGAAAGCTCATCCATGGATACAACTTCTCAGGCACGATGAAGCGCGCGGCGAAAAGTGTGACTAGTCCGAGCGCAAACACGCCGAGGGTATGTGTAATCGTCGTAGTCAATCCGAGATAGAGGGCATGTTTGGGCGTACCGCGTGAGCCAACCAGATACGCACCTACAATCGTCTTTCCATGTCCCGGCGTCATTGCGTGCATGGCCCCCCAGAGCAGCGAGACCAGAAGCGCGAACAGAATCATGGGCAGTGTGGGATTCTGCAATGTGATCAGTTGAGTAAACCCATCGCTGCGACTACCAGCAAGAGAAAGGATTGGCTGAGCGGCATCCTCGGAATTATTCTGCTTGGGTTTAGGCAGAGGACCAATGCCAAGTGTAATTTGTCGCTGATCCAATGGATTCGACAAAAGGTCTTTGGGATATGAAGTGAGACGATTGCTGATGCTCGTGGAAGAAAAGTTTCCATTCAACGTAACGCCTTCTGTAGTGACGACAATCTCCCGCCAGCCAATACGTTCAGCATATGACTGATCGGCAAACGATAGGCTGGTCATCTGGGCTGGATTTACAACAGAGGCGTTGAATTCGCAGGTCAAGCGCAGAGTAGGCAAACCGCCTGCCCCAGCGGGGAAGTCAACTGAGGAAGACTGTAAACTTAAGTCTAATGCTTTATTGTTCAGAAGCAAGCTCAGGTCCGGTTGAAGCGATTTGCATTTCGCCGCGTGGTAGGCCCCCGCCTCGGAAGGATCCGCTCGGCCATTTCCATTTGTGTCAAACGTGGTTATCTCTTGAAAAGCCGGGATCTCAGCCATGTCGAGTATGAAGTCAATAGCAATTGAATCGCGGCTCACATGTAAGCCTGCGTAATGATTGATAGTGAAGTTTCCCAGCGGGTGTGCGAAAGCTACGGGGACGACAATAAAAGTTAAAAGCAAAGTAATCAGAAGGACAGCAACACGGCGAATCTTTTCCATAATAGCCTCTTGGTTTTTCTTACTCACTTATGTTACGCATTGTCCCGTCCCGAATGGGGTGCAAGTGCCGGGACATTCTTTATAAAGGGGTTACTCAATCCTTCATTTGAGCATATATGTCAGTCAGATTAAGACGGGCGATGGAAGCCTGAATGAGATCGAAGTGAGGGTTGATCGCCAGCGCTTGCGAAAGCATCCGTTCCGCCTGCTTATCTTCACCGAGCGCGTGGTATATCATCCCGGCGTGGTAATAAAGCATCGCATCAAGTGTGTTGAGTTTCATCGCATTTTTCATCATCTCAGCTGCTTCAGTGTAGCGGTCATTTTTATATAAAGCCCATGCATAAGTGTCATAGGCATAGATGTCTTTCCTTTTCTCTAGTTCCTTTTGCGACATGTCAAGGCTTTTCTCAAGATTGCGATTGTGATTGGCATAGAAAAGTGCCAACTGCCTGTTGTAGATCACTTGATTGATCGCCTCTAATTTACCAATAAACTCAACCGTGTCATACTCCTGCTTGGCCTTGGGAGCGTCACCTGTCAGTGTGTATAAATCACCTAAGGCTGCGAGCAGGTCTGGCTGGGGAATGATGCGAACCGCTTGTTCATAGAATGTGATCGCGTCGTTGTAATCCCCTTGCGCGGCGCGAACTTTGCCTCGTCCGGCCAGCGCCAGATAATAATTGTCAAAAGCGTCGAGCGCGGCGTCATATTGTGAATCTGCCGGCTTTAATTGACCAGTATTGAAGTAAAGCTCACCCAGCTGAAAGTGATACCAGGCTAAGTTCTCACCCGAAAGACCAGTCTCGTCGCTCTCATCAACAGCCTGTTGCATCCAATTCAATGCATCTGTTGGCTTACCATGAAGCCATGCCAAGCGCGCCAAACGTGTATAAACTGGGGCACTTGGGCTTTTCTCATTGAGTTTTTCATAAGTATTTTCAGCTTCTGCATAACGACCCAGTTCCAGTTGAGCATCACCCATCGTCGCCAGGGCCTGGATGGCGTTGGGGTGGGCGGCATAGACTTGGCTGGCAAGATCGAGCGCCCCTTGAAAGTCATGTTTCACATATTGGACGACGCTTAAATACGCCTGGGCGACCTCATAGTTGGGATGCAACGCTAGCGCCTTCCGCAACGTGGCATCGGCTCGTTCATATTCGCTGACATCGCCAGTCTCGCGCGCTTTGCGGATAAATGCCTCCCCCAGGAAAGTTAAGCTGATAAAGTCACGCGGATCCCGCTCGAATCGGCCCTGCCATAACTTGATCATTTCGTCGGTAGTTTTCATACCGGGAGCAGAAGCTGGGCCTTCCAAACCTATTGAGATACTTGCGGGAGCAGGTGAACTTGATTCTCGATTGATACGCGACAACCCATGCGAACCGCCCATGATGGCTAGGGCTGCGATCAGCATGAGAACTATTTTGCGATAAGTCATACTTGAGCTCCTTGAAGTAGCTAAAGTTAGTAGTGAAGTCCATAGGGGCGGATGTTCGAGCCGCCCCTATGGAGGTGTTTTGATCTGCTGCTTAGTTGGCTGGTGCCAGGTATGGGAATGAATTGCTAAAGTTGGAGTCGTTGGCTACGCAGTCAGTGGTGATCGCGCCATTGCTGATAACGCCCAACTCAATGTCAATCACATCGTCTGCCAGCCGCCGCCCGTTGAGGAAGCCAGCGGAGCTGGAGGTGTCAAAGGTCAGAATATCTGGAAGCAAGATGTTGGTCACAGCCTCTGCGTAGGCAGGTGTGTTGCCCAGAGCTACAAGAGTGTCAAACACGTCTTGGTGAAAGTCGCGCTGATCGTGCCTTGGAATGCCAGCGTTGAAGGCATCCTTTCCTGCATCCGTATGCTCGAAGACGGTGTTGATCGCTGGTCGTCCCATTCGATCAATCTGTTGACCGCCCAGTGTTGTGCGCGACCAGACGCCGATATTGGTGCCGAGGCTTGAGCTGGGAACCTCCAGAACGATGGAGGCGACATTCAAGCCAGTAAAGAAGTTAGTGCCGACACCGCCCGGGCAGAAAGCAAGCCCATTCCTGAATGCCACAAGGTCGAAGAAGAACGGGTCATCGAACACGCCGACGCGCAACGTACCACCACCGCTTACTGGAATGTTCGCGCCGGTTTGGCCCTGGGCCAGAACCGCACCATCGCCACGGGCCGGTACACGACGTAGCTGCACACTTTGCGAGCCATTGGAAACGGCCGAGAACGTGACTTTATAGGTTATATCCTCTTTGGCATCCCCATTGGTGTCGATTTTGAAGTCATAGGACGCGTCAGGGTGGAAGGTGGTAGGACTCAGAACGCCCGCAACAGGATCAACGTTCATGATCAGCACGGTGTTGGATGGGTTGGCAGGGGACTGGAAGGCATAAACGTCGGTGATATCGAGCCGCCCGTCATGCTTTGCCATCGGTCCATCTAAATGATCCGCGGCCCTTACTGGCAGGGCAACTAGACCGAATGCAAGCGCTAGAGCCAGGAAGCCGTAAAACCCAATTGTCAAAATCTTTTTCATGATTTTTCTCCACTAATACAATAAGTTACTTATATTTTTCGTTAACAAGCCAGTACCTTCTTCTGTATTCACCTCCTTTGTTTCTAAGGAATGATCGGATCCGCGGGGTATACCTATCTATCCATACGCAGGCTGATTCGTTTTGCATTTATGCGAATGAAGAAAAAACTGGGAAAACGCAGATAGGTATAAAATCACCAGGCCTTTTGAAAGCACGACGCTCTCAAAAGGCCTGGAATAAATCAGTTGTTCTGGCGCTTAAGCGAATAGGGAAATTGATTTATGAAGAATTCACTAACAACACAATCTTAGTCAAACTTTCCTAGCATCACAATGTCGCCTGTTGGTTGCTGACTTCCCTTTTCAGGCTCAATGGAGATTCCCAGCGCATTATAGGAAGCAATGGCCTCTTCTGGAGTCAAAACAGAAACGCCTTGCCCAAGGGCATCTACCTTCAATAGTCCAGCGCTTTTCGGAGTATCCCCTTCAATCAGCCAGATCTGGTATATCTTCCCTGATGGAAGAGGCGCAAGCCCAGATACCACCAGGACAGCAGATTGGCTATTTGGATCAGCTAATAACTGGCCATGTGCCTCTGGCCGATTCTCGGTTCCACCTATGGCAAAGGTTTTCAAGGCAGAAGGAGGTGTCTGAGGAAGTTTGGCATTTACCTCGCCCACTGCCTGATTGAGCTGCTCTAGTCTGCTCTCCTGTGCAAGCAAGGCACTGCGGAGTGCAGTTACATCATCTCGTAGCTCAGAGACTTCCCGATTCGAAGCAAACATCAAAGTCATCGCGACTACCGCGACCAGCAAACTTAATGCGCTAATGAAAGATGGCTGAATTCTCATAAACCAGTTTCGCGTTCCAGTGGAGCGAGAACGGGACTCTTCTCTTCGTATGGAAGATTGAGCGCGCTGGTCAGCCTCGATTCGCGCCATCAAGGTCTTTTTTGGCCGGTCAGATGGGGCGACAGGAGACGCGCTATAAGGCAAGGCCGACGCGGCAATTTCCATCTCCTCGATCTGCGCCCGGACCTCGGGGTGCTCCACCAAATAGGCTTCGACCTCCTCGCGTTCCTTGTCCGTTAAAGCACCTAGGGCGTAAAACGGCAGAAGTTCTTCGATGCGGTTATCCATGTCATCCTTCAAATTCTTGCTTCTCCAATTCTCGGCGCAACTTCTGCAATGCAAGGCGGGCACGGGTGTGAATAGTACCTAACGGTTCACCGGTTGCTTTGGCAATTTCCTGCCGCGTCATGCCATAAAAAAAAGCCATCTCCAATACCTGTTTTTGCTCTGTAGGGAGCGCTGTTAATGCCGCGCGGACCTGTCTATGCTTAAGCAGGGATTGGGCCTGTTCGGCAACATTTGCATCGGGATCGGGAGTTTGGTCAATGTCAGGATCTTCATAATTGGTATACCGAGCAGCTTGTGGACGAACATTCTGCTTGCGGTGAAGATCAACAACAAGATTGCGAGTGATCCTGAATAACCAGACTGCAAAAGACCCAAGCCGAGGCTGATAGGTAGCTGCATAGCGCCATACCCGCCAGAAAGTTTCCTGTAATATGTCCTCAGCCACCGCCTGATCGTCATTGACCCGCAGTGAAATCCCTAGAACAGTGGAAGCATAGCGATCATATAGGGTCTCAAGGGCTGCGCTATCGCCGTTGACCACTTGAGACACCAATTTTTCATCGCTCAGTTCCTCGCGATTCGTGCTATCGGCGGAATCGGGAAAGCTTCTTTTACTTTTTATACGCAACGCGGCCTCAATTGCATCCTTTTTGGGAGAGTTATTTAGAGGATCACTCATACCTATAAATTTATTTGTGCTGATCTAAGTAATTAGTAAGCCGTCTTCAATCCAATTTATTATGTAATCAGTGGCGCCAAATACTTGTTGCTTAGCAATATTGAAAGCCTCTACGTGATCATATTTATCATTTTAGCATAGCTTGTGCCACAACTCCTTAAGCTATAGAGTACACTACTAAATATCAAGGGATAAAGTTCATTGTAGCCCTACAATCTAATATAGTTGCCCCGCCCGAACTCAGGCGGGGTTGCGTTACTACGACATACCATACGATCCACAGGTGGTGCATGTATTCATATCCTTTTTAGAATCGAAAGAGGAAGACCTGAAAAACCTGATTATCCAAGCAACTGCTTTAGTTCTTCTGTCAGCTTATCGGATTCTTCCTGCCTGCCATGAAATTGTGCTGGAGTATTTTGGAAGAGCACAATATACCATTGTCCACCCACCCTCACTGCGATAAGCGTCTGAATGGCATTTACCGCGGGATTAAGTTCAGTCTTTCCAGGTGGTACCATACCTGAAACCGCACGTAGGAGGGCGACCTCCGGGTTTAGGAAGCGCACTTCTCTAACTTTCGCGACATATCTGGAAGTGAGATGATCTTTGAATATCCGCTGCAATTCGGACCGGACCTCTGCTCGCCCATTGAGTGGACTCCCGTCGAAACCAACAACGTTGCCATCCTCAGCGAACAGCCCGGCAAATTCGTCAGCATCGTGGGCATTCCAAGCGGAGAGTAATTGATGGTAAAGTGTCCGGATCGCAGTTTCTTCTGAAGAAGATACGTCTTCTTGTGGGAATTTTTGTGTGTCCATGTTGACATTGTTCTATATCAAATCCCCGCATTGCTAAGAATATTCAACATCTGTGAGAGCATCGTCGTAAGCGTGGGATGCGAAATCTCAAAATGATCAACAGCATTGTTCAGATTCTCGATAAATGAATCATCTTCAGGCTGTCCCTGATCATCCCCCGAGCGTTCGAGATATGCACGTATATCTTCTCTAAGATGGCGTAACAGTTCACGTCCCTTTTCATCTGTAGGTTTGGTCTGCTCGATTTCACTCTCAAGCTTTTCGAGAAGTTTGCGATTGTCTTGATCGTTCATGAGAACACCTCTTTCATCAAAATTACTAAGTTGCCGCGTGTCTACTGATCTCTAATTCTATTTTACAACTTTTCCTATCATGATATTACCATCCTTATTATGGTGGAATCACCAACCACCATCCTGATCCGCCAGGGTCTCCATTATTTTGCCAAGCATGCCAAATCCCCTCTTCACCGGTCCAGTCACCGGATTCATTTGTACCGCTAAGTGGGTCGTTGTAACTGATAACAATTGCATTTCCTCTCCCAGTATCAACTGATATACCTGTTACTAAAACAAAATGTGCCTCTGACTGCGGGTCATTAAACTCGGAAAGAACATCTATGATGACAGGTTCACCGTTTTCCAATTTCTGGATTAACAGCATCAATCCCTGGTTTGAATTGATCACATTCCCTGTTGAAATATTATCTGCATAATATCGAGCAATCTTTGCCATGTTGGCTGGGCTGGTGAACGGTGTCAAATCCTCCGTGTAAAATCCTTGGGCCGCGGCATAATCAATCACTTCCTGCTCAGTTATCCGTGTTTGTGGATAGGCATAATTGTAAGCCATCGCAATAACCGCTTCGCCACATGATGTGCCTCTGGATTGTTGAATTGCATCAACTGGTAAGCTCAATGGGTTTTGATTAAGTCGCGAGATCGAATATGGTCCATATAATTGAGTGAGGCCAAGCAACAATAAAGCACCAATGCATATTATCAAGCTTAGGATTCTCAAACTTTCTCGAGATAATTTTTTTGTTTTCATATTGTTCGACACTGCTTGATTAATATTTTATTTCCTCATGCAGTGAATTCAGCAAAAACCGAAACCTCGACATAAATATTAACGCAACGCTTCATAATTATGACGCGCCCTTGCAAAGCTCACTTACCCAAATTAGAAAACATCCCTCTAATCAGAGGGATCAATAAATTTATAGTGAGAATTTCTTAAGCCCGAGTTAATCAACGTCGGACAATCAAATACATAATTAATCCTGAATTTGGATACAAACACATACACTTCCTGGCATTTGCACCCGGGGCAAATGTAAACGCTGATCTCGTTGACATATTAATCGTAAAAAGAAACTCACCCACGAACGGTTAAATTCGGGGTGAGTCATGTGTTTCTTAGCTAATCATCCATGCCCTTCGGTAAGAAAATAGGCGACAGATGATGTTGGACTAATCCGGACAAGAGGGAGTAGCGGGCACGTGAAAATCGCTTCTCCGATCAAGGAGATTGGACGCTGGTTCCAAACCTAGGTAAAAATTCGGTCCGGATCTCAGGATCAGCCTCCTTCAATCCTGCCTGCTTTTCAAACATCTTTACGGCCGCATCAACAACGATGGGATCGAACTGAGAACCTGCACACCTTTTGATTTCGTGGATGACATCGCTTGGTTCAAAAGCTTTACGGTAAGGTCGATCAGAAGACATCGCGTCTATTGCATCAGCAATAGCTACAATTCGTGCTTCAATATTGATCTGGTTACCTTTCAATTTATCTGGATAACCATTTCCATTAAAGAATTCATGATGATGGCGAATAATCGGAATAAGTGGTCGCAATGACGGGCTCTTTTCGATTAATTCCGCACCTAATTTAGCATGACGTTTTACAACTGCGTATTCTTTTGCCGTCAATCGTGAAGGCTTGGTAAGTATTTCCTCCGGAATGCCAAGTTTGCCTATATCATGAAGCAAACCACCTTTATGGATTAATTCAATTTGCTTGTCGTTTAATTTCATTGTTTTGGCTATCTCAGTAGCGTAATGACTTACTTGTTTCGAGTGACCCAACACAGAAGGATCACGCAGGTCAATAATCTCAGAGAGCATTTCCAACAAGCCTTCATTCAGTTCAACAATTTCTTCTGAGTTCTTCTTTAAGATCTGATTTTTCTCGCGCAACTCGATGACTGCTTCCCGAGTACGATTGATATACTGAGTCTGGCTAAGCCGCAAGAGGATCATTGGTATAACCATTAACAAAATACCGCTGACTTTATCGTACTTATATCCAAAAACCAATGTATAGGCAATTAAGCCAATACCTATATAATACAATCCCAACCAACTATATTGTTCTTTCCATATCTGTCGAGCTGGCTGTTTTAAGTCAAGGCTCACTCCCATGGCTATTAACCAAGTAGTAGTTAAGTACAAAATAGCAGCCGATGCCAAGCTAAGCAGCAACTGGCTTATCGGATCCCACATTAAGAAATGTTTACCAGACGCAATAATCAAAGACGTACAAAGTGTCCCCGCCAAGATATGGTTGCTGAAATTAAAAATAAAGCGACTGAAAGGACTACGATGTTTTAATAGTAAAGCCAATGCGACAGTGAGGCTTACTACCAATATTCCAATTGGTCCAAAAAGCAAGTAGCCGACCAGAATCGGAATGGCAGAGGTAGATACGGCTGTCTGTCGAAAGTAAAGATCAACTGAAAACCATTCTGACAAGGCGATCAATAAAGAAATAACTAACAAGCTAATCCACTCAGATGAAGACACAAAGTATTGCATCGAATCTGTCGCTCGGTAAAGCGCTACAAAAGAGAGCAAGGTTACCAATGCCACTGTGCCAATGTAAAGATTAACAACTAACTTTGAACTTCTAGACTTAGTAGGTGTATTGATTTGATTCGACTCAGGCATGAGCTTCGGTTCTATTAATGAATCATTATTGTCTGCTCTAGGAGACTTTGCCTGCACCAACTTCTGTGAACTTTCTTCAACCAGACTACCAATGTATTGTGAATTTTCGGCCACAGATTTGTGAGGAAACATATTCTTATTTTGAACATGTAAAAAATTTACATAGGCATCATTGGCATAAGCAAAAGCTAGATTTCGCCCGCTTAATTTTGAATGGTAAAGAGCCGTATCGGCGTTATGTATTATTTCATCTGTAGTTTGGCTGAAACTTTCACGACAGGCAATACCGAAGCTCATGGTAACTCGGATAGGTGAAATACTCGTAGGAATAGTGAATTCTGCTTCTTCGATTACCCTGCGGATATACTCTGCCCTTTCATATGCCTGTTGGATCGCCGTCTCGGGCAATAAAATGGCAAATTCTTCTCCACCAAAGCGGGCTGCCACATCATAATCACGAACGGATTGTTTGAGAATCTTAGCTATGCCTATGAGCACCTCATCGCCAGCAAGATGTCCATACGTGTTATTGATATTTCGTAACAAATCCAAGTCGGCCATAATGATTGCAAGGGGACGATCAAAACGATTGGCGCGATTGAGTTCATTGTCTAATTGTTGCTTAAAATACCCATGATTAAACAGCCCAGTCTTATTATCGGTTTCAGTCTGACGTTCCAATGCTGGAACGCGTAAAGTATTGTAAATCAAGTATATTGGAATTAAAAACAATACAAGCGCAAACTGGTTATACGTCCAAACAAATGAAAGGCTGGCACCATAGTAAAGCAAGGCTAGATCGAGCATAAGTGGAAAGAAATCGAAAATACCAGACTTCTTGAAATTTTCCCCCCGTGCAAGCCAAAGCACAATTCCTACCATGAGATGGTTCAACAGATTGAAGCTTGCCATGCTTAGTGCAATCGCTAAAGGAGCCTGCCAAGAGGCAAGTGTAGGATTAGGATTGATCCATTGGTATAAAAGACTGGCTGCTTGCATTACTAGAATATAAGAACCAGTATTAAATAACTGGATAAACCAAGGTGGTCGATTCCAAATCCATTCAACCAGGTTAGATACCACTATCACAAGGATAGCTTCTGAAGTTCCATAAGATACAAAGGTAAAACCATAAACAAGAAAACTAAATGTGTAGTGAGACCGGTTGGTAGCCCCTTCTACTTTCAAGATCAATGCTAATGAGGCCAAGACACAAAGGATAAGAATCATCCAAAAATTGCTAAAATCAATCATATAAATATTCCAAACAAAAACAGCGACTCCTGCTAGATACGTTGCATACAGATATATTTTTGTGGGTGAAGACAATTCTTTCATCGGGTAATCCTGTTTAGGACGCGGAAATTATTCTGCAGGAATATGTGATCTCTACGTATTTTTTGATCCATGTTCTCTGTTTAAATTACACTTTCGGGAGGAACTATCTCCCGAAAGTGTACTGAAGGTCGACGGTCAGCCATTCCAACTTACAGTAGCTAAAAGAGCAGGAACGGGAACTGAATTCCAAAGGGTGACGATCACGGCCCCGATCACAACAATTAGAAGAGCAATTTCCAGGATATAAATCAAAGTCTGAGATTTCATTACACTTTCTCCAGTGATTAGAATTTTTTATGCGCAATCAACTTATTATGTACCAGCGTTAGGGACCCCAGTAATCACTGTTCCAACCTACTGAGTTCCAGCCAACACTATTCCAACCAACTGAATTCCAGCCGACACTATTCCAGCCAACCGAGTTCCAGCCGACACTACCCCAGGTAATAGGTGTTGAACCCGTTGCAAGCAAATTGCTGGCTTTCAATCCAGTATTTGCATTTTGGGTAGAGGTACCAATCACGGCCGCGTAGAGGTCTAGGTAACCTGCTCCTGCTTTGGTTGAGTTGTAACCTGGCCAGCTTTTGTTGGAGGTTGTCATCAGGCGGTATTTGATCTGATCAGGTGTTAGGCTTGAGTTGGATTCAATAAGAACAGCTACTGCGCCGCTGATGATTGGCGCCGCCATCGAGGTGCCGGACATACGGAAGTAATATTGGGAAACAACTCCTTCGGGATGGGCCACAGGAATGGTCAATGTATTTACATCAGGTAAATAGGAAATAATATTTCTACCTGGCGCAACTAAATCGGGCTTGGGATGACCGAGATCATCCAAACCATAAGCCGAGAAAGTAGCTACCGCATCGTCAGTCATGTCCAAGGTAGTGTAGTCATCAGTTGCACCCACTGTGATGACAAAAGGATCGTTGGCTGGCGGATAGAGAGTGGCGGAGCCATTATTACCAGCAGAGACAACTACCACGACGCTGTTGAACCACAGGATTTCCGCGGCAGCATCTAGTGGGCTGGTGTCGTAGGACTGGTATACGCTCGAGTTCAATGACAGGTTCACTACGCGGATGTTGTAAGCAGTCTTATTGTTGTACACCCATTGCATGGCCGCGATCACATCCGATTCATAAGCCATGCCATAATCATCCGCCACACGCAGACCAATGATATTAGCTTTCGGAGCGATGCCTATATACTGACCAGCTGAACCTGATCCGTCATCGGCAATGATACCGGTCACATGAGTGCCATGACCATATTGATCGCTTGATAAGTGTTCTGTGGAATTGAAGTTCAATTCGCCGATAAAACGAGTACCAAGACCATTGGTCTTGAAATTACCGCTGTCAATTACTGCGACCGTAATTCCTGAACCCTTGTAGTAAGGAGCAGCATTCCATACGTTGGTGGCGCGCACCACGTTGGGGAAAACGTTTTGCATCACCAAAGTATGCGTGGTAGTGCCATCTGCGCTAGTAGTCATGGATAACGGCGTTGTTCCATCATTACCATCCGCAGTTGTAATTCGCAGGCCCACTGCATCGTAATAGATGGTCTTGCCTTTTGCGAGTGTGCTTTGGTCGATAGCGATTTCAAGGGTGGAGAAATCATCCCACGCCCAGATACGTGAGGCGGTGATGTCCACATACGACAAGCATGCTTTGGTCGCACCAAGACAGGCATTAAGGCCAGTTGGTGAAATTGTGACGATGCTGCCAGCCTTGTTTTTAGCATACGCAGTGACTTTAGGCGCTTCAGTGGATGTTAATGTGGTGGATAAGTAGAGTTTCATCACTACTTCCACCTTGCTGATCTTTTGACCAGGGGAATATTCCGGCTGGAACCCCGCAAACGAGCCCTTTACGGCTCCGCCCGAGCCGTAGGTTCCATTCGGACCCACCAGTGAAAGCATGTTCGCTGAGTTGGTAAAACCATTTTTCACGATTTTGCCGACTGCCGTGGACCAAGTTGAAAACTTATTGGGCAGGCCCGCCTGCTTGACAGGCGCGTCCAAACTGACCCAGCGGACTGATTCCGTTTTGGCCAGTTGCGCTACTGCCCCAGCTGTCATCTCTGCACCAAAGGCATTGATGATGCTCAGGTCTTTAGTAACTTGTCCGCCCATGCTGGTGACTAATTCCTCCACACTGGACGCACCAACTGTCTTTTGGACAATTACGCTCACCAGTTGATCAGGTTGCTGTGCTGCAATCTCAGCCAGCACAGGTTGTAAGCTAACTGCCACATCCCTGGATGTTGGTGAATCCGAGGCAAACAAGCCTGGAACCAGCATCAGAACTAGCAATACATATAGTAGTTTATACAATTTTCTTTGGGTCATAATTGGCTCCTTCATCCTAATAATTTCCCTCACTATATTTTCCTCGATAACAGGGTATTGGACATATGTATTCATACGTATTTTTTCTGATAAATAGTACGTACTTTCGCTATAGGCCTACCGCATGTACCGCGGCCTCTATGCAGTTTATGTAGATGCTGCGGCACTCCGTGAAACGCAAAAAAAGACCCTCGGAGGCATTACCACCGTGTTTTAGTGCATAACGGATAAGTTCAGTCTGGTTATGAAGTCCCAGCTTATCCATCATCCGACTGCGGTGCAGTTCGGCAGTGCGTGGGCTGATGGAAAGTCGTTTTGCGATTTCAGCCGTGGTGATGCCTTCTGATGCCATCTGCAGGATCTCCCGCTCGCGATTTGTGAGAGTCTGATAGGGATTAAGAGCCACCTCTTCTACTTTCTCAATCAGAACATTGATTAATTTTTCAGAAAGCTTTGGGCTCAAGTAACGTTGACCCTGAATAACCTGCCGAACCGCGTTGACCAATTCGCTTGGCCCAGTTTCTTTAAGAACATAACCAGATGCACCAGCCCTCAGAGATTCCACCACATATGCATCCGCGCTCTGCATCGAAAGCACGATACTGCAAGTTGCAGGAGAACGCTTTCTAACCTGGTGCAGCACCTCCAGTCCGTTCAGACCTGGCATCATCATATCTACGACCAGCACGTTTGGCCTGAACTTATCAGCAAGTTGAACAGCCTGCAGGCCATCACTTGCTTCGCCGACGATCTTTACATCCGGTTCTACCTCCAATAGATGCCTCAATCCCTGGCGCACAATCGGATGGTCGTCAGCTAACAGGATAGTTACGCTCATTTTTCCTTCTCTCGAATGGTTTCTCGGTTAATGGAAGTGCAGCGAGGATTTGCGTTCCCTGGTTGATAAATGAATCTACGTACAAATATCCTCCA
>WNFV01001889.1_pt1 | contig 28218 bp, 17 predicted proteins | sample 5400101 | NCBI WGS metagenome assembly WNFV01 (sample SAMN13153361, study PRJNA577476) | soil metagenome | isolation source: 115 cm soil or saprolite under grassland replicate 1 | place: USA:California | collected 2016-06-15
AACTCCCGTTACGGCCTGACCCGGGTCCAGGACCGGTTCGGGAAGACCGTCCTCAAGGTCAACTACGACGCAACCCACGCGTGGCAACCGACCGGCATTGTCCTCAATCCCGACGAGAATGGAAACGGGCCGACCGTGGGTCTTCACTGGACGCCGACCATTAGCTCGCCGACGGGAGGTCAGGTCAGCTGGTGGGTCCTGGATTACGCCCTTTTTCCCGAGGTGGCTTCCTCGCAGCGGAAAGTCAGTTTCAGCTATCAGCTCACATCCTTCGCGAGGAATCCATACGACATCTCCAATTCGCCGCTCAATACTCTTTGCTACCAGTCTGGGCCGACCGTGCCCTACGCTCCGCTTCTCCACACCGTGACCTACAGCGACGCAACAGGGTCGTCCTTCACGTCCTTTGGCTACACGTTTGACTACTTCTCCAACGATGGCACCCTGCAGAAGATCACCCTGCCGACGTCAGGAACAATCGAATACACCTATGGGCACACGACCGGGACCATGTGCCAGCTGCCTTCCTGCAATCCCGAGGCTTCAATCTCCTCTCCGATTTCGGCACCGGACTTCCCTATTACTAACATTCAGCCGTTCAAGACATTTCTCGACAACAGCTCGGCGGTCGTCTCTCGCACGGAGACGGATCCAACGACCAGTCGGATCGGCACGACGAGCTACAGCAGGCAGTTGATCCTCATTTGTAATTTCAACTGCACTGGTGCCGACGAAACCAGACTGTTCAGGAAGGTAGTCGTAATCGCCGATGCGGCTGGGGCGGTGCCATTCGCCACCCGGTCATACTTTACCTCTCCGCAGGACTGGCTCTTCTCGGGGATCGAGCTGGACCGGCGTTCCTACGCGGGTGGCTCGGACACCGGAGCGGCCGTCCGAACGCTCATCCGCTGTTACGGAAGCAGCGGTTCAAAGTGCGGCTACCGCGACGCGGCCGGAATTCTTCAGAATTACTACAGCTCCGCTATTGAGCCGCCGCAAGCCGAGGTGACCTGGTACGGAGCCGTCCCCGCGGGTACCGACGGCGGCATCTGCGTCGGAACCAACCCGCGCTGCAGAGGATCAACCAACACGGAGTATAACGCAGCCGTGGGGGAGTACAGGACCAATCAGGTCTCGAGTACTCTTTCAGGGGTACCGGTCGGCTGGTTGCGAAGGACGGTCACCAACTGGACTCCACAGACCGGAACGAATTGGATGCTTGATCTCTTCAGCTACAGGCAGGTGACGGAGCCGTTGGCGCCGATGCCCAATGACGTTACGACCAATTTGACCTTCGACTTGAGCAATGGGTTTCTCAACGAGACGAGGATTGCCGACTCGACCTACGGGACCCGCATCGACGCCTTCGGCCATGACCCAGGCGTCTGGCTTCCCAAGACGGAGACGGTGAGCGGAATAGACGGAAGTCAGGCGGGTAGCATGTCCGCGGCCTCCTTCCTCGACACTCGGACATTCGACGACCACGGCCTGATGCTGAGCTCGCAGCGGACGGGGATCTCGTGGAAGTCCTTCGATGTCAATCGCGACGCGAATACAGGATTGATCACGGCCTCGCGGGACCCCAATTCTTCCCTGGTGACGTCCTACACCTATGATGCGCTGGGGCGGCTCACGGGAATTACTCCACCGACCGGCGACGCTCCGACTTCGATCAGCTACGGCAGCACCACCCAGACGACAGTCAGCCGGAGCGGTTCCGACGGCAATGGGACCTGGCAGCGCTACATCTACGACGGCCTGGGGCGCTTATCCCGCGAGATCCGCCAGATGTCTTCGGGCTACGCCGTGCGCACCCACGGCTACGACACAGCAGGCCATGCGAACGTCATCTCGGAATGGGGAAGCTGCACGAGCGCCGCGGGGGACTGCCTGACGGCGGCTCCGGCGCGCACGACCAGCTCGGACTTCGATCCCTTCGGCCGGGCGAAGACCATCACGCGGGCCGACGGCACGCAGACAACAATCGACCGGACCGACGGGACGATTCTCTCCTCCGACTCGTTGGAGAACGTGACCGTCAGCGTCGGCGGGAGTAGCTCCACGACCGCGACCCGCCGCGACGCCCTGGGCCGCATCATCACGGTTACGGAGCCAGCGGTGGGAGGCGTCGCGGACGTGACAAACTACACGTACAACGTGCTCGACAAGCTCGCCACAGTCTCTCAAGGTTCCCAGACGAGGACATTCACGTATGACGCGATGGGATTCCTGAGATCCGAGAGCACGCCCGAGAAAGGCCTCGCGAACTACTCCTCCTACGATGCTCTTGGGGATGTCCTGACCGAGAGCTTCCCCTCAGCCAGCCTGACCCGGAGCCGCACCTACGATCAGGCCGGGCGCTTGACTCTCCTGACGTCGAACGAAGGTGGTTCGCGGCAGTACGTGCAGAACCAGTACGACCAGAACCCGCAGTACAACTTTTCGATGGGAAAGCTCACGACGCGCTATTCCGGGCCGGCCGGTTCGCCGGACGCTTCGGACGTGTTCGTCTATCTCGATCCAGGCGGGCGGCTTTCGGGCCAGGCGACCGCGGTCACGGGAGGTACCAATCCGAGCGTCACGCAGAGCTGGCAGTACAACAGCCTGGGTCTGGTGGCGCACCACCATCACTACCGGCGGAACGGCGGCCAGCCCTTGGTCGTTTCCACAACCTATGCCTTGGGGCTCCCGGTGACGCAGTACGTCAACGGCATTCCGATGGTCAAGAACATTACCCACCGGGCCTCGGGAGCGCTGGCCTCATATAAGGCAGGCGTTGGGACCGGTCACGACGTGACGACGACGATACTGCAGGATCTGTCCGGGGTCGCCCGTCCTCGCGAGGTCTACGCGACCGAGGAGTCCTCGGGCGTGCGTCGCTTCGATACCTGCGGTTACTCCTATGATGGTGCCGGCAACATCGTGTCGACGGGACCATTGTGTTACGACGAGATTGGTAACATCGTCGCGACCGTGCCGCAAGAAACCTTCCAGTACGACGGTCGCTCACGACTGACCTTTACCGCCTTGAGCGGCCTGGGCAACCAGTACTACTGCTACGATCGTTATGGGAACCGCGTGGACAAGCGGGCGGACTCCTCCTGCCCGAGCACGGTCTGGGCGGACAACCGGGTTCCCGGGGCAGGAAACTACGACAGCCGGGGCAATCAGACTTCCAACGGCGCCTACACATATGATGGTCTGGATCGGATGATCGGGCAGGCGGCGGGCGGATTCACGTATCTCTACGACGCGGGCAGCGAACGGGTGGCGAAGGCGTCGAGCGGCACGTGGACGTATACCTTCCGCGATGAATCCAACCGGGTCTCGGCGGAGTTCACGAACGCCGGCTCCGTGACGACCCAGTCGCGGGACAACGTCTTTCTTGGGAATCTGCTGGTCGCCTCCTACGCGAATGGTCAGCTGGGCGGCAACGGCCCGGTCTGGACGTTCTACTCATCCGACCACCTCGGGACGCCCAGGCTCCTGACAAAGATTGACGGCTCTGTTTATGAAGCCCGGAGGTACTGGCCGTTTGGCGACGAGGTGACGCCTTCGAGCGTTCAGAGCCTCCGCTTTGCCTCGATGGAGCGGGACACGGAAGCAAGCCGGTACTACGACCATGCACGCAGCCACGAGTTCAATCTGGGCCGATTCCTCAGCCCCGATACTCTTCGAGGTCTCCCAGATGAGCCCCACTCGTGGAACAGGTACGCCTACGTCCTAGGCAACCCCCTTAAATATACCGACCCTGCCGGCTTGGAACCATTTCACTGTGGCCTTTCGGCGGAGGAGTGTGTGAAGAACCTCGGGGGAACCTCAATTACCGTTACCTCTTCGCCCCTTCCGCCTGATATGATTTCAGTTGGGACCCTGGCGTTCTTCGCGAAGGATTTCGCTCGTCAGCTGGGCCAGGCGTTCACGAATAACGAGTTTCAGCGGTTCTACGAGCGGCGGGCCAACGCTGCCCTTCAGAAAGGCGATTATCTAGCCTACACGATCGACCGAGTGGGGGCTGAGGGCTTCATGCTTGGAGGCTTGGGCTTTGCCCTCATGGCGCTCGGGCCCGGAGCAGAGGAGACGGTAAGTTACGTCTATACTGCGCGTGTTCTCGCTCAGCGAGACGCATTTCACACTTTTCCAGCGTTGCTAGACCAATACGTGCTCCAAGGCACAAAGCACGTTGTCAGCAGCAACTACGTCCTATATACGGCGCCAGGTGAAATAGTCCTTGGAAAGACCCTGTACAAGGGTACGTTCGAAATGGGCGTAAACCCAGCTACCAGAGAGATTACCCATCATTTCTTCAGGAAGTTCGTCCCATGAGTGAGAGCAGCAACCGTTGGACGGTCGACCTGACCTTGCCTCGCAACTATGAGGTGGAGGTTCTCCCGCAGATTCCGCTTCCCTCGGATACGCAAGATCGAATTGTCCACTTCGGGCAACCACCTGAGAACGTCGATCGGGCGCTTGCTGTCAGAGTCGTACCGCGCACTGGACTCGCATGGCTCGGCGTCATTGACGGAAGTTACCCGTCGCCCCCCGCTGCTTGCGGCGCGTTTAGCGGCCCGGCAGCGGGGTCCGTGTGCCTTGCTGCTGGCGGCGAGGCCGTCATTGTTCAGGCGGCGAATCCCGATCTGTGCCAGTACGTCACGATAGATCCAGTGATCGAAGTTCGGCCGGTGCCCTTGCTCCCCCTTTTGATCTTCGTTGGGTTCACTAGGATAGCCGGATATGGTGAAACTGGGCCGGCCTGGGTGACGCCCGAATTGTCGTGGGACGGCATAACGCTGGGGAAAATAAACGGCGCTATCCTCTCTGGATTTGCGTGGGACGCACCGCACGGCCGCCGAGTGGAGTTCGAGGTGGACCTACGAACTGGAGACCACAAAGGTGGCGCAGCGCCGAGTATGCGGGCAAGGCCAGTACCGTAGGCAAGAAGGTCGATATCGTAATCTTGCAGAGGGCGTCTTGAATTCGGTCAGGGCTCTTGCGGAAATGGCGGTCCGAGGCCTGATCTATAAATGAGGCACTTCGAAATATGAGGTCGCGCGTTCGTGGGGTTGCGGGTGTGATTCTGTGGCTCCTGCTGCTGAGGGGAACACCGGGTCGAGGCCAGTCCACCGTGGATCTCAGTGTATCCGTGACCGGCCCGCCGAGCGCGACGGTCAACGTCTCGTTCAGCTACACGATTTCGGTTTCCAGTGTGGGTGCATCCACCGGGACGACCGTGACCGATATTCTTCCTCCTTACGTCCAGTTTGTTTCATCGAGTCTCGGCTCGGCCTGCGTGGCGAATTCGGCGCCGAGTGACCCGTCAACGACGGTGGTCTGCTCGGTCACGACGGTACCCTCGAGTTTCACAATCACCGTGAATCCGACCGTGGCCGGCTCGACCATCAACGTCGTCGGCATCATCGGGAACGAGTTTGACGGCAACATGTCGAACAATTCGTCTTCTCTAGCGGTGAGCGTGACGGGAGGAAGCTCGGGTGGGGAGACGACCAACGCCGGGTTTTTCTGGACCGACTTCGATGGTGATGGGTTCGCCGACAAGGTGGTCTATCGGCCCGGGGGCAATTCGAGCTGGTACGTGAAGAGGTCCGATGGCCAGAGCGACCTGATGGTGCAGTGGGGGACTTTCGGGGATATTCCGGCGCCGGGCAACTACGGAGGCGACGGGCGCGCGGATTACGCGGTCTTCCGGCCGAGCAACGGGACCTGGTACGTCAAGACGGCGGAGGGGACGAGCCTGGCGAGCGTGCAGTGGGGCGCTTCCGGAGATATTGCGGTGCCGGGCAACTATGGCGGGGATGCCCGGACGGATTACGCCGTCTGGCGGCCGAGCGACCAGAAGTGGTACGTGAAGACGGCCGAGGGGACGCAGCTTCCGGCCGTGCAGTGGGGAGCGAGCGGGGACATTCCCGTGCCGGGAGACTACGACGGAGACGGAATAACCGACATGGCCGTCTTTCGGCCGTCCAATGGGACCTGGTACGTGAAGAAGTCCAGCGGCCCAACGGTGACGGTTGCCTTTGGGACCTCCGGGGACATCCCGGTCGTAGCGGACTTTACGGGAGACGGGCGAGCGGACTACGGGATCTTCCGGCCATCGAACGCGACCTGGTACGTCAAAGCGAGCGATACGCTCCTGGAGCAGCCTCCGGTGGCATTTGGGGCGAGTGGGGACGCCCCGCTGCCGGCCAAGATCAAATTAGCGGGGGACGCGAAAGCGGACAAGGTCCTCTGGAGGCCGTCCAACGGAACCTGGTATGTGCGGTCTGCCGAGGGAGTGGACCAGCTGCCTTTCATCGTGTGGGGGATTTCCGGCGACACAGCCATGGCCCGATAGAGGCCAGTCAAGCTCCGTCAACGGCAGGTGGCAACAGTTACGTCTGTCACCACGGTGCCCACAGTTCGTTGCTCCACGCCGGACAAAAGCGGTGCATCTGCATCATTGCCGAAAAAGGCGCCGGGACCGATAGTTTCAGCTGTTTCGGACGTAGAATCGCTGTCTCGACTAACCCAATCCGAATGACCGGGCCCGACGCGACGGAGACGCTTCGCAGGCTGACCGCCGCTCCGCGGCCGGCCGGGCAATGCCTCGCTCTGGCCGGACTCTGGACGGCGGCGGCCCTGCTTCTCGTAAACACTCCCCCGGCGTCCGCCCAGTGCATCGGATGCGCCAACATGAGCTTCGGTCCGGCCAGTCGGATCAGCGCGACTGCCGACAGCGGCCCAATCGCCGAGGCCGACTTCAACAACGATGGACTACTCGACATCGCCGTGGCCGGGTCGACATCCGTGTTGATCTATCTCGGCGATGGCGCTGGCGGCTTCCGGCTCAACTTCACCGCCTCTCTTCCCTTCCCGGCCAATTCGATTGCCGTCGCAGACTTCAATGGGGACGGCAAGACGGATCTCGCCGTGGCATGGCCGGGCGGGTCGCTCTATGTACCCGATCCGGGGGAGATCCTGGTGTTTCTCGGGGACGGCGCCGGCGGTCTGTCTCCTCCGGCCCACCTGTCGGCCGGCTTCCACCCGGCGTCCGTCGTTACCGCGGATTTCAACGGGGATGGCAATCCGGATCTCGCCACGGGAAGCTGGGCGAGTTCGGCGATTTCTGTCTTGCTGGGTGACGGGCAGGGAAACTTCGCGCCGGCGATTTCGATCCCGACTCCAGGCCAGCCGACGCGGCTTGCGATCGGCGATATCGACGGCAACGGGATAACGGATCTGGCCGTCGCGATGTTCGATGGAAGCGTTCGTTTCCTGCTGGCGTCGGGAGGCGGATTCTTTCGGGATGCGGGCTCCGTCTCGCTCGACCGAATCGCGAGCTCGGACCTGGTTCTGGCCGACGTCAATGGAGACGGGCGAGTCGATGCCGCGGTGATGACGCAGTACAGGGTCGCGATCATGCTCGGGCACGGGGACGGCTCGTTTGATGCTCCCTACTTCGGCACCTTCGCAGCCGCGTCGAATCTCAATGCGCCCGTCTCCGGCGTGGTTGCCTCCGCGTCGGTTCTATTTGTGGCGGACTTCAACGCCGACGGACGGCCGGATCTGACCGTGGGCAACAACCTGTTTCTGAATGACGGATTCGGATATTTCTTCTTCGCTAGCTCGTTTCCCGGTTCCAGCCCCCCCGTCGCGGGCGACTTCGATCGGGATGGCCTCCTCGACGTCGCTTCGGAGCTCAACTTCGGGGGCGGCCCGTCACAACTTGTCGTCTCCTTCGGCACCGGAGACGGCCACTTTGCCAAACCGCCGGAGTTCCCAATAACGGTCTTTCCGGCCCGCGGGTTCTCGGTTGATCTCAACAGGGACGGTAAGCCGGACATCCTCGTCGTGGACACCTCCTGGAACCTCACGGCGTTCCTCGGAAACGGAACGGGGGGGGTTGGCCCGCCTGTCACGACCATGGTTCCCGGAAGCTACGACCTCGTGATCGGCGACTTCGACGAGGACGGGTTCCCCGATGTCGTGCTTTTCGGGTACGAGTATCCCGGGTATTACATTTCGTTTCTGCACGGCGACGGCGCCGGGCATTTCGGTCCCGCCGTCAGGACGGCTACGGTCGCAGGCTATGGCCTCGCGGTGGGAGATTTCAACGGCGACCACCACCTCGATGTCGCTTCTGCGACCTACGGCCCTCTCACCCTCTTTTTCGGCGACGGGACTGGCCATTTCGGGCTTCTACAGACGTCCGTTTCTCTGCCGGAACCGGGCTCTCTGGTCGCGACGGACCTCAACCAGGACGGGAGACTCGATCTCGTGCTGTTTGGAATCGGCGGCACACGGATCTTGACGCTCATTGGTGACGGGCAGGGAGGATTTGCCGTCGGGACCGAGCTCTTCCCCAACTTTCCGTACGGGTTTTTCGTCGCCGACTTCAACGGGGATGGAAAACCGGATCTCGCGACGAATAGCGGCCTCACGCTCTCCGTGCGCCTGGGTAACGGAAGCGGAGGTTTCGCCGATCCCGTCGACGTCCCGCTTCCAACGTTTTTACGCCAGATCGTCGGGGCAGACTTCAACGGCGACGGCAAGCTCGATCTCGCGCTGGACGGGGTGATTCTCCGAGGAAACGGAGCCGGAGGTTTTCAGACAACCACAAACTCCAGCTATGCGTTGCCGGGACCGGTGATCGCGGCGGCGGACTTTACGGGGGATGGAAAACCAGACCTCCTCGGTTACAGCGGGCTCCCGTCGCTCTGGCTCCTTCCGAACACGAGTTGCGAGCCGCGGCGGCTCCGGATCTTGAACGAAATGGACCTCTGCGGGAATGCGGGAGTTCCCTTCACCGTACAGCCGACCATGAGAGTCGTCGATGATGGCGACAACCTCCTTGCGTGCGACGCGGGACCGGTCACGGCATCGATCGTTCCAGGCACGGGGACCCCCGGCGCCGCTCTCGGGGGAACGACGAGCGTCGCGGTGGCCGGCGGCGTGGCGAGCTTCAGCGATCTCTCGATCAATCTGCCGGGGAGAGGCTACGAACTTCGCTTTACGCATCCCGGGGCGCATTTCGCAACGAGCGGCCCGTTCACTCAGTCGTTGCCGGCGCCGACCATCAGCGGTCCGGCGCAGACCTGCACGGTCGGGACGGGCCTCTTCGATGGCGGCCCGGGATATGACAGCTACCTCTGGACCCTCGACGGGCTCTTCGCGGGAAGTTCGCGTTTCGTGACGCTCGGCCCGACCGCCGCGGGACCGCACTCGCTGCAGCTCACCGTCAAGCAGAATGGGTGCCAGGCCACGGGATCGCTCTCGCTCGCCACTCAGGTTTCTCCTCCGGCGCCTGCCGCTTCGAACAACGGCCCCGTGCCCTTCGGCGGCACACTTCAACTCGTCGCCACGCCCGTATCGGGCGCCTCGTACTCCTGGACTGGTCCCAACGGTTTTTCCTCGACCCTTCAGAGCCCCATGATTCCGAACGCGACGCCGCTTTCGAGCGGCCGATACAGAGTGATTGCTCACGTCGGCGGATGCGTTTCAGCCGCCGCGACAACGGATGCGACTGTCTTGCCGGCTCCTGCCTGCGGCGGTTGCGCGAATGCGTCTTTCGGCGGCGCCCCCCGCGCGTTCCCCGTTGCCGATGATCTCACGGGGGTCGTCCTGGCAGACTTTGACCTGGACGGTATCCCGGATATCGCGATCGCGCACGGCGGACTCACAAGGGAAATCTCGTTACTGCGAGGTAATGGCCGGGGAGGTTTCGCGCCTGCCGTTGTGTCTCCATTCGCCCCGAACAATCTGCCCGCGGGAGCGCGGTCTCTGGCCGCCGCGGATCTCAACGGCGACGGGTTCCTGGACGCGGTGGGCCGCACTTACACGGGCGTGATCGTGGCCCTCGGGGGGCCTTCGGGGACCTTCGGGTCCACGGCGACCTACTCGACCGGTTCCGACGTGAGCGATGTTGCCATCTCAGATCTCAACGAAGATGGGATCCCGGACCTCGTCGTGACAAATCGGGGTTCGAACACGATCTCGGTTCTCTTCGGCAGCGCATCCGGGACTTTCGGTTCGCCGGCCGTTCAGGCCGTCGGGGCCTCTCCCTCGGCGGTTCTCGTCAGGGACTTCGACGGAGACGGCCATGCCGACCTTGCGGTCGCCAACCAAGGGACGAACTCGTTGTCGTTCTTCTTCGGCGATGGGATGGGAGGGTTCGGCTCTCCGTCGGGCCTTTCAGTGCCTGGAAGCCCGTTCGCTCTCGCCTTCGGGGATGTTACTGGAGAAGGCGTTCCGGACCTCGTTGTAGGACTCAAGGTTGTAGGACTCACGAACTACCCGGACCAGCTCCTGGCGATCTTTCAAGGCCATCCGGGCGGAACCTTTAGCTTTGTTCGCTCTTTTCCGCTGTCGCTGACCGGTCCAATCGTGATCGCAGACGTGGACCTCGATGGCCGGAACGATCTCCTGAGGCTGGGGACTGACGGGTTCTCGGTCCGAAGGGGCCGCGGAGGAGCGCTCTTCGAGCCGGCAGCGACGTTTTTCGCAGGGACGAAAAACTTTCCCGGACCCATTCCGGTGAGTTTGGCTGTCGGGGACTTCAGCGGGGACGGCTTGCCGGACGTTGTGATTGGCAGTGGACCGGACCCGACGTTCGGAGCGTTCCCCGTCGATTCGCAGATCGCGATGCTCCCTGGCGACGGCCATGGCGGCTTCCCGCGCCTACCGAACCTGCTCATAGGCGGAGTCCAGAGTGAAATCGGTCAGCTCGTCGTACGCGACCTCAATCAGGATGGCCATCCGGATCTGCTGGTCTCGCTCGGCGCCTATTTTCCGGATCGCGTCTCCGTCTTTCTGTCGGACGGTCAGGGCGGCTTCCTTCCTCCGGCGGACTATGCCAGCTTCAACCTGGACTCGTTTGTTCTCGGTGACGTGAACGGGGACGGCCTGGAGGACCTCGTCGAGCTCGACCATTTCGGCGGACACGTTTCCGTCTTCCCGGGAATCGCGTCCGGAGGTTTTTCGGCGCCGGTCATTTCGAACGTCGGACGATCCCTTTCTCTGCGCGGCTCCGGTGACTTCAACGGAGACGGGCGACTGGACCTTCTGATTTCGGACGACTTCTTTATCAGCTCCCCGGGAATCTCGGTTCTTCTCGGCAACGGCGCCTTCGGGTTCGGCTCCCCGATCGCGATTTCCGGCTTTGTCCAACCGACCGCTCTCGCGATCGCGGACTTCAACCGCGACGGACGAGCGGACATCGCGGTCACCAACGCGGCCTCGAACAGCGTTTCCGTCTACCTCGGGGACGGGACCGGGAGGTTTGGAGTCCCTCTGACCACGACACTGGACGCCTATGCGAACCGGGTCGCCGCCGCCGACTTCAACGGCGACGGGAAGATGGATCTCGTGGTCGGCACGGGAAACAACAACATCGGCTTCCCGACTTCGGGACGCTTTTGGTTCCTCTCCGGAAACGGAGCGGGAGGATTCGCGCCGATCGTTCCCTTTGGCCCGGTACAGAGTCCGGGATCGCTCCTCGTCGCCGATTTCAACGGCGACGAGAAACCGGACCTCGCGGCAAGCCTCCCCGCCTTCGGAACGGCCGAACTCTTCATGGGCGACGGTCTCGGCGGATTTGCCGCCCCGGTGCAATACCTCGCCGGCGGCATCGTCGGTTCTCTGGCCGCGGGCGACTTGAACGGAGACGGACGAATCGACCTCGTGGTGCCGGACAGCGAACCGGCAGCCGTTCGCTTCCTCTTCAACACCACTTGCATTCCAAGCCGGTTGGGCGTCTCGTCGGGCCCCGCGTGCCCGCCTCCGGGCCAGGTCTTTCCGACCCAGCCGGTCGTCAAGGTGTTCGACGACGGCGACAACGTCGCGGCATGTGATAACAGGGCCGTGATCGCCGCGATCGCGCCCGGAACGGGCACGCCAGGCGCGGTTCTCGGAGGGACAACAACCCTCAACGCGGTCAACGGCGTGGCGTCGTTTTCCAACCTGGCGATAGACCTCGCGGGCGTGGACTATCGGCTCGAATTTCACCATCCGCTCGCGTCGGCGGCGCGGAGCACGCCATTCTCTGTCGGCACTCTTCCGCCTCCGCCGGTGGCCAGCAACAACGGCCCGATCTGCGCAGGTCAGCTCCTGCAGTTGTCGGCGTCGAGCGTTCCCGGCGCCATCTACCGATGGGCCGGTCCGAACGGGTTTACCTCCGGCCTGCAAAACCCGTCGGTTTCCAACGCCACGACTCTGGCGTCCGGATCCTACAGCCTGACGGTGACCGTCGGCGGCTGCACATCCGCTCCCGCGACGACCACGGCGACGGTCATTACCACGCCGCCGCCGGCAGCCTCCAACAACGGGCCGATCTGCGCAGGGCAGACGCTGCAGTTGAATGCGTCCACCGTTCCCGAGGCGACCTACGCCTGGACCGGGCCAAGCGGGTTTACATCCGGCGAGCAAAACCCGCAGATCCTGTCGGCACCGCTCTCCGCGGCCGGCGTGTACAGCGTGACGGCAACCGCGAACGGCTGCACATCGCTGCCGGCGACGACGAACGTGGTCATCCGGGCGCTGCCTTCGGTGGTGATTTCGGCTCCCACGTCAATCTGCCCGAACTCCCCCGGCAACAGCGCCTCGGTGCCCTCGGCGGGAGCAGGGGCGACGTACAGCTGGTCGATCACAAACGGGACGATTACGTCGGGAAGAGGGACACGGACGATTATCTTCACAGCCGGATCCTCGGAGACGGTCCAGCTCGACGTGACAGTGACGAACGGCAACGGCTGTGGCGCGTCGGGGAGGAAGTTTGTTTCGATCGTTTCCGGGCCGGAGTGCGGGAGGTACGCGGACAAGATGATCTATCGGCCGGGAGGGAATGGGACGTGGTACGTGAAGAGAGCGGATGGAGGTCCTGACGCGAGCGTGCAGTGGGGGACCTCGGGGGATGTTCCCGCTCCCGACTTCTACACGGGTGGTTCCAGTGCCGACTACGGGGTTTTCCGGCCGTCAAACGGGACCTGGCATGTCAAGTCGGCGGCGGGAGTGGATCAGGGCAGCGTGCAGTGGGGAGATTCCGGGGACATTCCGGTTCCCGGGCAGTATGGCGGGGATAGCCGGACGGATTACGCGGTATGGCGGCCGGGCAACGGGACCTGGTATGTGAAGACGGCGGAGGGGACGGAGTTGCCTTCGGTTCAGTGGGGTACCCCAGGGGACATTCCGGTACCCGCGGATTACGACGGGGATGGAGTCACTGACTATGCCGTGTTTCGCCCTTCGGACGGGACCTGGTACGTGCTGTTTTCGGGAGGGGGCACGGTGGCGGTGGCGTTCGGGGCACCTGGAGACCTTCCGGTCGCGGCGGCCTTCACGTCCACGGACGGAACTGGCCGAGCGGACTACGGGATTTTCCGACCGTCGAACGGGACGTGGTACGTGAAGTCGAGTCAGACGCTGATGGAGCAGCCCTCCGTGTCGTGGGGAACATCCGGGGACGTGCCGCTGCCGTCCAACATGGGCGGGGATGCGCGTGCGGACAAAGTTGTCTGGAGGCCATCGAACGGGGCCTGGTACGTTCTGTCGGCCGAGGGGGCGAGTGAGCCCGCCGTAATCTGGGGGACTTCCGGCGACTCTCCGCTCGCGCGGTAAGTGTCAGTAGCCGGCGAGGGCTCGGGCGGCGCGGCAGACTTTTTCGGCGCTGGGAAGGAAGGCCTCTTCGAGCGGGGGGGAGTAGGGTACCGGGGTGTCGGGGGCGGTGACTCGGACGAGCGGGGCGTCGAGGTACTCGAAGCAGCGCTCGGACAGGACGGCCGCGATCTCAGCGCCGATGCCGCCGGTTCTGGTCGCTTCGTGGAGGATGATCGCCCTGTTCGTCTTGGAGACGGACGTGAGGATGGTTTCCTCGTCGAGAGGGAAGAGGGTGCGCAGGTCCACGACTTCGGCGTCGATGCCTTCGCGCTCGAGAGTCGCCGCGGCGTCCAGAGCCGTCAAGAGCATGGCGCCGTAAGTCAGGATCGAGAGGTCGCGGCCTTCCCGCCGTACCGCGGCCTTGCCGATCGGGACGATGTAGTCCTCCCGGGGCAGCTCCTCCTTGATGCGGCGGTAGAGGAACTTGTGCTCGAAATAGAGCACCGGGTCGTCGTCGCGGATGGCTGCTTTGATCAGACCCTTCGCGTCATAAGCCGTGGCCGGCTGGACAACCTTCAACCCCGGCGTGTGGGCGAAGTAGGCCTCCGGGTTCTGCGAGTGGAAGGGGCCGCCGTGAACGCCTCCTCCGGAGGGGCCGCGGACGACGAGAGGGACGCCGACGCCGGTGCGGTAGCGGGACTTCGCGGCGAAGTTCGTGATCATGTCGAAGGCGCAGGAGATGAAATCGGCGAACTGCATCTCCGCGACAGGGCGCAGGCCCATCATGGCCGCTCCGACGGCCGCTCCGACGATCGCGGTCTCCGAGAGCGGCGTGTCGATGACGCGGTCCTCGCCGAACCTGCCGAGCAGGCCGTCGGTGACCTTGAAGGCGCCGCCGTAGACGCCGATGTCCTCGCCCAGGAGGAAGACGCGGTCGTCGCGCTCCATCTCTTCCAGGATGCCCTCGCGGATCGCCTCCACGTAGGTCGTCAGCGGCTTCGACGCGGCCTGCGCGGCGGCGGCAATGCTGATGTCGGACTCGCTCAGATGAGTCTCCGCAGGATCGCGGTCTCGAGCTCGGTCGGAACATCCGCATAGACGTTTCCGAGAGCGGTCCCGGGAGGTGGGAAGGGACTCCTCTCAGCGAACTCGACGTCGCGGTCGAGCTCTTCGGCGACCGAGCGATCCATCTCCGCGAGGTCTTCGGCGCTCGCCACACCCGACTCGAGAAGCGCCCGGGTATAACGCTCGATCGGATCCCGGCCCTTCCAGTCCTCGAGTTCCTCCTTCGGAACGTAAGCCTGCGAATCGTGCTCCGCGTGTCCCTTCATGCGGTATGTGACGCACTCGATGAGTGTGGGACCCTGGCCCTCCCGCGCCCGGCCGGCCGCGCGGCGCGTGGCCTCGTAAACGGCGAGCGCGTCGTTGCCGTCTACGCTCACGCCGGGCACGCCGTACGCTCGCGCCTTGTCGGCGAGGCAGAGGGCCGCGGTCTGCTTCCTGAGCGGCGTGGAGTATGCCCAGCCGTTGTTCTCCGCGATCAGGATGAGAGGCAGCTTCTGCACGGCCGCGAAATTGAAGCCCTCGTGGAAAGCGCCGGTGGACATGCCGCCATCGCCGATGTAAGTAAGCGCGACGAGTTTCTTCTTCTGGAGCCGCGCGCCGAGCGCGACCCCGGCCATGACGGCGACGAGCGCGCCCAGCATCGAGATGGGGGAGACCAGGCCTCGGTCGGGCGTGCCGAAGTGAAGGTTCGAGTCCCTGCCTGCCGACGGCGAGGTCGCGCGCGCCATGTATTGCGTGAAGACGTCGCGCGGGGAATAGCCCATGACGAACACGGAGCCGAGATTGCGGATCAAGGGTCCGACGATGTCTCCTTTTTCCAGGGCGTAGGCGCTCCCGACGGACGTCGCCTCCTGGCCGAGCGAGCGGTAGAGACCGCCGACGACCTTGCCCTGACGGTAGAGATTGACGAGCCGGTCCTCAGCGCCACGGTTCAAACGCATGAACCGGTAGATCTCGATTTTCTGCTCGCGCGTGAGATCGCCCATCGCTCGTCCGGCCGGGATTATACGGGCGGCAGAAGGGACTGAGAATTCCGGTCGTGTCCTACTTTGGACTTGGAGAGTACTGTGTCGGTGAAAAATCGGGCCGCCGGGTCCTGTCGCCGTCGGCTTTCGACCGCGGCGTTCGCTGCGCGAACGGCGGTCGAGAGAGTTCAAACCAGGGCTTCGCAGCTCGTCTCACTCCGCACGCGCGCGAGGTCTCCGTCCGGCGCCACCCGTCGGCCCTCGCACTTCGGCAAGCCGAGCTGCGCTTTCCGGCGGCTGGGCCGTCTCCCGGAGGAGGCGATGAGCGAAGGAGCACACCTCACTTCTAACCTCGCCTCTCTGACTCTGCGACTGAGCGATCCAGCGACGGCCAGGGGTGTTCGCCAGCAAACCCCAATCGCCCGGCTCCAGGCCCCGGCTTGAACTCTCTCGGCCGCCTGGTCGCGAAGCGACCGCCGCGGCCGAAAGCCGGAGACGGCCCCGCCGCCGGGCGACTAAGCAAAGTAGGACACTACCAGAATCCCGGACGACGCGGCGAGGCAGATGGCGAGGACTACAATCCGGACTGTGAACGGACTCCGCGTTTCCGTGGTGATCGCGTCGGATCGCGTCGGGGGCTCTCTGGCCGACTGCCTGCGGTCGCTCGCGACGCAGGAAGATCCACCCGCTTTCGAAGTCCTCGTCGCTTCCACGGTCGAACCGGCGCCGCTCTCCGATCGTCCATTCCCAATCGCCTGGGTGGCGGTCGAGGACCGGAACCCGGCTCTGCGGCGCAACCGCGCCGCCCGTCAGGCAAAGGGCGCTTTCCTCGCCTTTCTCGACGACGACGCCCAGGCGGAGCGGGACTGGCTCGCGGCGGGAGCGCGTGCCCTGGAACGGTGCACGATCGCCGGCGGTCCGGATCTGCTCCTGCCCGGCGCCCCCTATGCCGAGCGCCTTTCGGATCTCCTTCTCGCGACTTCCTGGATTGGCAGCGGCGTTCCCGCGCACGAGCGCGACCCTCGCGGCGGGGCGGTGCGATCTGCGCACGACGTGGCGCTCTGCAACCTCTTCGTCCGCCGTGAGGCGTTCGAAGCGCTCGGCGGTTTCGACGAGGCCCTCGGCTACATCTCGGAAGACACCGATTTCGTGCGCCGCGCGCTCGGATCGGGTATGAGTGTGGAACTGGATCCCTCCGTGCGCGTGCGGCATCGCCGCCGGCGGTTTCCCGGCGAGTACCTCGCGCAGCGCTGGCGCTACCGGGTCAAGACGGGGCGAATGCTCCTGGAAAAGCCCGGCATGCACGCGCGCGGCCGCATCGCGGTTTTTCTGGGCAGCGGGTTCCTCGCGAGCGCCGGGGCCGCTCTCCTCGGACAGGCCTTCATTGCGCCGGCGTTCCTCGCTTACGCCGCGGCCACATGGGCGCTCTCTTTCCCGATCTGGCGGCGCGACCCGCTTCTTTTTCCGGCGGTGCCTTTCGCCTTCGCCCTGCACCACGCGACCTACTTTGTTGGGCTACTCGTGGGGATGGCGCGCGGGGCGGTCGCTCTCCTTCGGGCCCCGCGTCCTCAAACGGCGCCGACGCGGAGCGACACGTGAGGACACTCGACCTCGCCGCTCATTGGGTGCGCGGGCGGGAGACACTTCCGCGGTATCTCATCCTCGGAATGACCAACCTCTGCAACTCGAAGTGCGTCACCTGCTTCTACTGGGATCACTTGAACGTCAACCGGCACCTCGAGATGCGGCTGGAGGAGTACGACCGCGCCCTCGCGGACCTGCCGTCGCTCTACTCCGTGGTCCTGACCGGGGGAGAGCCGACGCTGAACCGCGAGCTGCCGGACATCACGCGCCTGCTCTACGGGCGGCACGACGCCTCGAACGTCACCATGCCGACCAACGCCCTGATTCCCGATCAGGTCGAGGCGATCGTCGCGCGCGTGCTCGAATCACGCAAGGACGAGCGACAGACGTTCACCGTCGGCCTGTCGATGGATCACCTGGGGGAGCGGCACGATGTGATCCGCGGAGCGCCCGGCAACTTCTCGAGGCTCGTGGAGGTCTACCAGCGCCTCTCGGCTCTGAAGCGACGCGCGCGCGGTCTGACATTAAACGTGCAGACGGTCCTGGCGTCCTTCAACCGGGATGACCTGCCCGAGATCACAGACTGGGTCGCGCGTAACTTTCCGGAGATCGACTTCCATTCCTTCGAGCTGCTGCGCCCCCCGTTTCCCGATCCCTCGATCTCTCCTCTGACTTCTCGGGAATACGCCGAGGCATTGAAGTTTCTCAGGCCGTACTGGGCGCGCTTCGACCGCTACCATCCTGTCTTGCGCAGCCTGAAGGTCGCCGCCCGCGACGCGGAGCTGATGACACTCGAGCAGGAGCGGATGGTCTTTCCGTGTTATGCGGGGACGATCTCCGGGGTGCTCAACCCGGAGGGCACCGTTTCCCTCTGCGAAGTCCAGTGGGAGATCGGCAACATCCGGGACTTCGACTACTCCTTCGCCAGGGCCTGGTTCTCCGACAAGGCCCGGGCGATGCGCCGCCGGATCGCTAATCGCGAATGCTGGTGCACGCACTCCTGTTTCATGACGTCGTCGTTGCCCTTCTCGGTGAAAGGCGCGGCGCTCCTCGCGAAGAGCGCGATCCTCCCGGCCCGGCAAGGTCCGCCCCTGTCATCCTGAGAGAATCACCCCCTCATCCCTTCGCTTCTTCCCCTGTCATCCTGAGCGCAGCGAAGGATCTGCCCTTCTGGTCAATCTGCTCTTTCCAGCTCCGGGCAGGCTCTGAGCGCAGCGAAGGATCTGCTCCCGTCGCTTCGATGCTTGCCTTCCAGCTCCGGGCAGGCTCTGAGCGAAACGAAGGATCTGCTCTCTAGCATAAGAGGGCAGCTCGCTTCGCTCGGAATGACACGAGTAGCAGGGGTCTCTCAGAATGGCAAGGCTTTAAGAAGTTGAGGTCCCCACCTCGAGGCGGTCCTCGACCTTCTGGACTCCTTCCGTGGCGCGGGCGATCTGAATGACCTGCTCTTTTTCCTCCGGGGTCTTCACTTTTCCGGAAAGCGTCACGACCCCCTGGTGCGTGTCCACCTCGATTTTCTCAGTGGCCGTTTCAGGCTGGGTCAGGAGCTTCTCCTTGACGGCCTGCGTGATGGCAGTGTCGGCCGCGGCTTCCGCTCCCGGCGCCGGCATCGCGGCGACCGACGTCGAAACCGTCAGGTTGTCTACCACGTCCGTGACGCCCTCGACACCCCGCGCGAGCGCGACGGCGCGCTCCTTGGCGGCCGGGCTCTCAACGGCGCCGGAGAGCGTGACGACCTTGTTCTGCGTCGCCACCTGAACCTGCGCGGCATTGACGTTTCTGTCCGTGTCCAGTCTCGATTTGACTTTCGTCGTGATCCCCAGGTCAGACTGGCTGCAAGCGACCGTGAACAGCGCCAGCGCTAGAGCGCCGAGAATCGCGAGTCCATATCTCCGCATGAAACCTCCTTTTCCGGGCCTCCGACACACCAGAGCCGTTGTGGCGAAAGCGCGCCTGGTGGCCTCTATCTTCCTTTGTTGCAGCTTTCGTGCCGTGAGAGAGAGTTCGACGTGCGACGTTCTACGTTCTACGTTGAAGCTCCTGACAGAAAACCTAAAACGTCGAACGTAGAACTTAGAACATCTCTGGGCTCTAGCCGCTCTGGACGACGAGGTTGTCCCTGACGTCCTTGACGCCGCTCGTCTCGCGGGCTATCCGGAGCGCCGTATCCTTCTCGTTCTGGCTCTTGACCGGACCGTTCAAAGAGACGACGCCGTCCTTGGTATCCACGTCGATCTTGAGGCCGCCCACCACCGAGTCCGCCATGAGCTTCGTTTTGACCGCCGCGGTGATGGACGCGTCATCCACGACCTGGCCGGCCGATCGGCTCGCCTCGGCCGATGTCGAAGGCAACATCGTCAGGTTGTCCACAACGTCCGCGACACCTTCGGTCCCGCGCGCGAGCGCCACGGCCTGCGCCTTGGCGGCTTCGCTGTCCACGGTGCCGGAGAGGGTCACGATCTTGTTCTGGGTGTCAACGTGTACCTGAGACGCCTTCACGGTGCTGTCGGCGGCCAGCCTGGCCTTGACCTTGGTCGTGATGCCGGCGTCTGACTGCGAGCAGGCAACGACCACCAATACGGCTGCGAAGGCAGCAAACACCGCTGAGAAATTTGAAATCTTCCTCGACATGAGAGTCCTCCTCACGGGCCTCTGCCCATCACCAGGAATGTTGCATCTTTCATGCCCCGGAACCCGGAGAGTCCAAGTTGTTTTGCCGCAGTCATAAAGGCGGAACAGCCGTTTGCCGAGCGGGCCGACAGCGGCTATCCTGTCGGGCGGAGGCTCGAAATGGACCAACGCCCGGAAGAAGATCCCACGGTTCCCGAGGAGACTCGCAAGGGCCGGGAGCGGTGGGAGAAGGCTGCCGCCGAGAGCTTCCGGAAAAAACCGGCCCGGAAATCCGATTTCACCACGGTGTCCGGCGCGAAGGTCAATCCGCTGGCCGCCCCCGACACGCTGGCGGGGTTCGACCCCGAGCGTGACCTCGGATGGCCGGGCGAATACCCCTTCACTCGTGGCGTTCAGCCCACCATGTACCGCGGCAAGCTCTGGACGATGCGCCAGTTCGCCGGCTACGGCACGGCGAAGCAGACCAACGAACGCTTCCACTATCTCCTCGATCATGGCCAGACAGGCCTCTCGACGGCCTTCCATCTGCCCACGCTCTACGGCTACGACTCGGACCACGAGATGGCCCGCGGGGAAGTAGGCAAGTGCGGCGTCGCGGTGGACTCTCTGCGCGACATGGAGGTCCTCTTCGGCGGGATCGATCTCGGGCGCGTCACGACGTCCATGACGATCAACTCGACGGCGCCAATCGCGCTCGCCATGTATCTGGCCGTGGCGGAGAAGCAGGGAACTCCGTGGACGAACGTTGGCGGCACGCTCCAGAACGACATCCTGAAGGAGTACATCGCGCAGAAGGAGTACATCTTTCCGCCGCGCCCCTCGATGCGGTTGATCACGGACCAGTTCGCGTTCTGCATGAAGCACGTGCCGAGGTGGAACACGATCTCGATCTCCGGCTATCACATCCGCGAGGCGGGCTCGACGGCGCTGCAGGAGCTGGCCTTCACCCTGCGCGACGGCGTGGAGTACGTGGAGTACGGCATCGAAGCGGGCCTGCCGGTGGACGAGTTCGCGCCTCGCCTCTCCTTTTTCTTCAACTCCCATAACGATTTCTTCGAGGAAATTGCCAAGTTCCGAGCGGCCCGCCGCGTGTGGTCCAAGACGATGCGGGAGCGCTTCAGGGCCCAGGATCCCCGCTCCTGGATGTGCCGTTTCCACACCCAGACGGCGGGATGCTCCCTGACCGCCCAGCAGCCCTACAACAACGTCGTGCGGACGGCGATCCAGGCGCTGGCGGGGGTCCTCGGCGGGACCAACTCCCTCCACACCAATTCGCTGGACGAGACACTCGCGCTGCCCACGGACTTCGCAGTCAAGCTCGCGCTGCGTACACAGCAAGTGATCGCCTACGAGTCGGGCGTCGCGAACACGATCGATCCGCTGGGCGGCTCCTACTTCGTCGAAGATCTGACGACGAAGATGGAGCGGGGCTGCTTCGACTACTTCCGGCGCATCGACGCCCTGGGAGGCATGGTCGAGGCGATCGAAGCCGGATTCCCTCAGCGCGAGATCATGGACGCCGCCTCCACCTCCCAACGCGCGGTGGACGCGAAGGAAAAGATCATCGTCGGCGTCAACGACTTCACCGACGCGGAGGGGGCGCCGCTGGAGATCCTCTACATCGACGACTCCGTCGAAGAAGAGCAGAAGAAAGCGGTCCGGCAATTGCGGCGGGAACGCGACGGCAAGGCGGTGTCCTCCGCGCTCCACGCGCTGCGCCGGGCCTGCGCCGGCGGTCAGAACGTGATGCCCGCGTTGATCGATTCCGTCAAGACCTACGCGACCGTCGGCGAGATCTCCGACGTCATGCGTGAAGTCTTCGCCACCTACGAGGAGCCCGCCGTCTATTAGCCCGGCCTCGACCGCCGGTCGAGCATGCGGCGACTACACCTTTTTGGTAGAATTACACCATGGCGCTGAACATCAAGGATCCAGAGACGGAGCGACTGGCCGGGGAGGTCGCGGCGATGACAGGGGAGAGCAAGACGAAGGCGATCCGGTCCTCGCTCGCGGAGCGGAAGGAGCGTCTTTCCTACCGGATATCGAGTCGAAACCGGCGCGAGGAGCTTCTCCGCGTGCTGGAAGAGGAGATCTGGCCGATCATCCCGCGCGCTCTTCTTGGAACGAGGCTCTCGCGGCGCGAGAAGGAGAGGATCCTGGGTTACGGAAAGGACGGAGTGTGATCCTCGATTCGTCGGCAATCCTGGCCATTCTCTTTCGGGAGCCGGGGTTCGATACGTTCGTGGAGAAACTCGCTTCCGCTTCGACGGCGGGCATTGGCGCTCCGACGCTGGCCGAAACGGGCATTGTGCTGAGTGCGCGGCTCGGATCGGACTCGAAAAGGGCGCTTTCCCTGTTCCTCGTAGAGACGGAGTTGACGATCATTTCGTTCGGCGAGGCCCACTGGCGGAGCGCAACGGATGCCTACCTGCGGTATGGGAAGGGCCAACACCGTGCCGGCCTGAACTTTGGCGATTGCTTGACGTACGCAGTGGCGAAACTCGCCCGGCAACCGCTGCTCTGCGCCGGCGCCGACTTCGCGAGGACCGATCTGCCGCTGGCCTAGTCCGAACGCTCGCTTGCGGACAGCGTCTCTCAGGCCAGTCGCGTCTCGCGCGAATCGGGCGGGGTCGCTGAGCCTGGAAGGCAGGGCTCCGCGCGAACAAGGAACGGGACCGCTGTTCGGACCTCGGTGCTGCCCGATTTCTTTTCGGTTGGCGGGTTTCCATTAACCGGGCTGGGCGCGGCGTGCTTGCGAACCCAGAGCTCGCAATTCTTCCGACTCGAGAACGTCGGGTTGGAGTAGGCGCGCCAGCCCTCGTTGGCGCATGACCCGGCAGTGGCGGGGCTGCTGCCGGTGTCTGAGTTGGCTGCGGGCGCCAGCGCTTGCGTCGGTCCGTGATTGAGCATCGGGGTCGGCGTTCTCGCGTGCCGTGCGGATTCCAGGACCCCCAGACTGACGGCTGCGGCCAGCGCGACGCTTGAGCAGACGAGAGCCTTTCTCATTACTCCTCCTCGCAGCAAGTCCGCCGGGCCGGATCGCCGCGGACCAGGACACTGCAATCCTGATACCCGGTCCGACCGAGAGGCTCGTTCTGGCAACTCGCCGATCGCCACCCCGGCGCCCGGCTCCCTGATTCAGTCGCATCATGCAGGCACCCCCCTTTCCAGGCCTACAGTGGAGTGCGTGGAGGTGGCCCATGGGCAGTCTCTTCCTGATTTTCGCCATCGTCCTAGTCCTGTCGTGCGTTCCCCTGGTCTTCGTGGTTGTTCGCAACTACGCACGTTTCCGCGGGCCCCGGGTCGTCGTGTGCCCTGAGACGGTCACGCCCGAGGCCGTGGAGGTCGGTGCGGTTCGCGCCGCCTGGACCGCGGCCCGCGGAGACACACGGTTCCGATTGACGTCCTGCTCCCAATGGCCCGAGCGCGCGGAGTGCTCTCAGCGATGCCTCACCCAGATCGAAGAAGCGCCCGATGGATGCCTCGTGAGAGCTCGCGTGGCCCAGTGGTACGAAGGCGCCACGTGCTCGCTCTGCAAGAGCGCGATCGGCGAGATCCGGCGGTCCGGCCACAGCCCCGGCCTGGTCGGACCCGACCGGAAAATCCGGAAATGGCGCGACCTGACCGTGGAGGACCTGGCCGAAGCCTTCGCGACCCACAAGCCCGTCTGTTCCGACTGCTGCGCCAAGACGAAGCAGCCCCCGACCACGGGTTCCAGATCCGCCGCGTAGACGCGCAGGGGGGCGCGGGGGTCTCAGCTTTCATCGCAAGCGATCGCTTCGCGACCAGCGCTGAGAGATTCCAGCTACCGGAGCACCCTAGCTCTTTAGGCCGCGCTCGCTATTGCCCGGCTCCCTTGCGAAGTGGCGGAACTGGTAGACGCGCAGCGCTGGCGGAGGTTCCGCGGCGTTAACGCCGAGTTTTGGTCTTCAGTCTTCGGTCATCAGTTTTCCGGTCCGACCTTTCCGCCCCGGAGACCGAAAACCGAAAACTGACAACTCCTTTCCAGGCACAACGCTTGCACCTTCTCTCCCGTTCCTGCGATCGGGCGGGAATGGTTCTGGAGGTTCCCATGAAACGGTTCCGGTTCTCCAAGTGTCTCCTCTTCTGGGCGGTCCTGGGCATTCCCGGCGCACTTCTCGCGCAGGGCGCCCCCGGCGTTCACTTCGGGTTGAGTGGAGGAGCGGACTTCCCCATCGAAAACCAGAAGGACGTCTACAAGACTGGCTGGAACGGCACGGCCTTAGTCGCGATCAACTCCGCGACCTCTCCCCTAGGGTTCCGGATCGACGGCTCGTACCATGAGTTTCGGACAAAGGACAACTTGGTCGCCTTCGTCGGGACCGGCAAGACACGAGTGATCTCAGGCACGGCCGATCTGGTCGTTGGGCCGCACGGGATTTCCGTCGAGCCTTACTTCGTCGGAGGAGTCGGCGCCTACGACCTGCGTTTCCATGGGCAGGAAGTCGACACCGGCAACGTGTTTTCGGATACGTCCACGCGGTTCGGATGGAATGCGGGCGGCGGGCTGGCCTTTCCGCTTGGGGATAGGCGCGCTGGCAGCCGCTTCTTCATCGAGGCCCGCTACACGAGCGTCTCGACCAACGGCGATCGGTTTTCCAACAGCATCAAAAGCGGCGGATCCCGATTCACCTTCGTGCCGGTAAACGCGGGAATTATTTTCTGACGGAACTCGGGACTCGAGGCCGATAGCTGAAAGCTAAGAGCTGATCGCTCGTTTGTCTTCTGCTCTAGAGGGCATCGGCTGGGCTTCGGACACCGCGCGTCGGCGCCCTCGGCGGACATCCACGCGGTTTCCGATGGTCTGCGACCTCGGGCTGACGCCTCTCAACCTGGGCGCTTGTCGCGGCGCTGCTCAAGGACCGGCCTGTGGAACCCGGGCCGGCCCTCGCGACTTCGACCGCATCGTGTTCAACACAGAGGCTCATCCCCTGAGGCGGACCTGGTGAAGGATCAGAGAGTGATTAGGCCGTGCCGGACGGCGATGCGGACGGCGTCGGTGCGGTTGGCAGCCCCGAGCTTCCCGCAGATCGACGCGACATGGGACTTGACGGTCTGGTCGCTGATGTCGAGGCGCGCGGCGATCGCCTTGTTCGGCAGCCCCAGCGCGAGAAGCTCAAGCACTTCGAGCTCACGCCTCGTCAAGGGCTCTTCCACGACGTCGGCGGCGGGCCCCCGATCCGCGTTCGGGGTCGCCGCGACCAGGAAGGCGGCGGCGTCGGCGGAGTAGCCGGCGGCGCGGGCGGCGGCAATCGTCGGTGTTTCGCCGACCACCTCGATCGCGGCGCCCGCCAATACCGTGCGCAGGCGAGCGCGATCGGCAGCCGAGCCGATCAGAACCACGCGCACGGGCTCAGGCAACAGTTACTCGGGACGCTCGCCGACGGTCACGGCAATCTCGCGAATCTTCTCGCCCCGCGAGACCCTGAGCGCAACGCGGCGGCCGACGCGGTCGCCGGCCAGCAGTTCGAGCAGGTCCTCGGGCGATCCGACCGGGTGGCCATCGAACTCGATCATCACGTCGCCGACGAGGATACCGGCTCCGTCCGCCGGGCTGCCGGGCGTGACGCCGACGACCAGCAGCGCGTCCTCGGGCAGTTCGGCACCACGCTGGCGGTCGGTCAGCCGAACGGGTTGACCGGCCAGGCCCAGATAGCCCCGCCTGACGCGGCCGTGCTCCAACACCGCCGCGGCCGTCTTCCACGCGATCGACGCCGGGACGATGACGCCCAGTCCGCGAATCGCGGCAGCCGTCGCGATCCCGAGGACTCCGCCGGACGTGTCGACGAACGCCCCGCCCGCGAAGCCCTCGTGCATCGGGGCCGTCGTCCGGATCACCTCGTCGATGGCGCGGCCGCGCCCGGTCGGCAACGGACCGCCGATCACCGACACGATGCCCGCGCTCGCGGTCACGGCGTTGCTCCAGGACCGGGCGACGGCCAGCGCGAGGTGGCCGACTCGAGCCGGAGCCCGCGCGACGGCCGCCGGCGCCGCATCGAGACCACCCGCGCGGAGAACGGCCAGGCTCGTTGCCGGGTCCCAGCCGGCGAGCTCGGCGTCCAGCCCCCGCCCGTCATGGGTCCGAACGCGTAGGCCGTCCTCGCGCCCCAAGGCCCGGGCCGTCGTCAGCACGGCGTCGCGCGCGAAGACAACGCCGCTCGCCGGACGCCGCCGGCCTTGCACCTGAACCACCGACGCCGCAACCGCGGCCACCGCATCGGCCATCTCCGTGGAAATCTTGAAAAGTGTGGAGTCGCTCATGGGCGCGATTCTGCCGGCGCGTCGTGGGTCGCGCATCACCCGAATGGGCAGGTTGGCGAAAAAGTCAGGGCTACGCTTGGCGCGTCGGACGAGTGGATGCCATCCGCGATGGGACGCGGATCCCGCTTCCGAGCTCGCCCTCTAAAACCGCGTTCTGAGCGACTGGCGAGGCGTGGGAACACAATCGAGCGAAATGCCGACCGCAGGGCGTCCAAGAGGGTTCCCGCGCGCGTACCGCCGCCGTTCAAAGTGAAGATGACGCCACGGTGCTTGGCCCTCGAGGCTCTCGCGCCGCCCGGGTATCGTACGAGGCCTTCATGACGGCGCTCGGAAGCGTCGCCGCCGCGCCGTGCGGGCTGGGGTCTCGCGTCCGGGCACTGTGCCCGACCGTCGGCGCTCCGCCCTTCCGGCGGCGGCTTCTCGCAAGGGTGCGATCGAGTCCGACCCATTGATTTCACCACCACTTGCCGCTAGCATCACCCTCCCTGCGAAAGTGGCGGAACTGGTAGACGCGCAGCGGGGGGGCGCGGGGGTCTCCCCCGAACAGATCAGCCGGAACCTGTGCCCACAGGTTCCTTGACGCGCGCGGACCCGAAAGCTAGGATTTCCACCCCTGCGAAAGTGGCGGAACTGGTAGACGCGCAGGTTTCAGGAACCTGTGGGTAACACCGTGAGGGTTCGAGTCCCTCCTTTCGCACCATTCCCGGGCCTCTCCGGTGCAGGGGCCTGCCGAGAAATGCAGTAAATCCGGGCATTTCCGCTGCCCGCGACCCTGCAAGGTCCGGCAGGGCGGGCAATCACATTTCAATCACAGTCGGCCGATGCGATGAGAAGCTCGGCGCGTTTCCGCCTGCTGCTCGTTGCGCTGCCCGCGGCGGTCCCGCCGATGGTCCGCCTGCGCGCGGCGCTCAAGACAACTTCTTCGGCGATATCGGGTCACGCGTCGTAGAGGCCCTCGAGTGTTTCACGGGTAGCCTGCGCTCCGAGACGAACTCATCCCGCCTTGCTTTGTAGTCGGCCGCGCTCACGTGCCGGCTCTCGGCTGCTGGTCCCTCGACGGGCGCATCAGGATCTTTCACGCCCTTACAGGATCGCACGGCCGCGCAAGTCAGGCGGCCTTTCACCAGTCTGCCCCGCGTCTTAGGCTGAGTCGGCTCTCGCTCGACGAACTGCGGTCAGTAGATCCCGACGCCGCTCCGTGTACACCGAGAGTTCCGACACCGAGCACTCGAGGAACCTGTCCGCCGCCGGCAAGGAAACTTGACTCATTCGTGACCATCTCTCACATTGTAGGGATCTAAATTAGTCCTTCGATGCCGCCACCGTCGCTTTGAGCTCCTCGATCGAACGCACGACGCCGCCGCGCACGACGTAACGCACCTTCCGAAGGTTCGCGACGTCCGCCGTCGGGTCGGCTGCGACCAGAAGAAGGTCCGCAGACTTTCCCTTTTCGACCGTCCCGATTCCTTTTCTAGTCCCATCGCCATCGCGCCGCCACGCGTCGAGGCGACGAGCACCTGCATCGGCGTCAATCCCGCCGACCGCATCGCCTCCATCTCCACGTAGACCGACGGTCCGTGAAGCGTCAGCGGATTGCCGGCGTCGGTTCCCATCGCGATCGGAATTCCCGCGTCCGCGACCCGCTTCAGATTCGGTGGTCCGATCTTTTCCGCTTGTGCGACGCGTTCTCCACCCGCGGCCGTCCGCTGCGCATACCCCTCCGGCGCCATGACCTGCGCGGTCTCCGCGAGTTTCCCCAGCGTCTCTTTGTCCAGGCATCCGTTCGGATCGTCAACGGCGGGCGGGCGCTTCGTGACTACGGCCTGCGCCATCCGGTAATACCCGCCGAAGACCGTCAGCGTCGGGCAGTACATCGTCCCGTTCTTCTTCGCGAGCGCGAGGAACTCCTCGTCCACCGGCTTGTCGATGACGCTGTGGACGAGCAAGTGCGCGCCCGCCTGGATCGCGACCTTCGCCTCCGCGAGCCCCGTCGCGTGCACGATGAGCGGCAACTTCGCCTTGCGTGCTTCTTCGCCGGCAGCGAGCACGGCCGGCGCCGACTTTTCGACGGGGAGGTCCGGTCTCACGATGTACCAGACCTTCA
>WNFV01001890.1_pt1 | contig 28198 bp, 33 predicted proteins | sample 5400101 | NCBI WGS metagenome assembly WNFV01 (sample SAMN13153361, study PRJNA577476) | soil metagenome | isolation source: 115 cm soil or saprolite under grassland replicate 1 | place: USA:California | collected 2016-06-15
AAGACGAGCGACATCATCGCTGCCTGCCAGTGGATCCTCGACAACAAGGACAAGTACAACATCAAGGTCGCCAACTTCTCGCTCCACTCGGCGACTCCCTCCAAGGCCACGCTCGACCCACTGGACAAGGCGGTCGAGAAGCTCTGGTTCAGCGGCGTGACCGTGGTCGCGGCCGCCGGCAACTACGGCGTCGAAGGGGCACCGAGCGGCGTGAAGTACGCACCCGGCAACGACCCGTTCGTGATCACCGTCGGCGCCGCCGACATCGGCGGCTCGGTGTGGTGGAACGACGACATCGCGGCTCCGTGGTCGGCGTACGGCTACACGTACGACGGCTTCCGCAAGCCCGAGCTCGCGGCTGCGGGCCGGTACATGGTCGGCCCGGTCCCGACGGCCTCGACACTGGCGATCCAGCGCGCCGATCACATCGTCGCGCCCGGCTACATCCAGCTGTCGGGAACGTCGTTCGCGGCACCCGTCGTCTCCGGCTCGGCGGCGCAGATCCTCGCCCGCCACCCGGACTGGACGCCCGACCAGATCAAGGGTGCCCTGATGGCGACCGCACGGAAGATGCCCTCGGCGGTTCCGGGCTCTGTCGGCGTCGGTCAGATCACGCCCGTCCTGGCGGCGCTCCAGGCCAACCCGCCGAACCCGAACCGGTCGCTGAACGAGTTCGTCGTCTCGGCGAGCGGCGGCTCGGGCAAGGTCTGGGACGCGGCCAGCTGGGAGACGGCTGTGCAGGCGAACGCTTCCTGGGATACCGCATCGTGGCTGGATGCGTCGTGGCTCGACGCGTCGTGGCTCGATGCCTCCTGGGACACGGCCTCCTGGGTCGACGCCTCGTGGGTCGACGCCTCCTGGCTCGACGCCTCGTGGCTCGACGCATCCTGGGAGGACAGCGCCGAAGGTGACTCGAGCTTCTCGACCGCCTTCATGCTCGATCAGGCCGATCAGTCGGCACTCAAGGGCGACCCAACGCTGGCAGTTCCGCCGTCGCTGCTGCCCCCGAAGTAGAGGGAACTCCCCCTCCGTACGAGAGAAGGCCCGGTGCACTCACCGGGCCTTCATCCTTTTGGGCTCGCGCTAGGCCGGCGCCGCAGCGCGCTCGGCCGCCTCGCCGGCGGTCGAGGCGAGGCCCCGGGCACGAACTATGCGTTCGTCGTCGGCTGCCGCGGCGAGGTTGACCTCGACGAGGTGGGCGGCGGCGCGCGCGGCGCCGTGCGCGAGCATCGCGGCTGCAGCGGCGTCCGCACGCACCTCGGGCTCGCCGCGTTCGGCGACGTACTGCGCGAGCATCGCGACGTCGCACGCGGTTTCGCTGATCGCAAGCGGGGCGTCGGCGGCCCGCGCCAGCATCCTGCCGAGATGGAAGTCGCGCGCCTCGGGCCGTGGGTCGATCGGCGTCTCGCGTGCCGCGAGAAACTCGTCGAGCGCGTCCGCATCCTCGACCGCCAGCTGCGTCGCGCGGCGGCGAAGCGCCTCCGCCTGCGCAACCGTCGTCGTCGCTTCCGGCCACGAGCCGCGCGAGTAGCGGGCGGCCATCGCCACGAGGGAGGCAGCCGCTGCGGCGGTCAGCGCCGCTGCCGGCCCGGCGCCCGGGACACGCGTCTCGCGCGCGAGCTCGTCCAGGTAGTCCTCGAGCGGTACAGAGAGAAAGTCTCGGGGCACCTCCCGGCGATCATGTCACCCTTGCAGGCGCCGGCGAAGCTCGTGGAGCACGCGTGGAGTCGGCTCGACGCCTTCGGCCTCGAGTGCCTTCTCGAGGTCGGCCACGAGCCGCACGCGGTAGGCGGCGTCCGACTCGGCGCGCGCGACGAGCTCCTCCACGGTGCGCCGCAGCGCGGGCAGCTCTTGCGCCGCCTGCATCCATCCTTCGGGAGCCGGCCTGAGCAGGGCGAGCAGTTCGGCCAAGCGCTCCTCATCCCAGCGGTTCGCCGTCATCGACCTCCAGACGCTTCGGCGTCGTCGTTTCTTCCTTCCAACTCGGCCCGAAGCTTCGTCAGGCACCGGGAGAGCCGGCTGGCGATCGTCCCGGCAGGCAGGTCGAGCTCGTCGCCGATCAGCTTGTAGCTCTGGTCGCGGCAGAAAAAGCGGTCGAGGAGGTCGGAGCAGGGGTCGCCGAGGCGGGCGAGGGCGTCCTGAACGGTGATCGCCTCGTCGATCTGGCCGAGCGTCTCGTCCACGCCGCCGGGGTCGACGTCCTCGGCCGGCTGCGTGCGCGACGTATCCCGGATCCGGTCGAGGCAGAGGTTGCGCGTCAACTGCGCGAGCCAGGGGCGAATCGCGGCGTCGTCGCGCAGGCGAGCGAGGTGCGTGTAGGTGCGGGTGAACACCTCCTGGAAGACGTCCTCCGCCTCGTCGTCGGAAAGACGGAACGCCTGCGTTGCGATGGCGTGCACATAGCGGGAGTAACGCGCGACGAGCTCACGCCAGGCGCTCTCGTCGCCGTCGCGACAGCGGGCGACAAGCTGCGCGTCGGTGAGGTTCATCGTCAAACGGGTGCCACTCCCGACAGCGAGCCGAGACGTTGGGCGATCACCGAGTCGGCCGCCTCGCGGCTCGGCGCGTGGCCGGTAACCGCGGCGATGAACTCGTCGCGCTCGAGCCCGGCGAGGGAAGTGTCCTCGACCGCGACGACGGTCGCCGTGCGCGGAATGTCCCGCAGCAGAGCGATCTCTCCGAACGCCTCGCCCGGCCCGAGATCGCCGACGGGACGGCCGTCGATCTCCACACGCAGGCGCCCTTTCTCCACCAGATAGAAGAGGTCGCCTGAATCGCCCTGCCGGACGACCACATCGCCGGCCGCGACACGCCGTTCCTCCAGCTTCACGGCGAGATGCTCGATCGTGGGAGGCGACAAGGGAGCGAAGATCGGATTCGCACGCAACAGCTCGATCCGCTCGGTGGGGATACGGGCACGGGCGTCAATCGTACGCAGGCGCGCCCAGAGCAGAACCGTGAGGACGGGCAGGAGCGAGCCCATCACGATCAGCGACGCGCGCGTGCCGATCCAGTCGATCAGCACCGGTGTCACGAGGGCGCCGGCTGCAAGCCCTGCGACGAGCAGGCTCTCGAGCGCGCCGAACACGCGGCCGAGCACGTTGTCGCGCACCGCGCGCTGGAGCAGCGTCACGGCAGACACATCGACGAGCGTGTTCCCGATTCCGAAGACGCCCATGAGGAGGAACGCACCCAGCTCGCTGGGCCACACGCCGATCAGCGCCAAGCCGACACCGATCAGGACCAGACCGAAGCCGAAGTCGTTCGCGAGCCGCTTGCGCCCGACGAGGGCGAAGGCAATCCCGACGCCAACGAGGCCTCCGACGCCGACGGCGGCATTCAACAGCCCGAGGCCGGACGACCCGATGTCGAGGAGATCGAGCGCCGTCACGACGATCAGGACGCGCAGGGCGCCGGCGACGAACGTCTGACACCAGTAGAGAAAGACGACGACGCGCGCATCGCGCTCCTTGCCGAGCGCGCGGAAGCCCTCACTCAGCTCTCGGACCACGCTCCCGTGCTCGACAGGCTTCGCCTCGTCACGCGGCGCGCGGATCTGCAGGACGAGCACCGCCGACCAGAGGAGGGTCGCGGCATCGGCGACGAAGACCCAGCCGATGCTCGCCACTGCCAGGAGCAGCCCGCCGAGCGCCGGGCCCAGGAACGAGCCGACGCTTTCGATCGCCGTGGACGTTACGTTCGCCGCCGTGAGCTCGTCCGGCGAGCGCGCCAGCCGCGGCAGCAGCGCAGCCTGCGCGGGACGGAAGGTCTTCGACGCGACGGCCATGTAGGTGGCCAGTGCGTAGACGATCGCGGGCGGCCAGTCCGCGAATGCCGCGACGGCCATCAGTGACATCGCAGCAATGCGCGAGACGTCGGCGGCGAGCATGACCCGCTCGCGGGGGAAACGGTCGGCGAAATAGGCCAGCCACGACGCGGTCAGGGCAGCAGCGACCCATCGGAGGACGAGCACGAGGCTGACGGCGCCCGCGCCGCCTTGGGCGTTCGCGTAGACCGCAATTGCGACCAGGAAGCCCCACTCGCCGACGATCGAGCCGACGAACGCGAGCTGAAGCTTCCGCAGCTCCCGGTTCGCCGCGACCGCACGGAATGCGGCCGACGACGACTGCAAACGTGTGCCCAGTCCGCTCACCCCTTACGGAGGATCGCACGGGTAGTTGTGTTTTTGAAGAATCCCGGGGAAGATCACGTCGTTGTCACCCGTCTTGTGCTCAGAGCGCCAGAGGCGGAGCCAAGCCATGGGAAGGGAGAATCCATTGTCTGACATCGATCGCAAAGCCGAGAAGGCCGAAGAGCCCGAGGTCGAGGGCCACGTGCTCGAGAAGAACGAGAAGAACGAGAAGAACGAGGAGCCCGACGTCGAGGGCCACATGTTCGACAAGCACGAGAAGCACGAGAAGCACGAGAAGAACGAATAGGCGCTCCCCGGTTCGACCCTGCATGAGAAGGGGCGCCGGTGAGGCGCCCTTTCTCATGCGCGGAGCACGTCCTCGAGCGCTTCGAGGAGACGGACAGCCCGAGCGCGATCGCCGTCGGTGAGCTCGTCGAGCGCCGCCGCGACGCGTGCGACGACCGCCACGTCGCCGCCGCCCGCCTCGAGCGCCGCCTTCGCGCGGCGAGAGCGCTGCAGCAGGTCGAGCGCAATCGCCGCCTGGTTCGCGAACAAGCCGAGCAGCTCCATCTCCTGGAGGGAGAACCCCGGGCGCTGCGGGCGGTCGAGAACCTGCAGGACGCCGAGCGCACGCTCGTCCGCGAGCAGTGGCACGCTCATCAGCCCCTTCGGCACATAACCCGTCCCCGCGGCGACCTCCCGTGCGTGTCGCGGATCCTGCGACAGGTCCTCGATCACGATCGGTTGCCTGGTCACGAGCGTCCAGCCGACGATGCCGGTGCTCGAAGGGATGCGCGTGCCGATGAGGGATTCCTCGCCCTCGCCGGCAACGGCCTCGAAGACCAGTTCGTCGGCATCCTCGTCGAGCAGGAAGATCGACGACGCCTTCGCGGCGAAGATCGAGCGCGCGACCTCGACGACCGACTGGAGCAGCGAGCGGTACGCGTCGTCCGCTCCCATCACGCCCGCTGCAACCGCAGCACGAAATCCGTCCTCGCTCATGTTCGTCCTCCCACGTTGTCGGCGATCAGGTGCAGCACGCTCTTCAGCTGGAACGGCGTCAGCTCGCGATGCTTCGAGCGCACCAATGCGCAAATGCCGCTCATGTGCGGCGTGGCGAAGCTGTTGCCCGTCGCGCGGATCGTGCCGCCGCCCATCCACGCGAGCTCGACGTCGACGCCGCGCGCGAAGAACTCCACAGGTGGGTCCGGGTTGTAGTAGAACGCGAGCGATTCCGCCTCTGAGTGGCTGCCGACGGAGATCACGCTCGAGAAGCGCCAGGGGTAGCTCTCGACCGGCATGTTGTGCGCCGACGCGACGAGGATCGTGCGCTTGAAGTACGCGGTGTCCGCGAGCTCGTGCAGCACTTCGGCGAACTGCCGCTTCGTCGTCGACAGCGACATGTTGATCACGTCGAATCCCTGCTCGACCGCCCAGCGCAGGCCGCCGAGCAGAACCGGCCCGCTACCGGTGAAGCCGGCGCCGAGGACGCGCACGGAGTGGATCTCGCACTTCGGCGCGATCGCGCGAATGATCCCCGCGCAGGCCGTCCCGTGGCCGCACGTGTCACCCTCGCTGTCGTCGCGGACTACGGGTTCGCCGCCCTCGTCGAGGCTCACCGCGACCGCCGACTGCACCGCGCCGACGCGTTGGTGGTCCGGCTCGACGCCGGAGTCGAGCACGCAAACGCGCACGTTCTCGCCGGTCGCGCCCTCGAGCGCCCAGCTGCGCGTGACGCGGTCCGGCCACTCGATCTCGAGCCGGATGCGGTCGATCGCATCCGGCGGCAGGCTCCAGGCCGGAAGCGGGCCTTCGCCCATTCCGGCGCGCTAACGCTGCTCGGACTGCTTGAGCCGCTGCGCCATCGCCTGCAGGAGCTTCCAGGCGATGCTCGAGTTGCCCTCCACGAGCGGGCGGAAGTCCCAGAAGGTCATGCCGTAACAGCGCAGATCGGATTCGGCAGTGATCGTCGCCGTGCGGTCGACGTCCGCGATCAGCGCGATTTCGCCGAAGTAGTCGCCTGGGGCGAGCTTGCCCCGGTCCTCACCGCCCACCTGGACGTTGGCGGTGCCGTCCTCGATCACGAAGAATCCGACGCCGCCCTTTCCTTCTTCGGTGACGACGTCCCCCGCGCCAAAGGTGCGCTCCTTCATCGACTGCGCGATCTGGCGCAGCTCGCGGTCGTTGAGGTCGGAGAAGAGCGGGACCTTCTTGATCAACTCGACGGGAGCAGTAGCCATGCGGGTGAGCATAGAGGAACCGGGGCCGCAGTTCAGCAAAGATACGGGCGTGAGACTCGTCGTCGTCGGGTGCTCCCCGGCTTGGCCGAATCCGGGAGGAGCACAGTCCGGCTACCTCGTCAACGGTTCCGGCAACGTCCTGCTCGACTGCGGCCCGGGCGTGCTGGCCCGCCTGCGCGTGCGCGACGGGTGGCCGAGGGTCGACGCGATCGTGATCACGCATTTCCACCTCGATCACTGGGGCGACCTCGTCCCGTGGGTCTGGGGCTCGATGTACCTCCAGGGGCGCGGCGATTCGCCCGCGCGCGCATCGCTCTGGGTGCCCCCGGGAGGGATCGAGCAGCTGGAGGAGTTCGGCGCACGCCTCGGCTTCCCCGACATGTTCGAGCGCGTGTTCGGCGTGCACGAGTACACGCCGGACGAGCCGTTCGTGGCCGCTTCGCACACAGTCGTCGCGACGCGCGTCCCGCACTACCGGATGGACGCGTACGCGATCGGAATCTCGGACGGCGAGCGCACGCTCGCCTACTCGGGCGATTCCGGACCAAGCGACGCGCTCGCCGACCTCGCGCGCGACGTGGATCTGTTCGTCTGCGAGGCGACGCTGCTGCGCGGTGAGCTGGACGGCGAGCCGCGAGGACACCTTGCGCTCGACGAGGCGGTCGCGGCATTCGAGCGTTCGGGAGCGAAGCGGCTGCTCGTCACGCACCGGCCGCAGGAGCTGCCGGCGGACGCCGGATTCGAGTACGCCTACGACGGGCTAGAGATCAGCGTCTAGTGGCCGCTGTGGAAGTCAAGGTCGGTTCGACTCAGCAGCGTTCGCCGGCGGCGCGGCGAAAGCCGTGCCGCCCGCAAGCGTCGAGCACCCTCAGAGCTCCTTCACGTGCCACCGATGACGCGCCGAAGGCGCGTCCCCGAGCGCGAGCGAAGCGAAGCGAGAGACAAGACAGTCAGTGCTGGCCACAGGACTTCTCGCCGTAGGCGGCGCGCATCTCGTCGAGCTTGGCGTTCATCTGGCGCTCCCAGTCGGTGAGCGCGGTGTTCTTCGCGTCGAAATCCTGTAGGCCGTCGCCCGCCCACATCACGTCGGGTGACACGCCCGGTCCGATCATCGTGATGCGGTACTTCTTGCCGGCGCCGACGAGCTTCACGCTGCGCTGCGCCGGATATCCCGGGTACGTGCCGTACGGATAGAAGCCGTAGCAGAACATCCCGCTCGGATTGTGCGCGACGAACGAGTTCTCGCGGTGCCAGCCGGTCCCGTACGCGGAGTTCAGCGTGTCGAGGTAGAGGTTGCGCCCGTACGAATCGAGCGGCACGCCCCACTTCGTCGTCTTGAACCCGTGCACGGGCTGTCCCTGGTAGGTGACGCGGCCGAAGAGGTCGTGAAAGCGGCCGCCGTAGACCCAGTCGACGTGCACGTCGAACAGTGCCAGGCCGCCGCTCGCCGTCCAATGCGACAGGCGGAGCTCCTGCACGGTCTGTGAAGCCTTCCACGGCTTGTAGCCCGCATTCGGCAGCATCCGCTGCCAGCGCTGCACGGCCCAGTAGGTCCCGTCCTTCGCCTTGCAGGCGGTGACCGCCCAGGCGAGCGCGGGCCCGTCGTAGCGTCCGCACGTGTTACGGAAGCCGGCCGCGCCCTTGCCGGAGTAGTCGAGCTTGAAGTCGACCTGCGGGACGTTCGGGCTGTCGGGCTGGCGGGCGTCGACAGCACCCCAGGCGAGGACACTTCTCGTCTTCCCGTGCGCGCGGTAGCTGAGCAGCGCGCGTCCCTGGTTGTCGACGCCGAGGTGGACGTTGGAGGCGTTCCGGTCGATCAGCTGTGAGGCCTGCGCAGAGCCGGCAGCCGCCAGTACCGTGGCGAAAGTGACGAAGAACAGCGAAAAAGACCGCATTTGGACATTTGTAGCCGACATTTTAGGTTCCTAACCCCGATCTCAAGGGGTTGCCGTCCGATCCAGCCTTCATGGTTTCCGCCTCAACGATGCGGAGGAGGGGCTGCCTCGTGGCCGAAGGGTCGCGGATGAACCCGCCGACAACAACCAGCGCGTGCCTGGCGTGCGGGGTCGAGCTCTCGCCCACGCTAGAGCGCTCGGGCTCGCTCCGCTGCCACGACTGCCGGGACGCGGACGCGCCGCTGCGGAGCGAGCTCGTGGACGAGGCACGGCCCGCGGCGAAGTCCCGTCGTCTCAGACGCCGGCTCCGCCGCGCGGCGTAGTTCCGAGCTCGTCGAGGCGCCAGCCCTTCCGGTACGTCCGGTGGCGCAAACGGGTGCGAAGCTTCGGCCGGCGCCGTGAAGGCAGCGAGCGAACGGCCCGTGAACGGAGGCGCAAGGACGCTTCGGCTGCGCGTACGAGCGGGCGCGGCGGCCGTGGAAAGCCGATCGCCTCGCGCAGCCGCTCGTCCATCACTGCGGAGATGGCGAGCGTCCCGAGACGAGTCGGCACGCCCGGGAACCAGGCGAGGAACATGTCGCGCGCCGACGCAGCGACACGGGCATTCGACTCGGCGAAGCGGAAGCGTGACCGCTCGTACTCGACGTTGTAGGCCTCCAGCTCGGCGTAGCTCTCCGGAATGTCCTTGATCGCCATCCGCCGTCCGATCTGCCGCCAGAAAGAGAACGCCGCGAGGCGCTCGTGCTCGACGAGCCGCCGCCAGCCGAAGCGCTCGTTCCAGCGGATCGGCTCGAACACGAACGTCGAGAGGACGTAGAGGAAGTCCTCGTTCGCGATCTCGAAACGGCGGTGCATGCCGTTCATCACGCGGATCGCGCGTTTCCCCTCCTCGCTGTCGTACCCGGCCTCGGCGATCGTCGAGAGGATCAAGTCGGTATCGTCGTAGCGCTTCTGCGCGCGGTGCGCGAACTCACCGGTCGAGTCGAGCAGCGACGAGATCGAGGGCGAGCCGAACGTCCGGAACAGCGCGAACTCGAGCGAACGGGTCGTGTCGAACGGGAACTCGTAGACCGTGTCGAGGCGGACGATGCGCTGACAGTCACGTTCCGGATCGAGCTCGAGGATCTCGCGCAGATACGGCGACGTCCTCATCGCGCGCGGCCGAGGACGGCGCTCTCGAGGGCGTAGAAGACGGCGATTGCCCCGAAGAGGGCAATGCTCGCGATCGCGCTGATGAACGCGACGAGGGTCGCGCCGCCGTACAGCAGCGTTCCGGGGAGGAAGCTGCGCGTGATCCCACGCACTGCGCGCGGATCGGCATCCTCGGCGATCAATCGGTTTCCGAGGGCGGCGTAGAACCACAGTGCTGCCCACGAAATCGCCGTGCACGTGAAGCTGATTCCGTAAAAGAGTGCGGCGGCGCGCCGATCATCCGTGCGGATGAACTCGGCGACGACGCGCGTCGGGTACGGCGCGAACGCGATGAACATCAGGTTGAGCACCGTGAGGAGGAGGAATGCGCGGTCGACACGTCCGATCTGCTGCATGACCGCGTGGTGGTTCACCCACATGATCCCGATGGTCAAGAAGCTGACGACGTACGCGATGTAGGCCGGCCACTGGTGCAGGAGCGCATCGGTGAGCGAGCGATGATCTGTCTCGGTCTCGGCGAAGATCAGGACGAGCAGCGTGATCGCGATCGCGAAGACTCCGTCGCTGAAGGCTTCGGTGCGCCTGGTGTCCATCAGAAGCGGGCGGCCGCTCCGAGCCACCGCTCGTGCGCGCCGGTTGCGAGGATGCCGGCGATCTCGTCCAGGGCCCGCAGGATGTCCTCGTCCGCGTTGAAGTAGTGCGGCCCGAGCCGAATTCCCGCGTCTGGGCGGAAGTCGCAGAGCACTTGCCGCTCCCCGAGCTCCTTGTGCACCGCCTCGAAGTCCGGCACGTGCAGGGTGACGGTTCCGCCGCGCTTCGACGCCTCCCGCGGTGAACGCACGTCGAAGCCGCGCGCCTCCCCTTCGCGGATCAGGCGCTCCGTCTGCCGCAACGAGTTAGCGCGGATGCGCTCGACGCCGATCTCCTCGATCAGGTCGTAGCCGGCTGTGGCGGCGTAGAGGGCGGGAACGTTCGGAGTGCCGGTCAGGAAGCGTGCGATGCCTTCTGCGTATTCGAGCTCCGGCTCGAACGCGAACGGTCGCGCATGGGCCTGCCAGCCGGTGTAGGCAGGCTCCAGCCGTTCGATCAGATCCGGGCGGACGTACAGCCAGCCCGCTCCGGGACCGCCGCACAGCCATTTGACGGAGCCGCCGACGGCGAAGTCCACGCCGAGCGCGGTGACGTCGAGCGGCACGGCGCCTGCGGACTGGTACGCGTCGAGCACGACGAGCGCGCCGACGTCGTGTGCGCGCGCGACGATCGCATCCACATCCTGGATCTCGCCCGACTTGAAAAGGACGTGCTGCACGGGAACCAGCAACGTCCGCTCGTCGATCGCGTCGAGCAGCTCATCGAGCGTCTCGCAGACCACGACGTCGAGGTGCTTCTGCGCCTGGTAGACGTAGCGGACGCTCGGGAAGTTCGCCGCTTCGTAGACGATCCGGTTGCGGTCGCTCTCCTGGAAGCAGGAGAGGACGATCGCCTCGGCGATCGAGACGTTCTGATGCATGCACACCGTGCCGGGCGGCGCGCCGACGATGCGGCCGATCTGGTCGCCGACCGTGAGCGGCATCGTCCACCATCCCTCGCCCCACGCGCGAATGCCGCGCTCCGCCCACGTGCGCGCGTACTCGCGGACCCGCTCCTCGGCCGCCGCGGGCATCGCACCGAGCGAGTGGTTGATCAGGTACGTCGTGTGCTCGAGGATCGGGAAGCGGTCGCGGTACTCGAGGAGGTCGCCCACGGCGCAAGCCTAGGTCAGGCGCACGGACTCATCCGTGAAGACGTCGAACCGTGTGTACCGCCGCCCGCCGAGATTCACCGGCGGGATGGCGAAGAACGTGCCGAACACGACGCGGAGGTCGCGAGCGCGCGGGAGGCGGCCGGGCCCCGAGAACACACCTTCCCAGGACTCCCCAGGCGCGAGGCGTCGGCGCAGCGGCGGCAGGAACCGCGTTGCGAACCGTTGCGGCGGCACCGCCCGCTCGTCGCCGCGCATTTCTGCGATGCCGAACTTCGTCTGGTACGGCCGATGGACGCGGCTGATCACGAGCGTGCGGTCGGTCCCGTTCGTCACCTTCGCATCGACGCTCCATCCGTCGCGGCGAACGATGAGCCTGTGGACGACGATGATCATTCGGTGCTGCGGCGGCCCACTCTCGTCACGCCAATCAAGGGTCCGCGTGGTTGGCGCCGCGGCGCGAAAGCCGCTCGTGGAGCCACAGCCGACGAGGAGCGCGATCGCCCCAAGCGCCGGCAATCGCGTCATCGGGGAACGAGCTCGCGGATCAGGGCTCCGCGTGCATCGGCCGGCACTCTCACGCCTCGACCAGCTCCTTGAGCCGTGCAAGGTTCGCCCGCGACTCGCGCTGCGCCGCCGCGCGGACGACTCCGGAGGCAAGGCGTGCCGCCCCGCGGAGCTCGACCTCGAGGGTCAAGACGACGCGCGTCCCGTCGGTGTCGGGCTCCAGGGCGAACTCCGCGCGAGCGTTCGCCGGCCCACCTTCGGAGCGGATCGCGAAGCGCCTCGGCGGGTCGTCCTCGACGATGAAGAACTGCGCCTCGGCCCGGCGGCCCGCGATGCGGCGGACCTCGGTGCCCGCTTCCACGTTCACCGACTCCAGCGACTCCTGCCATCCCGGCGCACGCTCGAGGTCGCGGACGAATGCGTAGACGACCTCCGGTGGACGCTCCACGTGAATCGTCTCCTCGAGGGTCATAACTCGACCTGGACGCCGTGGCCTTCCTGTGCCGCGCGCAGCACGAGTGCCGCAGCGGCCGCGTCCATCACCCCGACGCCGACCGACTTGTAGACGGTGAGCTCCTCGTCGGACACCCGCCCCGGCCGCTCGCCCGCGAGCACCTCGCCGATCTCGGTCAGCCGTTCCGGCGCCCAGCCGGCGACCTCGGTCGCACCGGCTGGGTAAGGAGCGAGCGCCGCGGCGCGAGATTCGACGAAGACGCGTGCCTCCGCGACGAGCGCCCCGTCGAGCTCCTGCCCTTCCGGATTGACGCCGACGGAGGTGACGTGCGCCCCGGGCGCCAGCCACGCTCGGTCGACCACGGGCGAGGGTGAGTGGGTCGTCGCGCAAACGACGTCCGCGCCGCGCACCGCCTCCTCGAACGAGTCCACCGCGGTCGCGCCGACCTCGCGCGCGAGCGCTTCGGCCTTTGCCCGATCACGGCCGGCGATGCGAAGCTCGTCGAACGTGCGCGCGCGCGGCACCGCCCGCGCGTGCGCATGCGCTTGGACGCCCGTGCCGCAGATCGCGAGCACACGCGAGTCCTCTGGCGCGAGCACGCGGACCGAGAGCGCCGCACCGGCGGCGGTCCGCGTCGCGGTGATGTAGGTCCCGTCCATCAATGCGGTCATGTTCCCACGCGCAGGATCGAAGACTGCGATCGCCGCCTGGTGCGTCGGTAGCTCGCTGCCGGCGTTCCCCTCGAACAGGGTCACGAGCTTCGTCTCCAGCACCGCTGCCGACGGAAGGTACGCGGGCATCACTCCGAGCAATCCGTCGCCGGAGAATGCCGCGACCCGCTGCGGCATCGAGGCGCGCCCGCCGCTCAGGTCGACGAACGCCTCGGCCAAAGCGTCCACGAGCTGGTCGAGGTCGAGTAATGCTTCGACGTCGGCGCGCGAGAAGATCTTCACGAGATGCGTTTCAACAGGCGCAGCGCTTGCTGGTTCCACGGGACGCGGTGCGTGACGCCCGCGGCCTTCAATGAGTCCCGGTTTGCGACGTACCAGTCGTAGTTCTCGATCAGCGTGGCGACGTTCGACTTCGTCGCGTCCCAGCCGAGCAGGCGCTGCGCCTTCGACACGTCGACATACGAGTCGCGCGAAGCGGTCATGTAATGCCACTGGACGAGCGGTGACACTCTCGCGAGCTCGAGCGCGCGCAGGGCGAGCTCGGCGGGGCGGACCGGCAGGGACCGGAGCCGAGAGCGCGTTCCGGCATGCGCGATCAGCGCCTGCAGGTCGGAGCGGACCGTTCCGAACTCCGTTGCGCCGACATTGAAGACCTCCCCATCCACATCGCGCTCCGCGGCGCGGACGATCGCGTCGACCAGGTCCTCGACCGCGAGCAGCTGGTAGCGGTTCGAGCCGTCGCCGAGGATGTAGATTCGCCGGCCCTCGCGGATCCAGTCGAAGAGGATCTCGAACACGCCCAGCCGTTCGGGACCGATGAACGTCTTCGGCCGGACGATCACCCACGGCACTCCGGACTCGCGCACGAGCCGCTCCGCGGCGATCTTCGACTCGCCGTAGGCTCCGACGCCGACGAGTGGGGCCTGCTCGGGAATCGGGTGCAGCTTCGGCACGCCGTAGACCGAGGTGGACGAGATGAAGACAACGCGGCCGACGCCGGCGGCGCGCGCCGCCTCGAGCAGCGTCCGCGTCCCGTCGACGTTGATCCCCATGATCAGCGAGCGCGAGCCGCGGATCGGAAGCGCGGCAGCGGCATGAATCAGGACGTCGGCGCCCTCGACCAGCTCGCGGGCCTTCGCCGGGTCGCGCATGTCGCCACGGATCTCGTCGACGCTCCCTTCCAGGCCGGAGTCCTCGAGCGGGACCACGTCGAGGCTCCGAACCTTGTGGCTCTGAGCCACAAGCTCGCGGGAGAGATGGACGCCGAGGAAACCGGCGCCGCCGGAGATCGCCCAGGTCGCTATCGGCGAACCGTAACTGCCTCCGCGGGCGGGGGTGTCGGCTGTGGCGGAGGCTTCGAGTCGACCAGGATCGCCGCGAGCAGCAGCACCGCCATCCCGACCGACGCCTCGCCGAGCAGCGACCGCCTCAGCTTGCCCGTCACGCGTCCGTCGCCGCGCTCGACGAGGGGCCCGGCGACGAAGTGGTGGACGGCGCCCCAGAGCAGCGCGACGCACACGAGCGACAGCTTGATCAGCAGCACGCGCCCGTACGACGCGCTCCACAGATCGGAGACGTGGGGGAGCCGGAGCACACTCAGGTACACGCCCGCGACGAGCAGCAGCGAGATCAGCACCGGTGCCAGGCGCGAGAAGCGCAGGAACGCTGCACGCCGCAGCTCCGGGGCCAGCGGCCACACGACCACGGCGAGCTGGACGAGCCCGCCCAGCCAGAGTGACGCGCAGGAGAGATGGACCCAGTCCGCCAGCTCCGACTTCCACGACGACCCGGCGTCCGCGGCCGAGTGGCCGGACAGCGACAGTCCCGACGCGAATCCGACCGCCAGCGCGAAGGCGGACCAGAGGAGCCAGCGCCGGTCGAGCAGCCAGGCCAGGAACAGCAGCGCGGCCACCACCGCGAACCCGAGCGTCATCGCGATGAAAGCGATGCCGAAGCGCGTCCCACTCGCGACCGGCGACAGATCGCCGTACAGCAGCCGCTCGAACGGGAGCTGCAGCGCGTCCTCGGCGCGAAGCACGAACGCGGCGATACCCACCTCGAGCGCCCCGACGATCCCGAGCGCGACGACCTTGAAGAACCGCGCTTCCGCCCGCGGCGGCAGGGGGCCGCGCACGACGAGCAGCCTGAAGCCGATCCCACCGACGACGAGCGCCAGGGCGAGGAAGTAGAGCCAGCGCACGACGTGCTCGGTCGACGTCGGCCCCGACGCGCCGAAGGCCTCCGTCGGCGGCGGCGCGGCGACGCGCACGCCGAACGTCCAGACGCCGGAAACCGTGTGCCCGTCGGAGGAGAGCGCGTGCCAGCGGACGGTGTACGCGCCCTTCGGCAGTGCATCAAGCGGCACCATCATCGTGCGCGCATCGGGGAGCGTCCGCGTGAGACGCGAGACGATCCGGCCATTGGCTGTCCGCACGACGATCGAGTTTGGGAACGCCTTCACCTCCTGGTCGAAGGTGAGACGTACCTGCTTCGGCGCACGCTCGAATCGTTCGCGATAGGTCGGGAACGTCGCGCGCACCGTCGCGTGCGCGAACGCGCTCGCCGGCGCGGCGAGCGCGCACAGAGCGACGAGTGGTGCGAGCTTTTTCATCGGTGCGGAGTCCCCGCCAGCTCCGAGAGATGGCCGAAGACCGGCGCGAGGTCGCGATCGGAATAGAGGGCGACGGCGGCGATCAGGAAGACGAGCGCGAACCCTGCATTCGCCAACACCCAGCGCGGCCTCAGCGCACGCGCAAGCGGGAAGAGGGCGCCAAGCAGGATCAGCCAGCCGAGGAAGTGGTGCAGGAACGACGAGCGCTGGAAGAACCAACCGTTCTGCTCGTGGATCAGAAACGCGCCGCCGGAGACCACGAAGGCGAAAGGTGTGCACAGGCGCCACGCGGCGTGTTGCAGCTTTCCGCGGGCGAGACCGAGCTCGCTCGCGCCGGCGAGCATCATCACCTGCGCCCAGGCACCGTGGGCGAGCATGTGGATCGCCGAGCTCGTGAAGAACACCATCACCGGCCACATCAGGACGCCCATCAAGAACACGAACGAGGGCCAGAGGTAGATCCGCCACCGGCGGCGGCGCCAGACCTCCTCGCCGGCGACCGCCTCTGCGAGCAGGAACAGTCCCAGCAGCAGGAAGCCCGTCGCGAACAGCCAGTGGACGTGCTCGGCCGGCGGCGTGTGCATCAGTCCCGCTCCAGGTCGTCGAGCAGCGGGCGCGCGACGAAGACGTGGAACGCGATTCCTGCGAGGACGACGAGCAGCGGCGGCTCGACGAACAGCCACCAGAACGGTTCGCCTCTCGGATGGAGCAAAGTGACGCGATACGGCTGGACGATCGCCCAGACGACGCCCGCCAGCGCGGTCAGGGGCCCGAGCAGCGAAACCATGAGCGGACGCCAGGCGACGACACGCTGCGCTGCGCGCTCCTCGAGCCGTTCGATGATCGGTTGTGAGCTCACTGACTCCTCCACGTTCGTGACGAAATGGACGCCGCGGACGCTGGACGAGCGTGTCCGCGGGCTACATGCGGCGCGGAGGAGGCCGGCACTCGAACGCGAGGCCGAACCGGCGACGCGGCGGAGCGAGCTCGACGAACTCGTGGAAGAGCGGCGCGGCGCGCAGTGCCCGCGTGAACCAGCGCGCAGCACGAACGAGCGCGCCGGCATAGCGCTCGTATTCGCGCAGCCAGCGTGCGACACCCTCGTAGAGGATCGCGACCAGGACGGCGAGCACCGCGAAGATCGACAGCGCCGACGTGTGCAGCCACGGCGAGAAGATCAGACCTCTGCCCTCGGCGATGCTCTCCGTATCCGTCTGCACGAGGTAGATGCAGGACGTGGCGAGGAACGCAAGCAGCCAGGTGCGAATGCGCAACTCGACGCGAAGGCGCGGCGCCTCGAGCGGTCGCGCGCCCACCGCCGCCAGCACTCTGCGCGCGGCCCGCGCGGACGCCCGCGCGCGCAGAGCGCGCCACGTCAGCAGCGCGAGCATGAGCGCGACGCTGATCTTGACTCCCGCGAGCAGGAACGGGTAGTAGTCGGCACCCGCGTAGCTCGGCGTCGGCACATGCTTGCCGAGGTCGAGATCGACGGTGAGGCTGCGGCCGACGACCTCGGCCACGAGCGCGAGCAGCACGAATGCGCCGATGCCGGCAAGCCGCCGGTGAGCGCGCACACGTTCCATCCCCTTTGAAGTGTGCCCCCTGGGGCCGAGGCTGATCAACCCAGAAGTGTTAGCGACCACTCAAGAGAGTGCTCGCCGTCGAAGCCGAAGAGCAGGATCCGCTGCCAGTCGCCGAGGCAGAGCTCGCCGGCGGCAAACGGCACCTGCTCTCCGCGGGGCCCGAGCAGAAAGGTCAGGAGCCGCTCGCGCTCCTCGGTTTGGGACGGAACGAGGCGCTCCAGCATGCGCTCGAGGTCGTCGAAGAGCCCCGCTTCGCGCTCGTTCACGCGGATGACTCCTTCCCGGGCTGCGAACACGAAGGCGATGCCATGCTCGAGGTCCGAGCGCTCCACCTCGTGACGCACATCGTTGGTGATGTCGAGGACGACGAGCGAGGGCAGGGCTGCCGCAATCGAATACGGGATCTCGACGCTCGTCATCCGGCCTGGCGCCAATGCTATGCAAACCGTTTGCGCAGCCGCCGCGGGCGATGGTTGAATCCCCCAGGGGGACCGCGACCGGGAGGCCCAGTGACCGAGGGCGACATGGAAGGGCTGCAACGGGCACCGGTGGCCGGGGTCCAAGAACGCGACGGCGCGATCGTGGTCGCGCTGGTCGGCGAGCTCGACTTGTACAACGCGCACACCGTTCGCGAGGCGCTCCTCGACCAGGCGGGGCGCCAACCGGAGCGACTCGTCGTCGATCTCTCCCGCGTCACCTTCATCGACTCGACAGGCCTCGGTGTGCTGATCGAGGCGCGGACGCGGCTCCCGAACCGGCGCGCGTTCCTGCTCGCGTCGCCCGGCCTCGAGACGCGGCGAGCCCTCGAGATCTCGGGGCTCGACCGCCACTTCGCGGTGCACGCGACTTTGGACGACGCCCTCACCGCGTCGCTGTAGCCGGTGCGCGCGGCCCGGATTCACGAGCTGGGAAGTGCGCCCCTGGCGGAGGAAATCCCCGAGCCGCGGCCCGAGGAGGGGCGTGTGGTCCTCGACGTCCTCGCCGTCGCGCTCAACCCGCTCGACCTGGCCGTTGCGGCAGGGCGGTTCTACGGCGGCCATCCTCCGCTTCCCTACGTGCCCGGCGCGGAGGCCGTGGCGCGCCGGGCCGATGGTTCACGCGTCTACGCCTTCGGCAATGGGCTGGGAGTCGCGCGCGACGGCACGCTCGCGGAGCGGGCAACGGTCCCCGAGGAGCGCCTGGTCGAGGTGCCGGAGGGCGTCGACGACGCGCAGGCCGTTGCCTTCGGCATTTCCGGGATCGTCGGCTGGAGCGCCGTCTCGCTGCGCGGCCGCGTCTCGGCAGGAGACCGCGTGCTCGTGCTCGGAGCGACGGGAGCGGCAGGATCGGTCGCCCTCCAGGGCGCACGCCTGCTCGGCGCCGAGCGTGTCGTCGCAGCCGGCCGGAACCGCGAGCGCCTCAGCCGGCTCGCCGCGGACGAGAAGGTCGAGCTCGACGGAGCCGACGACCTCGCGGACCGCCTGCGCGCCGCCTGCGGCGGGGACGGTCCGACCGTGATCGTCGATCCGCTCTGGGGAGACGTCGCTGCGACGGCGACCAAGGCTGCTGCTCCCGGCGCGCGCATCGTGCACTTCGGGCAATCCGCGGGCCCGACCGCGCCGCTCGAGTCCGCGGTGGTCCGCGGCAAGGAGCTGAACGTGCTCGGCCTCTCGAACTTCGCCCGCTCGACGGACGAGCTGCAGGTGCTGTACTCCGAGCTGCTCGAACACGTCCGCGCCGGCGACATTCGCCTGGACATCGAGACGTTCCCACTCGACGACGTCGAAGCAGCCTGGCGCCGCCAGGCTGAAGGCGCCAAGGCAGTCGTCGTCATCTAACGCGAGTCGCCGGTTCCCAAAGGCGAGGAGCCGGGCGCGTCCGCGTGCTTAGCGAAAGCAGGCCCGTCGAGGGCCTGCTTTCGCTTGGGCCCGCTTTCGCTAGATCTTCTTCCGCTTTCTCCACTTGTCGAAGACCGTCTTCATCGCCCGGTCGGCGGAGCGCACCGCCTCGTCGGGCGTCATCTTCTTCTGGGCCACCTGCGCGAACATCTGCGGGATCAACGACGTCGTGAAGATCTCGTCGATCGCCGCGTTCGAGAAGCCCGGCCAGCCGACGTTGTGCGTGTACTTCTGGGCGATCGTCCCGAGGATCGTGTACTTGCCCAGCGGCTTGTGCTTGTCCTGCGCGAGTTGCCGCTGGATGTTCTTGACCGTCTTCGGGTACGACGGGAAGTTGTAGAACTTGCTGTTCTCGAAGGCGTTCTGGTAGGTCGTGCACAGATCGACCAGGAACTTCGACGCGGCGGGTTTGTTCTTCGCGAACTTCCAGATCACGTAGACGCCCATCACGTGCTCGAGCCCGTGCCGGCCGTTCGGGCCCTTTGGAATCGGCCAGATCCAGAGATCGTCCACGAACGGCAGCTTTCGGTCCTCGGGCGTTCGCGTGGCCGAGATCGCGTTCAGGATCAACGAGCCGCGGCCCGAGTAGAGGAAGTCGTTGTTCGACGACGGAACCCAGCCGAAGATCTCGTCGGTCTCGCCACGCTGGTAGATATCGGCCATCACCTTCAGCGCCTCGACGGTGTGCTTCGACCTGATCGTGACGTGCTGCTCCTTGTTCTGGATGAACGCGCCGTAGCACATCAGGAAGGCGATCAGCGCCATGTTGGAGTCGAGCTCGTTCGACATGCCGATGCCGATTGGATGACCGGCCGCTTTCAGCTTGGGCGCCGCGAGCCGCACGCGTTCCCAGGTCGTCGGAGCCTGGCCAACCCCGCCCCAGAGATCGTGCCGCCATACGACGGGATCCGGCACGTAGCAGTCCGAGACGCCGAAATACTTCTTGGTTCGCGGGTTGTACGTGCTCTTGTACGCGAGGTCGTTCATCTTGCCGACCTTCTTGGTGATCTCCTTGACGATGTTGTTGTGCGAGATCACCTGGTCTTCGAACGAGGCCGGCGGCGACAGGAACTGGATCATGTCGTGGCCGCTCTGTGCCGCAACCTCCGCCGTCGCCCGCGGGACGAGCTGGGTGTTGTTGATGTGGTCGACCGTCACGTGGACGTCGTTCTTCTCGCCCCACTTCTTCACGTAATCGTCGAACCAGACGTCGTACGCCGGCACGAAGTGCACCCACTGCAGGATCGAGAGGTCGCCGCTCAGCTGCCGGTGCGTGAACTTGTGCGGGCCTGCGAACCCGTACGCCTTCGAGGCGCCGGACCCGGCGAGGCCGGCGGCAGCCACACCGACTCCGGCACGGCGCAGGAGCTCGCGCCTGCTGAGCCCGTTCCCTCCTTTCTCGTTCTGACTGGTCAGATCGTCCTCGGCCATTGAATCCCCCTTTCGTCGGTCGGCCGGGTCAACGGAATGCACCGCCTGTGAAACCTGCGATGAACCGATTCAGGAACACGTTGTAGAGCAGTGCCAGCGGGATGGTGGGGATCAGCACGGCCGCGCCGATGCCGCCCCAGTCGACGAGGTCGCCGCGGATCAGGTCGGTCGGCACGCCGGCCGAGATCGTGCGGTGACTCGAGCTCGAGATGAACGTGATCGCGTAGATGAACTCGTTGACCACGAGCGAGAAGCTGAAGATGACCACCGTCAGGATCCCCGGGATCGAGATCGGGAAGATGACGCTGACCAGCGTCCGCGCACGCGACGCACCGTCGACCAGCGCGGCGTCCTCCAGCTCGCGAGGGATCGTCTTGAAGAAGCCCATCAGCAACCACGTCGAGAAGGGGACGGTGAAGGACGGATAGACGAGCATCAGGGCGTAGATCGAATCCTGCAGCCCGAGCTCGGCGATCACGCGCGAAAACGGCAGGAACAGCAGCGTGGGCGGCACGAGGTACGTGAGGAAGATCAGGATGCCCATCGTCCCGCCCCAGCGCCCCGAGAGCCGCGCCAGGGCATATCCCGCCGGAAGCGAGAGCGCGAGCGTGACCGCGACGACGACGACTCCGATCAACGACGTATTGACGAGCCAACGCGGGTAATGCGTGTCCTGGAACAGGAAGCGGAAGTTGTCGAGCGTCGGCGCAGGATTGAACTTGAAGGGGAAGTTCTCGAGGTTCAGCAGATCGGGCACCGTCTTGAGCGACGTCATCGCCATCCAGTAGAACGGGAACGCGAGTACGACGACGAACAAGCCGACGATCAGGTAGGTCGCGATCCCACGGCGCACAGAGGCGGACATCGTCACGCCACCTCCGCGCGGCGCGCGAAGATCAACATCGCCACGGCGACGACCGCGAGCACTGGGAGCAGGAACAGCGACACGGCTGCGCCCTCGCCGAGTGATCCGCCCTCGATCCCGGTCTGAAAGGCCCACGTCGTGACGATCTGCGTCGAGTTGAACGGGCCGCCGTTCGTGAGGATGTACACGACGGCCATGTCGGTGGCCGTGAACACGATCCCGAAGAGCAGCGCGACCAGCGCGATCGGCAGCTGCAGCGGCAGCGTCACGTAGAAGAGCTTCCTCAGCCCCGTCGCGCCGTCGATCTTGGCCGCGTCTTCCACCTCGGTGGGGATCGACGCGTGTCCGGCGAGAAAGATGACCGTCGCGAACGGAAGGATCCGCCAGGCGTGCACGGCGATGATCGAGCCCATGGCCAGGTTCGGTCTGCCGAGGAAGATCGGCGGCTCGGCGGCGCTCGCGAGATGGGTGTGGACGAGCATCCAGTCGAGCACGCTGTACGTCGTGTCGAAGATCCAGAGCCAGCTGATCGAGGCGAGGGCGATCGGCGCCGCCCACGGGAGCAGGATCAGAAACCGAAGGAGCCAGCGGCCGCGGAACGGACGGAAGAGGTAGTTCGAGAGGATCGCCGCGCCGACGACGACGATGGCCTGGGACAGCAGGGTCATGATGGCGGTGTTCCGGAGTGCGTGGCGGAAGATCGGGTTGTCCCACTGCTCACGGAAGTTGTGGAGGCCGACCCAGTCGCCACGCAGCGAGCCCGCCGTCGCGTCGGTGAAGCTGAGGTAGATCGCGAGCAGGAGCGGGGTGGCGACCAGCAGCAGGATGAAGACGACTGCGGGCGCGATCAGCGCAGCAGCGAGCACGCTGCGGTTCTCGAAGACGTCGATTCCCCGCCGGAACGCCCCTCGCTCGGCGATCGCTGCCAACCTGGCGGGAATCTACCGGCGGAAGTAAGCTGCTGCGGCGCAAATGGCCACGATCTCGCTCGAGAGCCTGTCGAAGGTTTACCCCGACGGCACGCGCGCTGTCTCGAGCCTCGACCTGGACATCGACGACGGTGAGTTCATGGTCTTCGTCGGACCTTCCGGGTGCGGGAAGACGACCGCCCTGCGCATGGTCGCCGGGCTCGAGGACATCACGGAGGGCACGGTTCGCATCGGCGACCGGGTCGTCAACTCACTGCCGCCGAAGCAGCGGGACGTCGCCATGGTCTTCCAGAACTACGCCCTCTACCCGCACATGAGCGCCTTCGACAACATGGCCTTCGGGCTCAAGATGCGGAACATCTCCCGCGACGAGCGCCGGCGCCGCGTCGAGGACGCCGCGCGCGCACTCGGACTCGAGCCCGTTCTGCGCAAGAAGCCGCGCACGCTCTCGGGGGGGCAGCGGCAGCGGGTGGCGATGGGCCGCGCGATCGTCCGCGAGCCGCAGGCGTTCCTGATGGACGAGCCGCTGTCGAACCTCGATGCGAAGCTGCGCGTCGAGATGCGCGCCGAGATCGCGCGCATCCAACGCGACCTCGCCGCTACGACGATCTACGTCACGCACGACCAGGTCGAGGCAATGACGCTCGGCGACCGAGTGGCGGTGATGCGAGACGGCGTGCTGCAGCAGGTGGGCGCGCCGAACGAGCTGTACGCGTCCCCGGCCAACCTCTTCGTCGCAGAGTTCATCGGCTCGCCGGCGATGAACCTCGTCGGTGGGGACGTGGCGCGCGGCGACGGGGCGGTGACGGTGAGCTTCGGCGAGCACCGGCTGCGCGTCGATCGTCCGGGCCTCGCAGCCCACGAGGGCCGCCGCCTGATTCTCGGAATCCGGCCGGAGGATCTGGAGGACGCGGCGCTGACCGAGACCGGCCAGCCGATCGAGACCACGGTCGACATCCGCGAGGACCTCGGCTCGGAAGTCTTCGTCCACTTCGCCGTGGGAGGACCGCCGGTCCGCGGCGAGGACGTCCAGGCGGCCGTGGGCGAGGAGGCGCTGGAAGCGACCGCCGTGCAGGCAGAGCGGCACGGCAGCCTCTGGGTGGCACGGGTCGGCCGCGAGTCGCGCGCCCATGAGGGAGAGCCGCTTCGGCTCGCCGTCGACACGTCGCGGCTGCATTTCTTCGACCCGGACTCGGGCAACGCGATTCGCTGACGGCTCCCTCTTTCGAGGGACGCGCAGGCGGGCCCGCGCGATCAAGGTGCGTAAGTGACTGCGGCGGTCCAATTGCGGCGCTTGCTTACGCTCGGTGCGGCGTGCGCGTACGCGGCCGTCTTCGCCGCCGACGCGATCTGGGAACGGCCGGGGCTGGGGATCGGGCACTTCTTCTACATCGCGATTGCGCTGCTCGCGCTCTCTGCCGGACCGCTGGTCGGAGCGCTCGGAGGCGCCCTCGCCGCCGGCCTCTATTCGATCGCGATCCTGATCGACCCGAAGGTCGCCCCGAGCGAGGTGCTCACGCTCGCGATGTGCATCCGAGCCGTGACGTTCATCTCGATCGGGGCGTTGATCGGCTGGCACGCGGCCCGCAACCGGCGGCTCGTGAGCGAGCTGGAGATCCTCGCCCAGCGGGACGTCCTGACCGGCCTCCCGAACACGCGCGCGTTCGAGGCCGCGATCAACCGGCACCTCGAGGCGAAGACGCCGTTCGCCCTGTTGCTCGGGGACATGGACGGGCTGATCGACGTGAACCGCGAGCGGGGCCGCGCGCACGCGAACGACCTGCTGCGGGAGATCGCCGACAACCTCTCCCGCTCGCTCGAGCCGGGCGACGAGATCGCGCGCGTCGGCGGCGACGAATTCGCAGTCCTGACCCGCACGTCGACCTCGGACCAGGCCTCGCAGCTCGCCGGCCGCCTCGAGCGCATCGTTCAGGACCAGGGAGGCGCGATCACGTTCGGTTGGTCGTCGTTCCCCCAAGACGGCGACAACGCGCTCTCTCTCTACCGGGCGGCCGACGAGCGCCTGTATGCGCGGAAGCTCGTGCGCGGCAGGCGGCACGATCCCGTGAAGCAGATCCGAGCGGTCGGCTGAGCGACCGTCAGCGCCGCCGGCGGAGCTCCACGCACAGGACCGCGGACGCTCCCGGCCCGCGTTCGCCGTAGCCGACGCCGCTCGCGTCTCCCGCGCGCCAACCCTCTTGGCCGAGCACGTAGGTCTCCTCCTCCGCGATCAGCAGGCGGGCGTCCTCGAACAGACGCCGCCAGTCCGCCGCCTCGAGCTGCGCGAACCACCCGTGCTCCTCCGCGCGCCCGCACGGCACGGTCAAGAGAATCCGGCCGTCGCGGGCGACGACGCGACCGAGCTCACGCAGCGCCTGCGCGAACGAGTCGCGCGCGTGCGTGCTGTCGACGCCGTAGACCCGGTTGTCCTGCCCCACGTGCTCCAGAGTGGAGATACAGAACACGAGGTCGAACGCGTCGTCCTCGAAGGGCAGCGCGCGAACGTCCGCCACGACCGTCGTCATGCCGGGGACGTCCGCGGCCGCCAGGTCGACGCCGACGAGGAGCTCCGGCGCCAGGGAGACGAGAGCCGAAACGTACTCCGGCTCCGCGTTCGCGTAGCCGACGTCGAGCACACGGCGCGCGCCGTGGTAGCGCGACAACGCCCACGGGATCTCCACGACGCGTTCGTCGCTGTCCGGAGGTCCGGTCAGCTCTCTGAGCCTGCCTCCGGTTCGCCCGTACGAGAGCGCGCGCGTGATCGCGTCGTCGAGCCGGAAGATGCGTCCGTACTCCGCGCTCGCGACGACGCCGGCGAGCACGGAAGCACGTGACGTGGCGTGGCTGCCGAGCTCGCGGAGCAGGGCGTCGCGCACGTCGGGCTCCGGAGCGCGACGAAGCAGGAGCCGGTAGGTCTCGTCGAGGAACTCGTCGTCGCGCTGCTCCGGCGGCTGCACGAGCGCGGCGGCGACGGCGTCGTCGATCTCGCGCAGGCGTGCGAATTCGTCGCTCGCGGCGACGTCGCTGATCAGCGCCGCGCGCGACAGGCTCCCGGAACGGAGCCGGCCCGCCAGCTCGTCCCGGACCTCTCCCTCGGGAGCACGGCGGAGAAGGAGGACGAACACCGCGTCGACGAAGTCGGCCTCGGCGAGCGCCGCGAGCGCCAGCTGCTGCGCGAAGCCCCGAGCCGCATGGGAGTCGGTCATTCCCTAGCTCTACCGCGGCGCCCACCTCGAAGCAACGCCCGGCGATGAGTTTTCGGTCGACCCTCGGTCTTACGACCATGACGACGAACCAAGGAGGGACCTGATGAGCGACCACGACCTCGAAGCAATCGAGCATGCGACAAGCGACAGCCGGAGGCGCTGGCTTGCGCTGATCGTCCTCTGCCTCGGCAGCCTGATGATCGTGCTGGACGTGACGATCGTGAACGTCGCGCTGCCGTCGATCAGGGAGGACCTCGGTTTCTCCGAGACGTCCCTGGCCTGGGTGGTGAACGCCTACCTGCTCACCTACGGAGGCTTCCTCCTCCTGGGCGGCCGGCTCGGTGACCTCTTCGGACACCGCCGGCTCTTCCTCACCGGAATCACGCTCTTCACCGCCGCTTCTCTCGCCTGCGGCCTGGCGAGCTCGCAGGGGTTCCTCGTCGGGGCGCGTGCGATCCAGGGCCTCGGCGGCGCAACCGCATCCGCCGTCGCACTCGGACTGATGATGAACCTGTTCACCGAGCCGGCCGAGCGGGCGAAGGCGATGGGCGTCTTCGGCTTCGTCGCCGCGGGCGGCGGCAGCCTGGGCGTGCTGCTCGGCGGGGTCCTCACGAACTCGCTCGACTGGCACTGGATCTTCCTCGTCAACCTCCCGATCGGCGTCCTCGTCTACCTGCTCTCGCTGAAGCTGCTGCCGGCCGGGCGCGGCGCCGCGGCAAGCGGACGTCTCGACATCGCCGGCGCAATGACGGTCACGGCGTCGTTGATGCTCGCCGTCTACGCGATCGTCAACGGGAACCAGGAGGGCTGGACGTCGGGTCAGACGCTCGGCCTGCTCGCCGCCTCAGTGGCGCTGCTGGCGATCTTCCTCGGGATCGAGTCGAAGGTCAGCTCGCCGCTGGTGCCGTTGCGTCTCTTCAAGCTGCGCAACGTCGCGACGGCGAACGTCGTCGGCGTGCTGTGGGCGGCGGCGATGTTCGCGTGGTTCTTCCTCTCCGCTCTCTACCTGCAGCTCGTGCTCGGGTACAGCCCGCTGGAGGTCGGCCTCGCGTTCCTGCCGGCGAACCTGATCATGGGCGCGTTCTCGCTCGGCCTCTCCGCGAAGCTCGTGATGCGCTATGGCATCAGGCTGCCGCTGGCGACGGGGCTGCTGCTGGCCGCGGCGGGGCTCGTCCTCTTCGTCCGGGCGCCGGTCGACGGAAGCTTCCTCGTCGACGTGCTCCCGAGCATGATCCTGCTGGGCTTCGGCGCGGGGATGGCGTTCAACCCGGTGCTGCTCGCGGCGATGAGCGACGTCGAGCAGAGTGAGTCCGGCCTGGCCTCCGGAGTCGTGAACACCGCCTTCATGATGGGCGGCGCGCTCGGCCTCGCCGTGCTCGCCAGTCTCGCGGCGTCCCGCAGCGACACGCTGCTCGCTTCCGGCGACGGCCGCCTCGTGGCCCTCACCGGCGGCTACCACACGGCGTTCGTCGTCGGCGCCGTCTTCGCAGCCGCGGCCGCGGTGATCGGCGCAGCGCTGCTCCGGGTCAAGGCGCCCGCGGCGATGGCGCACGGCGAGTCGGCCACGCGGGGCGTCGAACCTGCAGTCGCGGCGGCGTGCGAGGCGTGAACGGGACGCTCGTGCGCTGAGCTCAACCTGACTGCGATCCACGAAGAGCAAAGCCTCGCGCGAGCGGGGCTTTGTCGATAACGGATCACGGTGGCGTAGTCGCTCCCCCGAAGGACGTCCGAATTTTCCACAAGAGTCCTGGCCATTCGTCCTGTTGTACGCGGGCGCCGCGGCGCGCAAGCTTGACGGTCTCCACGGGAGCTGGCGGCCCCACTCCTCAAATCCAACGAGGTGCGTTCATGCGGAAACCGCTGGCGAAGGTCGTCGCGACGTGGTTCGGTGAAGACGAACTCGAGGTCTGCCCGCGCTGCGACGGCAAGACCTTGATCCCCGAGGTGGATAGTCAATTGCGCGTGTGCTTGCGCTGTGGCGTTGTCGCAGAAGAGAGACCACTGCCACCGGAAGAGTGAGCGTGCAATCCACGAACTCAGCGAAGCGTCAGGAACAGGAACCGTGTCACCTCGAGCCGCGCAGTTCTCTCGGCCAGTGCATCGACGATCTCGCGCGCAGCGGCCACCGAGGTGATCGGGTCGAACTCGCCTACGCAACCAGCGTCGACTCCAGACGGCACCGTCGACGCCCTTGCCGAAAGCGCGGCCCCCCTTGCGGCCGAAGTTTCGGGCCCGGCGGAGTGCGCGCTGTGTCCTGCTGGTGTCGGTCCGCCGCTTCCGGGCCTCCCGCTCGCCTTCGCTCCTCAGACGACAAACGCGTAGACCCCGCGTAGACCCCGCCAGTAAGCGCTCGACCCAGCTGAAGAGGCTCTCCGAGTCTTACCGTCCCCCGACGCAAGGAACGCTGTCCGTTCCGGAACGCCTCTTTCGTCGGCGGTACCGCTTCGTCGGCGGTGCCGCTTCGTCGGCGGTACCGCGCAAGGCTCCCCGTGGAAAGACGAGGAGAACGATCAAGTCGCGGCTGCGAGCGGTCGGCAAGATCGATCACGATGAGTTCGACGCCGGACCACTTCAGGGCATTTGTTGAAGCGGTAGCTGCGAGCCTCGACGCGCCTGCCCGAACGGCCGAGCTCGCTGCACGCCTCCATCTGTCCCGGCCTCAGTTGGATCGCGTCGTCATCGCCGCCGGCGGCGAGGCTCCTGCTCGGCTACTCCGCCGGATCCTGCTTGAGCGCGCGGCCTTCCGCCTGCTCGAGGGGAAGCTCCGTATTCTCGAAGTCGCCTTCGAGGCCGGCTACGGTTCAAACGAAGCGTTCAGCCGCGCATTTCGTCGCGCATACGGCGACGCCCCTTCCGCGTGGCGCGGCAAGCCGAGCCCGATCCACGTATCCGCGCCCAACCGTG
>WNFV01002853.1_pt1 | contig 28196 bp, 29 predicted proteins | sample 5400101 | NCBI WGS metagenome assembly WNFV01 (sample SAMN13153361, study PRJNA577476) | soil metagenome | isolation source: 115 cm soil or saprolite under grassland replicate 1 | place: USA:California | collected 2016-06-15
CGGAAGGAGTACTTCGCCCAGTGGCCCTATGTCAGGAATCTCGTGGCGCACAACTCGCTGTACAACTATGGCCGCATGCAGGACGTCTGGCTGGACAAGTAAAGGAGGACACACCATGGCCACCATCATCCACAAGGGTGTCAAGCTTGGGTACGACGATCAGGGCGCGGGCAAGCCGCCCTTCGTCTTCATCCACGGCTGGACCTGCGACCGCTCCTTCTTCGCCCCGCAGGCGGAGCACTTCGCGCGGCAACACCGCGTGGTCTCCCTCGACCTGCGCGGCCACGGGGAGAGCGACAAGCCGCAGGGAGCCTATCCCATCAGCGCCTATGCCGACGACATCGCTTTCGTCATCGGCGAGCTGGGTCTCGGCAAGGTGGTGGCGGTCGGGCACAGCATGGGCGGCATCACCGTCCTCGAGCTGGCCGCGGCGCATCCCGACCAGGTCGCGGCCATCGTCATGGTCGATCCGGCGCCGCTCGTCTTTCCGCCCGAGCTCAAAGCGGGCGTCGAGGGAATCGTGGCCGCCATCGAAACCGGCAACCAGGAGCCACGCCGGCAATTCATCGCGAACAATCTCTTCATGCCGACCTCCGACAAGGGGCTCGTGGAGCGGGTGCTCAAGGTCATGATGGCCTCGCCAACGCATGTCGCCGCCGGCGCCATGAAGGGCATTCTCGGCTTCGACGGGCCGGGGGTGGCGGCGCGCTGCAAGGTTCCCGCGCTTCACCTGGCCGCGCAGCCGCCGCTCAATCCCCCCCACCTCATGTCGCAATGGCTGCCCAACGTGGTCAATGGCTGGACGGTGGGCGCCGGCCACTTCAACATGATGGAAGCTCCCGACCAGGTGAACGCGATGATCGAAGGGTTCCTGCGCCACTACGTCCAGCCCATCGGGGTCGCTTGAAGAGAGCACGCCGGAGAGATAGGATCGCCGCCGTAACCGCGCACATGTGAAAACTCGGCATCCCCTCTCCGGCTCGCCGTCGCGGGCAGACCCGCCACCGCGCACCCGTGGACCTCGCCAAACCGCGCGCGGTCAGGCGCGGTCGACGGCGGGCCGCACGGTCCCCGTAACGAGGTCGAGCAGCTCGAGCATTTTGGTGAGGTCGTCGCGGCGGAAGTCGATCAGCACATGGCTCAAGCCGAGCCGCTTGTATTCGCCGAGGAGATTCACGATGGCCTGAGGCCCCTCGGCGAGCAGCTTGTCGTTGAGGACGAGGCGAAGGGACAGCTCGATGCTCTCGAAGGGTCGGCGCCCCAGGTCGGCGGCGGCGCGGAGGCGCCCGAGGGCCTCCGCGAGCTCGGCCGGCGTCTTCGACGTGGCGTGCCAGCCGTCACCCAGCGTGACCACCCGGCGGAAAGCGCCCGGGCTGTCGCCGCCGACCCAGATGGGCGGATGCGGCTTCTGCACGGGCTTGGGCGCGAAACCGATATCCCGGAAGTGGAAGAACTCCCCCGCGAAGGACGGATTTTCCTCGGTCCACAGGGCCTTGAAGATGCGCAGGATCTCGTCGGCGTGGCGGCCGCGCGCGTGAAAAGGCGCGCCGAGGATCTCGAGCTCCTCCTTCCACCAGCCCACGCCGACGCCGCAGATCAGCCGACCGTTGGACAGCGCGTCGATGCTCGTGAGCATCTTGGCCATGACCACGGGATGGCGGTGGCCCAGGATGAACACCGAAGAGCCGAGGCGCGGGCGCGTGGTGCAGACGGCGGCCGCGGTGAGCGCCACCACGGGCTCGAGATAGGCCTTGTCGGGTGGATGCGGGAAACGCCCGCCCGGATAGCTGCCCGTGGCCTGCCGGGGAAAGATGACGTGATCGCTGATCCAGAGCGACGCGACAGTGCGCTTCTCCGCCTCCTGCGCGAAGGTGACCAGGGCCTCGCGCGTGGCCAGCGGTCCTTGCGTGGGAAGATGACAGCCGATGTCCATCGTCTTTTCCCTTTCGAGCTCCGGCGTGGCCCGCCGGGGGCGAGCGCGCCGATTTTCCTCCGGCCTCGGGTCCGCGTCAAGCGATGGAGACCGGTCGCCAATCCTGTTATCATGCGGCCCGCCATGAATCTCCTTCGTCCGGTGGACCGCGAGGTGGTCGTCAACGGCTTGAAGCTGCACATCCTCGATTGGGGTGGAGGCAACCGCACGCCGCTCCTGCTCCTGCACGGCTTCACGGGGCATGCGCACGCGTGGGACACCCTGAGCATCGCGCTGCAGCCCCACTTCCACGTCTACGCGATGGACCAGCGCGGTCATGGCGACAGCGATCCCGCCGAGGTCTACAACGCCATCGCCTCTTTCGACGACATCTCAGGCGTGGTGGATGAGCTCGCGCTGCCGCCGTTCGTGCTCGTCGGGCTCTCCATGGGCGGCCGCAACGGCATGTACTTCACCTCGAAGCGGCCCGACCGTGTGCAGAAGCTGGTCGTCGTCGACATCGGGCCCGAGATCAGCAAGCGGGCCGCCCAGGCTCCCGCGGGGCCGCCCGAGCCGGACACGTGGGAGAGCATCGAGGAGGCGGCCCAGCATCTCTATCGCGGCAACGCCTATCCCGGCATCCACTACTACCGCTGGGTTGCCTCGACCAGTCTGCGGCAGCGCCCCGATGGCGCCCTCGTGTGGAAGTGGCATCCAAGCGTGAAGGAGCGGCGCTCGGCGCCGGATCTCGACTGGTGGGGCATCGTGCGCTCGATCACGCTGCCCACCCTGGTGCTGCGGGGAGAATCGAGCCCCATTCTCGATCGGGACGTGGCCGAGCGCATGGCGCGCGAGCTGCCCCACGGCCGCTTCGTGGAGATCCCGCGGGCCGTGCACACGCTCCACGAAGACAATCCCGAGGCCGTCCTCGCCGCTCTCAAAGATTTCCTGGCCTTCTGACCCTGCCGCGCCCAGCGAGGCCCCCCGAGGCTCCCGAAGATGAAAGTCACCCACGTCACCACGCGAGTGCTGCGCACGCCCGCCGACAACCCACTCGTGGTCGGCCTGCCCGCGCCCACCGACACGCGCGAGTTCGTCACCCTCGAGCTCGGCACGGATCAAGGTCTGGTGGGCCTCGGCCTCACCTTCTTCGGGGGCGCCCTCACGCCCGCCCTCAAGGCGGCCGTCGACGCCTTCGCGAATCTCATCGTCGGCGACGACCCGACCCGGACCGAAGCCATCGTGGCCAAGATCCGCCGCGCCGCGGGCGGCTCGGGTCCCGGCGGTATCTTCGCCCTCGCGCTCTCCGCCGTGGACATCGCGTGCTGGGATCTCAAGGGCAAGGCGGCGGGCAAGTCCGTGTGCGCGCTCCTGGGGGACCTGCGCGATCGCGTCCCCACCTATGCCAGCGGCGCCCTTCTCCGCCAGCACCCCGTGGACTATCTCGCCCAGGCCGGACCGCGGCTGGTGAACATGGGCTTCAAGCAGATGAAGATGCAGTGCGGGAGCGAGCCGACCCTGGCGGGATCGATCGAGCGCGTGCGCGTCATGCGCGAGGCCATCGGTCCCGACATCGACCTCATGTGCGACATCAACCAGCTCTGGAGCGTGCACCACGCCATCGAGGTGGGACACCGCATCCTGCCCTACCAGCTCTACTGGCTGGAGGATCCCACGGCGCACGACGACTATGCCGGGCTCGCGCGCGTGGCCGACGCGCTGGTCACGCCCATCGCGGCCGGGGAGTATCACTACGGCATCGTGCCCTTCCGGCACCTGCTCGAGGCACGTTCCATCGACATCGTGATGATCGATCTCCTCCGCGTGGGCGGCATCACCCAGTGGATGAAGGTGGCCGGCATGGCCGAGGCCTTCAACCTGCCCGTGGTGAGCCACCTCATCCCGGAGATCCACGTCCACCTCGTGGCCGCCATCCCCAACGGCCTCACCGTGGAATACATGCCCTGGACGCTCCGTCTCTACGAAGAAACCCCCGCCCTCGACAGGGGCCACCTCGTGGTGCCGAAAAAGCCGGGCCTCGGTCTCGCCTTCGACCAGGCCTCGCTCAAGCGCTACCAGATCAACTGAGGCCGCACCCCAAGCAGGTGCGCTCCGGCTCGACGCGAGGCGGGCAGGTCCTGTCGCCGGGGGAGGGGCTGCGCATCCAGCTTCGCCACCCTACGCCGCGTGAATCGCAGCCCTGCGGGCTGCGCACACTCGCGAAGGGCCCACTCCGCCGGCTGCGCAGCCCCTCCCCCGGCGCCACCCGCCCGGTAACGGTGTGCGGGTTCGGGGATCTCAGGCTACGAGGGCTTGGCGGCGTGGAGTAGCTTGAGGTTCTCCTCGACGGTGTCCTCGCCCGTGATGGCGCGAAGGACGACTTCGTCGACCGCGCCCTTCCACTTGCCGAGCCCCATCGTGACCTCGGCAGGATTGTGCGCGGCAATGCACGTCTCGACGGGCTTCATGCCCATGCGGTCGAAGTGCGCGCCGTACGCGGGGATCGCCGCGTAGCGGCCCCCCTCCTCCGCGAGCTTCTCGCAGCCCTTGGCTCCGAGGGCGAGGCGCACATAGGCGTAGAGCACGGGCGCCTTCCGCCCCGCCGCCGCCGCGCCCGCGCGCACCCATTCCGCGGAGGCTTTGGCATGCTCGGGGGTGAGCCAGTTGAAGAGCACGCCGTCGGCGATCTCCCCCGCGAGCCGGCACATCTTGGGACCGAGCGCGGCCACCACGAGCCGCGTCTCGAGCTGTGACCGCAACGCCGCCACGCCGTCGCGCACGCGGCCGAGAGAATGGGGATTGGGGCTGCCCACACCGAGGAGCAGGCGATCGAGGGGCAGCTTGTGGCCGCGCACGCCCTGGACGATGCTCTCCGGTCCGCGCGTGTGCAGCGGAATCACCCCGATGCCGAGCGCGATGCGCTTGGTGTCGCCCGCGGCATGGGCGAGCGAGGCCAGCCCGTCGGTGGGGCCCGGATGATTGACCCAGAACGAGCTGTAGCCAAGCTGCTCGGCTTCGCGCGCCGAGGCGCGAATGATTTCGGCTGAGGTTCCCGCGAACAGTGCGAATCCTAGTGCCATGACGTTCTCCTCTCCGGGTGAGTGTTCGCTAGCGTTCGAGCAGAAGCCGCTCGATGGAGTCGACGATGGTGTCGGCCCGTGCTCGCACCTCCGCCGGGCTCAGGCTTCCGAAAGGGTGCGGCACGGCGGCCACCGGGTAGCCGCTCATGCCGGCCAGCCTCGCCATGGCCTCCGCGGTGGACTGGAAGGGCTCGGTGATCACCGCGGCCGCCGGGATCCCGCGCTTCTCGAAGGTGATGGCGTCGAGCACACTGCCCGACGAGCACGACCCTCAGTCCCCGATGGCCGTGATGACGGCGGCGCAGCGCCCGGCGAGCTCCTCGGCGTCGCTGTCGGTGACGGGTGCGCTCGCATTGGTCTTGGCCACGCGGACGACATCGGCGATCCGGTGGCGCTCGCGGAGACGCTCGACGACCTGATCGAGGAGCGCCATGCCGTTGGACTTGCCGTTGGCGAGGAGCCCGATGGTCGCGCCGTCGAGACTTCCCTTCCGGGGCGCGCGGGCGACCGCCGCTTCCGCCGCCGTGGAACGGAGCGTTGGGTCGAGTATTCGCGTCATGCGGGGATCTCCGCCGCCGCCAACGATGAGCAGAATGTCCGCGGGCCCGAGGCCGCGGTGAACGCGAACCGTCTCGTCCCCGTCGAGGACGCGCCCGGCCTCGCCGGGCCCGGGCAGCACGGCCGGCCGGCCAGCCTGGGCGTCCGCGTAGAGCCAGTCGACGAGGGCCGGGCTCGCATAGGAGGCGGGCTCGACTTTGCCGCCGCGCTTGAGATCGGCGAGCGAGCGCCACGCATGGTCGTAGAGCCATTGCTGGGTGCGCGGCCGCGTCCACCCGGCACGGAGGAGATGTCCGGCATGCTCGGGGGCAAAGACGATCACCGTGCGCCCCGGGCTCAGGCTCCCGAGACCGGCCATGGCGTCGGCGAAACAGGTGAGCAGCTGCTCGGGATCCGCCGTGCCGTGGCTCAGGACATTGTGGCCGGACTCCGCCGCGAAGACGGTGACCGTCGACTGGTCGGCCGCGAACCCCCGCGACACGTGGAGCGGCTCCCACGGGCTCGACGCCTCGTCCTCGGCGAAGCACAGCGAGTACTTGCCCGCCCAGCCCTGGGTGGACTTGTCGAGGATACCGGGGCGGCAGTCGAGACAGTTGAGGAGGACCAGGCGCAACGATCGTCCGATGGTGGCGTTGGCGCGGGAGCCGGGCCCGAAGAGATTCGCCTTGGCGTTGAAACCGAGGCGCCCGCGGATCGGGCCGTTGACCACGACCATCAAGGCCGCGCCGCCCGTGCTCGTGGCCGGCCCGTGGAGCATGAAGGAGGAGTCGCCGATGGCCTGAAGGGCCGTGCCCACCACGGGGAAATACCCGGGCAGGCAGCCGGCCATGACCGCATTGATGGCCGCCTTCTCCGCGGTGACGGCCCGGTCCCGCACGGGCTCGTGGAGCAAGACGTCGTCGGGCTTCCACGGACCGCCCGCGAGCATGGCGTCGACGAGCAGCTCGGTGGGCGGCACCACCGGCAACCCATCCGTCCACCCCTTCGCGTAACACGCCTCGATGGCGGCCCAGGGATCGGCCACTTCGACACCGTCACGCGGAGTGGGAGGCTGGGCCGTCGGCATGCGTGAATTCAAGACCGTGCCCCACCGGATGTCAAGGCGGGCGACCGAGGGTACAATGAGCAGCGAAGGGACCGAAATCCAAGGCAGCAGTGAGGAGACAGCATGAACTGGTATGGGAAGACTCTTCTCGCCGTGGCGCTCGTGACCGGCCTCGGGACAAACAGCTGGGCGGGCGCCCCCACGGATCAGCTCCGCACCTACACCGATCAGATCCTGAAGGTTCTGGAAAATCCTGGGCTGTCGCTCCCGGAAAAACGTGCCACGGTGCGCAAGATCGCCAGCGAGGTCTTCGACACGATGGAAACGGCCCAGCGCGTGCTCGGCCAGCACTGGCAGCAGCGCACGTCCGCCGAGCGCGAGGACTTCGCCAAGCTCTTCGCGAATCTCCTCGAGCAAACGTATATCTCGCGGATCGACGAGTACGGGGGAGAGCGGCTGACCTATACGAGCGAGCAGGTCGACGGCGAAAGGGCGGTGGTGCGGGCCCGAATCGTGACCGCCAAGGGCACCGAGGTGCCGGTGGAATCCCGGCTGCTCCACAAGGGAGACCGCTGGCTCATCTACGACATCCTGATCGAGAACCTGAGCCTGATCTCCAACTATCGCTCGCAGTTCGATCGGGTGATTCGCACCTCCGGCTACCCCGAGCTGGTCAAGCGGCTGCAGGCCCGGGTGGAGGCCCTGAACGAAAAGGACGGCAAGGCTCCAAAGGGGGCGGCACCCGCGACCCGCTAGTCTCCTCCACTTCGGATCAGCACCCTTGACCATCCCTCCGCCGGGCGCTAAGCTCGGCGCGCTTTTTCCCTCACCCCGTCTTCGCTCATAGGAGAGTTCGCCATGCTCAAGCGAGCGGCCGTCGAGAGCATTGCCGAAGCGTACCTCGAGCTCCTCGCCGCGCGCGGCGTCGAGTATCTTTTCGCCAATGCGGGAACGGACTTCGCACCCCTCATCGAGGCCTATGCCAAGCGCGGGGCCCAGGGCCAGGCGGCGCCGCGACCCATCACCGTGCCTCACGAGATCCCCGCCGTGGCCATGGCCCACGGCTACGCGATGATCACGGGACGGGCCCAGGCCGTCATGGTCCACGTCATCGTCGGCGCCGGCAATGCCGTGGGCGGCATCATCAACGCCGCCCGCGCCAATGTGCCCATGCTCTTCAGTGCAGGGCGCAATCCCATCTCGGAAGCGGGACACTCGGGCAGCCGCGATCGCCCCATTCACTGGGCGCAGGAATCCTTCGACCAGGCGGCCATGGTGCGTGAATTCGTGAAGTGGGACTACGAGCTCCGCAGCGCCTCTGACCTCGAAACGGTGGTCGACCGCGCCCTCACCCTCGCCCAGGCCGAGCCGCAGGGCCCCGTCTATCTCACCCTGCCGCGCGAGGTGCTGGCCGAGCGGCAGGAGGGCATCGAGTACGCCGATCCGGCGCGCACGGTGAAGCCCGGCCCGCTCGTGCCGGCGCCCGAGAGCGTGAGCGAAGCGGCGCAGATCCTGGCTTCCGCGCGGAATCCGATCATCATCGTCAAGGCGGCCGGCCGCGATCCCGGCGCCGTCCCCGCTCTGGTGGCGCTGGCCGAGGCGCTCGGGGCGCCGGTCTTCGATCAGTTCCACACCTACGTCAACTTCCCCCAGAATCACCCGCTCCACGGAGGCTTCGACGCCGCGCCGCATCTCGAAGCGGCCGACGCGGTGCTCGTGGTCGAATCCGACGTGCCCTGGTTCCCCGGGCTCAAGCGGCCGCGTCCCGAGGCGCGCATCGTGCACGTGGGCGTCGATCCGCTCTTCTCCCGCTATCCGATTCGCGGCTTTCCCACCGACCTCGCGCTGGCGGGAACGCCGCGGCTTGCCCTCCAGGCTCTCGCGGAGGCGGTGGCCCGTCGCGCCGAGGCGGGGGCGGTCGCGGAGCGGCGGTCGCGCTGCGAAGCCGAGCACGCACGCTCGATGACGGCGGCCGCGCAGCGGGCGCGCGCCGTCCAGTCGGATGCCCCCATGGACATGGCCTGGGTGTCGCGCTGCGTGGGCGACCTCGTGGACGACCAGACCATCGTGGTCAACGAATACGACCTCGATGCGACCCAGGCCTGCTTCACGCGGCCGGGGAGCTACTTCGCCGCGCCGTCTTCGGGCGGGCTCGGCTGGGGCCTCGGGGCCGCCCTGGGAGCCAAGCTGGCCGCCCCGGACAAGACGGTCATCTGCTGCGTGGGCGACGGCGCGTATATCTTCGGCGCGCCCACCGCGGCCCACTTCGTGGCGCGCGCCTACAACCTGCCCGCGCTCTTCGTCGTCTTCAACAATCGCACCTGGAACGCGGTCAAGCGCGCCGTGCAGTCCCACGCGCGGGATGGCTGGGCGGTGAAGACGGACTCCATGCCCCTCACCGCGCTCGAGCCGGCCCCAGACTACGAGATGGTGTGTCGCGCCTCGGGCGGCCACGGCGAGCGGGTCGAGGATCCCGCCCAGCTCTCCGCCGCCCTCGCGCGCGGGCTGCGCATCGTCAAGGAAGAGAAGCGCCAGGTCCTCCTCAACGTCATCTGCAGGAAGCCGTGATGAAGATCCTCGCCACCGGACCCAGCGGCACGCCGGAAGAGCTCCAGCCCCTCCGCGACGCGGGACACGAGATCGTCGTGGGAAGGCCGCTCGATCAGCCGGGGCGCGTGGCGTACACGGAAGCCGACCTGAGGGAGGCGGCCCGCGACGTCGACGTGATCCTCGCCTCGCACCTCGAGACCATCAGCAGCGGCGTCCTCGAGGCCGCGCCCCGGCTCCGGCTCGTCATCGTGCCGTTCATCGGGACGGACAAGATCGATCTCGGCGCGGCCACCCGGCTCGGCGTCCTCGTGGCCAACAGCCCCACCCCGGAGAACTTCATCGCGGTGGCCGAGGCGACGGTGGGCCTCATGCTCATGCTCCTCAAGCGCATCAAGCACAACGAGGCCAAGCTCCGTCGGGGCGAATGGACGCAGCGCGAGGACCGCGGCGACTTTCTCTTCGGCAAGACGGTGGGCCTGGTCGGCCTCGGCCGCGTGGGCTCTCACGTCGCCCGCCGCCTCGTGAACTGGGAGGTGCGGCTGCTCGCGTCCGATCCCTATGTCGCCATGGCCCGGGCGGAGGCTCTGGACGTGACCCTCGTCGATCTCGACACGCTCCTCGCCGAGTCCGACATCGTCTCGCTGCACGCCTCGCTCACCGACGAGACGCGCGGGCTCATCGGGGAGAAGCAGCTCCGGCGCATGAAGCCCACGGCCCTCCTCGTCAACACGGCGCGCGGCGAGATGGCCGACGAGGAAGCGCTCGCGCGGGCCCTCGGCGACGGGTGGATCGCGGGGGCGGCCGTGGACGCGTTCGTCAAGGAGCCGCTGCCGCCCGTCCACCCGCTGCGGGGCGTGGATCCCGAGCGCCTCATCCTCACTCCGCACAATGTGAGCCACAGCGAGGCGGGGCGGCGCGCCAATCTCCGCCTCGCCCTCGAGCAGATCCTCGCCGCGACCCGGGGCGACGCGCCCGCCCACTGCGTGAACCCCGGCGCGATCCCGCACTGGAGGGGCAAAGCATGAGCCAGTCCACCTACGCCGTGCTCGATGCCGACGGCCACGTGACCGAGTCGTACGAGCAGCTCGCGAAATACCTCGACGAGCCCTATCGCCGGCGCCCCCTCACCTTCCCGCTCTACACCGCCGACGGGTGGGACCGACGCCTCGTCGACAAGTTCCACGACTGGGCGGGCAACGCCGAGGAGTGGCTGCGCGCCCTCGACAAGGGCGGCATGGAGCTGGCCGTCCTCTACCCGACCCTCGGCCTCTTCATGAGCTTCCTCAAGGACCGCGAGTGGGCGGTGCGGCTCTGCCGCGCCTACAACACCCTCATGCACGAGGAGTTCATCAAGGTGAGCCCCCGCCTCCAGGCGGTGGCCCTCCTGCCCGTGCAGGACCCCAAGGCGGCTGCCCTCGAGCTGCGTCGCGCGGTGCGCGAGCTGGGCCACGTGGGCGGGATGCTCGCCGCCGACGGCAATCACCTCCTCGGCGACGAGCGCTTCCTCCCCGTCTTCGAGGAGGCCGACCGGCTCGGCGTGATGCTGGGCATACACGCCTCGGGCTCGCACCTGGGCGGAGCGGGCGTGGATCTCTTCCCGCGCTTCATCCAGGCCCACACGTGCTCGCACGCCTTCGGTCAGATGCGCCAGATCACCTCGGTGGTCTACGAGGGCATTCCCGAGCGCTTCCCGCGTCTGCGTCTGGCTTTCCTCGAGGCGGGCTGCGGCTGGGCGCCGTACTGGATGGAGCGCATGGACGACGAGTACGCCAAGCGCGCGGAGGAGGCGCCCGCCCTCCGCAAGAAGCCGAGCGACTACATCCGGAGCGGCTCCATCTACTTCTCCTGCGAGGCCGACGAGTGGCTGCTGCCGCAGGCGGTGAAGCTGGTGGGCGAGAACCAGATCGTCTACGCCTCGGACTTTCCCCACTGGGATCACAGCTTCCCCGGCTCCATCGACGAGATCCGGGAGCGCGGCGACATCACCGACGCGCAGAAGCGCAAGATCCTCGCGGATAACACGCGCCGCCTCTACGGCCTCGAGCCCTAGGGAGAACGCACCCATCATGGACTGCTGCAGTCACGAAGGCCCGACCCAGGGCGACGCGAAGTTCGACATCCGGAAGGTCGCCGACGGTGTGTACGCGGCGGTGGCCGCCCCCGCCTACAAGGTCAACTCCAACACCGCCATCATCGAGAGCGACGACGGGGTGGTGATCGTGGATACCCACTCCAAGCCCTCGGCGGCGCGGGTCATCGTGGAGCACCTGCGGGACATGACCCCCAAGCCGGTGCGCTACGTGGTCAACACCCACTTCCACTGGGACCACTGGCATGGCAACGAGGTCTATCCCGCCGTGTACCCGGGGGCGGAGATCATCAGCAACCACCTCACGCGCGAGGCGATGGTCCGCAAAGGGCTCAAGCGGATACAGGACCATGTCCGCCAGATGCCCGCGGAGGTGGCCCAGCTCAAGGCCGCCATCGCGAAGGCCACGGGTGACGGCGAGCGCGAGCGGCTCCGTGACGACCTGCGCATGGCCGAGTCCTATCTGGCCGAGGTGACCGCCCTCGAGCCCGCGCTGCCGACCATGGCCTTCGAGCGGACGATGAAGATCTACCGGCGCGACCGGGAGATCCATCTCCTGTTTCTCGGCCGCGCCCACACCGAGGGCGACGTCTTCGTCTACCTGCCCAAGGAAAAGGTGGTGATCACCGGCGACGCCCTGATCGGGTGGACGCCGTACATGGGCGACGGCTATCCGGAGGATTGGGCGGGAACGCTGGACCGGCTGGCCGAGCTCGACTTCACCCACATCATCATGGGCCACGGCGCTCCCACGGGACGCGAGTGGCTGGCCACCTTCCGCGCCTACGTCCACGACATGGTGGAGGCCGTCCGTGAGGAGGCCGCCCGCGGCGCGACGCTGGAAGAGGTCCAGCGCCGCGTCACGGACCGACTCGCTCCCGCCTACGAAAAGCCCTTCTCGGCCTACGGCGACTACCGGCCCTGGCGCGCCGGTCTCGCCCTCAACGTCCAGCGCACCTACGCGATGGTCAGCTAAACCCCTCCGAGACTCTGGCCAGCCTGCAGTCTCGGAGACTGCTCAAAAGGGTCCAGATGCGAGGCGACGCCCGACGGCCGCCCGCGAGGCGTAGTCCCTCTACGTTGAGCGTGCGGCCGAGGGCGTCAACGAAGCAGATGGGCCCTTTTCAGCAGTCTCCTCCTATTACTTCTTGCCGACGAGGCCGAGCCGCTGCTCCAGGACGGAGCGGACTTCCTTCGCCGTCTCGCGCCACATGCTCTTGTCGGCCGACGTGTCGTAGGTCGCCTGGACCTGCTTCCGGAACTCGTTCATGGCCGCGTCCTTCTTGTCCTCGGGGGCCACGTCGAGAGTGACGGCCCGGATGGCGAACGACTTGCTCGTGGCCGCGCCCGCCCGCTCGATCCATCGCCCGACCTCGTTCCAGTCCTTGTCGAAGAAGACGACGATGGGGATGGACCGATAGCCGTTGTTCAGGAAGCAGTCCGTCAGGTCCACGTTCTGATCCCGAAGGAACATGCGTAGCTCGGCGTTGGGCATCACCTCGACGATGCGGGCGATCATGGGCGAGTTGCGGTGGACGTCGCCGCACCAGTTCTCCCCGAGCATCAGCACGTACTTGACCTGGGTGAGACCGCTGAAGAACTTGCGCTCGTCCTCGGTGAGGGAGGCCTTGCTGTAGTTCTCTTCCGTCCGGGCGCGGGTGTCGCCCATCTGGGCCATGTAGTCCTTCCAGGTCATGCCCTTCGCGAAACGAGCCGAATCCAGGGGAATCGTCAACTGGGCCATGTCGTCCTCTCCTCGTAAGGTGCTGGGGGTTGGTTCACGTGATCCGCGCGACCTGCGCGGACGGGGGAAATGGTAACACCAAGCGGGCTCGCCGTCTCGCCCTTCACCGGATGACCTCGGTCGCCTGCGCCACCGCCTGGGGGGCCAGGGTGACGCGGAGCGCCTTGGCCGTCTTGAGGTTCAGGACCACCTCGAACTTCCGTATCCGCTCCACGGGCAGCTCGGCGGGACGGGTGCCCTTCAGAATCTTGTCCACGAAATACGCGGAGCGGCGCCAGACCTCGACCACGCTCACCTCGTGACCGATGAGCCCTCCCGCCTGGGCGAACTCCTTGTCCCCGATCGACGGATACCGCTGCTTCACGGCCAGCCTCGCGATATCGGCGGCGTGCGCGGCGAACATGGGGTCCTGCTGGATGGCCACCGCGTCGACGCGGCTCTTCGCCATGGCGGCAAACGCGCCGTCGATTCGTTCGGGCTTGCGGGCTTCGAAACCCTGAACTCCCATCTTCAACGCTTGGGCCGCGAGCTCCGACGACTGGCGCATGATCTCGACTTCGGGGTTCTCCGGATTCAGGAGGACGCCGAGCTGCGTCACGCGCGGCAGGGCCTCCTTGAGGACTTCGAGACGGTTCGCGCTGGTCTCCAGGCTGAAGAGGGTGGTGCCCGTGACGTTCCCGCCCGGACGCGCCATGCTCGACACGAGACGCGCGCCCACCGCATCGAGGGACGCCGTCATGACGATGGGAATGGTGGCGGTCGCCCGCTTGGCCGCGCGCGTGCCCGCCGTCCCCTGGGTCACCAGGACGTCGAGCGGAAGCTGCACGAGCTCATCGGCCAGATCGGGAAGGCGGCCGATATTTCCCCCGGCCCAGCGGTACTCCATGACGAAGCTCTTCCCCTCCACATAGCCGAGCTCACGCAGTCCCCCCCGGAACACCTCGAGCCGACTCGCCGTGCCCTCCGCCGAACCGAGACCGAGAAAACCGATGCGGGCGGGCTTCGACGGCTTCTGCGCCCGGGTCGCCCGCGGCATCGCGAGGACACCCAGGCCCGCTGCCCCCATGAAGTGGCGGCGCGAGATCATTGGATCACGCTGTCCGCGCGCCCGACCACGCCCGGAGGAATGGTGAGGCCGAGCGTCTTGGCGGTCTTGAGGTTCACCACGAGCTCGTACTTGGACGGCTCGGCCACGGAAAGGTTGCCGGGCTTGGCGCCCTTGAGGATCTTGTCGACGTAGATGGCGGCGCGACGCCAGCTCTCACGCTGATCCGCTCCGTAGCTGAGGAGGAGGCCTGCCTCGACGAAGTAGCGTCGAAAGCCCACGGTGGGGAGATGATTCCGGTTGGCCAGCTCCACGATCCGACGGATGGAGGCGGCGAAGACCGGCTGGACGATCAACGCGCCTGCCTGCTCCCGCCGCATGGCCGCGAACGCGCCCTCGAATTCATCGGGCCCGCCCACGAGAAGCGCCTGCGTGTGAATCCCCAGGCGCTGCCCCGCCCGCTCGGTCGCCTCGACGAAGAGCCGGGAGGCGGAATCCTCCGTCGAGCCGAGAAATGCCACGCGGCTGATGCCCGGGACGGCCTCGCGCAGCAGCTCGAGCTGCTTGCCGGTGGTCTCGGGATAGTTGAGAGTGACACCGGTGATGTTCCCGCCTGGGCGCGCGAGGTTGCGGACGAAGCCCGACCCCCGTGCGTCCGCGACGCTCGCCAACACAATGGGTATTTTGCGCGTGGCATGCTGGGCCGCCTCGGCCGCCAGCGTGCCGGAGGCCACGATGATGCTCACCTTCAGGCGCACCAGGTCCGCCGCGAGCGCGCCGGCCCGCTCGCTCTTTCCGTCAGCGGACCGCCACTCGATGGCGAGATTCTTGCCCTCGACATAGCCGAGCTCGCGCAGGCCCAGACGAAAAGTCTCGATGAACTGATCGCCGCCCGTCAGCTCCGTGAAGCGGAGGACGCCGATGCGCGGCACGGGGGCCAGCGACTGGGCGTCGGCCGGGGGCCCATAGGCGAGAGAGGAGAGGAGGACGGCCGCGGCGAGGACAATGGCTCGCTTCATGAAGTTCCGAAGGTACCCGAGGCCCGCAGACCATGCAAGCACGGCTGGGCAAGCGCAGCCGTCGCTCAGCCGTGAAGAGGATCGGCGCCGTTCTCTCGGCACATCACGCGGACACCGGCGGTCGGCGGCGAGGCGGGGAAAGAGATCGGGCCCGGAATGGACGTGGAGATCGTACGCCCGTCGCTCACGCCGCGGCGTCAGCGCGGGGCGAGCTTGGCGAGATACGGCATGACATCCGCCGTGAAGAGATCGATCGACGCGGCGGCCTCCGCCTCGCTCATGCCCCCGAACATGAGACGGCAGACCAGATAGGTGCAGCCGCTCGCCGGGATCTGGCCCTCCAGCTCTTCGCGCACGCGACGGGGCGTCCCCGCCACCGCGATGCCACGCGCGCGCGCCTCGTCGAAGTCGCGGGCGAAGCGGATGGGCAGGGCGCCGAAATCGCGCCAGAGCTTGGTCAGGTTCGCGTACCACGCGGCATAGGCGGGCCGGGCGAGCGCTTCCGCCTCCGCGTCCGACGGCGCCACCACCACGTGGCGGCCGATACCGAGCTTGGACATGGGCGCGCCGCCGTGCGTGCGCTGCCACACGTCGCGATAGCGGTGGAAGAGGGGCAGGGTGGCGTCACACGGACCATTGGCGAGGACGTGCACCTTGTTGGCCGCCGCCCATTCCGCGCCCGCCATATGGCTCAGTCCATACCAGAGGGGCGGGTGCGGCTTCTGGTACGGGCGCAGGATCATGGGCACCTTGCGGTAGGTGTAGCGCGGGCCGCGATGCTCGAGCACCTCGTTCTGCAGCCCCTGGAGGATCACCTCGAGCCCTTCCTTGTAGATCTCCTCCGTCTCGAGGTGGTGGAGGTTGAAGTACGCCATCTCGTAGGGGACGATGCCCCGCCCCACGCCGAAGTCGAAGCGCCCGCGCGAGAGCTGATCGAGCATGCACACTTCCTCGATGAGGCGGAGCGGGTCATAGAGGGGCAGGCAATAGACGCAGGGGCCCAGACGGATGTGTCGGGTGCGCTGGGTGGCCGCGGCGAGGAAGATGCCGGGGGAGGGGGCGAGCCCGAGCGGCGTGGCGTGATGCTCGGCCAAGTGGTAGGAGGAGAATCCGGCCGCGTCGTAGCGCTCGAGCAGGCGCAGGCGGCTCTCGTAGAACTCGTCGAGCGGCACGTCCCGCCGGTCGAGATGGTCGAAGATCCCGATGTCCATGTCGGCGCTCACGGAGTCTAGGCGCGCCCCGGGGGCCATGTCAAAGCCGATTCCAGACCCCTTGAGTACGCCCGCGGGTGGGGTACCATAGCCGCAACCCCGAAGGCTGCGGTGACCCAGGCTCCGGACAGGGAGGAACGATTCATGTCCCACGACCTCGTGATCAAGAACGGTTGGGTGGTGGATGGCTCCGGGCTGCCGCGGTATCGCGCCGACGTCGGCGTGAGAGACGGCCGCATCGCCACCATCGGCCGCATCCGTGAATCCGCCCGCGAGGTCATCGACGCCGAGGGACGGGTGGTATCGCCCGGCTTCGTGGACGGCCACACCCACATGGACGCGCAGGTCTTCTGGGACCCGCTCGGCACCTCCTCCTGCTGGCACGGCATCACCAGCGTGGTGATGGGCAATTGCGGCTTCACGCTTGCGCCGTGCGCGAAGGCGGACAGGAATCTCGTCATCCGCAACCTCCAGCGCGCCGAAGACATCTCGGCCGAGGCGATGGAAGCGGGCATCGAATGGACGTGGACGACCTATGCCCAGTTCCTCGACGCGCTCGAAGCGCTGCCCAAGGGCATCAACTACTCCGGCTACATGGGCCACTCCGCGCTGCGCACCTATGTCATGGGCGAGCGCGCCTTCGACCAGGTGGCCACCGAGGACGATCTCAAGGCGATGGAGCAGGAGCTCCGGAGCGCCCTCACCGCGGGAGCCATGGGCTTCACCACCTCGCGCTCGACCAGTCACGAAACACCCGACCGCCGACCCGTGGCGAGCCGGGTGGCCGCGTGGGAGGAAGTGCGCCGCCTCGTGGGGGCCATGGGCGAGATGAACGCGGGCATCTTCGAGATCGCGGGGGAGAGCGTGGATCGCGAGCTGGGCCACCCCGGTCTCGCGGACTATCAGCGCCGGCTGCGCGAGCTCGCGGTGGAGACCGGACGACCCGTCACCTTCGGCCTCTTCAGCCGCAGGGACGCGCCGGATATCTGGCGGACCTACGCGAAGCTCCTCGACGAGACGGCGGCGGCGGGCGGGCGCATGTTCGCCCAGGTGCACAGCCGCTGGCTCTCCGCCATCCTCTCCTTCAAGACCCAGCTCCCCTTCGATCGGCTGCCCGTGTGGAAAGACTTGCGCGCCCTCCCCCTCGCCGAGCAGAAGCAGCGTCTCCGCGATCCCGAGCTACGCCGCCGCCTCATCGAGGCGGCACGCGAGCGCGACAATCGCAAAGCCGTCGGCACGGAAGCGCGGCCGCCCATTTACGACTGGATCTTCGTCATGGACACCGTGGAGGGACCGCACCGCTCGGTGGCGGAGATCGCCCAGCAGCGCGGCGTGGACCCCGTGGAGGCCATGATCGACGTGGCCCTCGAGAAGGACCTCGACCTCCTCTTCCTCCAGCCCATCGCCAACGAGAATCAGGACCACGCGCTCGAGCTGATCAAGCACCCGCGCACCGTCGTGACGTTCTCGGACTCGGGGGCCCACGTGTCCCAGCTCATGGACGCCTCGCTCCAGACGCATCTCCTGAGCTACTGGGTGCGCGGGAAGCAGGCGCTCACCCTCGAGGCGGCTGTCCGCATGCTGACCTTCGATACCGCGACCCACTGGGGCTTCGCGGATCGCGGGCTGGTGCGCGAGGGCTTCGCCGCCGACCTCGTCGTCTTCGATCCCGAGACCATCGGTCCGGAGATGCCCGAGGTGGTCAACGATCTGCCCGCGGGGGCGAAGCGTCTCACCCAGCGCTGCCGCGGCATCGCAGCCACGGTGGTGAACGGTGAGGTCCTGCTGCGCGACGGCAAGCACACGGGTGCCTTGCCCGGGCGTTTGCTACGGGGTCCGCTCGCCCGCAGCGCTTAGCCCCCGAGGAGCGTAGGTGCGCGAGGCGGTCGGGGCCTGTCGTCGGGGAAGGCGGCAGCGCATCGGGCTTCGCCACCCTACGCTTCGTGAATCGCGGCCCTGCGGGCCGCGCGCACTCGCGAAGGGCCCACTCCGCCCGATGCGCTGCCGCCTCCCCCGACGCCACCCGACCGGTTGCACGGGCGGCGCATGGAAACCCAGCTGGCTCGAAACGCGTGGCGTCAGGGGGCGCCGTTGAAATGTTCGCGGCGGGCGATGCCGCGCTGATAGGCGAGATAGCCTTCGCGCGTCATCGGGGGCTTGGCCGTCTTGATCACTTCGCGCGCCCGGGTGCCGCCGTCGGCGAGCAGGTCGATGGCCATGGAGGCCAGCGCCTTGGCGGGCTGGATGTATCCGAGCTGCTCGTCCACGATCCTGAACTCCGCGGAATGCCCCGCGCCGGTGGCCCCGCCCATGTAGGCAGCTCGTCCGTGCTCGGCCCAGAGGTGGGCATCGTCGCAGGCTACTTCAGGCCGGGGATCGGCCGAATGCATCCCCGGTACTCGTGAACGTGATCGATCAGGGTCCCCGCACACCCTTCGGTCTGCTTCACGCACATGGCCATCTCCTCGACGTGGGAGAACATCGTCGCGCGCGGGGACGGTGTCCTGACCCCGCGCGCGCCACATCATAGAGAGCCCTCGGCTGATCGGCAACCGTGGGCCGTGAATTCGCTACGAGCGATCGTGCAGGGCAGATGGCGCTTCGCTGCCACCATCGCCTTCACCTTCGCCTCCGCCCCTCTGCTGCCACCGCGCCGCGCGAAGCGACTTGAGCTTCTCCCGCTGATCGGGGGTGAGCTGCGCCTTGGCCGCCTCGTTCGTCCGAATGCGGGCGATGGTGCCGTCGGCCTTGAGCCGCTCGATATCGCGGATCTTGGCTTCCACCTTCGCCATGTCAACGGGCTCGGCCCTCAGCAGGCCGAAGAGATCGAGCTTGGCGAGCTGGCCGTCGGCCCGACGCTTGATCGACGCGCGCCCGGCGTCCATACCCAGCTGCTGAAGCGAGCTCACCTGCTGGGGCGACAGCCCCAGCTCTTTCTGGTTCCGGAGCGCCATGAAGACGATCGAGCGTCCCCGGCGCATGTGGCGGTGGCCGGCGTGCTTCTGCCAACCCCCGCGTCCCCGCTCATTCTGCATCCCGGGCCCGCCCCCGCCCGGGCCGCCCATGCCGGGCCCGCCTCCGCCCGGCCCCATCTGGACCTGCACGGCGTCCGTCATCTCCGGTGACTGCGCCGCCGCCGGCAGCGTCAGGCCAAGTACCAGTGCCAATGCTCCAAGCGCCCCCATCGTTCTCATCACGTTCCTCCTGTAGTCGTCTCGGTTATGCGGGCCATCCTGCCCCGCTCGATTTCCACCTTGCGGCGGGCGTGTCAAGACCGTGTGTGCCGAGTGTAAAGTAGTACGAAGGTTCAGCGCATCAGAGCTCGAGTACCGCGCGCTCGACCACCGCCTGGTCCTCGACGGGCGCGAAGGCCGCGGTCGTCCGGGGCGGGTCGAGATCGGGGAAGTGATAGGCGGCCGCGACGCTGCCCGGCCCCTGCACCGTATGGCCGAGGCAACGCCCGCGCGGCGAAGCAACGTCCACCATGAGGCCGAGCCCATAACCCGCCGTCTGCCACGGCCGCCCCTCCATTGGCCCGCCCAGAGCATAGGGCGCGCGCATGGCGGCGAGGAGCTCGTCGGGCACCAGCCGCCCCATCATCAATCGATGCAGGAAGAGCGCAGCGTCGGCCGGAGTGCCGACGGCGAGGCCGTGGTAGACCCAGCCCGGATGATAGCCCCCGGCATTTCCCCAGGCCGTACCGTCCAGATCGCTCGGCTCACGCGCGATCTTCACGTCGGGCACGCCGAGCGGCTCGAAGACGAGCCGGCGAAGCGCGGCGCCGAGCTCCTCCCCTGTCACCTCCTCGACCAGACCGCGCACGAGGAGATAGCCGACATTCGAATAGGCCCAGCCGTGGCCGGGTGAGAAGGCGAGACGGTCCGCGCCGACCCGGCGGAGCAGCTCCTCGCGGCTCCAGGGCGCCTCGCCGCGCCTTACGGCCTGGTGATACTCGACGAGATCGCCATAGCTCGGCACGCCCGCCGTGTGCTGGAGGAGCTGGCGTAGCGTGTAGGCTCCGGGGCGGAGGCAGGCATCGAGAGCGAGGCGGCCCTCCGCCACCAGCACGAGCGCTCCCGCGGCAAGCGCCGTCTTCGTCAGGCTCCACCACGGCACGGGGGACGCGGGCCGACGGTGACCGCCGGGCTTCCCGCGTTCCACAGATGCCGTGAGGACGCGAGGGAGATTCATCCGTGCTAGGATGCCGCGGCATGAAGCCGGCGGGGTATCATGCGGGGGATGCGGCGATCCGGCCACCCTTGACACGCGAGGAGGAGAGCGACATGGGCCTGTTCAAGGAACTGAATCACGTGAGCATCACCGTCACCGACGTGGCCAAGGCGAGGGAATTCTACACGGGCCTCCTCGGCCTCGAGGAGATTCCACGACCGGCCTTCGACTTCCCCGGTATCTGGTACAGCCTCGGCAATGGGCTGTCCCTGCATATCATCCTCAACGACGAGCTCGTGCGGCCCGCGGTCGAGCGCGAAAAGATCCTCGCGCGGTATGCGCACTTCGCCCTGTGGACGGAAGACGCCGATCGGTGCGCGAGCAAGATCGCCGAGCTGGGCCTGCCCGTCCGCGACGTGGTGTCCGGGCCCACCGGACTCCGGCAGATCTTCATCAAGGACCCCGACGGCAACATGGTCGAGTTCATCGGCCCCACGAAATCGGCCGCGCCTCGTCGAATGGAGTCATAGCGGACGCGCTACCCGTTTGGGGGCCACCCCCTGACAATTTCAGTCGGCATCGTCGGGACGCTGAGAGCTAAGTGCGTGATTCCCATGCGCTGAGAGACAGTGGCCCAAGGCTTGCTCTCCTGCTAGTGCAGGAGATGCATGCGATGTCGATTCCCGATGACCCTTCGTCCGCTTCGCCGGCTCGCGCGCGCATTCTGCTCGTCGACGACGATCCCATGATCACCGAGCTGGTTGTCGACATGCTCGGCATGGAAGGGTACGACGTCGACACCGCCACCAACGGCATCGAAGCCCTGCAGAAGCTCGAGCGTCAGCGCTACGACCTCATCATCACCGATCTCCACATGCCCAAGCTGGACGGCTCCGGCTTCTACCGGGAGCTGAGCCAGCGGAAGGTACATTCGCTGAAGCGCATCATCTTTCTCACGGGCACCACCGGCGCCTCCGAGGAGCATCGGCTGGTGCAGGAGAGCGGAGTGCCGGTGCTGCTGAAGCCCTTCAACGTCAACGAGCTGATCGAGCTGGTGCGCAGGCTGCTGAGCGCTCCTCCAGACCGCTCTTAGCCGAGCGACTTGAGGAACTCCACGTTGGTGGCGGTGAGGCGGAGCCGCTCGAGCATGGCTTCCATGGCCTGAGGCGGCTTGGTACCGGACAGGGCCCGCCGGAGGAGATGGATCCGCTTGAGCTCCTCCTCCGTGAAGAGCAGCTCCTCGCGTCGCGTGCCCGACTTGAGGATGTCGAAGGACGGGAACACGCGTTTGTCGGCGAGCTCCCGGGAGAGATGCAGCTCCATGTTGCCGGTGCCTTTGAACTCCTCGAAGATGATGTCGTCCATCCGCGAGCCCGTGTCCACCAGCACCGTGCCCACGATGGTGAGCGAACCGCCCTCCTCGACCTTGCGCGCGGCTCCGAAGAAGGCGCGCGGCATCAGGAAGGCGCGGCTGTCGATGCCTCCGGACATGGTGCGCCCGCGCGAGCTCAGCTCGTTGTTGTAGGCGCGGGTCATCCGCGTCAGCGAATCGAAGAGGACGAGCACGTCCCGCTTCTCGAGCACCATGCGCTTGGCCTTGTCGAGGACCTGCTCGGTCACCTCGATGTGCCGCCGGTACGGATTGTCATTGCTCGAGGCCACGATCTCCGCCGACTTGCCGATGGTCATGCGGAAGTCCGTCACCTCTTCGGGACGCTCGTCCACGAGGAGCACGATGACGGCCACCTCCGGATGATTCTTGAGCACCGCTTTGGCGATCTGCTGGAGAAGGATAGTCTTGCCGGTGCGCGGCGGGGCCACGATGAGCCCGCGCTGCCCGCGGCCGATGGGCGTAATGAGGTCCATCGCGCGCATGGACAGCTCGTCGGCGGTGGTCTCGAGCCGGAGACGCTCATGCGGCTGCACCGCGGTGAGGCTCTCGAACCCCGAGGTCGCGGACGGCGGAGGCGGCAGCCGCGATGGCCCCCCGCCATGTTGCTGGCCCGGCCCGCGTGGCGGTCCACCCTGGGGGGGCCGTCCGCCCGGACCGCGCCGATGCCGGGATCGTCTACTCAACGTGGCTGCTCATAGGATTGGCTAGCAGTCTAACCCAGATCGCGCTTCCGCGAGCCTCAGACGCCGCCCCACACCTCCCTCGCCAGATCCACGCACAGGCCGAGCTTGGCCCGCTCCTGGGACATCGTGACGTCGTTGCCCTCCACGGTCGACGAGAAGCCGCACTGGGGGCTGACGCAGAGCTGGTCGAGCGAGATGTACCGGGACGCTTCGTCGAGCCGGCGCTTGAGGTCGTCCATCTTCTCGAGGGCGCCCACCTTGGAGCTGACGAGCCCCAGGACGACGCGCACGTGCTTGGGCACGTGGCGGAGGGGGGAGAAATCCCCGGAGCGCGCATCGTCGAACTCGAGGAAGAACCCGTCGTAGGGCAGCTGGGTGAATATGGTCTCGGCCACCGTGGCGTAGCCGCCCTGGGCCCGCCACGAGGACCGGAAATTGCCGCGGCAGAGATGGGTGCACACGGTGAGATCCCGGGGCCGATCGCGCAGGGTCGCCTGGATCAGCTTCACGGAGAGGGCGAGCTGGGCCTCCGGGTCGTCGCCCTGCTCCCGCCCGCGAGCCCGCATCTCCTCGTCGCAGAGATAGGCGAGGCTGACGTCGTCGAGCTGGAGGTAGCGGCAGCCGGCCGCGTAGAGGTCGGCGATCTCCGCCCGATACGCCGCGGCCAGGTCCTCCACGAAGGCGTCGAGGTCGGGATAGACGGTGCGATCGATGTTGGCGCGCCCGACCTGGGTGTAGAACATGGAGGGCGAGGGCATGGTGAGCTTGGGCGTGCGCGTGGTCGCCGACTTCAGGAACTTGAAGGCGTCGACGAAGATGGGCTGGGGCCGTGTCACCCGGCTGGCCAGCCGGAGATCGGGGCGCGTGAAGAAGCGGTCGCCCTCGCGCCCGTGAAAGGTGACGGGCAGCACCTTGCCCTCGCTGGTGAGGCCCGACAGCTGCATCAGGAAGTCCATGTGCCAGGACTTCCGCCGCATCTCGCCGTCGGTGATCCCCCGCAGCCCCGCCTCCTCCTGGAGCGTCACCCCCTCGCGGATCGCCGCGTCCTCGGCCGCGGCGAGCTGGGCGGCGCTCACCCTGCCGGCTTCCTTCTCGAGGCGCAGCGCCTTGAGGGAGACCGGGCGCAACAGGCTTCCCACGTGATCGGCGCGGAACGGAGGTCGCGACTCAGCCACGGCGAGCCTCGGAGAAGACGCGGACGAGCCCGAGCAGCGCGTCGGTACTGGGGGTGGGCACGCCGACCCGCTCGCCGATCTCCGTCACCGCGGTGAGGAGCGCGTCGATCTCGAGCGGTCGTCCCGCCTCGACGTCCTGGAGCATGGAGGTCTTGAAGGCGCCGAGCTTCCGCGTCACCGCATTCCGATCCTCGCCGCTCTGGCTGATCGGGCAGCCGATCTTGGCGCCGATGGCCGCGGCTTCGGCCATGATGGCCAGCGTGTAGCGGTTGAGCAGCGGATCGTCGAGGATCCGGTCGCAGGTCGCCCCCGTCAAGGCCGATATCGGATTCATCGTCATATTGCCCCACAGCTTGTACCAGATATCGGCCTGGATGCGCGCGGACACCGTCGTATCGAAGCCGGCGGTAGTGAGCCGCGCGGCGAGCGCCTCCACGCGGGCCGAGGGCGTGCCGGACGGCTCTCCGATGATCAGGCCGTTGCCGAAGCCGTGGCGCACCAGCCCGGGCTCCGCCACCGAGCAGGTCGCATGCACGACGCAGCCCACGATGTGACGCTCGGGTATCGCGGCCGCGATCCTGCCCTCCGGATCGATCGACGTGAGTTTCATCCCGCCACAGGAGCCGGCCGCATCCTGAAAGAACCACCAGGGCACGCCGTTCATCGCCGTCAGGACCACGGTCGCCGATCCGAGCACGGGCGGAATCTTCTCCGCGACCTGCGCCAGGGACGGCCCCTTGACGGCGAGCACGACGAGATCCTGCTCGCCGAGTCCGACCGTGTCCTCCACGACGCTCATCGGCGCGGTGACGAGCGCGCCTCCCTGCACGAGCCTGAATCCATGAGCGCGGAGCGACGCCGCCGTCGCTCCCCGGGCGAGCGCGGTCACGCGGCATCCGCCGAGGGACAGGCGCGCACCGATGAATGTCCCGATCGCCCCCGCGCCGACCACGCACACCCTCGGGCCCGTTCCCGTCATGGCCGCTAGCTTACCCGCGCCATCACGTCCTCGGCGAACATCCTGAGGATGGCCTCGCGCTGCTGGAAGCCCTCGCCCGGCACTTGAGGAAGAATGGCGATCCTGTCGATGCCCTTCACGCTCGCCACCCGCTCCACCTGCGCTCTCACTTCCTCGGGTGTCCCCGCGAGCGCCATGAGGTCCACGAGGCGATCGGGCACGAGCGCCCGGTGGCGCGAGTCCGCCGTGGCATGCTGGAAGGCATCATAGGATGCGCGCAACCGCTTGATCGCCGCCTGATCCTCGGGGGGCAATTCCACGGGCAAGGGATGGCGCAGGGCGGAGGCCACGCGCCCGCGCACGTGGTCGCGGGCCTGGGCGGCATCGCGCGATATGGACGTGGGCGTCCACAGGACCACGTCGAGGTCGTCGATCCCGCGGCCCCCCGTGGCCGCGCCCCGGCCGACACAATCGAGACCGACGCGGAGTATGTCCGGCGCCGTGCCGACGTACATCATCACGCCGTCCCCGAGCTTTCCCGCCGCCTCGAGCATCCGGGGACCGGAGCCCGCGAGATAGAGTCGGATGTCCCGCGGCGCCTCGAGCCAGGCGATTCGGCCCTCCGTGCCGCTCTCGAAGCGCATGGTTTTGCCTCGGGTGAGGCGGCGGATGTTGGTGGCCATCGTCTCGAGCGCGCCGACCCGGCCGACCTCCTCGAGGCGCAGCCCCATCGTCTGGGCGGAGCTGCCGCCCGTGCCCATGCCGAGCACGATGCGACCGGGGGCCAGCTCCTCCAGGGTGAGGATGGCGCTGGCCGTCACCGAGGCGTGGCGCGAATGCGGTACCGTCACGCCGGGGCCGAGCTTGATCCGCTTGGTCCCGAGCACGCAGGCGGTCAGGGTGACCCAGAGCTCGCGGCAGACGAGATGCGTGTCCGTCATCCACACCGTCTCGAAGCCCAGCGCCTCCGCGAGCTGGACCTGCCTGACGATTTCCGCGACGGGCTGGGTGGCGAGGATGCCCAGGTCGAATTTCACGCGGGAATCATAGCAGAGGCGAATCGGCGCTTGACGCCTTCCTTCCCTCCCCTCGACGAGGAGACATGCCCCGCCACCTCGCGCTCTTCGTGTCCAGCAGGTCGAGCACAACTGGGGCCGCAGGCGGGAGGTCTGGCTCGACCGCTGATGTATTCCCTCGGGAGGCGCGCTCTGGTAGGCTGGCCCGGCCAACATCCTGAGGAACGGGCGAGCCAGAGGGGGAGACATGAGATTCGGCATCTTCTACGAGCACCAGTTCCCGCGGCCGTGGGACGAAGGCGGTGAGCTCAAGCTGTTCCAGGAAGCCCTCGACCAGGTCGAGCTGGCCGATCGGATCGGCATCGACCATGCCTGGGAAGTCGAGCATCATTTCCTCGAGGAGTATTCGCACTCATCCGCGCCCGAGGTGTTCCTCGCCGCGGCCTCCCAGCGGACCAAGCAGATCAGGCTCGGTCACGGCATCGTGCTCATGCCGCCGGGCTATAACCACCCCGCGCGGATCGCCGAGCGCATCGCCACCCTGGACCTCGTCTCCAAGGGACGCGTGGACTTCGGCACGGGCGAGTCGGCCTCGCGCGCCGAGCTGGAGGGCTTCGGGATCACGCCCGCGGAGCGCCGGGCCATGTGGCGGGAAACCGTCGAGCAGGTCGCGAACATGATGGTGATGGACCCCTACCCCGGCTTCCAGGGCAAGTACTTCTCCATGCCCGTCCGCAACGTCATGCCCAAGCCGGTGCAGAAGCCGCACCCGCCCCTGTGGGTGGCCTGCTCGAATCGCGAGACCATTCACCTCGCCGCCCAGCTCGGCATCGGCGCGCTGACTTTCGCCTTCATCGATCCCGACGAGGCGCGTCACTGGGTCTCCGACTATTACGAGACGTTCAAGAAGGAATGCGTGCCCATCGGACACGCCGTCAACCCCAACATCGCCATGGTCACGGGCTTCTCCTGCCATCAGGACGCCCAGGAGGCCATGCGCCGCGGCATCGACGGCTTCCGCTTCTTCCAGTTCGCCTTGGGTCACCACTACGCCTTCGGCAAGCACACTCCCGGCCGTACCGATATCTGGAAGAAGTTCGAGGCAGTCCGCGCGGAGCTGGACCTGGACGTGCTGGGCGGCGGCACCGGCTGCATCGGCACTCCGGCCCAGCTGCGCGAATCGCTCCTGAAGTTCCAGGCCTCCGGGGTCGACCAGACCGTGTTCATCCAGCAAGGAGGGAAGAATCGGCACGAGCACATCTGCGAGTCCCTCGAGCTCTTCGCCAAGGACGTCATGCCGGAATTCAAGGAGCACGAGGCCAAGCGGCTCGCGGAGAAGGCGGAAGAGCTGGCGCCCTACATCGAGGCGGCGTTCACGCGCAAGCAGTACCTCGAGCCCCTGGCCGACGCCGACATCCCGGTCTACGAGGCGTTCGGGTCCTCGATCGCCCAGGTCGATCCCGCCACCATGCCCGAGGCGAATCGGCGCCGCATGATCGCCTTCATGAAGATGCGGGAGATCGCCGAGCGGAGCTGAGCCCCGGCCTCAGGCCGCTTCCTCGGCGCGGTCTCCCAAGGCCACCCGGGGGGCGAGGGCGGTGATGATCAGATCCGCCGTCCGGGGATTCGTCGCGAGCAGGACGTTGTGCACGTCGCAGGCACGGAGGACCCGGGCGTCCCTGCCCTCGCGCCACGCGTCAGTGCCCGCCCGCGTAGGCGGGCTCGGGCACCGCGGGGGCCTTCTCGCGATGACGCCCCGCGCCGCGGGCGGGGCGGCTGGGGGGTGCGGCGGTCAATCCCACGAGCTGTATGGCGACTTTCTGCTCGCGCACGAGCATGCACAGGAAAGCGATCGCCTCGCCTTCGGAGATGCCGACGCGGCGCGCGAGATCCTGTGGGCTCATCGGTCCGGCACTGGCCAGACACTCGACGACGGCGTGCTCGGTCTCGGACCACCAATCGATCATCGCGGGTCCTCCCCTCGTGAGTACGGTGCCGCTGCCTTCATGATGCGCTCCCTCTCGTTGCGTGGTGATGAAATTGCCGTGACGGCGGTGAGCGACGGCAATGGGTGGGAGGCACTCAGGAGGGTGGCTGCAACAGGTGTGCCACGCAAGATGCGTGAAGACTTGACCACTTGCGTGCGCGCGGATTCGCGTGACTGCCCTCTCGTTGAGCATGCGCCCAAAGGGGCGGCATGCTCAGCGCGCGCTTCTCCTGCCTCGAGACGTCCCGACGGCTACCCGCGGCCGACGAACGGCATCTTGGTCGCCATCACGGTGAGGAACTGCACGTTGGCGTCGAGGGGAAGGCTGGCCATGTAGACGACGGCCCGCGCGACGTTCTGCACGTCCATGGTCGGCTCCACCTCCACGGATCCGTTCGCCTGCGGCACACCCTTCTTCATCCGCTCCGTCATCTCCGTGGCGGCATTGCCCACGTCGATCTGGCCGCACGCGATATCGTACTTCCGCCCGTCGAGCGAGGTGGACTTGGTGAGCCCGGTGATGGCGTGCTTGGTCGCCGTGTAGGCCACGGAATAGGGACG
>WNFV01004515.1_pt1 | contig 28188 bp, 31 predicted proteins | sample 5400101 | NCBI WGS metagenome assembly WNFV01 (sample SAMN13153361, study PRJNA577476) | soil metagenome | isolation source: 115 cm soil or saprolite under grassland replicate 1 | place: USA:California | collected 2016-06-15
AGACGGGGAGAGGGATTCCCGGATTCAGAGGCATGGTCTCGGGCTCGAGGTGGCCGGGCTATTCTAGTCGTAGGCGACTCCGGGCCGCGTGGGAAATTGACGAAAATGCCGAGAGGAGATGGCAGAGCGCACACCCCCACCTGGCATCCCATGTGCTCCGGGGCTACTTGTGGGGCGAACCCACAGCAACGCAGTCGCGGACGAAACGACCTGAACCGATGGTAGACTGCCCGAGACGAGGGAAGGCCCATTCGGTACACAGCGTGTCCACCATGGAGGTCGGTCGGCCCTCGGGGACACGACGACGCTAGCCGATCTCGCCGTCGTGGCGCGGCTGAAGGACCGGTACGGCGAGAAAGAATAGGCAGGCCGGGAGGCCGCTCCATGGGCAAGGTTGGCCGCTTCGTCAGCGATCCCAAGGCTGGGGCCTACTGCCAGATCGTCTTGGACAGCGGAGAGAAGATCCTCGTCAATCACGACAAGGGCGGCTTCAAGGGGGGGAGGCTGACCATCAGCCAGGTCAAGTGGCTGGGCCTCGGCGGTGAGACCGTGTTCGAGTGCGATCTGGACAGCGCCGCAGGCAAAGCAGCCATGGCGGGACTGACGAAGGGTGTGGATCCCGGGAGTGCCCGCGCTACCCCACTCGGCGCGTTCGTCGAGCACGTCCAGCACTGCAAGGACGTTGCCGCCGTGAAATCGAAGTGCGCCGCCCTGGTGACGGCGACCGGGGTCGGCTAGGGCCTGAGGGTTCGAATACCAAGAAACTGCGGCAAATTCACCAAGCCCGGGGGCACTTCGTCGCGACCGGGCTTCTTCTTTTTCGACTACTTGTGGCTCATCGCCGGCTGGCACCGACCGTGCTTGTGGGGGTGCGAAGCCCGGGGGCGGGTGTGCCCGGTGCCCGTGGACGAGGATGTCCAACCTTGATCGGGGAGGTCGAGCATGGCCGATCTGAGCGAAGCACAGAAACAGGCGTACTGGCATTACAACATCTGGCTCACCACGATCCTGCTCGTCATCTGGTTCGTGGTGACGTACCTCATCTCCGGGCTGTGGGCCGGAGCGCTCAACGCCTACTCGTTCATCGGTTTCCCGCTCGGCTACTACATGGCGGCCCAGGGATCGCTGGCGATCTTCGTCGTGGAGATCGCGGTGTACGCCTACCTCATGAACAAGAAGGATGACGAGTACGGCATCCGCGAGGAGGGCTAGGACACCATGAGCCTGGACAAGATCTTCGGTCTCTACACGGTCATATTCTTGGGGGTCACCATCCTCATCGGCATCGCCGAGATGGCCTTCGGCCTCCCGAACAAATGGATCGGCTGGATATTCATGGCCCTGTCCCTGCTCATCTACGTCCTCATCGGCGTCATCACCCGCACGTCGAACGCCGACCAGTATTATGTGGCGGGCCGCGGCGTCCCGGCCTTCTACAACGGCATGGCCACCGGCTCCGACTGGATGTCGGCGGCGTCGTTCATTTCCATGGGAGGTGCGCTCTCGGCCCAGGGCTTCGCGGGCCTGGCCTACGTCATGGGATGGACGGGGGGCTATCTCTTGCTCGCCGTCTTCCTCGGCCCCTACCTGCGTCAGTTCGGCGCCTACACGATCCCGGACTTCCTGGCGGCCCGCTACGGCGGAAATGCCGCTCGCATCGTGGGGGTGGTCGGCGCCATCGCCTGCTCTTTCACCTACCTCATCGCCCAGGTGACGGGCGTCGGCCTGATCGTGTCCCGATTCATCGGTCTGGACTTCAACGTCGGCGTCTTCGTCGGGCTGCTCGGCGTGCTCTTCTGCTCGGTCCTGGGCGGCATGCGCTCGGTCACCTGGACTCAGGTCGCCCAGTACATCATCCTGATCGTCTCGTACCTGGTGCCCGTGGTGTACCTGTCGTTCCAGCTCTTCACGATCCCGATCCCCGAGCTGACCTACGGCCGGGTGCTCCAGACCAACAACACCAAGGCAATCGAGATCACACGGGACCCCAAGGAGAAGGAGACCCGCGCACTCTGGAAGAAGGAAGCCGACGACATCAATGCCAAGATCAAGGCGGGCGGCCTTTCCGAGTCCGAGGTGGACAAGCTCAAGGCGCAGGCGGCCCTCGCCGGCCGGCAGGCGACCGCGCCCGCGGCCAGCGACGACGCCAAGGTCGGCCGGTACCTGACCGTGCCGGGCGGCTTCGGCATGTGGAACTTCCTGGCGCTGACCTTCTGCCTCATGGTCGGCACGGCCGGCCTGCCCCACATCCTGACGCGCTACTACACGACGCCATCGGTGCGGCAGGCCCGAACCTCCGTGGCGTGGTCGCTGTTCTTCATCTTCCTGCTGTACTTCACGGCGCCCGCGTATGCTGCCTTCGCGCGTTTCACCATCTACGCGAAGCTGGTGGGCACGAAGATCGCCGAGCTTCCACGCTGGGTCACCCTGTGGCAGCCTGCCGGCCTGTTCGATGTGGTGGACAAGAACGGCGACGGGATCGTCCAGTGGGCCGACTTCGTCATCAAGAGCACCGACTTCGTGGTGCTGGCCATGCCGGAGATCGCGGGGCTTCCCTTCGTGATCACCGGCCTCGTCATGGCGGGCGGGCTGGCGGCGGCGCTGTCCACCGCGGATGGACTGCTGCTGACCATCGCCAACGCCATTTCTCACGACCTCTACTACAACGTCATCGACCCAAGGGCGTCACTCGCCAAGCGGCTGACCATCACCAAGGTGCTCCTCGTGGTGACGGCTCTCGTTGCCGCCTGGGTCGCCACCTTCCGGCTCTCGCTGATCGTCGAGCTGGTAGCTTGGGCGTTCAGCCTGGCCGGCGCATCCTTCTTCCCGGCGCTCGTCATGGGCATCTGGTGGAAGCGCGCCAATAAGGCGGGCGCGGTCGTCGGCATGATCGTCGGCCTCGGTGTCACCACCTACTACATGATCGGCAGCCGGTTCTACGGGGTTACGTGGTTCCAGACACAGACCATCGCGTCGGCCATCTTCGGCCTCCCGGCCGGGTTCCTGACGATCTGGATCGTTTCGCTCTTGACCGCAGCACCACCCAAGGCGGTCCAGGATCTCGTCGTCAGCGTCCGCTACCCGAAGTCCGGGCAGGCGACGGCACTCGACGCCCAGGGCATCCAGCTGGGTCGGCACTAATCGTCCGCCGCATCCGGCCGCGGGCCGGGGTGGTAGAATCGCTCCGGTCCGCGGCCGCCTTTTATGCACGAGCTCGTCTACCGCCTGGTGGTCCTTGTCTGGTTCGTCGCCTACATGGCCACGATCTACCTGGCGCTTCACATCCTGCTCGCCCGCCTCATCAGTACGCCGGAGAGCCGCCTGCTCTGGTTCTTCTCGGTGGTCACCACGCCGCTGACGGCGCCGGTACGGGCGGTGCTGCCACGGGGCATCCCAGAGGCACGCGTGCGGTGGATTACGCTGGCCCTCTGCGTGGCGGTGTGGCTCGGCGCGCGGCTCGTGCTGGCCGGCATGGGCGGAGTAGATCTCGGGTAGCCACCGGCATGCTTGTTCTCGGAGCGCTCAACGCGATGGGCATCGCCGTCTTCGGCCTGATCTACGCCGCGGCAGCCAAGCACCTGCTCACTCAGGGGGCCTTCCTCACCGGTCTGGTGGTGTGTTTTGTCGGGCTGACCGCGCTCTGGGTGCGGACTGAGCGCTCGAGAGGTCCCGCGCGAGACGCCCTGAGCCGGGCGGGGCGGATCGCGGCGGGCCTGGTGGTCGCGGCGATAGCGGTGCCGGGAACGGTTCTCACGCCCCTGTTTTTTGTCCACGAGCACGTGCCGCCTGAGGCCGGGGTGGGGGAGATTCTCGGCCCCGTGATGTTCATCCTCCTTGCCTCGCTTGCGCTGGTCGCGCTGGTAAACGTGGCCGGCATCATCTTCCTGGCCGGGTCGGCCGTCGCGCGCCGGCTGCGCCCGCGCTAGGTCAAGCGTCTCTGCGGGCCGCCTTGGCCGCAGGCAGGACCGCCTGTCGGGTTCGTGCCTTCGCGCTATGATCCACACAATGCAGGAGAGACACCTGACCCTTGTCACACGGCTGCCCGGCTGTGCGCGCCTCGATCCGGAGGCGCTGGCCGCGATCAAGGCGGCCGCCCGTGTGGAGGAATTCCCGCCGCGCACGCGCCTGGTCGGCGAGGGCGAGCCTGCGCCCGACTGGTACTGCATCATCGAGTCGGGCGGCGTGCAGGTGTCGCGCGGGCACCTCGAGGCGGACGAGATTCTCGATTCCTTCATGGCCGGGGACGTCTTCGATCCTGGCACCCCGGGCCTCCCCGCCGCCTGCTCGGCCTCCACACGTGAGCCGACCCGCTGTGTGCTGGTGCCTCAGTCCGTCGTCGCCCGCCACCGGGGGTCCCTCGGGACGAGCCCGGCCACGATCTACCGGGGTGAGTTGGCGCTCTTCGTCCGCCGGGTGGGGGACCTGGTGAAAGGGCCGCCCGTGAGCTGCAGTCCGGAGGCCTCGGTGGCCGAGGCGGCGCAACTCATGACCGGGCGCGGGGTGGGCTCGGTCATCGTGATGGCCGGTGACGGCGCGCCGCTCGGGATCGTCACCGATCGCGACCTGCGGGTCAATGTGGTGGCCCAGGGGCTGGCGTCGGACACCCCGGTGAGCGCCGTTATGTCGTCGCCGCTGCTCTCGGTGGACCAGGCCCGCCCTGCCTTCGACGCGCTCCTCGAGATGACCAGGCGAGGCATCCATCACATGGGCGTGGTCTCCGCGGGCCGGCTGGAGGGCGTCGTGTCGAGCCACGACATCATCATGCTCCACGGCACCCATCCTGTTGGGCTCGTGCGGGATATCGAAGGACAGGGGACGCTCGACGGCTTGGCCGAGTCGGCGCCGCGGGTGCAGGGCGTCATCAAGTGGCTCGCCGAAGCCGGGGCCGGGGCCTTTGACATCGGGCGGATCGTCGCCGAGCTCAACGACCGGCTGGTCGGGCGGGCGCTGGAGCTGAACCTGGCCGTCCTCGAGGCCCAAGGGCATGGCCGCCCACCGCTCCCGTTCACCTGGCTTGCGGCGGGAAGCGAAGGGCGGCGCGAGCAGACGCTCAAGACCGACCAGGATAACGGCCTCGTCTACGCTGATCCCCCGCCGGGCATGCGCGACGCGGCAGCAGGCTACTTCGCGCGGCTGGCGGGCATCATGGGTGAGACCCTGATCCGGCTCGGCTTTCCCCCGTGCACGGGCGGCTTCATGGCGTCCAATCCGCGCTGGTGTCAGCCCGACTCGATCTGGCGCCGGTATTTCACCGGTTGGATGGAGACGCCGGAGCCGGAGCAGGTGCTTCACGCCTCACTGTTCTTCGATCTGCGCCCGGTCGCCGGCGACGAGGCTCCCGGTCGCGCGCTCTGGGAATGGGTGTGTGAGCGGGCGCCGTCGCAACGGCTGTTCCTGGGGTACATGGCCAAGGCGGCGCTCCAGCGGCATGTGCCTCTGGGCTTCTTCGGCGGCTTCATCGTCGAGCGCGCCGGCTCCCACAAGGACACGCTGGATCTCAAGGCGCGCGGCGTGTTGCCGGTGACCCAGGCCATGCGCGTCTGCGCCCTGTCGCACGGGCTGCGCGAGACCAATACCTTGGAGCGGCTGCTGGTCTCAGGCCGGGAGGGGCTGTTCTCTTCCCGCGAGGTGGACGATCTGCGCGACGCCCACGAGGTGATCGCCCGCCTGCGGCTGACACACCAGCTGGCCTGCCTGGATGTGGGCGCGCCGCCCGACAACTTCATCAACCCGGAGACGCTGGGCAAGGCCGACCGGCTCCTTCTCAAGGAGGCGTTCAAGACCATCGGGTGGCTCCAGCGGTGGATCGAGGATCGCTTCCAGACGGACCTGATCGGATGAAAGTGATGTCGCGCCCGAGAGTATAATCGGCGCTGGTGACCTCCAAGGGGACGCCGCGGGTGCTGATCGTGGAGGACGAGCCGAACATCGTGCTCTCCCTGGAGATCCTGCTGCGGCGGGCGGGGTACGAGACCACGTCCGCGGGCGACGGTGAGGAGGCCCTGGAGCTCATCCGGCGGACGCACCCGGACGTCGTGCTGCTGGACATCATGCTGCCCAAGCGGAACGGATACGAGGTCTGCCGGTCGGTGAAGTCCGAGCCAACGCTCTCCTCCATTGCCATCATCATGCTCACCGCCAAGGGGCAGGAAGTCGAGATGCTCAAGGGGCTGGAGCTTGGCGCATCGGCCTACATCACCAAGCCCTTCGGGAACGCCGAGGTCCTGGAGGCGGTCCGTGCTGCGCTGGAATCTCGAGCGTAAGCTCGTCGCCGGTATCCTCGCCCTCTTCCTCGTCCCGACCGCGGCCGCGGGCGGCATCCTCCTCGTTCTCTACCGCCGCGGCGCCCTCGCCGATCCGTACGCGCTGACCGTCACCCTGCTCGTAGGGTTCACGGCGATGATGACCTACTTGGGCGTGATGGCCCATTCCATCGGGCGCACGCTGGTCCGCACCCTGCAGGAGATCCAGCGCGGGACCGAGCTGATGGCCACTGTCAATCCTGACTACCGCCATCAGGTCCGGACGGGCGACGAGCTGGAGTCGGTGGCGGAGGAGATCAATCGGATGGCCGACCGCGTCCAGGACGCCCGGCTCGGTCTCGAGGGCGAGGTGCTCCGGGCCACCCACGAGCTCCAGGTGGAGCGCAACAAGCTGTCGGCCATCCTGGAAGACCTGGACGAGGGCGTGGTGGTGGCCGGGCTGGACGGATGCATTACCTTGGCGAACCGCGCCGCCCTGGAGCTCCTGGGGGCGAGCGGCGGGCTCCTGGGCCGTCTTCTCTTCGAATTCGTGGACCGGGAGAAGCTCACCCATTTCGGCGACCGCCTGCGAGCGGCGCCGGCCACGGTCGAGCGCTTCACGCTCCATCCGGTCGGCGGAGCAGTGCTCCAGGCGGGGATGACCTGCTTCGAAGGCGGGACCGGACAGACGACGGGCTTCATCCTCGCCCTCCGGGACGTCAGCCGTCCGGCGCGCCAGGACGAGGCCCAACTGCGGCTCCTTGCCGAGGTGGCCCGCGGACTGCGCGGGTCGCTCTCGTCTATCCGCTCCCTCTCCGAGAGCCTCCTGGGAGACACGGCAACTCTCGATGCGTCAGCCCGTCCCCTGGTTGCGGCCATCCATGCGGAGGCCGTGGGCCTCTCGGCCCTCGTCGTCAAGATGGAAGGTGTGGACCGCCTCGGCCTTGCCCGTGCGCCGCTCCACTTCGAGGAGATCGCCGTCGCGGACTTGGTGGCGATGAGCCTGCGGCGTCTCCGGGTCGATGGGGGCGACCTGTCGGCGGTGACGCCAGCTGAGTTCCCCGCCGACCTGCCACCGCTCATGGGTGAGGTATCGGCGCTCAGCGCGGCGCTGGCCTCCCTGCTCCAGGCCGTGCTGAAGCGCCGCGACCCCGGCGGCGCGGCCTGGGTCGAGCCGGCGCGGCGGGGTGGAGTGCTCCAGATCGAGGCTGGCGCACCAGGGAGCGCGACCGTGGGCGACCTGGAGGCGTGCCTCGACGCGCCGATCTCCCTCGGGTCGGCGGGGCGGTTCACCGTGCGCGAGATCGTCCATCGTCACGCCGGCGAGGTCTGGGGATACGCCGCGACCGGTCGCCTGGGCTTCCGCCTCACGCTGCCCGCGCGGGACGTCCGCGGGAGGCCGATACCGCCAGCAGAAATACCGCCCGCAGGACCGCGGCTGGTGGGCGCCGGACTCACCTCGGGATTTGCTGTCGCAGAGAAAGGTCCGGCGCGGCCCTCCCTCTACGACTTCTCCCTCCTCGAGCAGATGGAGCGCCACCTGCGCCCCGCCGACCGCGAGCGCCGGCTCGAAGAGTCGACCTTTCTCGTTTTCGACACCGAGACCACCGGTTTGCATCCTGACCAGGACGACCGGATCATCTCGCTGGCCGGTGTCAGAATGCGCGGCGGTGTGGTAAAGCGTACGGAGGCCTTCGACACCCTCGTGCAGCCCGGCCGCTCGGTTCCGGCCTCGAGCGCTCGATTCCACGGCATCACCGACGCCATGCTGGTCAACGCTCCGCCGATCGACGTGGCCCTCCCGGCCTTTCTGCGCTTCGCCGAGGGTTCGGCCCTGGTCGGCCACGAGGTATGGTTCGATCTGGAATTCCTCGCCCGCGCGGCCGAGCGGCTGGGGCTGCCGCCGCTCAGCGTGACACACGCCGTGCTTGACACACGCCTGCTCTCGGCGGCCGTCCACGGCGACACGGTTGAGCACACGCTGGATGCGGCGGCCGAGCGTCTCGGGGTGGTGATCGAGGCGCGCCACTCGGCGCTCGGGGATGCTCTAGCCACGGCGGAGGTGTTCGCTCGGCTGCTCCCCCTCCTCAGAAAGCGCGGGATCGCGACCGTGGGGCAGGCCGTGGACGCCGCCCGGGCCTCCCGCGGCCGTGGGCCCGGCTCGCGCGGTCCGGCCAGCGTGCGGCCGTGAAGGCCGTCGGGGCGAAGCTCATCCTGCTGTTCGTGTTCGGCGGCTTCGTGCTGAACTTCCCGGTGCTGGCCATCTTCAACCGCGGCGACACCCTGGCCGGGATTCCGGTGCTCTACCTCTATCTGTTCGGAGTGTGGGTGGCGGGCGTCGCGGCCGTGTGGTTGCTGGCACGTGCGCGCTGGGAGGACGAGGAGTGAGGGCGCCGTGCTGACGGCCTGGAGCATCCTCACGGTGGCGATGATCTATGTGCTGGGACTCTTCGCCATCGCCTACTACGTGGACCGGCAGGCGCGGGCGGGCCGGAGCCTCATCGACAGCTCTCTGATCTACTCGCTCTCGCTCGCCGTCTACTGCACCTCGTGGACCTTTTACGGCAGCGTCGGCCGGGCCGTGGCCTCGGGTGTGGGATTCCTGCCCATCTACCTCGGGCCGACGCTGATGGCGCTGCTCTGGTGGTTCGTCCTGCGCAAGGTGGTCCGCATCGCCAAGCAGAACAGCATCACGTCGATCGCGGACTTCCTTGGCTCGCGGTACGGCCACTCGGCGCTGCTCGGGGCGGTCGTGACCGTCATCACGGTGGTGGGCATCACACCCTACATCGCGCTCCAGCTCAAGGCCATCTCACACACGTTCGAGGTGCTGCTCCGGTACCCGGTGGTTGCCACGATCGCATCCACCAGCCGGCCCTTCTACGCCGACACGGCATTCGGAGCCGCCCTGATCCTCACCCTATTCGGCATCATGTTCGGGGCCCGGGACCTGGACTCATCGCGGCGTCACGAGGGGCTCGTCGCGACCATCGCCTTCGAGTCGCTGGTCAAGCTCCTGGCTTTCCTCGCGGTGGGCGTCTTCGTGACCTACGGCGCGTTCGGGGGCCTCGTGGACATCTTCGAGCGGGTAGCGCGGCACCCCGAATACGCGCGGATGCTGGGCGGCGACCCGGACTTCGCCTACGGTGACTGGGCGGCCCTGACGTGGCTCTCCATGATGGCGATCATGTTCCTGCCGCGCCAATTCCACATGGCGGTGATCGGCAACACGCGGGAGGCCCACATCAAGACCGCCATGTGGATGTTCCCCGTATACTTGCTGCTCATCAACCTGTTCGTCCTGCCCATCGCGTTCGGTGGGCTCCTGACGTTCCCGGGCGCGCCCGCGACCGCGGCCGACTACTTCGTGCTCACGCTCCCCATGAGCCATCACCAGCAAGGGCTGGCGCTGTTCGTGTTCATCGGGGGCATCTCGGCGGCTACCGGCATGGTCATCGTAGAGTCCATCGCGCTGTCCACGATGGTCCTGAACAACCTGGTCGTCCCGGCGCTGGTCCGCCGCGGCATGACCCGGGACATCTCGGCTCTGCTGATCAACAGCAAGCGGCTGGCCATCGCGCTGACCATTTTCCTCGGCTACGTGTACTACCACCTCATCGGCGAGTCCTATACGTTGGTCAATATCGGGCTCATCTCCTTTGCCGCCGTGGCGCAGTTCGCGCCGGCCTTCTTCGGGGGGCTGTACTGGCGGCGGGCCAGCAAAGCCGGCGCGCTGGCCGGGCTCGGCGCCGGGTTCCTGGTCTGGTCGTACACCCTGCTGCTGCCGTCGTTTGTCCGCTCGGGCTGGGCGCCGGAGAGCTTGATCGCGGCCGGCCCCTTCGGCCTGGCGTGGCTGCGGCCCGAACAGCTCTTCGGGGTGCCCGGGATGGGCCTGTGGGCTCACACCGTGTTCTGGTCGCTGGCCTTCAACCTGGCCGCCTTCGCCTTGGTCTCGCTCTACACGCGGCCGTCGCCGCTCGAAGTGACTCAGGGCGAGCGCTTCGTCGATGTGTTCGGCCGCCGGGCGGCGCCGCCCCCGGCGCCCGCGGCGGCCGCGACCCTGACGCCTCAGGGGCTGGAGGAGCTGGTGGCGAAGTTCACGGGTCGAGACAAGGCCCAGATAGCCTTCCGGGAGTTCTTCGCAGCGCGCGGCTCTCGTGATCCTCACTTGCTCACCGAGAGCGATCGGCGCAACCTGCTCCAGTTCGCTGAGCGGACGCTCTCCGGAGCCATAGGAACCGCTTCGGCTCAGGCCATCATTGAAAGCCTGGGCCAGGCGACCCCGGGAGGGTTCGAGGCGATCTTTGACGTATTCGGCCGGGTCTCCCAATCCCTTGAGCAGAGCCGGGAGGATCTGCAGCGCAGGGTGCGCGAGTTGTCCCTGCTCAACGAGGCGACCCGCCGGATCGCATCCACGCTCGACCCCAGACAGATGATGGACGGTGTGGTCGGGTTGCTCACGCGGGAGTTCGAGTTCGATCTGCTCACCGTACGACTCCGCGACGTCGACGGCCGTCTCAGGATCAAGAGCTACTCGGGATTGCCCGACGACACCGATCTCTCCGGGGGCGACTCCTTGTCGCGGGAGACCTACTTCGGTGAGTGCTTCCTCGACAACCGTGTGGTTGTCGTGGAGGACGCGACTCTGATCCGGAAGCCGTTGGTCCTCCCTGTGCCGGGCGCATCGGAGCCGAAATCCTTCGTCCACGCCCCTATCGCCCTCGAGGAGCGGCCCATCGGAGTCCTGTCGGCGTATTCCTCGACCGGGCGAGTGTACTTCTCGCCCGAGTTCCTCCAGTTCTTCCGGACCCTGGCTGTCCAGCTCGGGCTGGGTCTCCACAACGCTCGACTCTACCGGGAGCTCGGCGACCTCTCGCGGGCACTGGAGGAAAAGGTCGCGCAGCGCACCGCCCAGCTCGAGGAGGCCAATCGCAGGCTCCAGGAGCTGGACCGCCTCAAGAGCGATTTCGTCTCAACCGTCTCGCACGAGCTGCGGACACCGCTCACCTCTATCCGCTCCCTTTCCGAGAGCCTGCTCGCAACCCACCACATGACTCGAGATCGCCAAGAGCAGCTGCTGAAGATCATTACCCAGGAGAGCCAGAGGCTCTCCCGGATGATCAACCAGCTGCTCGACCTTTCGCGGATCGAGGCAGGAAAGATGGAATGGCGCCTGGAGACTCTGGAGCTCGCCGAGGTGGTGGCGCACGCTGTCCGGGCCAACCGCTCACTGTTCGAGGAGAAAGGCATCCCTCTCGTCGTGGAGACCGGCGACGGAAGGCCCCAGGTGCTGGCCGATCGGGACAAGATGATCCAGGTGCTGACCAACCTGCTTTCCAATGCCGCCAAGTTCACCCCAGCAGGAGGACGCGTGGAGGTCCGGGCGTTTCGGGAAGACGCCCAAGCGGTAGTCGAGGTCGAGGACACCGGTGTCGGGATCCCGCAGGGCCAGATCGATACGGTCTTCGAGAAGTTTCGCCAGGTCGGGGACACCCTTACCGCCAAGCCTGAAGGGGCCGGCCTGGGCCTGCCGATCAGCCGCGAGATCGTCCTCGCCCACGGGGGATCCCTGACGGTCCGAAGCGATCCCGGTCGAGGCAGCTGTTTCCGGATGGCGCTGCCCTTGGCCGCCTAGAAAGTCGACCGCCTGCGCCGATCTCATGGTCAGGCTGACGGTTTTCGGAAGCAGCGCACCACTATTTGTCGGTTTGGGTAGCCACGTTTTACCGGTGGATGGGGACACTATGCCCGATCTGCCCGATTTATCCCCCGTTTAAGGCGTGAATATTCCCTGTTTTCGAGCGTCTCTAACTCCTAGAACCGCGGCACGGGGCTTGCAGCTTGGCACGGCGAGGCGCATAGGGTAGCTGTCGCGTGCGTTACCCAAGGGGGAAAAGTTCATGGACGAGATCAGAAAGAACCTGGAAGCCGAACTGAACCGGACGGTGGAGCGCATCCGCCAGATGGGTGGTGCAGCCACATCCGTGCAAACGATGGGAGCGGTGGGCGATACGAGCCAGTTGGCCGACGAAGTCGACGTGATCCAGGTCAATGAGGATCGTGAGATGAACTTCGCCACCCGGAGCTTGCTGGTGGAGCGCGCCAACCGCCTCGCCGAGGCCCTCGAGCGCCTGCGCGGTGGCGACTATGGCACCTGCCAGGAGTGTGGTGAAGCCATTGCTCCCGCCCGCCTCAAGGCCATGCCCGAGGTGACGACCTGCGTTCGCTGCCAGGATCGCCTCGAGAAGATGTCGCGCCACATGGCGCCCGTTGGCGGCTCTGACGAAGGGGACGAGTCCGAAGACGACTAGGCAAACCGTTCCGACCGGTCGATTCGGGTCCGCACCATCCCAGGCCGACCGGTAAAGATGCCGTCCACTCGCCAGCCGACGAGCCGGTCCACCAGGGCCGGTTCGTCGGCTTTTCCGACATAGCAACCGAGGCCGGCCGACCGGATCGCTTCGACGTCTCCCGCTCCGATCACCTCAGCCGCGCACACGGCGTCCAGAGCGGGAGCGGTCTGCAGCAGGCGGTCCAGAGTGCCGCCGGTCCAGGTGATCCCAAGCTTGATCTCCGGGTTCAAGGATCGAATCCGCCGCAAGGCGGCCCCGTGCGCCGACTGAACCTGGCAGAGCTCTACCGCGTCGTAGATCTCGATGGTCGACACCACCCGCTCCTCTATGCCGCTCTCGGGGCGTTCGTCGCGGGGCAGCTCGATCCAGAAGCGCGTACGGTCGCGAAAGCGCTCGAGGATCTCGTGCAGCGTCTGGATCCGCTGGCCCCCGAAGCGTGGATCCTTCCCGCCGCCGGCGTCGAGGCGCTTGAGATCCCGCACGGTGTGCTCGCTCAATGATCCGCGCCCGTTGGTGGTCCGCTCGAGTCCGTCGGGTCCGAAGACCACGGGGTGAGCGTCCCGGGTGAGGCGCACCTGGAGGCCGATGGCGTCGGCGCCCTCGGCGATCGCCGCTTCGAAGGCAACGATCGTGTGCTCGGGCGCGTCGGCCGATGCGCCACCGTGCGCGATCACGAGGGGTCGCCGTTCAATTGTGTCCGTCACGACCTCCGTGGCACACTCATCGCGTGGGCACGCCCGTCCTGAACGCTCTCCGCCCGTTCATCCATCTCGGGGCGCGCCTCTACTGGCGGATCCGCCTCGAGGGGACGGAGCACATTCCCGTCGACGGACCGCTCATCATCGCTCCGAACCACGTGACCTTCGCCGATCCCGTCCTCATCTGTATTCCCATTCGCTTCGCCGTGCACTTCATGGCCTGGGACGCCCTGTTCCGGATACCCGGGTTCTCCTGGCTCATCCGCCGTCTGCGCGCCTTTCCCGTCCAGATCGACTCAGCCGACCCGCGCTCGACACGGGAGGCGGTGCGACTGCTTCAGTCCGGCCGCGCGGTGATGATCTTCCCCGAAGGGGGGCGCGCACCGGATGGACGGCTCCAGCGATTCCGTCCCGGCGCTTTTCGGCTGGCCTGCGCGCTCAAGGTGCCCGTGCTGCCCGTTACCATCGTGGGTGGCCACGCCTCCTGGCCGCCCGGCCGCATGCTGCCGCGGCCGGGGAGGCTCCGTATCATTTATCACCCGATCGTCTCGCCTCCGGACGAGGCGGACCCTCGCGCGGCCGCACGCATGCTGGCCGGGCAGGTCCGGGACGCGATCGCCGCCGGCCTGCCCCGCACGGATCAGCCTGAGGCCGGCGAATAGAGGTCAGTGTATACTCTCGGCGGCATGGCACGTCCGTCGGCCACGCGCGTCCTCATCCTTCACGGGCCCAATCTGAATCTCCTGGGTACACGCGAGCCGGCCGTGTATGGACGCACGACCCTGACTCAGCTGGATCGCCAGATTCAGCGCCACGCGAGCAGCCGAGGGGCGGAGGCGGTGTGCCGACAATCGAATCACGAGGGTCAGCTCGTCGACTGGGTCCAGGGCGCGGTGCGCGAGGGATTCCTGGCCATCGTCATGAATCCGGGCGCTCTGACGCACTATTCTCTCGCACTGCGGGATGCTGTCTCTGCCGTCTCCATCCCCGTCGTCGAAGTCCATCTCTCGAACATTCACGGGCGGGAGGAGTTCCGGCGCCACTCTGTGATTGCGGCCGCCGCACGGGGCCAGATCTCGGGTTTCGGCCCGGCCAGCTACCTTCTGGGCGTGGATGCGGCACTCCAGTCGGGTCCTCCTGGGCGGCCGTCTCGGCGCCCGCAGTGAATGCGGGCCCTCCTTCCGGCGTCCAACCCTAGTCGCGGCGGGAGGCGCGGGGGCCGCGGCGGATTTCCGTGATGCCCCCTGGGATTCCGGCCACGCCTCCCGAAGGTGACGTTTCTCCGGCTCCCAAAGACGCGGACGAACGCGCGCTCATCGAGCGGTGTCGCGCCGGAGACGTCGCGGCATTCGAGCCCCTGGTGGAAAAGTATCGACAGCGCGTGTGGCGTCTGGCCTTCCAGGTGCTGCGCGATCGCGAGGAGGCATGGGATTGCGCTCAAGACGCGTTCGTACGGGCCTTTCAGTCGCTCGGCTCATTCCGCGGGCAGTCGGCCTTCTACACCTGGCTCTTCCGCATCGCCATGAACGTGGCGACGGACCGATTGCGCTCTCGCGGGGCGCAGGCCCGTGCCTTCGGCACCCAGGCCATACCCGCGGAGGAGTGGGAGCGCACGGCCCCGGATCCCGAGGCGCGGCCGGATCAGGCGGCGATCGGCGCGGAGCGCCGGAAGCGCATCAGCACGGCGCTCGATACCTTGCCGCCCAATGCGCGAGCCATTATCATGCTCAGTGACGTCGAAGGGCTCTCATACCGCGAGATCGCTACCGTGCTCAACTGTCCGATCGGCACCGTGATGTCGAGACTCCACAATGCGCGCAAGCGCCTGCGGACGGCTCTGGGACCCATGCTCCTCTTGCTCCTCTCGCTCGTCATGTCGTTCGCCGGCTTCGCCACCTGCTCGCCCGCCTCCGCCCAGACGCCGGCGCCGGCCCCCGTCCCAGCTCCCGCCCCGGCCCAGGTCGCTCCGCCCCCCAGGGGCACGGTCCACTTCGAGGTGCGTGTGCTCCAGGCCTCGAATCCGCCCGCGGCGCCGCCCGCCGCCGGGGGCAAGCAGCCTCCTCCTCCGAGTGGGGCGCCCGCGACTCCGCCGCCCGCCGCCACCCCGGGCGCGACGGCCACCTCGGCCGATGGACAGATGGACGAACGGCTCAAGCTCATCGTGCCTCGGCTCCGCAAGCTCTTCCGCTACAGCGACTACACGTCGATCGACCACCAGAAAGTCGACGTGGAATTCGGCGTCTCCAAGCGGATACCCGCACCCGACGATAGGTGGCTCGAGGTCACGCCACGGGATCTGCAAGGCAAGTCCGTTCGCATGCAGGTCCGCCTGCTCAAGGGCGACAAGTCGGTGATGACGTCCAATATCGTCGCGGCGCCCGGCGCACCGGCCATCGTGGGCGGACCCCGGCACGGCACCGGCGTGCTCATCATCATCCTGTGGGCTGATCCCATCCCCGCGCCGCCCGCGGCGAAGTGAGCTACCGGGGGCCCGTCGATGAGTGACGAGCGCTACTTCAAGGAGCGCGCACGCATCGAGCAGGGCCACGCCAAGTACCGCCACAAGCTCACGGAAGAGGGCAAGCTCTTCGTCCGCGACCGCCTCCACCTGCTCCTCGATCCGGGGTCCGAGTTCCAGGAAGACTTCCTCTTCGCGCGCAACCAGGAGGCCGATACTCCCGCGGACGGCGTGGTGACCGGCGTCGGCCGTGTCGGCGGCCGCACTGTCTGCATCATGGCCAATGACTACACGGTCAAGGCCGGCTCCTGGGGTGAGAAGACCGTGGCCAAGATCGTGCGCGTTCAGGAGCGGGCCCAGCGGCTTCAGGTGCCGCTGCTCTACCTCGTGGACGCCGCGGGAGGCCGGATTTCCGAGCAGATCAAGATCTTCCCGGGCCGCTTCCATGCCGGACGCATCTTCTACAACGAGGTCCAGCTCTCGGGGGTCGTACCCCAGGTGTGCATCCTCTTCGGACCGTCGCCGGCCGGATCGGCGTATCTCCCTGCGCTCACCGACTGCGTGATCATGGTGGACGGGAAAGCGAGCCTCTACGTCGGGTCGCCGCGCATGGTCGAGATGGCCGTGGGCGAGAAGGTCTCGCTCGAGGACTTGGGCGGCGCGCGCATGCACTGCTCGGTGTCGGGCTGCGGGGACATCCTCGCCGCCTCCGACGAAGAGGCGATCGAGCTCGCCAAGCGCTATCTCGCTTTCATGCCCACCTCCTACAAAGAGCGGCCGGCGACCCGCGAATCCCGCGACGCCGAGCCGGGCCGGCCGATCGAGGACATCGTCCCCTACGACCAGCGCAAATGGTTCGACATGTACGAGCTCATCGACCGGATCGTGGACGCGGGCTCCTTCTTCGAGATCAAGCGGCTCTTCGCCCGGGAGATCATCACGGGGTTCGCGCGTCTGGGCGGGCGGGTCGTGGGCATCGTGGCCAACCAGCCCAAGGTCAAGGGCGGCGTCCTCATGGTCGATTCCTCGGACAAGGCGGCGCGCTTCATCTGGCTCTGCAATGCCTTCCACATCCCCCTCGTCTACCCCGCCGACGTGCCCGGCTTCATGGTCGGCACCAAGGTGGAGCGGGCCGCCATCATCCGCCACGGGGCCAAGATGGTCTTCGCCACCTCGCAGGCGACGGTGCCGAAGATCTCGGTCGTCGTCCGCAAGTGCTACGGGGCCGGGCTCTACGCGATGTGCGGGCCCGCCTTCGAGCCCGACGCCGCCCTGTCGCTGTCGCAGGGGCAGGTCGCCATCATGGGGCCTGAGCCCGCCGTCAACGCCGTCTACTACAACAAGATCATGGAGCTCCCGGAAGGCGAGCGCGCGGCCTACGTGCAGCAGAAGCGCCAGGAATACGTACAGGACGTGGATATCTACAAGCTCGCCTCGGAGATGCTCGTCGACGGGATCGTCGCGGGCTCGGAGCTCTGCCGGGCGTGGAGGCGGAAGGACCGGGAGCGCTCGGACGTGCCGCCTGGTGGTTCCCCGTGATCGGACTCGGGCTGGGCGCCGGCCTCGTCGTCGCCGACCGGATGTTCCTGACGGTTGTCCCTCCGCTTCTCGGTGCCGTGCTCCTCGTGGCGGTCTGGAAGATCCTCTCCGGCGGCCTCCACCTCGACGGGCTGGCGGATGCCGTCGACGGCCTCGCGGGCAGGGATGCGGAGCGTCGCCTCGCCATCATGAGAGACAGCCACCTCGGCGTCTTCGGCGCGGTCGCGCTGGGGCTGTGCCTGCTCGTCTTCGTGGGCGCGCTCGATGCCGTGCCGGCTCCTCGGCGTCCCGCCGTGCTGCTCCTCGCCCCGGCCGTCGGCCGCCTCGCTCCGCTCCTGATCGGTCCGCTGTTCCCCGCCGCCACGCCGGGCGAGGGGGCCGGCGCCGATTTCCTCGCCGGGCTCTCACGCTGGGCGACGCCGGCCTACGTGGCCGCCCTCTGGATACTCTCGGCGACGATGCTCGGTTCGTGGGGTGGACTCGTCTTGAGCCTGGCCCTCGCGTCCGTCCTCCTCTGGGCCGTATTCCTCGTGTCGCGTGTCGGGGGCCTCACGGGTGACGCCCTCGGCGGGGCCGTCGAGATCGGCGAGATGGCGACCCTCACCGCGGCCGCGGCGCTGATGCATGTGCATCTGATCTAAGTGCCGACCACCATCTATCTCGTGCGGCACGGCAGCGTGGTCGGGGCGGACACCCGCCGCTTCATCGGCCACCTCGACGTGCCGCTCTCTCCGCGGGGTGAGCTCGAGGCCGCCGCGCTCGCCCGCCGTCTCGCGAGCGTGAAGCTGGCCGCCGCCTACTCCAGCGATCTCTCTCGCGCGCGCCGGACGGCGGCGATCCTCACCGAGGCGCATCAGCTCGAGGCGCGGACGTTGCCGGCTCTTCGCGAGTTTGCCATGGGACGCTGGGAGGGTCTCACCGCCGAGGAGATCCGCGCCCTTGATCCGGCGGCCTTCGACGCCTGGATGGCCGATGTCGGCCGTTTCCAGTTTCCGGATGGCGAGAGCCTCGGCGACGTGGCGTCGCGCGCGTGGCCCGCCCTTGAAGCCATCGCGGCGCGCCACGCCGGCGGAGCCGTGCTCGTCGTCGCCCACGGCGGGCCGAACCGCATCGTCCTGTGCCGGGCCCTCGGCGTGCCACTCGAGCGCATCCTCTCCCTGGGCCAGGATTACGCGGCGCTGTCGGTGATCGAGCGCAGCCGTGAAACCTGGACGCTGCGTCTCCTGAACCATCGAGAGCCTTTGCTATAATGCCGCCGGTCCGCCACCTGCCCCGCATCTTCCCGGAGGGCATCGTGCACGATTTCTCCGTCCCGTCCGCGGGCCGGCGCGCCTTTCTCAAGCTTGCCGCGGGGGCCGCGGCCACCGTGGTCTGGCCACCGGGAGTGGCCCTCGCCCAGCCTCGGCCGAAGCGAGGGGGCGTGCTCAAGGTCATCGGTCTCGAGCCTCCGACTTTCGATACGCACGGCCCGATCTCGTATCAGACCCAGCTCATCTCGTCCTTCGTGAGACGGACGCTCTTCAAGTACGTCAACGGCGCCAAGTACGGCCCGTCCGATTTCACCCTCGTGCCCGACCTCGCTCTCAAAGCCGACGTCTCGAAGGACGGGCGTGTCTACACGATCGCCCTCCGCCCCGGGGTGCGGTGGGAGGCGCGGGCTCCGGTGAACGGCCGTGAACTCGTGGCCGCCGATGTCAAGTACAGCTTCGACCGGGCCGTCAAGAAGTCGCCCACCGCCCATCTGCCGGGACGGGTGGAAGGCATCGAGACGCCGGACAAGTACACGGTGCGCGTGACCCTCGCCGATGCCTGCGCACCCTTCCTGCACTACCTGGCCGAGCCGTGGAACTGCATCGTGCCGCCCGAAGTCGAGGACAAGCTGGGCGGTTTCAAGGCGGCCGAGTCATTGATCGGCTGCGGGCCTTTCGTGCTCGAACGATACGAGCCCGGGGTCAAAGCCGTGTTCGCCCGCAATCCGAGCTACTACGCCAAGGGACTGCCGCATCTCGACAAGGTGGAGTGGCTCTTCGTGAAGGACCGGGCGACTCAGCTTTCTCTCTTCCGCGCGGGACAGGTCGACCTGCCCTTCTACGACGCGCGCATCCCTCGCAGTGACGTCGCCTCGTTCAAGAAGTCCAATCCGACCTATCCGGTCGTCTTCTGGGACTGGCTGGGCCTTCGCACGCTCGCCTTCCGCACGGACAAGGCGCCCTTTCACGACGCGCGTGTGCGACAGGCCTTCTCCCTCGCCGTGGACCGCAAGAAATGGCTGGGCCACTTCCTCGAGGGACAGGGATGGGCGGATCCGGGGCCCGTGCCCATGCGCGAGTGGAAGCTGCCCGCCGCCCAGCTGGGCGAGGGGGCGAGATGGCTTCAGCACAATCCGGCCCTCGCGAAGAAGATGCTGGCCGAGGCGGGCTTTCCCAACGGCATGAAGGTCAAGTGCACGAACTGGCCGGGCTATGGACCGGAGTACGTCGAGGAGCTCGAGCTCCTCGCCTTCGGCCTCAAGCAGATCGGCGTGGAGCTCCAGATCGTCAACGAGGACTACGGCAGCTACATCCGTGGCTCTTTTCTCGGCAAGTTCGACGAGGCGAGCTGGGGGCCCTCCTCCCCGTTTACCGAGGTCGACGGGTATCTCTACAACTTCTTCCGGACGGGGCAGCCCAACAACCGGAGCCACGTCGCCGACACCGAGCTCGACGTGATGCTGGACGCCCAGCGCCGCTATACCTCGCGATCGTCCCGCAAGAAGATCATCGACGACATCCAGCGGCACACCGCCGATCGCGTCTACTATGTCTACACGCCGTACCCGAAGAACGTGTCCGCGTGGACCCCCTGGGTGAAGAACTACGGCTGCAAGAACTCGTTCGACCTGGGGGCTCAGCTCGAGGTGGTCTGGCTCGACAGATAGCCCGGGATCCGCTTCGCGCTTTGCCGGCCCCTTCCCCGAGGAGCCGCCGTGTGGACGCTGAGGGCGACATCGCCGACCGGGGGGAGCCCTCTGGAGCGTGGGACTGCCCCCCATTCATGCGGGTTCGCGGCGTGACATTGGCCGTCAGCGGAACGTCACGGGGTGGTAGCAAGTCAGCACGGTTGAACGGGCTCGGGACCGCGCAATTTCTCGATCTGGTCTATAAATCTCTGATAATAAAAACCTTGTGGCGGCGAGATGGTTGCCCTCATGCTGGTCCAAGGAGGTCTGGCATCCTGGTCTCAGTTGGCAGCGATCCTGCTCTGTCTCTCATTGGATTCGAAGACTAGCGGCTGCCGATGATATCGGACGCTGAGGGGGGCAAGGCATGAATCGGGTGGCTCAGGGCACGGTTGGAAAGGCGTGCGGTCGCCCTTTCCGCGACGCCGGCTTCAGCATCGCCGAGTTGGTCGTCATCATCGCCGTGATCGGAGTGCTCTTTGTCATCAGCATCCCATCCTTCCTTAGCTACTATCGGGCCGCATCGGCGCGGGCGGACGTCCAGCAGGTCATCACCCTCTTCAACCAGGCCCGCGAGCTCGCGATCAGACAGAACGATGTCGTCTGTGTCTCTATGCCGACGAATTCCACGATGGCCTTTCTCCTGAGTAGCTGCGCCGGCACCGTGTGGACCGGCGCAGGCACGGACGCCGCGGGCAATATCAATCTCCCGCAGGGATTCACCATCGGGCCCCTCACCAGCGTGACCTTCAACTACCTCGGCGCGGCCGGGGCGGCCACCACCTATACCATGACCAATTCGACCACCGGCGGCACAAGCACGATTTCCATCGCGCTGACCGGCCGAGTGACGAGCCCATAGAGATGATCCGTCTCGCGCGCAGACTCATGGTCGTGAACCAGGCGGGGATGTCCCTCGCGGAAATCCTCATCGCCTGCGTCATCATCGCCATCGGCCTCGTCGGCCTCCTCTCGGCCGTGCCGACCGCGAGCTACGGCATCCAGGAAGGGCGGCAGCTTTCGACGGCGGCCTTCCTCGCCAATCAACGCCTCGAGCAGGTACGAAACGCGCAGTGGGTCCAGTGCCCGGCGCCCGGAGCGCCCGCCGACACCCTCGGCGTCTCGGCGGGATCCGCCGCTCCTGCGTCCGGAGGCGCCACCACGTTTCCGGACGAGAGTCCGATAGCGGCGCCCTACGGCGACTACACGCGGACCGTTCGCATCGAGGAACCCGTGCCTGGGGATGCCTGTGGCGGCGCGAACCTCGGGCTCCGGCAGGTCACGGTGACCGTGAGCTACCGGGCATCGACCGCCACGGGGCTCGGCGCCACGAAGAGCGCCATCGTCACCATGCTCATGGCCCAGCGATGAAGACCATGATCCGGCTCGCCCGTGACCAGCGCGGATTCAGCCTGGCGGAGCTGCTTCTCGTCATCGCCCTTCTGGGACTCATGCTGGCGGGACTTGTGACCGTGCAGATGCAGGGCCAGAAGGCCTACCTCATCGGCTCCCACCGCGTCGAGGCGCAACAAAACGGGCGCGTGGCTCTCGAGCTCATGGTCCGCGAGCTGCGCTCGGCGCAATCCGTGACCTTCATCCCGAGCGCGACCAACATGACATTCGTGGATGAGAACGGCAGCACCATCCAGTACCAGCTCACAGGCTCGGTGATCAACCGGATTACGGGGGGCGTCAGCACGCCCCTCATCGGCGGAGTGGTGACGTTCGACCTGACGTACTTCTCGGACTACGACGGCGCCACGAACACCGGGACCACGACCGCGGTGGCGGGCAGCGTGAGCTCGGTCCGGCTGCGGCTCGTGACGGGCACCGAGGAGTCCGTGGCCAGCTATGCCGACGCGAACCAGCGGGCCACCATGGAGATGCTGGTCCGATTGCGGAACCACGTGTAAGGAGGATTCAATGCTCGTCTATCGCCTCACAAACCTCACTCGGTGCCAGCGCGGCGTCGTCCTGCCGCGCTCATCATCGCGTTTTCGATGATGGCCGCCTCCGAGCCCCTCCTCGCCAACAATCAGCTGCAGGTCGCCCAGGCTCGAGCGGTTGCGGAAAGCGGTGTGGAGCGGGCCATCTGGGCTCTCAACAATCCGGCCAACCCTAACGGCATCCCGAACCCTCTCGTCACCCCCGCGGCGCCCTTCACCGGTGTCACGGCTGTCCCCGTGATGGTCAACGGCGTCCAGATGGGCGTCTTCATGGTGTCCGTCACCAACGGGGCTTCCGCCAGCGAACGAGACATCGTCGCCACGGGATGGACACCGACGAACACGGGTACCGGTCCCAAGGTCAAGCAGAAGATCCAGGTGACCGTCTTCAACCCTCTCTTCAACCTCAATCCTCCGCCCTCCGCGCTCACCGTCCGCGGAGAAATCAACGCGAGTGGAAACGCGCTCATCGACTCCAGGTCCGACACGAGCTGCGGGAACAAGGCCGGCTCAATGAGCAAGGGCACCACGACCACCGGCGGCTCCGCTGGAATCTACGGTGCCGACGGCAATAACGTGAAGAACGAATCCGGAGACATGGTGCAGAACGAACCGGATTCGACTTTCGACAAGTACACGTACTCGAACAAGGAGCTCGACGCGTACAAGGCCCTGGCCAAGAAGAACGGTACGTACTATCAGGGCGCGGTAACGTTCAACGCGGGCCACCAGATGCCGAACGGCATCATCTTCGTCGACACGGTGAGCGGCAACAATATCGACGTGAACGGTGCGAACACCACGGCCACGTCTGACTTCGCCTCGGTGAACATGGACGGCAATGCCCCGCTCGCCGCGGACGGCATCTTCAAAGGTATGATCATCGTGGCGGGATCGCTCAATATCCACGGCGACTTCCATATGCGCGGCATGGTCTACGTGCAGAACGACTTCACCTATCTCGGCACCGGGACCGGGCAGATCGAGGGCGCCGTGTTGAGCCAGAACGTTCGCGACACCTCGGCCACGAGCATCGACAGCAATACGGCCAGTCGCAAACCGCCACCCCCCCGCCTCGCGTCGAAATGGACGCGGCGGGGCGGGCGGGCGCCGCGCTGGAGGCCGGCCGCTATGTCGAGGCGGTGAGCCTCTTTCGTGAGGCGCTCGCCCGGACCCCGGACAATGTGGCCTTGCGCTTTGGGCTCGCGGTGGCGCTTTCGTACACTGACCGCGGGGCGGCCATTCGGGAGTTTCAGTGGGTGATGGTCAACGCCCAGCCTGGTTCACAGGAGCAGGCCGACGCGCAGGCGTGGCTCAGGCGAGCCGGAGCTCTCCCTGCTGCCCCTGCAGTGTCCAATGAATCAGCCGAGCCTGAGCGCCAAGAGGGTAGGGCTGTGCTGGGAGGCCGTGCGCTCTTCGCCGAAGAGGGTGCCACGCCGGAGCCGATGCAGCGTCTCCAGTTGTTCCTGATGGGCCAACCCAACAGCCCGACCAAGGACGAGCGCTACACTCTGCGGACCAACGAGGATGGAAGCTTCAAATTCCCCAATGTACCGCCCGGACCGTACATGCTGACCAACCGCATCGCCGGCCAGCCGATCTGGCGGCTCCGAGTCGAGCTCAAGCCCGCCGAAGAGAAGCAGCTCGACCTCAATCCCGGCAATAGCGTCGCCGTACGCGACGATTTTCCCCAGTCCCGGTAGCTCATCGCCATTGCCTCGGGCGAGTTACTTCTTGAGGGTGAAGGCGCCCGCACCCAGCAGGGCTTGGGCCACCGTGGCGCCCAGAAGTAAGAGGACGTACTCGTAGCCGCTCTTATCGCCGAAAATAAAGAAGCCTTGCGGCAGGTGTACGAACCACAGGGCCCCCGCGATGATCGGGATATTCGCCAGGGCAGCCCATCTCACCATGATGCCCAGGATGAGCATGAGACCGCCGAGTCCGTGGGCGAGGATCAGATACCACACGCCAATCTCCGGCAGGGGAATGTGGAGGGCGCGCTGGTAGTCGATGGCCTTGGCCGGGCCCATCACGAACAGGTGAAGGTAGGCATGCGCCAGGTAGATGACGCCGAGGAAGATTCGCAGCACCAGCGCGCCATAGGCCTCGAGGTCTCTCCCCACGTTCACCCCTCCTTGTCGAGACAGGACCTCACGGCTTCCGGAAGAAAATCTCGCCGATGAAGGCCTCGGCCCGCGACTTCGTGTCGTCCGAGTCGATGCCGAGAGACAACGCCTCGACCTTCTCTCCTGGTTCTTCGCCGTAGATCTTCTTGTAGTCTTCGCAGACGTTGCGGGATTCGGTGAACCACTTGCCCAGGTCGGCCTCGCCCGAGCGCATCACGATATAGGTCACGAGCCCCGTCTTCTGGCTCTTGAAGGTGAGGCCGGCCGGCGCCGTGCTCTCCCAGATATAGCCGATCACGCGCGAGCGCACGGCGGCGGGGAAGCGGGGGAAGGTGACGTAGACCTGGGCCGCCTCGTCGTCCGTCTCCTTCTTGCGAGCGTCGGCGCCCTTGGGCAGGGTCACGACTTTCCAGCTCCACTGGAGGATCGGGTAGTCCTTGCAGTCGATCTTGATTTCTCTGTTGATCGTGGAGCTGTCGCCGTCGCTGAGCAGGCGAAGGACACGCCCCGACGACCCGTCGGCCACGACCTCGAAGTCGTACTTGGGACTGCCCCAGCTCTGGGTGCGCCAGCCCGGGGGGACGCCCTTGTGGCCGACGGGCACCTTCGACCAGTCCTCGACGACGAACCGAGCCCCTTGCCCCGACACGAGAGAGGCGCTCGCGACGAGCAGAAACAGCGTGAACCAGCCTCTTCGCATCGTGTCCCCGCCTCCCGTAGGCGTAGCGTCGATCCGCTCCGCGATTTTCGCCCCGAGTCTCTCATGGTCCGCAGCAGCCTCCAAACCGCGGGCGCTCCCGCCCGATTTCCGGCGTCCGCCCCGCGAGTATAGCCCAGGCCTCGTGCTACCGTATCCGCGTCATGGCCGAAATGCGTCTCGACAAATGGCTCTGGGCCGCGCGATTCTTCAAGAGCCGGACGCTGGCCGCGGCGGCCTGCGAGGGCGGCAAAGTGGATCTGAACGAGCAAGCGGCCAAGCCGTCTCGTGCCCTGCGCCCGGGCGACCTCCTGCGCATCACGCTGCCGCGCGGAAAGAGGATCGTGCGCGTGGCCCTGCTCTCGGATCGCCGGGGCCCCGGCGCGCAGGCCGCGCTCCTCTACGAGGACCTGACGCCGCCTCCGCCTCCGCGCGAGGCCCGCGTGTTGCCGCCGGTGATCCGTCCGCGCGGCCTCGGCAGACCGACCAAGCGGGAGCGCCGGCTGATCGATCGGCTGGGCCGCTCCTGAGCCATTTCATGTTGTGGCCTTTCCGCCTTCTAACTCATGCGCAACGGAAAGGGCGTCCCCGCCCTCCGCGTCGTGGCCTGCGGGCGGGCTCGTGGCGATGCTGGTCCTGACCCAGGCCTGCTCGTTCTCCGCCAGCTCGAAGGGATCCGAATCGTCGTCCGACTCCTCGACGAGCAGCTCGCGGTCGAGCTCCCCCGAGAGCGCTGAGTCCCAGTACAAGAGCGACGTGCGCGAGTACACGGCGGCGTACGTTAAGACGGGCGGGCAGTTCGACGCGTTCCGGCGCGGCATCGGCGACCTCGCCAAGAAGCAAGCCGATGGACGGGGGTGCCACGCTCTGGGCCGGCCTGAAGGGAGCGCTCTTCAGCCGGCCCGAGCTCTTCTTCCAGAACATCCGCAAGGGCTCATTCGAGCACGTCAGGCGCGGAGGGCAGTCGAAGCCGTTCAGCCACCCCACGGAGTCGCCCGGCGGGGGTTGACCAGCCGCACCGGATTCTGTTACCGTCACCGGGCCAATGGTGTCGGGCGGCCCGCCGAGGAGCGGGCCCCAGGGAAGGCGGTGTGAATCCGCCGCGACCGCGTCACTGTAATCGGGGACGAAACCCACAGAGAGCCACTGGCCCGACGGGGCCGGGAAGGCGTGGGGAGTAGGACGATCCGAAAGTCAGGAGACCTGCCCGCACGCCGCCACTCCAACCGGTCTTCGCTGGAGGACCCGGGTGAGCTTCGTGCACCGTTCCGATCTCGTCCTGGGAGGCGTCCGCAGCGGCAAGAGTCGTGAGTCGCTGCGCCTGGCCGCCACCCTCCCTGCGGGCTTCCGGGGGGCTTTTCTCGCCACGGCCCAGGCCCTCGACGCGGACATGCAGGCACGGATCGCGCGTCATCAGGCCGAGCGGCCCAAGGGCTGGGTCACCGTGGAAGAGCCGTTCGACATCGCGCGAGCGTGTGAGAGGCTGGCGGGTCGTTGCGATGTCATCGTCCTCGACTGTCTCACCCTCTGGGTCTCCAACCTTCTCCTGCGGGGAGACAAGGAGGCGGTCATCCTCGACGCCGCCGACGCTCTCGCGCGCTATGTTGGCCTGCGCCGCCTGAGTCTCGTCATCGTGTCCAACGAAGTAGGGGCGGGTGTCCACCCACCTACCGACATCGGACTGCGCTTCCGGGATGTGTTGGGCGAAGTGAATCAGCGTCTCGCCGCCGCCGTGGATCGCGTTACCTACATGATGGCCGGCATACCTCTCGTGATCAAGAACGTCTTGCCACCCAAGGACTTACGTGAGCAATCTTTCGAAGCTCCTTGACCGTATCCAGGCGCCGGACGGTACCGCGGGTCTCGAGACTCAGCGGGCGCTCGACCGGCTGACCAAGCCGCCGGGAAGCCTCGGTCGCCTCGAAGAGCTGGCGCGGCGCCTCGCCGAGATCTCAGGCCGCTTCCCACCGCGAGTGGCGCACGCCGTCATCTTCACCCTCGCGGCCGATCACGGCGTGGCCGCCGAAGGCGTGAGCGCGTATCCCCAGATCGTCACCGCCCAGATGGTCGAGAACCTGTTGCGAGGCGGAGCGGCCGTCAATGTCCTCGCCCGACATGTCGGCGCGAAGGTCGTGGTCGTCGACCTGGGAGTGGCGGGGCCCCTGCCGCCCCACGCGGGGCTTCTCTCGCGCCGGATCGGCCCGGGCACGCGCAACATGGCGAAGGAACCGGCCATGACTCGCGGCGAAGCTGTGGCCGCCATCGAGACCGGCGTGGGTCTGGTCGAGGCCGAGCGCGACCATGGACTCGACCTGATCGGCACGGGCGAGATGGGCATCGGCAATACCTCGGCGGCGAGCGCGGTGGTCGCCGCCCTCACCGGAACGGACGCCGAGCTCGTGACCGGCACGGGCACCGGCGTGGACGAGGAAGGACTCAAACGGAAGGTCGCGGTCATCGAGCGGGCGCTGGAGACGAATCGCCCGGATCCCATGGACGGGATCGACGTGCTCACCAAAGTGGGCGGTTTCGAGATCGCCGGGCTCTGTGGCGTCATCCTCGCCGGCGCCGCCTCGCGCATTCCCGTCGTGATCGATGGCTTCATAGCCGGAGCGGCCGCGCTCGCGGCGGCGCGGATCAAGCCGGAGGCACGCCATTACCTCCTGGCCTCCCATCGCTCGACCGAGCCCGGGGCGAGGTTTGTCCTCGACGCGCTCGGCCTCGATCCCTATCTCGACCTCGGCATGCGCCTGGGCGAAGGTACCGGGGCCGCGCTGTGCATCGGCCTCGCCCAGGCCGCGGTGAGGATACTCGGAGAGATGGCGACCTTCACGTCCGCCGGCGTCACGGGTCGCTCGTCGTGACCGTCCTCACGCGCGCTCTCGCGCTGGTTCTGCTCCTTCTGCCGGGAAGCGCGTGGGCGCTGAGCGTCGTGGACCAGACGGGCCGAACCCTGACCCTGTCCGCGCCCCCGCGCCGCATCGTTTCGCTCGTGCCGAGCGTGACCGAAGTCCTCTACGCTATCGGGGCCGAGGACCTCCTCGTGGGCGTCACCGACTTCTGCGACTATCCGCCCGAAGCCAAGAGCAAGCCTCACGTGGGCGACATGCTCTCGCCGAACCTCGAGACCCTGGTCACCCTCAAGCCCGATCTGGTGGTGGCGACACGATCGGGCAACCGGGAGGAGACCT
>WNFV01002146.1_pt1 | contig 28184 bp, 34 predicted proteins | sample 5400101 | NCBI WGS metagenome assembly WNFV01 (sample SAMN13153361, study PRJNA577476) | soil metagenome | isolation source: 115 cm soil or saprolite under grassland replicate 1 | place: USA:California | collected 2016-06-15
GCTGCGACTGAACCGACGTTGCCGAACCCCTGCACAATCGCCGTGCACTTCTCGGGATCCATTTTCAACATGTTCATGGCGCGCTCGACCAGGTAAACAACCCCACGACCGGTAGCTTCGCGCCGGCCTTCGGTGCCGCCGATGGCGACCGGTTTTCCGGTAACGATTTCATTCACCGCGTAGCCCATGTAAACGGAGTAAGTGTCCATGAACCACGCCATGATCTGTTCGTTCGTACCCATGTCAGGACCCATGATATCGGTGTGCGGACCGACGAATGGAATCATCTCTTGCATGTACCGGCGGGATACTGCTTCGAGCTCGGTGTGTGACAGCTTGGACGGGTCAACCGCAACGCCGCCTTTCGCGCCGCCGTAGGGCAGATTGGCCAATGCGCATTTCCAGCTCATCCACATCGCGAGCGCTGCAGTTTCACCCATTGACAATGAAGGTGCGAAACGCGTACCGCCCTTTGTAGGGCCGAGCGCGATGTGATGCTGGACACGATATCCCTGGAAGGCTCTTGTGCTGCCGTCATCCATGTGCACCGGCAGTGTGACCGCCACCGCGCGTTTGGGATATGTCGCCCATTCACGGTCGTTCTGGTCGATATTCAGATAATCGGCGATGACCTGGAATTGGTCGCACGCCATTTTAAACACTTCGTCGTCGTAAATAGTCATGGGAACGCGCGTTCGAATATTGCGCGAAAATTGAAGCTTGCTATTTGCTCTGTGCGAGGGGTGGCGTCAAATCGAAAACGTGTTGCCCAGGTTGTTGTAGTGTGCGCTGTCCTCAGCGCAGGGGCGCTGTAGAGTGCGCTGTCCCCAGCGCACTTGATCGGGCGGCCTAGAAACTCCGCTGAGGACAGCGGACGCTACAATCTTACGTCCGATCGATTCGCATGATCTCACCTGCGTACGGCCAGTCTTAGGGACGAGTAACAAGTCCAGCACGTACCGGATTCTGGAACACATAACCCCACTTCGCGGCGTAGCTCTCATTGTTGCGCAAGAGACGATCGTGAAAGCCCGGTTGCCAGAACGAAAAGAGCTTTTGGCCCGGTAGCTTTACGGGTTCGCGTCTCATGGAGAGCAGAACACGATCAAGTTCATGCTTCAGTCCTTTAATCCACTCGCTCAGAGTCGTGGTGCATCCAACTCCAAAGCAGACGAACAAATGAATGTGATTAGGCATGAGTACATATCGTCCTACGCCGACGTGAAAGTCAGCTGCGCGTTGGCAATATTTGATAAACGCTTCGTGTATTTCTGGCTTCGCGAGCAGGCTCGCCCGAGTGTGAGTATTGAATGTCACAAAATACACCGGTGCATTGAAACGTTGGAAGATCAGATCCAAGCGTGGCGGCTTATCTTTGAACACTCGCTGCACGGCAGACGTTGTAGCGCGCGGTGTCCTCAGCGCACAAGCTCCCAGATTCTGAGCTCAGTGCTGTAGTGTGCGCTGTCCAGCGCAGGGGGCGTTGTAGCGTGCGCTGTCCGCAGCGCACTTGATCCGGGGCGGCCGCAAAGAAAGTCCGCTGAGGACAGCGGACGCTACAGCGCGCAAAGATCGACAATCGCGAATGAAGTTCGATAACCTCGATTCAAATGAAAATTGAAACTCTAGCCGTCCACGCCGGCCACACCATTGATCCTGCAACCGGGGCAGTTTCGGCGCCCATTCATCTTTCCACGACTTTCGAGCGCGACATTGAAGGGACTTATTCGCGCGGATTCATGTACACGCGGAACAATAATCCGAACCGTGAAGCACTGGAGCGCGGCGTCAGCATGCTCCTGCTTCGTGACATTTTCCTGCGCTGGGGATTGAAAGCGGACTTTATCGATATGAGCAATCTCGAAGACGTGAAAAAAGTTCTGCGACCGCAAACAAAACTGGCCTGGGCTGAGACACCCTCAAATCCCCTTTTGAGAATTGTCGACCTTGCGGCAGTCGCCGAAATCGTTCACTCTACCGGCGCGCCCTGCGTTTGCGACAACACTTGGGCGCCGGTTCTACAGCGTCCATTCGAGCTGGGCGCCGATCTAATTCTGCATTCGACAACGAAATACTTCGGCGGGCATTGCGATGTAGCCGGCGGGATTGTTGTCGCAAAGCAGGAGAGCGAATTTTTTCAGCGCGTTCGTGCCATCCAATATTCCGGCGGCGCGGTCCCCTCGCCTTTCGATTGCTGGCTGATTCTGCGCGGAATGCGCACGTTGCCGTGGCGAATGAGGGCACACTCTGAAAACGGGATGAAAGTCGCGGAATTTCTCGCCCAACATCGAAAGGTTGAGAGTGTGCATTATCCGGGGCTGCGTTCCCACCCCGGATACGAAATCGCCCGGCGCCAGATGTCGTTGTTCAGCGGAATGCTCTCCTTCCAAGTCAACGGTGGCGGTGAGGCGGCGATGTCGGTTGCGGCGAAAACGAAAATCTTTACCCGGGCGACCAGCTTGGGCGGTGTGGAAAGCCTAATCGAACATCGAGCATCGATTGAAGGGCCAGGGACAACTTCGCCGGAAAATTTGCTGCGGTTGTCGATTGGCCTGGAGAACGCGGATGATCTAATCGAGGATCTCGATCAAGCGCTGGGATAAATTGCAGGCGTTTCCATGAACGCCAATCCACGAAGGCGTCTGGCACAGACGCCCTACAATTTCCGATTCGCAAACCGTCGCCGAAAAAGATCGACGATGTCGTGCACTTCGCTCACACGCAGCAAGAAAGCACCGCCAAAAAACGCCGTCGCACCAAACGTGATCGTAACTATCAGCATGCATAACCTTGGGAAAAAATGGAGGCGCGCCCACTCATCGAGCCACCAATGATTCGCGGCCCAGCAAACAAGCGCCAACAGCGCGCCGCTCACGCAAATTTTCCCGAGGCCGATTAGCATCTGGCGCGTTTCCAGCCTGCGGGTGTGGTGTCGCATCAGGACATAAAGCAAAAGAAAGTTGATCGTCGCAACGAGGCTTGTCGAAAACGCCAGGCCGCGATGTCCCCATCCAAGCCGGAATGTAAAAAGCCAGTTAAGAAAGAGATTCGCGCCGATTGCGAGAAAGCTCACGATCATTGGTGTGTTGCGTTGACCGATCGCGTAGAACGCCGGCGTTATTACCTTTAATACTGCATATGAAACGAGGCCGACCGCGTAAAATTGCAGTGCGCCGGCAGTCTGCCGTGTCATTTCGGCGGTGAATCGCCCGTGCTGGTAGATCACGCTGATGATTGGCGATGCAAGCATCGCGAGCCCAATCGCCGACGGAATGGTAAGCAGAAATGCGAGGCGTATTCCGCGGGCGAGGATTGCACGGAACTCATCCGTGTTTCCAACTGCCGCGCTTTTCGATACCAACGGAAGGGTGACTGTGCCAATCGCTACACCGAAGATTCCCAGCGGCAACTGCATCAGGCGAAACGCAATGTTCAACCAACTCACCGGGCCGTTCCCGAGACTCGCCGCAAATCCGCTGTTGATGAGCACATTTACCTGCACAGCGCTGGCAGCAATCACGGCCGGACCCATCAGAGTAAGCACTGTGCGCACGCCTTCGTCGCGCCATTGAAAATCCGCGCGATACTTGTAGCCGATGTGCCGCAGCGACGGAAATTGACCCGCCAATTGCAACGCACCGCCGATGAGCGTGCCGATTGCCAATCCCACGAGCGAACGCGCGCCGAAATGCGGATCAAGCCACCAACCGATTGCCACGCCGCCAATAATTGACCCGAGATTAAAATAACTCGACGCCATGGCCGGCGGGCCAAAAACCTGCTTGGCATTGAGCATTCCCATCACGAGCGCTGCCAGCGACACCAGCAACATGAATGGCCACATGATTCGGGTGAGTAAAATCGTCAGTGCGGTTTTATCCGGCGACCAACTCCCCCACGTCAAAAGGTCGACAAGCTGCGGCGCGAACAGGATCCCAAGCAGCGTCACTGCGCTCATGAAAACGGCCGTGAGCGTCGCAACCTTGTTCGCCAGTCGCCACGCAGATTTGTCGCCCTCGACCGCGATCTTTTGCGAAAACGTCGTGATGAACGCCGTTGAAAGCGCGCCCTCAGCGAACAAGTCGCGCAGTAAATTCGGCAACCGGAACGCCATCAGGAACGCGTCGAGATTTCTCCCTGCGCCAAACAGGCCCGCAAAAACCATTTCGCGAATCAAACCGAGCACGCGACTGCACAGAATCGCGATGCCAACGATTCCCGTCGCGCGCGTGCTTACTCGCCGATCGTCCGCCGCAGCCATCGGCGAACAAAGAACAGTGTCTCAGGATTTACGAAAGAAAAAACTTCGCGCGAATCGCAGCCAGATACGGCGTAGCTGGGCGATTAGAGTTGTTCAATCTTACAACCCCGCGCCCGGAGCAAAGACAGGAGTCCATTCGGCCCACCCATATGTCCAGCACCCACGACCACGAAGAAGGTTTTGCCGCTGCGCAGATAACCTTCAATCTTTGGAACCCAGTTATGATTACGAACATCGAGGAGTCGCTCACCTAACGAGGGAAAATCCCGAAACGACTCGTGTACCATGCGGAAGAGCGCATCGGCGTCGCCGCGACGCCAGGCTTGGATCAGATCGGTTTTTCCCCCGTTTTGGTGACCTGCGTTGATGAACAGTATTAATAGCAAAGCTTCGGCTTCACGATCGCTCAGCCCCACGAAAAATGAATTGTGTTCTACCGTGGACTCTAAACCTGACACCGGTTTGGAATTAGTCTGAGCGCGTCTCGTGAGAAACTTTTCGACTCCTAATTCGAAGTGCTCGCTCGAAGGAGAATCAAGCATGAGATCGATAAGCCATGGTCGAAACCTTGAGAATTTCTCGTCCGAAATGTTCAAAAGCGCGAAGAAACGGCGAAGATAAGCGTAGGTACGCGGATCGACGTGATTCCTCAGGCTATCGCCTTTCGGGTACGTGCCAGCTTTGAGGAGCGCCTTAATTCCTGCGGATGATGATTTGGGATCGTCCTCGAATACAATCCGCGAAGAAGAATCGAATGCGCGATTGTACGCTGGCGGCAAAGGATAATCGCTACTGCGCAATGCGTGAACTGATCCGCCAAGATAAAGAACGCCGCCATTCGGTCCCGTTACTCTCCACACACAAGCGGAAGCTGCGGCAGTACACGGGCTAGAGCTCGCGATTGCCAGGGCTAGAGCAAAAACACCTCTGGGAGGAAAAAACTTCAAGAGCACGGGCCGTCCTTTTACCCGTTCTTACAGAATTAAGCAAGCGACAAACCGATTTTTTACTTTGAGTTCGTGCCATTGTTTTATACACTGCGCGCCGTGAAATTGGTGGCTCTAATTCCAGCCTGTTCCGTACTGTTTTTTTACTCGGTGGGAACGCCAGCAGCCGCCGAAGATGCATCTATCGATCGTCTGCTCAACAAACTCCCGTCGCCAGAAAAACTCATCAAGCCATCTGTTCGGAAGGCATTGGAGCAGCCGGACCCCGCGCTAAAGGATCCTCTCGCAACAGAGATCGTTCGAGCAGCGATGATGCGGAATTTTTCACGAGTGCTGAATTTGTCCCGCAAACTTACAGAGCGATATCCACACAGTGCCGGGGCGCAATGTCTTCGCGGTGTTATCGCCTATGATCTACGGCAATTTGGCGAAGCATCGGCATCATTTCGCACAGCGGCAAAAATTCAACCAGCCTTTGCCTTTGCCCATTTTGGAATGGCAGCCATTGAGGCAGTCCAGGGGCATTATGCTTCGGCGATACCACATCTTCAGCGTGTGGCCGAACTCGAGCCCAAAGCAGCTGTCGTGTACTATTACTTGAGCGATTGCGCGCTGCGGGCTGCGCGAAAACAAGAAAGTGCCGATTACGCAAGGAAGGCGGCGGCCTTGGCGCCTGCCGACGTCGACATGTGGGTGCAACTTGCTAAAGCAGAGAGGGCGCTCGGGCATAGCGAGGCCACATTGAACGCCATTGCCAAGGCAGCCGAAGTTTCACCCGATAATGGAATAATGCTCGCAATCCTTGGTTTTAGTTACATTAACCTCAACCGCATTCCGCAGGCGATCGCGCCACTCGAGCGCGCCGCTAAACGCATGCCGCGAGACTATCTGGTGCACTCGCAGCTCGGATACTGTCTGATGATCGTCGGCCAGGTCGATTCCGCTGTCGGTCATTTGCGGAAAGGCGCGAGCTTAAATTCCAGCTATGGGCCAGTGTGGGAACATCTCGGCGTCGCTTATCAAAAACAAGGACATCATCGCGACGCGGTTAGCGCGCTGGAAAAAGCCACCAAACTCCTACCGTCGTCTCAATTAGCGTGGCAGAATCTCTCTCGAGCATATCAAGCCAGCGGCCGTGCTGTCGACGCACAACGCGCCGCTGCCCAAGCACAACAACTGAGTGCGGCCAAGCCAAACAAGAAGAAGGCATAATTCGCCTTCCTCGTTGGTGGCCAGTAACTTGCGCTTTCGTTGACCTCTTGCCGTAGACACGGGAGCTAAGAAGCGCGGTCATCCCAAGCTCCGGATAATTTCTCTCAAAGACAAACTTGTAGATTGGAATTTGCACTCGATCGAGGCACCATCCTTGTATGAAAATCGTTACTGTTATTGTCCGCATTCTTCTTGGACTCATGTTCGTCGTCTTCGGCTTGAACTTCTTTTTAAATTTCATTCCCGCGCCGCCGCCGTCGCCAGGCCTGGCTGCGGATTATTTCAAGGTTTTCGCCGCCAGTCGCTACATGTACGTGGTTGGCGCCCTGCAACTGCTCAGCGGATTACTCTTGTTAATCGGCCGTTTCGTGCCGCTTGCCCTAACTATTCTCGCTGCGATGATCTTCAACATTTGGACATTTCACATCTTGATGGATCCGAAAGGTCTTTTTCCGATGGCGATCATCGCCATCGTGCTGGAACTTTTCCTGGTTTGGTCATATCGCGATCGTTTCGCGGGTATTCTGCGCGCCTGATCGGCTGTTCTCGCATATTCAGCATGATTCCTCCTTACCTATGACTATAGAAAATAGCGGCAAAGCAGCTGACGTCGTCGTGCGCGGCGATGCGCGCAGTTTCAGCCAAGAGATTGTTGCGGGTAAACATCACCTTCGCGCAGATGAACCGGTGAGCGCGGGCGGGACCGATACCGGCCCCGATCCGTACGATTATCTGCTTATCGCACTTGGTGTCTGCACATCGATGACGGTCGGCTTGTATGCGCGACGGAAACAATGGCCTCTCGAGAACATCACGGTCTCGCTCTGGCATTCGCGCATCCACGCGAAAGATTGCGAAGAGTGCGAGACGAAAGAGGGCATGCTCGACCGAATCGATACAGAAATCGAGCTAACCGGCTCATTGACGGCCGAGCAACACGCGAAACTGATGGAGATCGCCGCGAAATGTCCTGTTCATCGAACGCTGAAGTCGGAAATCAACATTCGGCTGCAACCTGCTGAGAAATCGTCCGCTTCGTGAATTGGGCCGAGCGGCGAAGGATCTGTAATTTCGCGATCAACTGTTCGCTCACTGAGGTAGATCGGCCGCTCCTCGGGGCGATGCCAATCAAGTCTCGGCTGCGCCGACATTAACATCGAGCAAGGGACTGCTCGATCCACCTTGCCCACCTTTGCATTTTAAAAAAAATACGCGCGCATTCTGCACATCGCACGAAACAATAATAGGCAAGGTTACTCCACTGGTTCCGGCAAAACGGAATTGGCTCTCGAAAGGGAAGAAACAATGGAGGACCTTGCTCCTTTCTTTTGTGGAAGCCAGCTACTCTCGCGAAACAGCCTCGTATTTCTTCACGTAATCTAATAGATTGTAACAAAACCACCTTGTTCCGCAGCTATGGATTTCGTCATTCGTGCCCTAACCCCCGCGGATGAACCAATCTTGCGGGAGATATTGTATCAAGCGCTCCACACATCCGAGGGAGGACCGCCACGGGACGCTGTGAAACGTCCGGAGTTCTCGCGCTACGTCGACGGCTGGGGTCGCCCTGATGATGCCGGCTTCGTCGCGCATGACAAGGAGAGCGGTCAGTTGCTCGGTGCCGTTTGGCTCCGGCGACTCAGCGATCAGCCGGGCGCGCCACCGGACCTTGCCTTTGGCGTCAAACCCGGTCTGCGCCGGCGCGGTATCGGCGCCGCCCTTTTGACCCAATTGGTCAAAGCCTATCCCGAACAATCAACGATCTCGATCCGCGCGTCTGCGAATAATCCAGCGGTGCGACTCTACGAGCGCTTCGGTTTCAAGATCGTTAAGGAAGGCAAAGGCAACGTCACGATGCGAAGAGAAGCTTGAAATTGCCGATTCGACATGCCCCAATCACGAAACAAATCATCGCGAAAGTCACGCCGCAGCCTCGGCGAAGGCGGAAAGACTCGGCGCTGGTCGACCCGTGTCACGCGCACCAGTAACGCGCTGGACCTTCAGCCAAAGGTTTTCAGGTCGACCAACGCGCGCCAGATCGCGCTCTCGCTCAAGCGCTCCGCCGAGCATAGCAAACGGCGCAAAGGCACACCTTATCAATCAGCAATGTCGATGTTGAACTTCTACATCAATCGCGCCGGGAAAAATCTTCCGCAAAAACAAAAGCGCGTTCTCGAGCGCGCCAAAAGCGAACTGCGCGACGTCTTCGGCCGCTAATGATGCGGCAACCGCCAAATCAGCGCACGCCTTGACCAGGGCAGTCTCGTCCTGATAAAGCCAAGGCGATGAAACGGCTCCTTTGGCTCGATATTTCAAAGGGGCTGGCGATTCTGTTCGTCGCTTACTTTCATTTTTTTAGGACCTACTTCGAGCATGGGACACTTCCGGCGGCCGATTGGAACGGACTTGCCGCCAGCGCGCTGACCATCGCTAGATTGGTTTGGCTAAAAGTATCGGGGCTTGGCTTCCACGCGGTCGGCGTTTTCATCATTCTCAGTGGTTGGACGCTAATGCAATCGACCGCGCGCCGAGCCGAATCAGGCGCGGTCGCCTGGGGATCGTGGTATCGCGCGCGGTTCCTGCGGCTTTATCCGATGTACTGGGTCGCGCACCTGGTTTATCTCTTGTCGCCTTTTGTCGCCCGCCTCGAACCGGTCGACAACCGCATCGTGCTAAGCCTCCTCGGTCTGCGCTTCATCGATATTCAGATGAACTTCATGTACCTCAACGCCGCGTGGTGGTATTTCTCCATGCTGATCCAGTTTTATTTGGTCTTCCCCCTGCTCTTTTGGGCGGCGCGCCGTCTTGGACCATTGCGCTTTTTGTTGATCGCGTGTGCCGTGGGGTTTTTCGTGCGCTATCTGTTGCTCGTCGCTTATCCACAAAATGGATTGTGGGTGCTCGGCGGTTTCGCGGTTTGTCGGTTGCCGGAGTTCGCTCTCGGCATGTCGCTGGCTATGTGGCACTCCCGATCGAGAGTGCGCGTGGAATGGTTTCTTCTTCGTGGCGCGGGATTCGTGGTCGGCCTGCTCTCATATCCCGCGGCGCTTCTGCTTTATCATGGCGCTACGGCTTACGTCTTTGTCGATTTCGCGACGGGCACATGTTGCTTCCTCGAAATCATTGGAATCGCCGGTATCATTTCGCTATTCCAGCATCCCGCCAAACTTTTCGGCGTCGCCGGAATCTACTCGTACGGCGTGTATCTTATCCACCAGCCCTACGTCATCTGGCTCGGACTGCGCATACGTGAGCAACCAATCTGGATGTTCCTCTTGATTTCGGTCGCGACGCTCGCCGTGCTCAGCGCGTGGGGAATGCTCTTGGAAAAAGCAACCAATACGCTAGTGAACAAACTCGTCTCAGCGAAGAAGCTAGCGCACGCCTAGAGTTGCTTCTTCTCGCTCTCTTCCAACAGAATTCGCAGTTCAGCGACTGCTTCGCGATCTTTTGGTCTCCCTGCCGCTTCCTTGATGCGAATCAGCGTTGGAAGATCGATACATTTGAAGCGAACTGCGAAAGCATCGACGTCGAACGAATGTGGCAACAAGTCGCTGTAAGTTTCACCACCAGCCACCTCGCCAAAGAGATCGATGTCACCAAGGCTAGTTGTGAGAGTAAAATTCAAGCCGCTGCGGATCGTCTTGGCGTCCCAAGAGAATGGCAGGCTCGGGGGTGCATCGCGTAGATATGGGTCATGCGGCGTCAGCGCGGCGGCGAGGCGCTCGATGTTTTCATGTGTGCGCGAATAAACAAGATCGACATCGAAGGTGACGCGCGCAGAACCGTGCAGAATCCCCGCCATTCCACCGATCAGGATGAAATCAACCCTTGCCCTGACAAGCGGAGGAATGATCTGCGCGAGATCAACGGCCATCGCGATTCTGTCTCAGCTTCTTGCCGGCGCGCCGCAGCTCTTCAACCATTTGTAAGGCACGTAAATGCTTTTGAGCGCGTTGCTCGAAAGTCAGCTCGAGGTTTTCACGCAGCAATGTCCGATCAACGTCGCGCATGTGATTGCGAACGATATCGATGTTGGCAGCAGTTCCTTTCATCTAGGCGAAAAATAACACAACGTGGCGCAAGTAGCCACGCGTGCATATGCAGGTTCAACCTCCGCCAAGCAAGACCAAACCCATTGCACAAAACGATATGAAATCGTCGTGGCTCGAATTTCCGGTTTGGAAAAAGAACAGGCACCGTGGCATCTGCGCTGGTTCTACGGAATGATGCGCAAAATGTTCGGAAAAGATCTTACCCCGACCAAAGTGCAAATGCGCTTACCGGGGCTCGTGTGGGGCGGTATCGCCATGGAAGCGGCTCTCGGCCGCAAACGGCTTGTCTCGCTGCGTTACATCCAATTGGGACGAGTCCGCACCGCGGCGCGCATCGGTTGTCCGTTCTGAATAGATATTAATTCTGCCGTGGGCAGAAAAGCCGGCCTGAGCGATGAGAAACTGCGCGCTGTTCTCGGCAACGACATGATACCTTTCAATGACACCGAACGACTGGTGATTGAACTAGCTGACGCGTTGACAGACACGCCGTCGAATGTTTCCGACGATTTGTATGCGCGTTTACGCAACGAATTCTCCGAGGAACAGCTAATGCAATTGGGAGGGCAGATCGCGTTCGAAAATTATCGCGCTCGCTGGAATCGACTCTTCAACGTCGAGAGCGACAATCTGTATCAAGGACAGACGGTTTCCCAGCCGGCGAAGCCCCAAGACGGCTAGGACGGCGTCGCTCCTTGCATGGAAGCTGTCTCCTAAATCGCGCAAACGGCCTGAGGGCAGGCCATCTACAGCGTCGTCGCTGCGCGCCGATGGAGCCAGGCCGCCCTCGGCCTGCAAGTCCTGTGACGAGACTACTTCGAATTGGTACGCGCGAGATACAGCTTTGCTTTGATTTCGTTCACAAGCTCGTGTGGAGGTCGGCCCAACTCGATTGTAAGCGCCGCCGCCTCCTGCTGTGGCTCTTCCAAATCGGCGAACTGAGTTCGCAGCAAGGCTGGATTCATGAAATGATCCCGCCGGTGGCGCAATTGTTCAGCAACAAGCGCGTAATCGCCGCGAAGAAATACCAACTTCACGTCGGCACTGACGCAAAGATGTTTCCGATACACCCGTTTCAATGCAGAGCAGGCCAGCGCGGCGTTCTCATTTGCGGTAACAGATCCCATGATCAATTCGCGCAAACTATCCAGCCACGGCCACCTGTCGTCGTCCGTCAACGGAACACCGCGGCGCATCTTCTCGATGTTGGCCGGTGAATGGAAATCGTCTGCCTCATAGAAATGCCAGCCAAGTTCTCGCGCGAGCAACTCACCGACAGTAGTCTTGCCAGCACCGGAAACTCCAAAAATAATTATGACCACGGCACATTATCGACTTAAACGATCGATGACGCTCGGGCATTACCTTCCATTTTGCCCCGTGCAATTCCACCTCTAACTTTCGATATGAAGGAAGCAAACTTCACTCAGGGCGATGCCGTCGACAAATTTCGTTCGCTCCACGACTCGGGATGTTTTGTCCTGCCAAATCCCTGGGACAAAGGCACGGCGATATATTTGTCTCATCTGGGGTTCAAGGCGCTCGCGACCACGTCGGCCGGGTTCGCTTTCGCGCGCGGAAAAGCCGACGGTGAAGTTCCGCGCGACGAAATGCTCGCGCATATTCGCGAGATAGTGAAAGCAACACGGCTTCCGGTAAACGCCGATTTCCTAAACGGCTATGCCGACGAACCCGAAAGTGTGGCGGAAAACGTGAAGCTTTGCATGGACAGCGGAGTCGCCGGATTATCGATCGAAGACAACACCGGCCGTGCCGACGCGCCGCTTTACGAAAAAAAATTGGCTGTCGACCGAATTCGCGCTGCGCGTTCCGCGATCGACTCGTCCGGAACACGCGTCGTGCTCACGGGCCGATGCGAAGCCTGGTTGGTGGGCGATGTCGATCCATTGCGAACTGCATTGGACCGGCTCGTCGCCTATGCTGAGGCTGGCGCGGACTGCCTCTACGCGCCGGGCCTCCGGTCTCCTGACGAAATTGCCCAAATCGTCAAAGCCATCGCACCGAAGCCGGTCAATCTCCTCATTTCCGGATTCAATCATCAGCTTTCGTTTTCCCAGGTCGCCGATCTCGGAGTGCGTCGCATTTCAGTCGGTTCCGGCCTTGCCCTTGCGGCGTGGGGCGCATTCATCCGCGCCGCGCGCGACATTCAAACAAACGGCAGCTTTGAGCTTCTCGGTGAAGGCGCCAAATCGGCCGAGCTGAATGAATTGTTTCGCTGATTGCTGGTAGCAATGGCAGAGGCGGAGGATCGCACGCTGCTGCTGCTCCCCTTCGATTTGCCTGCGAATTGGTTTCCCTTCACAAACAATCGTGGCCATGATCTCGATCGTATGAATGGCGTAATCGTGATCGTGGCGTACCGGCCCAAGCCGGGCAACGAGAAAGAACTTTTGGAGCTCGTGCGCAACCGCGTGCCAACCCTGCGCAAAGAAGGACTTGTGACCGATCGCAAGCCAACCATCATGCGTGCGCAGGACGGCACCATCATCGAAGTCTCAGAATGGACGTCGCAGGAAGCGATCGACGCCGCGCACAAAAATCCGAATGTCCTCGCCATGTGGGACCAGTTTTTCAGGCTCTGTGATTGCGTCCCGCTCAAAAACCTGCGCGAAGCTGAGGAAATGTTCGCCGGATTTGAACCGATCGCAGACTGACACGAGAGGAGCTGAACAGAAGATAACAAAGAGAACAAAGCCAGCCTGCTGACTGCTGATCTCTGACCTGTGACTGCCGATCTTCGTTATCTTAGTTTGCTTCTGTTTAAATATTGCTGATGGAAAACGATTAGTTCAGCATTCGCTCATGAAGCGTTTTCTTTTTCCTCTCCTGCTAGTTCCGATTCTCGCCTTCGCTCAGGGCGGCCTCCCAGACAAACCTTACATCTACGTTGAAGGAAAAGCGGAAATCGAAAAAACTGCTGACATGACGACGCTACGATTCGACCTTGTCGGCCGGGCGCCGGAACAGCCGAAAGCGAATCAAGAGGTTCAATTAAAGGCAAACAAGATCTTTGCGCTTATCAAAGATCGTAAGATCGCGGATGAGGACGTAATCGCGGAAGACATTCGATCAGAACCAGAGTTTGAGAAGGACGACGAGTACTCCACCAAACGTGGCAAGCTAATCGGGTTCAAGGTCACCCGGCAGTTCCAAATCAAGCTGCGCGATCTGACAGCATTTCCGAAGTTTGTGGACGACCTGATTAATATCGCGGGCGTAGAATTCTCTGGAATTGAGGGTGGTCTCGCAAAGCAGAAGGAAATCGAAAGCGAGATGTGGCAGAAGGCGCTCGCTAATGCACGCGAACAGGCCGACAAGACTCTCAAGCCGCTGAACATGAAGATCGATTCAGTTTTTGCGGTCTCGCCAGTATCATTTCCAGAAATCGTGACAGGCATCTTCGGCTTCGAAGTTTCCCGCTATGCCGTTGCCGAGCGAGCGATAGTGACGCCACAGTATCGTTTCGCCCTAGTTAAGGTCACTCAGCGCGTTCACGTAATCTATTTAATTTCGCCCGCGAAATAACTGTAGTCCCCACTTTGATCGGGAAGCAGACTGCTTCCCCTGCAGATTTAGTGCGGATTTACGCGAGTGCCCTCAGTCTCACCGGCAGACGCCGCGCGCCCCAATTGCCCACGCGCATTTCAAATCGGCCAGCGATTTTGTAGCCGCAAGATCGACATCGACCGTTTTCGAGATTCCATTCGCCGAGCTCGTACCAATCGCGCTCGATCAGCAGTTTTCCGCAACCGGGACACCACGTGCTGCCGCCATCGCTGTCGTGCACGTTTCCCGTGTAAACGTAGTGCAATCCTTTCGAGCGCGCGATCTCGCGAGCTCGAGTGAGCGTCGCGGCCGGCGTGTGCGGTTTGTCTAGCATTTTGAAGTCGGGATGGAACGCGGTGAAATGCCATGGAACATCCGGTCCGAGATTTTCCATGAACCACTCGGACGCGCGATGCAACTCAGCGTCGCTGTCGTTCTCGCCTGGAATCAGCAGCGTGGTCACTTCGAACCAGACGTTCGTTTCGTGCCGAAGATACTTGAGCGTCTCGAGCACCGGCTGAAGCTGAGCAAAACAAAGCCGGTGATAAAACGCGTCGGTGAACGCTTTCAGATCGACATTCGCCGCGTCCATATGTCGATAAAATTCGGGGCGCGCGTCATCAGTGATGTAGCCGGCTGTGACCGCGACTGCTTTGATCCCGCGCTCGCGGCACGCCTGTGCCACGTCGATCGCGTACTCGGCGAAAATTACCGGATCATTGTAGGTGAACGCGACCGATCTGCATCCGAGCCGCTCCGCCGCGAGCGCGATCTGCTCGGGCGACGCGGCGTCCGCAAGCTTGTCCCACTCGCGCGCTTTGGAGATGTCCCAGTTCTGACAAAACCGGCAGCCGAGATTGCATCCCGCCGTGCCGAACGAGAGCACACTCGTCCCAGGCAGAAAATGATTCAGCGGTTTCTTTTCAATCGGATCGACACAAAACCCGCTGCTCCGGCCATAGGTAGTCAGCACCATCTGATCGCCGACGCGCTGCCGCACAAAACAAAATCCGCGCTGCCCGTCATTCAGTTTGCAAAACCGCGGACAGAGCCGGCACTCGATGCGCCCGTCCGGCAGCATCATCCACCAGCGACCGGGATAATCAGATTGCGTCAGCTCTGCGACCATGGATTACGATTCAAGATTCTCGCCGTCGCGCCCCTTTCAAGCAAGTAGGCCACAACGACAAAGAGTGTGTAGAAAATCCAGACGCCCATCGCGGTAGCCTTATCGGACAAAGGCGCGCGCGGCACGAACGTATCGCCTATTTGCACTATGGTTAAAGCGATCCCAAAGCCGATGATGGCTTTCTTGCGAGCTGCCGAGATCGTGCTTCGTGTGAGGTAAAGCAGGATTCCGCCAGCGAGCAGCGCCACCTCCAAGCCAAATTCGAGGCCGCGATAATTCCAAAGGCCAAGACCCACTTTCCAGGTGTTGTCGTAGATGGCGAGATCACGAGGATGCGCGATGAAGTCGAGAATCCAATGAGAGAAGACGGCAACTCCCACGAGCAAAGCGGCAGCGCGGGAAGCCTTGGCGCGCCACGCGGACTTATAGATTGCCGCAGCAACGCCGCTCCAGATCAGTGCAGCGACAAGGCTGTGCGAATACGGGTGATAATACGAGTCGAGCATGCTGCCCGCGGTAAAACCTTTGATAACGCGCAGCTTCTCAATCCCGAGCAGGACGAGCGTCGCCCAGATATAATCGAGGAACTGGACAGCAACGAACAAAACCCAAAGCGGGATTCTGTTCTCATCGCTCTTAACCGCAAACGCGACGCTATAATGCCCGACGAACATTTCCCGATTAGCTCAATTCAGCGGTCGTGACGCAAGTTCTGCTTTCATCATCTCTGACTTTGACCGCTGACTTTTGAACTCTGACCCCTGATGATCTCCTGCGTCTTATGTGGATGATCGTCGCTATTATTGTATTGCTGTCTTCAATTGCAATGGCTTTTACACCGCCAGATGAGAAGACAATACGCGACGCGATCGGCGATCTGAGTGGATTGCCAGCTGTTCTCCAGCGCGCCTTCGCGCCGGACAGCAATAGCTTTGATCCGATTTCGAAACCGGGACCGAACGATTGGCTCGCTGTGCATGAGGAACCGGGGCAGACGTTCGACGAGTTCAAAGCGTCGCAGCCGAACCGGCCCACGCAAAGCCGGCGCGTCATTTACCTTCAGTCGCTCGGCGATTTTGCGCCTGAACGAAGCCCCTCCATCGATAAGCTGCGAGAGTTTGCCACCGCATTCTTCGCGATGGAAGTGAAAGCGCTTCCGTCAATCAAGCTGGACGCCTTGAAGTTCACGCCTCGCCGAAATCCATACACTGGCAATTCGCAAATCCTCACCGGCAACGTTCTCAACTTTCTGAAAACACGCGTTCCCGCCAACGCCTTCTGCATTCTTGCCATCACGATGGAAGATCTTTACCCAGAGCCGTCGTGGAATTTCGTCTTCGGCCAGGCTTCGCTGCGTGATCGTGTCGGGGTTTACAGCTTTGCCCGGTACGATCCGGCATTTTACGGTGAATCTCGCGCGCCGGGTTACGAGACACTTCTGACACTTCTTCTACGCCGGAGCTGCAAAGTGCTCGCGCACGAGACCGGTCACATGTTCGGCCTCGCGCATTGCACGTTCTTCAACTGCCTGATGAATGGTTCAAATCACCTGGCCGAAAGCGATCGCCGGCCGTTGCATCTCTGTCCAGTATGCCTGCACAAGCTGCAATGGAGCATTGGCTTCGACGTGCTCGAACGCTACTCTGCGCTCGAGCGGATCACTCGCACCGCCGGCTTCATCGATGAAACCGACTGGTTCAGCCGCCGCATCAAAACCGTGCGGGGACAATGAGTCGATAAACTCAATAGGCAACGCGCATCTTGCGTTGAAACGATTGTCGATCTTCTCCTTTGGCACATGCCATCAGGTCACAAACGAGCTGATCGCGTCGAGCGGTTTGCGCCCAATATTGGGAACAAGTGCGTCTTCCGCGGGATGACCGACCACAAGGAGCACAAAAGGTTTCTCGTACGACGGGCGTCCGAGAACCCGATTCAGGAATCCCATCGGACTCGGTGTATGGGTTAATGAAACTAACCCACACGAGTGCACCGCTGTGACCAGTATTCCGGTCGCGATACCGACCGATTCAATCGCGTAATACGTGGGCGACCGGGTTCCGTCCGCCAGAATTCGAAACGGTTGCGCAAAGACGGCGATCAGCCAAGGCGCGATTTCGAGGAACGGCTTGTTTGAATCGGTACCCAGCGGCGCCAGCGCTTCCAACCACGCTTTCGGCGCACGATGCGCGTAAAATTCTTTCTCCTCCTTCTCCGCGGCGATACGGATTTCGTGTTTGATCGCCGGATCGCTCATCGCCACAAAGTGCCATGGCTGCAAGTTCGCTCCGCTCGGTGCCTTCCCTGCCGCGCGGATGCAGTACTCAATTACTTCGCGTGGCACCGGGCGATCGGAGAAACAGCGGATTGTCCGTCGCCGCTGCATCACTTCATAAAATTCCTGCGCGCGCCGGAGCAGTTCGTCGTCCGATCGATTATCGAGCTTCGGCGCAGGTACCAATCGCGGACGCGTCATGTTTCTCATTACCCGAGCTTTGTTATCGAAGCCAGATTCGTCTGCATTGGATGTTGAACCTTGGGGGATTCGGTTTTTGCCAGTCCGTGAAATGATCTGCAAAATGTGCTGGCCATCGACATGGGTCTTAGATAAGCAGTCGCGCGCCGGTCATGCTTTTCAATTCGCTCACCTTCGTTGTCTTTTTTGCAGTCGTCGTCACCGCTTACTGGAACATGCATTCCTGGAACGCGCGGAAAAATTTCCTCGTCATCGCGAGCTACGTTTTTTACGGCGCGTGGAACCCGCCGTTTGCCGCGCTGCTCTTTTCCACGACGGCAATGGATTTTTGGCTCGGCAGACAAATGGCGAAGGCCAAAGGGCAGCATTCGCGCCGCGCCTGGTTGATTGGCAGCGTCTGCATGAACCTGAGCATGCTCGGGTTCTTCAAATACGGGAATTTTCTGCTCCAAAACTTTCAGTGGCTGCTCGCGCGCCTCGGAATCATTTATCAACCACCGCATCTCGATATTCTTCTGCCTGTCGGCATCTCCTTCTACACGTTTCATTCTCTCTCCTACACGCTCGACATTTATCGCGGCGTCTTGAAGCCGACGAAATCCTTGCGCGATTTTGTCCTGGCCGTTTCCTTTTTTCCTCAGCTGGTCGCCGGCCCAATTGTGCGAGCCGGCGATTTTCTTCCCCAACTTGTCAGGCCGCCGACCTTGCGCGCGGGCCAGTTTTTCTGGGGATTGTTGCTCATGACCCTCGGTTTGTTCGAAAAAATCGTGCTCGCCGACACGATGCTTTCCGGTTCGGCCGATCGCATTTTTGGTTACGCTGGTCCACTCATCGCGCTGGATTCCTGGCTGGGCGTCATCGCATTTGCCGGTCAAATATTTTTTGATTTCGCCGGTTATTCCACCTGCGCTATTGGCGCGGCACTCTGTCTTGGCTTTCATCTGAAGGACAATTTTCGTTTTCCGTACGCGGCCATTGGCTTTTCCGATTTCTGGCGACGCTGGCACATCTCGCTTTCCACATTCTTGCGCGACTACCTCTATATTCCGCTCGGGGGCAATCAGGTCCATCCGGTTCGGGCTGGGACGAATCTGGTCATAGTAATGTTTCTTGGTGGTCTCTGGCACGGCGCGGCCTGGACATTTGTAGTTTGGGGTTTGCTTCATGGCTCTTATCTCGTCGTCGAACGGGTTGTTCGCGCTTTGTTCGAGCACAGGGCGTGGGCGAACCATCTCGCGACTCGACTCCTCGGCGGGTTCGCCACTTATGCCGCCGTCTGCATCGCATGGGTATTTTTTCGGGCGTCCGATTTTACCGTCGCCGCGCGAATGCTGCGCGGCATGTTTGGCGGACATCCCCACGGCGACGCCATTCTTTCTACGCGTGAAATGTTGCAGATCGCGCTCGTCACCGCCGGGATGATTCTCGTGCATTGGACGCTGCGCGACAGCAACATCGAAACGACCGTGATGCGTTTACCGCGCTGGATTGTAACAGCGGCATGGGCCTTCATGGCCTGCGCCATCATCCTCACTCAAGGAAGCAGCAATGCCTTCATCTATTTCCAATTTTAAAGACAGGCTTCGCCTGCCGCGGTTGTTCTTCCGTAAGCCGTCGCACCTCGAGAGCGTGCATGGCGGCCCTCCGCTCGAATACGAGCGGCCAATTCCACAGCTGCCCTGGCGCGGTATCACCGTGGCTGTTGTCCTGATCGCTTTCGCTGCCGCGTGTGCATGGGAATTCTATTGTCGCTCCATCGGTTACGGACCGACGCTCAATGATAACGAGGATCTTTGGACATCGACTCGCCGGCGGGTGAAACCTGAGTCTGTTGTCATCATCGGCGATTCACGCGGCTGGTACGATCTCGATCTTGACGAACTCGAAAAGGGATTAGGCAAACGTCCCATTCAGCTGGCGATGGGCGGAGGCTGTGCTTATCCAGTGCTGGCCGACCTCGCCAACGATGAAAATTTTCACGGCACGATCATTTGCAGTGTCACTCCGCGTTTGTTTGTCGCTCCCTCGGGCACGCCGCCAATGGAACGCGGTGGAAAAGCCGTCCGGCGATTTCATACCCAAACACCCGCGCAGCGTGCCAGCCAATATCTCGCCATGCCATTGGAAGAACATGTCGCGTTTTTGAAACAGGAGGAATTGACCCTCGACGATCTGCTACAACGCCTGCCCATTCCCAATCGTCCCTATGCGCAGGTGCGCCCGCGGCTTCCTCCTTACTTCGGGACTTTGGATCGGGAACGTCGCGCGCGCATGATCGAGGAATGCGCCCGGCCAGGCAGTGAACTGGCGAGAATGATTCAACAAATCTGGATCCCGCTTTTCACCCCACCACCGCCGCCAACTTACATTCCGAAAGAAGAGTTTGGAAAAAAGATGGGGCAGGCCATTGAGCAACGCTTCCATGACGTTGCCGCCGCTGTGCAAAAACTCCGCAGTCGCGGCGGCAAGATTGTTTTTGTTCACTTTCCCCACAGCGGTGGATTGAAGACTCTCGAAGATCGCGAGACGCCGCGCGCCAGGATTTGGGATCGAGTGATTAAGGAAACGGCCGCGCCCGGAATTTACAACGAAGATTTTCCCGAGCTCGGGGGCTTCGAGTGCCCCGAGTGGTCACATTTATCCGCGGGCGACTCTGTCGAATTCAGTAAACGTCTGATTCCACATCTTCGCGCCGCGCTCCAGATGTGAAGTGTATTGTCAGGGAACGCCCAGCGCGGTTTTCTGCCTGCGTCATGACGCTTCCTGCTCGATGACAGAGAGAATATTCCCAGCGGGATCTTTAAACCACGCGATCGTAGGGCCGTTCCCACGCATGATCCCTTTTCGGTCCGTCTTGATGTCGGGCAGATCGTAAATCTCAAACTGCACACCGCGCTTTGTCAGTTCGTCCACCGCTTGATCGACATCATCGACAGGGAAATTAAGGACGGTGAACATGGCCGGGGTGTGATTCGGCTTCGGATAAATGAGAACGTTATTGCCACCGGCGAGGTGTAACGTCAGCAAGCCATTCGATTCCGAAACCTTGAGCCCAAGTGTGCGGCCGTAGAATTCTTTCGCCTTTGGAATGTCGTTCGCAGAAAAACCACTAAACGCATTGCTATCTTTCAACATGTCGAGCCTCCTTAATTCATACTTCGTTTTCAGCGAAGCGATCGGTTCTTAACTTCATCATCGATGAAATCGGCTCGACTCTTTATCCTCACGCTGCTGGCAATGATCGCGTTCGCGAGCAACTCGCTGCTCTGCCGAGCCGCCCTGAAACAAACCAGCATCGATCCCGCCACTTTCACCTTCGTCCGCATATTCTGCGGCGCGGCCGCGCTATGGCTCTTCATGCAAATGCGAGAGCTGTTTACAGTTGAGAGAACGGCTTCGCCTTCAGTTGAGGGACGAGAAGCGATTGTAAAATTTCCCTCACCCCCACCCTCTCCCAATGGGAGAGGCGGTCACTTCTCCCTGAGGGAGAAGGCTAGGATGAGGGTCCTTAGCCGGAAAGGCACTGGCAACTGGCTCTCTGCGCTCGCGCTTTTTATATATGCCGCTTCTTTTTCATTTGCATATGTCGATCTTTCAGCTGGAACGGGCGCGTTGCTTTTGTTTGGCGCTGTTCAGGCCACGATGATTCTCTGGGGCCTGCACAAGGGCGAACGATTGGATGCGATCCAAATCGTCGGCCTCGTCGTCGCCGTGACCGGACTTGTCGTGCTTGTGTTTCCCGGACTTTCCGCTCCCCCATTGATTGGTTCGATCCTGATGCTGGGCGCCGGCGTGGCGTGGGGCATCTATTCGCTGCGCGGCAAAGGAGAAAAAAATCCGGCCAGCGTGACCGCCGGAAATTTTGTCCGCGCGATTCCGTTCCCAGCTGCTGTCAGCATCCTTTTCGTTCCATGGTCACATGCCGATCGTGCCGGCGTCAGCTACGCCATAATTTCAGGGGCGATCACGTCAGGTCTTGGTTACGTGATCTGGTACAGTGCACTACCGGGTCTGAAAGCTGCCAGCGCTGCTACCGTCCAACTTAGCGTCCCGGTTCTCGCCGCAACTGGCGGGATACTATTGCTTGGCGAGCGGCTTACTTTGCCTTATCTCCTCGCGTCCGCCGCCATCCTGGGCGGAATCGCACTCGTCGTGCTGGAAAGGAATCGCGCGCTCTAGATTTTCGCGAGGCATCTGGCGGCTCAGCACGTGGCCAATCGCAATATCAGCGCGGCCACGGCCAACAGGAGGAACACGAACGCCAGACCGAACGAGTAATCGCGTGCGCGCAGGTGGGTGATAATGGCTGCGACAAAGAACAGGATGAGGCCAGTTGCGGCCGCCATTCCGATCAGTGGCACTCCAATGCCGACCATCAGTCCGAGCGCTGCTGCTGCTTTAAGAATGCCAAGCATGGTTATCCACGATTCCGGCACGCCCACCCTCGCCATGTTGATGAGAATCTGCTTGTAGCGGATGAAATCGAGTGTGGCCGAGAAAGCGTTAGCGGCGGCGGCCAGAACAGTGACAACGATGTAGGCGATGAACATGGCAAGCTCCAATAATTATTTCGCGATGCCAACGATCTTCTGAAAATGTTTCTTTTGCTCGATTGCGTCGAGCATGAATGCCGCAACCGCTTTGCGGGCCAGCGTGAAACCCATCCTGGGAGCGGCACCTTCCCGGCTGCGATAGGTCGTATAGTCCTGCTCGGTGAGACGTGGAGGCCGTGCAATTGTCCAGTCGAGACCGCTGTTTTGGACGACTTCTTCCATGGCAAGCGAATCGCGCATGTGATTTCGGAGGACGAAGCTCACAATCCGATTGGGAATTCCCGGGAAATGTGCCGCGGCCGAAAGAATGAGCAGCCGGTTTACCCCGGCACGCCTCATCGCACGAGTTGTCGCAAACGCGCTGTCGTGGAGGAGCGAGCTTGGTTTGAAGACCTCGCGCGGTCCTAGCGCAGAAAGGACCGCATCGTGATCTTGCATCGCGTCAGAGAGTTGATTTTCGTCCATCGCACTCCCCTGGATGACGGTAAGTCGTTCGTTTCCGAAGGTGACGCTTTCGGGCGAACGAACAAACGCGGTAACATGATGATCTCTTGCTAGAGCTTGTTGAACAATCTCCCGACCAGTCCGGCCAGTCGCTCCTATGACAAATAGTTTCATAATCGGTTCCTTGTTATTACGATCCTTGTTAGTTCTATTGGTGTTCCGTTCGCAGAACGCTCTGTTTTTCGGCAAAATGATGATGCGACATCCGAATCAGATCCATTGCCGGCTCCAAATCCCCTTGATCGTCCACAATCAACGTGATGTATCCTGCTTCCGGCGCCCAGCGGTGCGGGCGTGCTTTGCCTTCCGCGAGAACCCGCTCCTGATCACCTTTTGGCAATCGAATGTCGCAGTGACCGCGGCCATGGATATGCATGAACATTGTCCGTCCGACAAAAAACGCGTCTTCATGGATTCCTGCATTCTGCCGCTCCGTCACACCGGACAAGTTCAGAATCCTTTGCCGTAATTCCTGATGAAGCTCTGCTTGATATTTCATAATCGGTTCCTTTCTGTGTCGTGATAAAAAGCATTCTTTGATGCGACCAGGCCGAGGAGCTCGTCAACAGACCACTGGTCATAAATGTGGACGCCGTACTTCGACGCGATCACAGTTCCATCTCTGGCGATCAGAAAGTCCGCCGGCAGTCCGAAACGACCGCCGGGAATATGGAGCGCTGGTGCAGATTTACGGGCGAGGATGATCTCCCAAAGTCTGAGCAAAACGCCTCGGATGATAGCCCCCCAGGCCCGTGGATCGAGCATCCCGCGAATAGACGCCTCCACGCCAAATTCCAAATAGAGATCCTTGTGCGGATCAGGAATCACCGCAAACGGCAGGCCCGAGGCATGGACCTTCAACTCCTCCGCGCTCGAGTGGAACACTACGATTTCCCGAATTTCCGCCCTCACAATCTCGTCGTGGCGCCGCACGAAGGACCGCAGATGAAGATCGCACACCGGGCAACCCGCAAATCGGCGAAACTGCAGATGAACGTAACGTTCAGGATCGGGTAAAGGGACCGTCTGGCCAGTGATTGTCACCAACTTGCGTCGGGGGACAAACGCACCCGTAAATATTCTGGCTTTCGCAGGACGCTCGCGCAGAACCGGCGCAGAAGCGTGTAGGCTGTTGGTTTCAAGTTGAGCTGTTTTCATAAGTTTTCCTTTCTGTTGTTAATCATTACTTCTAATCCAAGGTCTGCCTGTAACGTTTCATGGCGATGAACATCGCGACGACGGCGAAGAGCGCGATGGGCCAGAGTTCCAATCCAATGTTTCCAATTCCGTTTCCCTTCAAGAGAATGCCGCGCACGATGCGCACGAAATGCGTGAGCGGCAACACTTCGCCAATCGCCTGTGCCCAGCCTGGCATTCCGCGGAATGGAAAGGCGAATCCAGAAAGCAACAGCGAAGGCAAAAAGAAAAAGAAAGTCATCTGCATCGCCTGAAGCTGGTTCTGGGCGATGGTGGAAAACGTGATGCCCATCGCCAGATTTGCGACGATGAAAAGAGCGGCCGCCACCAGTAATAACAGCAGGTTCCCGAACATCGGCACGTGAAAAAGGAACCGGGCTGCGAGAAGAATTAGCTCGACCTGCACGTAGCCGACCAAAATGTAGGGAACGAGCTTGCCGACGAGCACTTCGATCGGACGCGTTGGCATGGAGAGAAGATTTTCCATCGTGCCACGCTCCCGCTCGCGCGTAATCGCCAGCCCGGTCACCAGAATCATGGTCAGAGTGAGAACCACTCCCATGAGTCCGGGCACGATGTTGTAGTGTGTGATGGCTTCGGGATTATAGAGCGCGTGCACACGCAAATCGATCGGCCCATCATTTGCCGCGAGCGATTCGAGGGGGCCTTTTAAATCATTTTGCAACGCGCTATTCAGCGCCGTCGATAACGAGCCGATCGCGTTGCCGGTTGTTCCCGGATCGGTCGCATCTGCTTCCACCAGAAGTTCCGGTCGATCGCCGCGCAGAAAATCGCGGCTGAAATTTTCCGGAATGTTGATGACGAATTGCACCTTACCGCGGGCCAGCAGGTCGTGCCCTTCGGCTTCAGTCTTTACCTGGCGGACGAGCTCGTAGTAGCCGCTGTTCTGAAGCGCGGAAAACAAGGTGCGACCTTCTGGGCCCTGATCGGCCACGAGGACGGCCGCGGGCAAATGTTTCGGATCCGCATTGATGGCGTAGCCGAAGAGAATCAGCTGGAGCAACGGAATGCCGATCATCATCGCGAACGTCAAGCGATCGCGGCGCATCTGGATGAACTCCTTTGCCAGCATCGCGCGGAATCGCGCCATCGAAAATATGCGCAGGTTTTTCATGACGAAGAATTGTCCTTCGAGTTGTCCATGAGATGGATGAAGACGTCCTCGAGTCCGGACTCGACCGGATGCCAGTTGTATTGGTTGGTCCGAAAAGGCGCGATTCCCTGCTCGAGTGCGGCGGCATCGCCTCCGCTTACGTGCAACATGTTGCCGAATGCCACCGTCTGCTCCACGCCGGGACGTTCGCGTAATTGCTCTATCAGCTTCGACAAATCCTGACCATTCACCGACCAGGTCGTTAGGCGAGCGCCCGCAATTACCTCTTCGACCGTACCATGCGTCAGCAATTTGCCGTAAGCAATGTAAGCGAGTCGATGGCAGCGCTCCGCCTCATCCATGTAATGGGTCGTAATCAAAACCGTCAGGCCCTCGCCGGCGAGGCGATGAATCTCATCCCAAAAATCACGGCGGGCCTTTGGATCGACACCGGCTGTCGGTTCATCGAGCAACAACAGTTTCGGTTTGTGAATGAGACAGGCGGCCAGCGCGAGCCGTTGTTTCCATCCGCCGGAGAGCTGGCCTGCAAGTTGATCTTTCCGTCCAGCAAGACCGAGCTGTTCGAGGCTCTCGCGCACAGTTTGGCGCCGGTTTTTTACGTCGTACATCCGCGCGACAAAATCGAGGTTCTCCGCAATGCTCAGGTCTTCCCAAAAACTGAATCGCTGCGTCATGTAGCCGACTTCGCGCTTGATTGCTTCGCTCTCAGCAATGACGTCATGACCGAGACACGTGCCGCTTCCGTCGTCCGCGCGGAGCAATCCGCAGAGCATGCGCAGGAACGTCGTTTTGCCGCTGCCGTTGGGGCCGAGGAATCCGAAGATTTCGCCGACGCGCACGGTCAGATCGACATGATCGACCACCGTGCGATTGCCGAAACGTTTCGTCATTCCGCGCACGTCGATGATTGGTTCGCGTTTCATGATCTGGATTCAAATTGCACGTCGACCGGCTGACCGGGATGAAGCTTTGCCGCGCTCGCGGGATCGAACACGGCTTCAACCATGAACACGAGTTTGTCCCGGGTTTCCCTGCTGTAGATGACCGGTGGCGTGTATTCTGCGCGGGGCGAGATATAGCTCACCTTGCCGATGAAAGGATCGCGCACGCCATCCACCGCGACCCGTACTTCGTCACCGTAATGGATCGAACCGACGCGCGTTTCTGGAACGAATGCGCGCACTTTGATGTTTTGCGGTGGCAACAGCGCGACCACTGGTTTACCGGCTGCGACCCATTCGCCCTGACGGTAGAGCGTGTCATAAACCAAACCTGCTTGCGGCGCCGACTGCCGTTTCTGTGAAAAACTCCAGTCTGTTTGAGTAAGTCGTCGCTCATCCTGATCTCGGGTTGACCGAGCGCGATCCAAATCCTGAGCGGCAGCTACACCAGTGCGGAAAAGTTTGTCCTGGCGCGCGTATTCTGCTTTAGAAAGCACCAACGCCGCCTCAATTTGCTCGCATGCTGCCTTCTCAGGGGTTTCATCCAGAGCGAACAGCGGGTCACCAGCTTTTACCTGATCGCCCCGGCGCACGTGCAACGATTCCAACGTCCCGGCGAGCGGCGACGCGACATAAACGAATTCGCCTTCGACATAACCCTGAAAACGGTTCTTAGGTGGGTCGCTGCAACTGCCGACCAGAAGGAGCAGTATCGATGCACCAGCGACGCGCATTAATTGTCGCCCTTGCACAATGCAAAATGCATTCATGTTTTCCTTCCTTTCCGGGTAAGCACGCCTTCGAGAACAACTTTGATGACTGAGGCGAAGCCCGTTCTTGGCGTAAGGCCGAGTTCTTCTACCTTCGCCGGATTCACGATTGCCTGAACCGCGGCGAGCAGAATCTCGATCATCAGTTTGGGCGGAAGATCTTTGCGCACCATTCCCGTCCGTTGACCTTCAATGAAAAGCTTTCCGAAAAAGCGTTCGATCAACTCGGCACGGCGGCGCTCCACAGTCTTGAACACTTGCGGCGCCTTCTGCCGCATATCGCGAACAAACGGCGGTTTGATCTCATCCAACTCGCGTTGCGTATTGGCCAGCAGTTCATGCAGCGCCGCTGAAAAATCGTGCGGGTATGCGCGCGCGATTTCGTTAAGCTTCGCTTCGATGCCGGCGAACTTGTTGGCCAGCACTGCCTCGAGCAGGGCGATCTTGCTCGGGAAGTGGGCGTAGAGCGTTTTCTTGCTCATGCCCAGCCCCGCCGCCAGATCGTCCATGGTCACGCTGCGGAAGCCATGGCTGAAGAAGTGCGCGCGCGCCGCCTCGACGATGCGTTGCCGACCCTCATTGGCCATTCGGTCCGTTTTTTTCCGTGTCGACCGGCGACGGTCTTTAGTCTGGTTTGTCGCTCTCATTGTATTCCTTTCTCGCTTCTTTGGAATGTATTCATGTGCAGGCCTTGTCTACTATGGAAACTATTGTAGTATATTTAGTTTCCCACGCAACAAAAATGTTCAAACAAAAATTTTTGATCGAAAGCGAATGGCGCGCTGAATAATTTGCTGTTCAGCAACTGCTCTTGTGACGCATGGTCGACGCATGCCGCGTTGCCCCTGGGCTACCACAGAACCGGCAATCACTTATCATGATAAGGAATGGGGCGTCCCTGTGCATGATGATCGGATGCTCTTCGAGTTCCTGATCCTCGAAGGCGCGCAGGCGGGCTTAAGCTGGACTACGATTCTGAAGAAACGCCCGAACTATCGAAAGGCATTCGATCGATTCCGGGCGGAGAAGATCGCTCGCTACGGCGCGCGCGATATGAAGCGGTTGCTCGCGGACGCTGGGATCGTGCGGAATCGATTGAAGATCGCAGCCACCATCGAGAATGCGAAGGCGTTCGTCGCGTTGCGGGAGGAAATGGAGAGCTTCGACACATACCTTTGGAGCTTCGTCGGCGGCAAACCAATCCAGAACCGTTGGCGAACCATGGCTGAGGTGCCCGCGCACACAGCCGAATCCGACGCGATGAGTCGCGACCTGCGGCGGCGCGGATTCAAATTCGTCGGCTCGACGATCTGCTACGCGTTGATGCAAGCGACCGGCATGGTCAATGATCACTTGGTGACATGTACGCGGTATGCGCAGCTCGGTGGCGGGCCACGGAGCAAGTGACCAATCGAGCACAGCTGATAAGTTCCGATA
>WNFV01002280.1_pt1 | contig 28172 bp, 26 predicted proteins | sample 5400101 | NCBI WGS metagenome assembly WNFV01 (sample SAMN13153361, study PRJNA577476) | soil metagenome | isolation source: 115 cm soil or saprolite under grassland replicate 1 | place: USA:California | collected 2016-06-15
GCCGCAGCTGGCCTTCGTCGATGTGGTGCTCGGCGACGAGAATGGCATCGAGTGTGCGCGCCGCATCCACGCGCAGTCGGCCGCCACGCGCATCATCTTGATCAGCGCCTACCCCGATCGTGAGTTTCACCGCCTGGGCATGAGCGCCGGCGCGGTGGCCTTCCTCGACAAGAAAGACCTCAATGCTGCGGCTCTGCGCGAAGTGATCGACGATCTGGCCGTTTGAGCAGCGATCCTGCACGGAGTTTATCCTGAACCGGGACTAATACTAAGGACTCAGGATGACAAACCATTCTCCTCTTTCCCAACTTTCTGTCATCTGCAAGGGACTCGTACGGACGGTTGCCAAGCCATCAAGGCGTGGCGGCGGGGGCGTTCGGCGGCACGCCATCGCCTGGGGGCAGGTTGGGGCAGATCTTGGGATACGGCTGTCCAGGAAAATAGGTGCTCCATTCTTTGTCGGTCAGGTTTCGGCCGGCTGTACGACAGGCAAGATCCACCAGCTCATTTAGCCGCAGATTCCATATGCGAGCGGTGTGATCATAGCTACCTGTGACCAACCAATGGCTGTCTGCGCTGAAGCTAATTGCGTCAATGAATTCGGTGTGGCCGTGCAAGATCAATCCTGTGGCGCGCACGTCCGGGGCGGTCAGATCCCACAGACGCACGGTTTTATCGCTGCCACCGGTGACCAGCCAGTGTGTATCCGGGCTGAACGCCACGACTGTGACGTCCTGCTCGTGACCAGATAAAATAATCGGCTGAACCGCACGATCAGGGGCGGTCAGATCCCATAGTCGAACGGTCGTATCCCATGTGCTGGTGGTAAGATCAAAACCGCCCGCCGTCGCCAGCCAATGGTTATCGGGGCTGAAGGCGACCGCATTGATGGCTCCCGCGTGGCCGCGCAAGACGCGCGGATTAGCAGCTGACTAACCAATGGCTGTCAAGGCTGATAGCCAGGGTAAAGAGCGCCTGCTTGCCTGCGTGCAAGATCCGTGGATTGGCGGTCGGATCGGCGGCAGTCAGATCCCACAGGCGGGCAATATTTTCATCAACCCCATCGACCAACCAATGATTATCGGAACTGATCACGCCGGTGTCCCGATCACCTGCAACCGGCAAGACGAGCGGGTTCGCGACGGAATCCACAGTCATCAGGTTCCACAGGCGCGCTGTGTTGTCGGCACCGCTCGTAACCAGCCAGTGAAGATCGGGGCTGATAGCGGCATCTTTGATGGCTCCTTCATGACCACGCACTATACGCGGCGCAACAGTCGTCTCAAAGGCCGTCAAATCCCACACATAGGCGGTTGCATCGCTCAACGTGACGATCAGGTTGCCATCTTGGCTGGCGACCGGGTCGTGGCCCAGCAGCACCTGTGACTGGGCGGCTGGCGGGCTGTAGTTGAGATCCCACAGCCGGACACTATCCTTGGAACGATCGCCCGCTCCATTGTCACCCGTCACCAGCCAGCGGCTATCCGAGCTGAACGAGATCTTGCTCATCGAACTCGTATGGCCGGTTAAGACAATCGGGTCAGCTATCCGGGGGGCGTTGGTCAGATCCCAAACACGGCCAGTGGTGTCAGATGGATTGAGGCCGAACGATTCCCCACCATCCCTTCAGGATCACCCAGGATTCGGCCTCCAACACTCGCCAGCACTTGCCGGAAAGTCTCTTCGGCCGCTGGAACGCGTGGTTCCTGCTTCTGTGTCGTGACATTGAGTGCCTCGACAGCCAGAAGCAAACTGAGCTGAGGGTGCTCGGTATTTAAGGCGGCATAGGCTTGCACGGCCAGTTGGCCTGAAAGCGCGCGGCGAGCACTGCGGGCTTCTTGTTCGGCCCGCTTCGTTTCCGCCACGGCGGTTGCCTTGGCGTTCTCCGCTTCCACTCGGCGTGTTTCGGCATTGGCCTGTGCGGTCACCGCTCCCTTTAGACTCGCTACAGCGGTCGCTTCCGAGTTACCTGCACTTTGCGCGTTTAGTCCGCCCCAGATCGCCAGGGTCGTCACGAGGATCAGGCCAACCGCCAAGCCGGCGATCGTGTTTCTCAGGCGTCGGCGTGCCACTCGATGCTCGGCCTCAATCTGGGCCTGGCTGGCCTTCACCAGCGCCGGCAGCCCCGCATCAACCCCGAGGTTGGCGGCGTCGGCCCCGGCCAGCCAGCGCTCGGCCTCAGCTAATTCAACCTCGTCCAGCAGGCCGCCGCGGGCGCGGGCTCGCGCGTGGGTTCGACCTGGCGGCGCTGGCAGCCGATGGGCACTATGGCCTACTGGGTGTCAGCGAGCGAGTTGCGCTGCTGGAAGGCCGGCTGCTGGTGCAGAACCAGCAGCGTGGCGGCGCCCTGCTCCAGGTAGAGATCCCGCACCCACGGGTTGAGATGCGCGTGGAGGGTGTGGGTGATTCGTAGCTCAGATCTCGCGCGCCCGCAGCACCCCCGCCGCAAACCGAAGCTGTATCTCGTCACCCGCGCGCACAAATGCCTCAGCCAACGTCGCGGTGGGGTCGTACGCAATCGCCGTCGCCAGCGCGATCTGCTGATCGCCGGCCCGGACGGCATATAGCTGGCCCCATTCGGCCGTCCCGCGCATGAAGTTGAACGCTCGTCGCGCCGTCCAGCTGGTTGCGATCTGCCAATCATCCCGCGCGGGCCAGGGCTGGTAGCTGCCGCCGGGCGGTTGGGGCCGGCGCGACAGCGTGCCGTCACGCAGCCCCTGGAGCACCCCAAGCATCAGCCGCGCGCCGATCGCACTGCACTGCCGCTCAGCCAGCACGCCCGCGACGCCGTCGGGCAGCGCGAACGACTCTTGCGCCACGATATCGCCGGTATCGAGCCCTGCGTCCATGAAATGGATCGTCACGCCGGCGGTCGGCTCGCCGCCGCGAAAGATCCAGAACAGCGGGGCTGGGCCACGATGCGCCGGCAGCAGCGCCGGGTGCATATTCAAAAAGCCCAGCCGCGGCAGCGCCAGCAGCGAAATGGGGATACGCTGCGAGAAGCAGGCCACGCACGCGACATCCGGCTGTAGCTCGGCCACCAGCGCCAGTGTTTCCGGTGCTCTGGGCTGGCGCAGCTCGAACACCGGCAGATCGCGCTCCCAGGCGATCTGCGCGATCGTGCGCTCCAGAAAGGGGTTGGCGATCGGCACCGGCGAACGCGCCGGCGCCGGCGCGACCCGCGCGATCGGCGGGCCACTCGCGCGATCGGCGGCCACCAGCACGCCGCACACAGCTACATCGGCGTCCAGAAGTGCGCGCAGCACCGTCGCCGAGGTCTGGTTGGTCATACCTAGGAACAGGACGCGAAATGTTGGTGTTGGAGACATTTCAAGCGATAGTAATAAGGGTTAAGGGTTAAGGCATTGGAGACATTGTCTTTCAATGAATTCAATATGTCTAACCCCTAACCCCTATCCCCTAATCTCAGTTACCTTGACACCCACGCGAAAGAGGCTATACTTCACACACTTGATTATCAGAAGCGAGGTCGGGCGATGCCACGAATGGTTAAATGCGTAAAATTGGGCCGCGAGTTGCCAGGTCTGGATGCGCTGCCGTTTCCCGGTAGACTCGGCGAGCGAATCTACGACGAGGTCTCCCAGCAGGCATGGAACATGTGGCCGCAGCAATCCACGCTGGTGATCAATCACTATGGCCTGAACCTGGCCGACCCGCAGGCGCAGAAGCTGCTGATGCAGCAGATGGAAGAGTTCTTCTTCGGCGAGGGCGCGCAGATGCCCGAAGGCTGGGCGCCCCAGGCCCAGAGCGGCAAGGGCGGCGCGCCACAGCGCAAGTAGCTCACTAATGGTTAGGGGTTAAGGGTTAGGGGTTAAGGGTTAAGGGTAAAGACCATTGTATTCATTGTTTTCTTTGATCCTATCCCCTATCCCCTATCCCCTGTCCCCTGTCCCCTGTCCCCTATCCCCTATTCCCTAAACCACTAGCGAAATGCTCGGTTGGATCCGAAACCGCAGCCGACTGTGCGCCTCACGCAGGGCCGCCTCGACCTCGACAGGCGTCCCCGCGCGCGCGAAGATGAAGCCCAGGTAGCTGTCGCCCTCCGGCAGCGGCACGATTGGATAGTTAATTCGCGCCGTTATGTCGACTTCCTCGACGCCAGGCACCTCGGCGGATTCGGCCACACCCTCGACACGTTTGAGCAGCCCTGCGCCAGGGATCGGGATCATCATCACCCCGCCGGCCACGCTGGTGCGCACAGTCGATTCGATCGGCATCCCACAGGCCTGCCGCAAGATCAGCTCTTCGAGCGAAATGTCGGTGCCGAAGCGCAGCGTCTTCGAGCATAGCCCGCCGATCGAGCGCCCGGCCAGCTCGACGATCCACGGCCCCTGATCGTTGATGCGCAGCTCGGCATGCATCGGCCCTTCGCGCAGGCCCAGCGCCGCCGCCGCATCGGCCGCGCAGCGCGCGATCGCGGCTTGGGTCGCTTCCGGCAGGCGCGAGGGCGTGACGTAGAGCGTCTCCTCGAAGAACGGCCCATCGAGCGGGTCGGGCTTGTCGAACAGCGCCAGCACCTGGAGCGCACCGTGGTCGAGCAGGCCCTCCAGCGCCACCTCGAAGCCGGGAATAAAGTGCTCGACCAGGAACGGCTTTGCGCCGAGCGTGGGGTCGATCGCATCCAGCAGCGCCGCCAGCCGGCTCGCCGCTGCTACAAACTCACGCGGGTTGTTGGCACGGATCACGCCGCGGCTACCGTTCAGGCGCAGGGGCTTGACCACGCACGGGTACTCGACCTGCTGGGCCAGCGCGTGCAGATCATCGCCAGTCGAGTAGCGCTGGAAGGGCGGGGATGGCACGTGGGCGCGCGCCAGCAGCGTCCGCATTATGAACTTGTCGCGCGCCGCCTCGGCCGCGTCGGGCGCGTTGTGGGCCAGCCCCAGCGCCGCGCTCGCCCGCGCCGCCAGCAGGCTCCCGCTGTCGTCCACCGCGATGATTGCGTTCAGCGGGCGCTCGGCAGCAACCGCCACGATCGCCGCCAAGGCCGGCTCGATGCGCTGAAAGTCGAGCCCGAGCTGCTGGCCCCAGCTTTCGGCCAGCTCGGCCTGCATATCCGTGGCGATCGCCACCTCGACGCCCAGCCGCTCCGCCGCGGCAAGAAACGCCTGGGCGCGGTAGGTGTTGGGGGTGGTCAGGAGTAGCACTCGGTTCATATCTGGATACTTTCAGTAGACCAAAGACGAACGACCCTTCGACGTCGCTCAGGGCAGGCGAATGACGAACGACGACGTTCACGTCGGTATTGTGGCTCTTTCGTCCTTCGTCCTTGGTCGTTCGTCACGCTACTTCCTGACGGTTCAAATCAACTCAGGAGCCAACTGCTCCTCATCCGGCTCCGCTCAGCAGTACCACGGCTCGCTCATGCGCGGGATCGGCTTGCGGGCCGGGCGCTGCTGGCTGGTAACGAAATCGTCCCGCTCTTGGGTGGGCGTGGCCAGCGCCGCCTTGGCCAGCCGCCAGACGGCCTGGAACGCCTCGTGGCGCGAGCGCCGAACCCTGACCGCGCGCATTACATCGCGGTACAGTTGATCCATGCCTGGGTCGGGGTGCGCCCACGGGTAGGCCAGCGCCGCCTCGGCGAACGGCCCGATCAGCGCGCGCACATCCGTCAGCTCCAGCAGCCGCGAGCCGGCCGGGATCAGCAGGCGGATGGCGTACTGAATCGGCGCGACATGCTCGACCAGATCCAGCTCCCAGATCGCGCGCAGAAAATCGAGATAGCTCGCCCGCGTCGTCCAAGGCGTGAAGGCCACAAAGGTCGGGTTGAGCGCCAGCCCGGTAGCGCGTAGCAGCCCGACCGCGCGCGCAAAATCGGCCCTGGTATGATGCTTGTCGAAGCGCTCCAGGATCGCATCATCCACCGCCTCGACCGCGCTCGTGACCAGCACACAGCCGGTATCGCGCAGAACCGGCAGCAGATCGGCGTGCTTGAGCAGGTGCTCGACCTTGATGATCACATCGTAGCTCAGATCGGGGAACTCGGCATGCAGCGCGCGCACCAGCGGGATGGCGTGGCCGGGACCGTTGAAGAAATCGGGATCGCCAAAGGTGATATGCTGCGCGCCGGCCGCGACCTGCCGCCGCACATCTTCCAGCACCACATCACGCTGGATCACACGAAAGCGCCCGCCGTAGACCGGCACGATCGGGCAGTGTCGGCAAAGGTGCTTACAGCCGCGGCTGGCCTCGGTGTAGCCCACCGTGCGCTGGTGGCCATCGGCCAGATCCAGGTGCGCGTAGGCCGTGAGCGCCGGCAGACCATTGCGATCCGGCGCCAGGAACACCTGCTTCGCGAGCGAGATGCGCGGCTCAGATTGGGACGATGGACGATGGACGATGGACGAAAGCATGGTATCGTTCGTCGTTCGTCGTTCGTTGTTCGTCATTCGTCGTTCATCGTTCGTCGTTCGTCCTTCGTCCTTCGTCATTCGTCCTTCGTCCTTCGTCCTTCGTCGTTCGTCCTTCGTCCTTCGTCGTTCGTCCTTCGTCCTTCGTCCTTCGTCAACCTCGGCGATCCGCCGATACAGGCTCAGCAGGCCGCTCTCGAACTCGCCGCCGAGGATGGTCTGGATGCCCAGGCCGCGCAAGAACGGCTCGTTCACCGGCGCATACAGGCCGTAGCAGCACAGATGCACGCGTGGGTTCAGCGCGCGCACCTGCTCGATCACTGGCCCGGCCAGCCGAGTCGCAGTGTGCATCGGCAGGTAGAGCGCGACCAAGCCAGCATCCTCGACCAGCTCGGGGGCGAACGACTGCACCGCCAGATCGAGGCACATAACCCGCGCGCCGGCAGCCTGGAGCCACGCCGCCGGCGATGCGATCCCAAACGGCTGGTGGCCAAGCTCGTAGGTAGATATCAGAACAACGTTCATACAATCCTTCGTTGGAATCCTGCCGCCTGGAGTATACACTAGGGCAGGAGCTCATCGCAAGCGCGCGAGGATTGCTTCTTGCATGTTTTCGTCACATAATATGTTTGGCTGTTTGCGCTGGCGGGCCGGCCAGCTTGAGGAGTGTCTATGCAACCAAGTATCAACCCCGATTCGACCGTGCTGGTGATCTTCGGCGCGGGCGGCGATCTGGCCTGGCGCAAGCTGGTGCCGGCGCTCTACAGCCTCTTCGTCGACCACTGGCTGCCGGATCATTTCGCCATTATCGGCCTCGATCTCAAGCCGCTTAGCGACGATGAGTTCCGCCAACACCTGCGCGCGGGCGTCGATCAGTTCTCGCGTCGCGGCAAATCCGATGCTGCAACCTGGAACACCTTCGCGGCCAACCTGGCGTTTGTTTCGGCCGATTTTGCCGACCCAGCCGCCTACACCGCCTTGGCCGAGCGGCTAGGCAAGCAGGATCACGATTGGAGCGGTGCAACAACCCATATCTTCTACCTGGCCACTCCGCCCGCATTGATGGATCCGATCGCCGAAAACCTGGGCAAAGCCGGCCTGGCGCAGGATCGCCCGCACGCCCGGATCGTGGTCGAAAAGCCATTTGGGCATGATCTGGCCTCGGCCCGCGCGCTAAACCAGGCGCTGACCGCGATCTTCGACGAGACCCAGATCTACCGGATCGACCATTATCTGGGCAAGGAGACAGTGCAAAACATCCTGGCGTTTCGCTTCGCCAACGCCTTTCTGGAACCGCTGTGGAATCGGCGCTACATCGACCATGTACAGATCAGCGTGGCCGAGCAGGTTGGCATCGAACATCGCGGCAGCTACTACGAGCACGCCGGCGCGCTACGCGATATGATCCAGAACCACCTGATGCAGCTGCTGTGCCTGATCGCGATGGAGCCGCCAGTCTCTTTTTCGGCCGAAGAGATCCGCAACAAGAAAATGGACGTGCTGCGCGCCATTCGGCCTATTTCGCCCGAGCAGGTCGATCGCTCCGCCGTGCGCGGCCAGTATGGCGCGGGGCGCATCGACGGCCAACCCGTGCCGGCCTATCGCGCCGAACCCGGCGTCGCGCCCGACTCGCGCACCGAGACCTTCGCCGCGCTCAAGCTGTATGTCGATAACTGGCGCTGGCAGGATGTTCCGTTCTACCTACGCACCGGCAAGCGCCTGCCCGAACGCACATCCGAGATCATCATTCAGCTGCGCCCGGCGCCGCATCAATCTTTTCCGTCGGCGGTGATCGGCGAATGGCAGCCCAACCGGCTGGTGTTCAATATCCAGCCGGCAGAAGGTATTCTCATCCGTTTCCAGGCCAAGCAGCCGGGGCTGAACATGCGCCTGGGGCCCGAAGACATGCGCTTCACCTACAAAGAGGCCTTCGAGACCGAATCGCCCGATGCCTACGAGACATTGCTGCTGGATGTGATGCAGGGCGACGCAACGCTGTACATGCGCTCCGACCAGGTCGAGGCCGCATGGGCGCTGATGCTGCCGATCTTGGAACACTGGGCCGCCGTCGCGCCGGATTTCCCAAACTACGCATCTGGCAGCTGGGGGCCGGAGGCCGCCGACGCCATGCTGGCGGCCGACTCGCGCCGCTGGCTGCTGCCTACCTTCGCCTCAACCGATCCCGATAAACCGAATGGCGAGAAAAAGAAGAGCTAGCGCGCGCTGGCAAACCATGGTATAATATACCTCGACACAGGCAGGCGGCGCTTGGCACTGGTACTTGTTTGATGTCGCTTTTTCAGAACCCAAGTTTGCTCAAGAACGGAGCGAAAGACCAATGGCAGAGAAGAAATCGAAGACCGACGTTACCGCGCGCGACAAGAGCGGCCGCACCACCGAGCATGATTGCATGAACTGTGGTGAGAAGATCAGCAACGACCGCGATATGATCGTGGTGATGGACAGTCGGCGACGCAACAAGACCTACCACCACCGCACCTGCTTCCAGAAGGCAATCGCCTGACGCGGACTCCGTTCGCGCTCGTTCAGATTGACATCGGCTCACTCCGCAAGGGGTGGGCCGATATGCTATCCGCCAGCTATGGTTGATGACCAGACAACCTTACTCTTTCCATCGCAGGGGCTGACGACGCTGCCGCTCTGCGCCCCATACGAGCTGATCTGCTGCACAGCCGCCGGGCCGGGCGGGTATGCATTGCGGGTGCTGCTCGACACCGGCACCGATCCCTCGGCGGTAGACGCCGGGCTGGCGCGGCGGCTGTCGCTGCGCACCGGCGGCAGCGGCCTCGGCCAGAGCGCCGCTAGCGACGAAGTGCCGTTTACCGAGGCGGTGCTGCCCTGGCTGCGCTTAGGCGACCTGACGATACGCGATCTGTTCGCGCCAGCGCTCGACCTGAGCGGCCTGCCGTTCCAGATCGATGTGGTGCTAGGATACAATGTGCTGCGCCAGATCACGCTGCGGATCGACTACCGCCGGCGCCTGCTAACGCTAGCGCACCCCGATGTTGGCACGCTGGCCACACCAGGCGGCGTGGCCTTGCCGCTGGTGTTCTTCGAGCATTTTCCGGCGCTGCGCGATCTCACCATCGCCGGCCGGCCAATCCCGCTGGCCACGCTCGACACCGGCTCGAACGCCGGTCTGACGCTCGGGCCGGATATGGCTTTCGAGATCGGGTTGCAGCCAGGCCGCGCCGGCGTGCGGCTGGCCAGCGGCGTGGGGTTTGGCGGGGACACGACTGTTCTGCGCGGGCATCATCAGATCGTTCGGATCGGTCCCTTCGATCTGGTGGATGTGGAGCTGGATACGCCGGATGCGTCACACGGCGACCTGAGCCGCGCCGGCCGCGCCAATATCGGCAATCGGCTGCTGGCGCGCTTCGCCGCCATCGCGCTGGATTACGAGCGGCGGCTGATCACACTCGAACCCGACGATATTGCAAATTGCAAATTGTAAATTGCAGATTGAGTAAAGCTAATCTGCAATCTACAATTTGCAATCTACAATTCTAGAAGTAGCGGCTCAGATTATCGAAGATCGACCCGATCTCGCCGGTGTCGCCCTTGACAAGGATCGTCTTCGAGAAATCGACGATCGACTGGAGCGTCTTAGTCGCCTCGCTCTGATCGGACTCGCTGCCGTAGGCCACCGGGAAGATGCTGATGCCAGTCTCGTCGAAGGATTGCTTGAGCTGGTCGAAGGAGGCGCGGCTGGCGTTCTCCTCGCCATCGGTCAGCAGCACGATCGCCTTGATGCGTTCCTCCGAATCCGCGGGCAGCGCATCCAATGCCTGCTTGCCGGCAATCAACCCATCGTAGATAGCCGTCTTGCCTTGTGGCCGCATGGCCTGGATTGCATCATCGAGCGCGACACGGTTCTGGCCGAGCGGCGCTGGATCGACGGCCAGCTGCGTCTTGCTCGAGAACGTCACCAGCCCGACGCGGTCTTCCGGCAGGATGCGCTGCAAGAAGGCGCCAAGGCCGGCCTTGGCCTGATCGAGCTTGCCGTTATCCTCCATCGATCCCGAGACATCCACCACCAGCACAATATCCGCGCGCTTACGGTTCTGGCCCCAGACCTTTTTGGCCTCCACGATCACCTCGGCCGAAGGGATCGGCAGAATGTTCTGGACGCCCTGCGGCTGTACGCCATAGGCCGCACTGACCGGGTCGGCCAGCGGCACATCGACATTGGCCGGCCGGAAGCCGTAGCTCATCGCCAGCTTCTGGCTATCGGGCGTCAGCAGGAAATTGAAGAACTGCTCGGCGGCTTGCTGCTCACCAGTGCTGGCGCTGGCCATCACGATGAACGGATCGTCGTGCCAGAAGGTGCCTTCCTTCGGGTAGATCGCCACCAGGGGCACCTGCGGGGATTTGTTCTTGTTGAAGTCGATCAGTGTGATTTCTTCCATCGGGAAGGCGCTGATATACGACACGCCGAATTTCTGCATGTTATCGCTGAATACCAGCGTGTTGTAGCCATAGTGCTTGATGCCTTTGCCGAGGTCGCGGATGAACTGCTGGCTTTTGGGGTTCTGCACATCGGCCACGCTGAGATTCTTCTGCTTGCCGACGGCGGCGTAGAACTCAGCCAGCAGGGTCGAAAGCGCCGAGGTGCTGATCTCGGGATCGGTGTGGCCCCAGCTGAAGCGACCCCACTCGGGGTGGCCAAATTTGCCCCAGCCCTGCGGGTCGTTGATCAGTTCAAGCATGTCGCCCCAGCCGATCGGCTTATTCGGCCAGCCAAGCGCCTCGGCCATCGGCTTCCACATCGAGATCACCACCGGCGTCAGCACCAATGGCCGCGGCTGGCCAACCGCCACATTCGGGTTGCCGCCCTCCTGCTTCAGCACCTCCAGCCAGGTCGAGGCCGAGGGCGACCAGATCGTCGGCTTGAGCTGGCCATTCTTGATCTCGGTGCGCGCCGCGCCGCTCGATTTGTTGACCCCTTCGACAAAAACCGTCTGGCCGCCGACCTTGGCATTCGTCGCATTAAACGCAGCGATCCGATCTTTCAGCCAGGCATCCTTCTCAGGGCTATAGGCGATGCTGATTTTCAGCGCATTGCTCGGCGCTTCGGGTGTGCCGCTCGTGCTGCCGCCGAGGCCGGGAGCGCCACAGGCTGCCAGTACGGCGGTTATCAGGGTGAAAAGCAGAACAACAGAGACTTTACGCATGAATGAGCTCCTCACTCTAAAGTGGGTGACGCACGTCTGAGGGCTACTTCTGAAAGCATCCTATCATATAACGAACGAAACGGGGTTCCGGGTGCTACCCTCACTATACTACGTAACGGCGGCGGATTTGTTTCGGTTCAGTGTAAGCTTTAGTATAGGTTCCGCACACCCCTTCATACAGCCCACTATGCCACACGCTGATTAGAGCAATGACCCTCGTGGCATTCAAGGCGGCCGGGGCTTTGTTTCGCAATCGTCACTGTCTCTTCAACAGCTTCGAGGAGGCGACTCAATCCCTAGCGAGCGGCGTATTTAATAACACTGAGCCTGGACCACACCGCATCTTCGCAATATACACAATCGCATCGCTGGCCCAATAAGCGACAAGGCCCGCACGTCTTAGAGGAGACTGCGAATGCGCCAGATCGCCCGCATATCACAACCCGCACGGTACCGCAAGGTACGGCGGGGTTTTTATTGTCTATGCATTGAGCCAGCCAGTTTGTTTTTCCGCCGTTTGATGATAGCACGTCGCGTCGGCTCAGGTGTACCCAGAACTAACAAGGAGGCGCCCTTTCGTCACCCGGCTTTTTCCGTACGGCACGAGTGGGCATAGAATGCGTGTAGGAGCCATTCTTGAGCGGGCGCGACACCTGCTCGTCGCGATCCTGGCCCGTGAAGGTAAATGGTCCGGCCGACCGGCGCGCATGCGCAGCCCGCGGAACGGGGCGTCAATCAGCAGGCTCACCACGCCAGCTGGCGCAAGATAGATGGCATAGGGAAGCAGCAGTTCGCGGCCAAGTGAGACACCATGCTCGTCTTGGGCCACGCCATGCTGGAGGATGATCCCGGCAAACGGGCCCGGCCCCGCCGGGACGACCAGAAAGGCAGTCACGCTGCCCGAGCCGGGGCTGGCGTAGGCGAGATCATGCACCCGCAGCCCAGCTGCGGCGCGTACAGAAACCTCGTGCAGCGCAAGCGCAGCGTGGGCGTCATACGCAAACAGTTGGATCAAGGCATCGTCGGACAGCGTGTCAGCCATCCTGGCCGCAGCTGGGGAGCCAGTGCTCGGCGATGTGGGGTCAGACATCGATTGCTCCTGAAAAGTGATTGGCACATTGGTGCCGCGGGTGGCCACGCCTGTTTCCTGCGCAACCCTGATGCTGTGGGTGCTCCAGTAGCGGTCATCGCTTACGCCGCGCGTGTGCGTATCACGAAGGGCATGCCATCCTCGGCGCGTGGAAAGACCTGGACCGGTTGAAAGCCAGCCTTTGCCCACAGGCGCTGTGCGCGCGTATTCCATTCCGCAACGGTCGTCCGCAGTAGCGTTGGGGCAAACGTCTGGCGGGCGAAGTCAAGGATGGCAGCGAGATACGCAGTCCCGCGCCCTTGGCCCGTCAGATCGGGGCGGATACCCAGCCCAACATCGAGCGCATCGGTGGTGTAGTCACCGCCAGGTACTTGGGCATCCGCCCCAAAGCAACAAAATGCCTCAAGCGTGCCGTCATCATTGCTGATGCTGTAATAGGCATTGTGCGGATCAGTGAAGAATGCCAGATGCTCGACGGCGGCGGGGGGGATAGTGTAGCTATCGTAGGGTGGATCGTAGCGCCAGCTGAGAAAGGCGCGTGCATTAGCTTCATCCATGGGTCGAAACCGTAGCGACATGATGATTTCCTCCTTGCGGCCGCGCGCAGCGATCGTTTGCGCATTGCCCAGCAAGCGCTTGGGTGGGTCGTGCCCCAGCCCCAGCCGGAATTGCCGTCAGCGCCGAAAAGTAGGTCGGCGTTGACACCGCGCGCGGCACTGAGCGATATGTTCTCTCTCCTAAAGACGCATCGAGGCGTACCATCCTCACCGTCGCGACGGAACACGCTGTGTCGGCCGAAACCATGCTTTGACTCCTGCTTTACTCGTGTTTTTGAAAAGCACACTTGGTGGTGATTGTATTCTACAGTTTCACTCCCGTTACCACGCAGCTGAAGCCAGTACAACCTGCAACACATGAGCCATGACGCGCCGTGCAGTTGATGATATGAGTGTGGCCAAAACGCGTGGAAACTCTCTTGCAGGTTGTTTGAGTCGCGTTCGATGCTGGCCCTAACAACCTGCGGGAGGGTGTGCCCTACAGACTTTGATCACAACAAGTTGTGGCACACATTGTGCAGCAATGAGCACCAGAAGGTAGGAGACCGTGAAAGGAGGCAACGTGGCTGATAAAGCGAAATCCCTGGCAGGTCAAACGTTGAGATGGAAGTTTACGGAAGGTCCTACGGCCGGCGTAACCTACGAGCATACATTCAACCGTGACGGTACCGTGGACTGGCGTGACGTCGCCAATGCGCCGAAGGGTGAGTCAAGGCGCGAGAAAAAGGCAGATACACAATATGCATCATTCGAGGTTGCGCCGCATACGCATCTCGTGTCATATCTTGCCGATTCAGGGTACACATTGTCCGTGGCGTTAAATCTCGATACGCAACGCTGCTATGGCATCGCCTCTAACGACAAAGAATGGTATCCTATCACGGGCAAACTTGAGCCCGTAAAGTAGGTTTGACGCGCAAAGGCATACTGAGAAGAAGAATGGCCGTATCTAAAATAAGATACGGCCATTCTTCTTGAAAGACTACGCTGCTGGTATCTTCTTTGGGCGCCCACCCTTGCCCTTGGGCTTGGCAGGTGGCGCAGAAGAGACGACCGGCGCCGGTTCGACTGGAGCGGCGGCAGTATTACCATTACTGTGCTCGATGATCCTGAAGCGCAGAAAGTCGCCTTGGGTCCGGCGGAAATCAATCGCGATACCACGCCGATTAGCTGCCGCTTTCAGGCGATTACGCACCGTCAAGCGGTTATCATCCTCATCAAGCGTCGCTTCGCCATAGTCACCAACCGCATAGTCAGCAAGAATCGCGTCGTACTGCTCCTCGGTCAGCTTGCGCAGCCCTTTACCTTTGTTTTCGATGCTCTGGACTTCTTCGGGGTCGAGTTTGCGAAAGTTCGGCATTTTCATTCTCCTCTGGTGAAAAAACCGTTGAGGGTAATATAGTAACGCAAGTTGGGAAAGTGTGCAAATACGGTTAAAAGAGCGCGCGCACTTTATTCTTAAAACTGCTGGCGCTTGTGCTCTTCGAGCGTTCTATAATCATCATCTGTAAATTCCACTTCATCAATGGATAAATAAGACGGATTGTTGTTATCATCTAATGACGATGGCGGAAAGCAGGGTTGGTGGGCCGGTTGCACTTCCCCACGCCCTTTGCGTACGATCAATCTATAATGATACGCTAACAAACTACACCACCAGAAAGATGTTGACAGGAGCGATGCCAATGAGCGCCTACCGCGTGCATATCAGTAAAGATAACCTCATGTTCGCCGCCGGCCACTTTGTCTCTTACGATGGCGACAAGGTCGAGCCACTGCATGGCCACAACTATCGCTTCAGCGTGACGATCGAGGGACCGACCGAAGAGAACGCATATGTGTTCAATTTCGTGACGCTCAAGCGGATCATGAAGCGCCTGGCCGATGAGCTGGATCATCGCATGCTGCTGCCGCGCGATAATCCGCTTATCGCGATCGAGCCACCCGTTGAGGGCGGGGTGATCGTGCGAACGCCCGGGCGCTGGTATCGCTTCCCGCTGGAGGATGTGGTGCTGCTGCCACTGCCCAACACCACGGTGGAGATGCTGGCGCGGCACCTGTGCGGCCGGCTACGCGCCGAGCTCGCCACACGCGCCGACGCGAGCCACCTGACCGCGATCGAAGTATCGATCGAGGAGACCTTTGGGCAGATGGCGATTTACCGCGAGGAGATTGGGTGATACGTGTTGCTTGATACGTGATGCTTGAATCTGCTTCACGTAGAGGAGATTGGGTGATACGTGATGCTTGATATGTGATGCTTGAATCTGCTTCACGTATCAAGCGTCAAGCGCCAAGCATCACGCATCATCGGGGCGCTCGGTCGAATAGAGGCACTGGGCCGTCCCTGTCTTGACCCACGTGAACTCGCGCATTGTCGTATGCACCTTCTCGGCGACCCGCCGCGATGCCATGTTCAGCGGGTTGACGATCGAAACAACGCGCGGGTATGCAAGAGTGCTGAAGGCATAATCGCGACAAGCCCGGGCAGCTTCGGTGGCATACCCACGGCCCCACTCGCGGCGGAGAATATGGTAACCGATCTCCAATTCGGTGCGCTCTTCGACTGGCTGAAGCACCAGGCCACAATCGCCCAGAAACAGCTGATCTTCCTTGCGAATGACCGCCCACAAACCAAAGCCATTTTTCGCGTAGCTATCGAGACCCCACTGAATCCAGCCCTCCACCTGTGTCCGCGTAAACGGCGCGGGATAGAAGCGCATGGCCTCGGGATCGGCGAAGATCTGCATTAAATGATCGACATCATCGCTCGTGAACTGGCGTAACGCCAGGCGCTCGGTTTCAAGAATCCACATTTGCGGGCTCCTTTCACATCCGATCTGCCGCCGCGATCGCCAGGCCCGAGGCGACGCCGGTGAACACATCCATCTCCTGAAGCTTCTCGCCACCGAACTTATCGGCCAGCATACGCACATAGCGCGGGATGCGCGATGATCCGCCGGTGCGCAGCACTACATCAATATCTGTGGCGGCCAGGCCGGCGGCGGCCAGCGCGCGATCCACGCACGCGGCCACCTCGCGCACATCCGGGCCGATCAGCCGATCGAAGTCCCAGCGCTCCAGCGTATCCTGAAAGCGAATGCCGGGCACATGCATGTCGATCGTCGTGCTGGGCGATTCGCTCAGCCGCACCTTGGCGCGCTCGACCTCCTCGTAGAGCGGCAGGCCGTAGTTCTCGCGCACCAGCGTTCGCAGCGCGGCCAGCTCGGACGGCTTGTCGCCGGTGCGAATCGCCTCGTCGATGATATTCAGATACTTCGGCTGCGTCAGCTCGACGATCGTCTGCCACTCGCCCAGGTGATCGAGCAGACCCGAGGGCAACGGCATCTTGCGCGCGCCCAGCGTCGCGCCGGCGCCAAAATGCGGCAGCAGCTTGCCCATCACGATCCGGCGATCCATCAGGTCGCCGCCGATCGGCACGCCATCGGTCGCCAGCACATCGCGGCTGCCGCGCTCGTCGATCCGCATCACCGTCACGTCGAGGGTACCGCCGCCGAAGTCGAACACCAGCACACGCTGCTCGCCGCGCGCGGTCGAGGCATACGAGAGCGCCGCGGCGGTCGGCTCGGGCAGGAAGGTGAACGGCGGCAGGCCGGCCTCCTCGCCGGCGTTGCGCATGCGTGCGATCGCCAGCGCATCAAGCTGCGGGTCGGTCGAGTAGTGTACCGGCCGCCCCAGCACCATACTGGTGACTGCGCTGCCAAGCTCCTCCTCGACCCGCTCCAGGGTGATCCGCAGCACCACTGCGATCAGCGTCTCGATCGAGTAGCGCGTCCCAAAGACATCGGTGCCAGTGAACGAACGATCGCGCAGGTGCGTCTTCAGCGATTGGAACAGCCGCCCCGGCGTATTGGCATCGACCACGGCGTAGAGCGCCTGCATCACTGTGCCGACATCGGCCAGCGTGACCTCGGCATCGCCAATGTAGCGCCATTCATACTCGATCTCGCGGCCGACATTCCCTTCCTGGTAGCGATTAATCGCCTCGCGCCCGATCGAGGGCACGCCCGCACGGGTGATGAATAGCGTCGAGCGCATGACCGTGGGCGAGTTATTGATTGGGTCAAGGTTCAGCAGCCGCACTCGCGTGCCATCATAGACGGCCGCACTGGAGTTGGTGGTGCCGAAATCGAGGCCGACTCGCATGGGACACTCCTTCGTAGGCATGACAAAAGAGCCGAGGGCGCGGGCGCATCGACTTCACACAACTATGAACTGGCACAAAATTCCCGCAGCAGCATAGCCGATTTCGCGGGCTTCCGCAATCGGTCTTTCGACCGATGTCGCTCAGCTGGCACCACCTACGCGCTCGCGCATTCGAACGCCGCTTTGCCTCCCTTCGACCCTTCGACACGCCCTTCGACCGGCCCTTCGACTGACTCAGGGGGCACCTCAGGGGCGCCTCAGGGCCGGCGGGCTCAGCATGTTCGGCAGCAAGTCTGTGTTTCGTTTTTCGCTCTGCGAGCGAAAAACGAAACACAAAATGAAGATAAAGTACCGCGGTTCCTGAGCTCGTCGAAGGGCTGCCGAAGGCTAAAAACGCCTACTGTGTACCTCCTGTGAGAAAAGGAATCCTACGGCCGCGTAACGTGGTAACTATAGCCGGCCGGCTCGGTGGTGAAGCGCGCGGTGCCAATCACCGCCAGCGTGGCGCGCTCACCATCCGCGAGCGTCACAGTCGCGCGGCCCTGCGCATCTGCAGGCACATGCTCGACGCTGGTAGCGCCGCCGCTCACGCGGATGAGCCGCAGCGCCCATGTCTGCGGCAGCTCGCCGCTGGTTCGCACAAAGCCCTGCGCCTGCCAGCCGCCATCGCCTTGCTCAGCCCCATCGGCATAGCTCAGCTCGGGGATGCGAATGTTGTCGATCAGCACGCCCGGCGCATTGAACACATCGTCGTTGACCACCCAAAAACGCAGCAAAACTTGCTTGCCGGCATAGGGTGTCAGATCAACCTGTTCCTCGATCCACTGGCCGCGCGTACCATGCCCAGTATCCAACCCTGGTGCGCCGCTGATGCCGGTGATGCCATTGCCATAGTTCTGTCCTTGCGGATCCTGCGCGGTGGTGGTGCTGCCCTTCAGCGGCGTCCATGTCGTGCCCCCATCGGCCGAGACGCTCACAAAGGCATAGTCGAAGTCCAGCTCCAGCTCATACCAGGCCGAGAATTGCAACGTCGCGCGCTGCGCGCCGCTCAGATCGAAGGCGCGCGTCAGCGTCGTGACACTATCGTCGCCACGATTGCTCCACCACATCGCGCGGCCCTCGCGCGGCCCCGCGCCGGCCAGGCTTACGGTATCGGCGCCATCAAATGCCAGCGTGAGCGGCCCCACCAGATTGCCGTAGTAGTCCACTCCGAACTGTTGCACGGAGGCCTGGGCCGCATCACCCTGAAGATCGCTGATCGCGGCTAGCTGGTGAGGCAAGCGCGCATAGGCATAGCGCCCATCGGCTACCGTTGGGTCATTCAGCACATTCGCCACCGCCCAATCAGCGTAGATATCGGCGAAGCTGAGGATATCGGGACGCTTGCGCGCGGCCACCTGCACAAATGCGTCGAGATTATTCCCGGCATCGGCATGGATCAGGTCGGCCAACCCACCCTCGCCGGCATACTGCTCCTGGAAATAGCGCAAGAACAGCTGTGACGCGCCATAGTGAGCCGAAAACACCGCGCGATCGGCCGTTGCCTGTGAAAAGGTCGTCAGCTGGATGTCGGGATTCGACAGATACACGCCTGGCAAACCATCTTCGACATAGCCATTCAGATCCTGCGCCAGGGTCGACATGCCCTCGTTGAACCAGGCCGGGCTGCGGCGCGCGACATTCCACTCGATCATATGCTGGAACTCATGCGCCAGCGTCAGCGCGTAGCCGGGGCTACCGAACGATCGGTTGGTCACATTGATCACGAACATCTCGCGCTCATTGCTGAAGCGATTGACCGCCTTGACCACGCCATCGGCGGCCGAAAAATAGCCGCCGACGCCTGGAACCAGCGCGTTCAGCACGGTCAGCCGCGGGTCGCCATCCACGCCGGGCATAGCCTCCACCCCAAACAGCGCGTGATTACGCGGGTAGATCATCTGCTCGAACTCGCGCGCCGATTGCTCGATCGCCGCCTGATCCACATCCGCCTCGATCCTGGTATCGACATACATCAGCACCACCGGGCCGGCGTAGCGCAGCTTCGCGGCGACCTGGATGCGCGTGTGATCAACGAAATTCGCGATCCAAAAGGTCTCGACATCTCCAACTTTGACATCCAGAGGCGTCGTGCGCGCAACCGCGGGAACATCAGTGATACCTTTGAGCGCCTCGGCCAGCGTCACCTGATCGCGTGGCAGCGGGATGGCGGCGGCGATCCGGCTCAACTCATCCGCGCCGGGGCCTGGCGTGGTTGGCGCAGGCAGTGCCGCTGTTGTGGCGGGCAGCGTGGTTGGCGCGGCGCTGGGGCGCAGCGGCGTGGCCGTGCTGTCGATCGCGCCGGCAGGCAGGCGGGCAGCCGGCGGCGCGGCGCTGGGGAGCGGCGGCACCAGCGTTGGCGGCGGCTCGATCGGCAGCGCGCAGGCCGCCATAATCAACACAGCCAGCAACAAACCGGCATGGGTCCTTCGCATTACTTTTCTCTCTCAATCGCCCGGCAGTACTTCCATACAGGCACGTGCGCGTGTACAATGAAAATGCGTCCAGTCATTGTAGACAGAATAGCTCTAGCCGACAAGCTCCCTAGTGCGCTTTCAGCGCGGGTGTTGGGTGTTGGGTGTTGGGCGGGCGGCGTTGCGAAGCCCAACACCCAACACCCAACACCTAAAACCTTGCTTGGAAATGCACTAGCTCACAAAATTGTTAGGTATGAGCATACCCAAATCGCAGGCTCTTACCGTTTTGCTGAGTGACAAAGGTGTCGCGCCACATCCCAGTGCGCGATAGTACCAGCGATCACCCGCCAAGAGGATGATCGAGCAATTGAATTAGTACTGCCGACGACCGATACTAGTGGCAGCCGTTACACCGACGTAACGAACGCCGGGATCAGCATGGCGCACGTGTGCAAAACATGCGCGGCCCTCATTTGATGCTGGCGCGCTTCTTGCAAGTGTAAAGTTCGCAAGAAGCGAATGATTGCGCGAATGTCTAATGGAGGAAGGTCATGGTTGAGTCGATCGTGCAACTCGTGATCGTCGGCATGTGGGCGGTCATTCTTGGTGTTCATACACGGCGCCTGCTACGGCTCGCCAAAGTTGAGTCGCTGGCACAGTGGGGCGAGCGGCGCCTGCGGCCCAAGCTCGACCGGGTCTGGTGGTGGCTTGGCCGCGAGGAGTACTGGCGCGAAGTGCAGATCGATGTGCTGCGCTGCCTGCAGCTGACATTCATGCTGTTTCTGATGGCATGGGGCATCTACGGCTAGCTCCACATATTGCGGCACACGTTCCGGCGAATTCGTGGTAAGATACTGCTGGATGTGACGCGCGATTTGGCGCGCGCACATATGTACCCGCCAGCGCCTTCTCAGCAGTCTGCCGGCGGTCGCTAGGGAGCACGCGAATGAATGTCCGCTGGATGGCAGTGCTGACCGGCTTTGTCGTCGATATTTCAATCAGCGCCCTGCTAAGCCTGCTAGCAACACCTCAGTTTTTCACAGCGCCAAATCCGGCACAGCCAGGCGATCTGATGCTGATCGGCCTGCTCGCGCTTTCCACCGGCATCGGTGGCTTTGTAGCCGGCCGGATGGCCGGGGAAAGCCGCACGATCAACGGGCTGCTGGTAGCGATCGTGGGTATTCTTGTCAATCAGCTTGGCCCACCCCTGCCGCGTGTGTTTGTGATCTCCAGCGTGATCGCTTGCGGCCTGGCCGCCATCGGCGGCTACCTCAGTCGCTTCCCGGCCCAGCAGCCCGCGCGATCCTCCAAGCGACAGTGATCGTGATTCGACATACAAGGGACTGTGCCGCGCGGCCTGAGCGGCTACAACGGCGTCGTAGAATCCTGTGAGCAAAGTAGAACCCCGCGCCGTCGAAGATCTGACGGCCCTGCGCGATGAAGAGCTGCTGGCGCTGGTGATTCGGCGGCAGGAGCGCGCGCTCGGCCAGCTGTACGATCGCTACGGGCGGCTTGTCTATACGATCGCGCTGCGGATCACCGGCGACCGCCAGACGGCCGAAGAGGTCGTCCAAGACGTTTTTCAGAATGTCTGGCAAGCAGCTGGCAGCTTCCAACCCGGGATCGGCCAGTTCTCCTCATGGCTGCTCGGCATCACGCGCCATCGCGCGATAGATGCGACCCGCAGCAAGCGCGAGCGTGCGCGTACGCGCGAGCAAGCGCTCGATGCCAGCTTCCCCACGAGAGACGAATCGGACATCGAGCGCGATGTCGCACGGTCGATGCTGCGTGATACCGTGCGCGCCGCACTTCAGGAACTGCCCACCAACCAGCGCCAGGCGGTCGAACTGGCCTACTATAGCGATCTCACGCGCGTCGAGATCGCCGAGCGGCTGGGTGAGCCGCTTGGTACGGTCAAAACCCGCCTCCGACTTGGGCTGCTCAAACTGCGCGATCTGCTGCGACAGGTCGAAGACTCGGGATGACGGGATCCAAGCACATCCAGAACGCGGTAAGTTTCGCATAGCAAAGTATACGGAAGGTCGTCGCAATTTCTGTGCCGACCAGATTGATCGAGATCACGTGAAAGTAGCCGAGGCATGACATCGCCGCCCGACGACATTCTAGACCTGCTGACCGCCTACGCGCTCGGCACGATCGCGCCAGATGAGATCGCGCGCGTGAGTGCGCTGCTCGACGAGCAGCCCGAATTGCGCGCGACCCTGGCTGAATTGCGCGCCACCGCCGACATGCTGCCCTACGGCCTGCCCCAGGCCAACCCGCCGGCCGATCTGCGTCAGCGCGTGCTCGACCACGCGACTGGGCGCTCCAATCCAGCCGCAATAAGCCCGCCGCGCCGGATCGCTAATCGCATGCGCGGCTGGATGCTAGGGCTGAGTGGTGTCGCCGCCGTAGCAATGTTGGCCGCAGCTATCGGTTGGGCGCAGCTAGTAAACACAGGCTCCGAGCTTGCGCACCTCCAGGCCGAACTGGCAGGTGTACGAGCCGAACTCAAGCAGACACAGACCCAAGTCGCAGCGGCGCAACAGCAAGCCAATCAGCTTCAGGCGCAGATCGCCAGCGCCCAGAAGGTACTGGCTTCACTTCAGGGGGAGACTGGTCGCGGCGCGATACTGCAGACGAAAGACGGCACGACCGTGTTCGCCGCCCAACTTCCACCACTCAAGCCTGGCCGCGTGTACCAACTCTGGCGCATCCAAAGCGGTAATGCACCGACCAGTGTTGGCATTTTTACGGTGGATCTGCAAGGTTACGGCATAAAGCCGCTTGCTGCGAACCAAGAACCACAGCCTGGTGAAACTATAGCAGTGACGAACGAACCCGATGGCGGCAGCCCCAGCCCAACCAGCAATCCCCTGATCGTCGGCACCTCTGCCTGACATCCACTCAACGAGACAAAGCGACAAGAGCCGAGAGATGACAAGCGAATAGTCTCGCGTCGCCTGTCTCTTGTCCGCTGTCTGGTCACGGCTGTGCTATAATGCCGGTCGTTCGTAGCGCAGCCCGCTACTCGCAAAAAGGTGAATCCATGCCGGATGATCTGCCAATACTTTTCGATTTTCCCAGCAGCCCCGAAGCGGCCGTGATCGAGGGACAGCGCGGCGAGCGTGAGCTACCGGTCGTACCGCTGATTAATACGGTGCTCTTCCCACATATGCTGACACCGCTGTTCGTCGGCCGCGAGCGCTCGGTGACGGCGGTTGAAGAGGCGATGGAGAGTGACCGCACCATCCTGGTGATCGCCCAGCGCGAGCAGGACGCCGACGATGTCGGGCCGAACGAGCTGTTCGGCGTGGGCGTGGAGGCGCATATTCAGCGCGTGCTCAAGATGCCCGACGGATCGACATCGATCGTTGTGCAGGGCCGGCAGCGCATGCGGGTGATCGATTTCGTGCAGGAGCGGCCGATGCTGCGCGCGCGCGCCATGCCGATCTATGGCGAGGAGGAGAAGTCGATCGCGATCGAGGCGATGATGCGCGCGGTGCTCTCGCTGTTCGAGCGGGTGGTCAAGCTCTCGCGTACACTGCCCGATGATTCATACATCATGGCCATGAACGTGGATGAGCCGGGCTGGCTGGCCGATCTAATCGCCTCGACGTTGCCGCTGGATGTGTCGCGCCGCCAGGAGATCTTGGAGACGATCGACCCGGAGGAGCGATTGCGACGCCTTTCGATTATGTTAACCCAAGAGCTAGATGTGCTGGAGCTGGAGAGTCGCATCCACACCCAGGTTCAGAAAGAGGTCGACAAATCGCAGCGCGAGTTCTTCCTGCGCGAGCAGATGAAGGCGATCCAGCGCGAGCTTGGACAGGAAGACCCGCTCCAGCGCGAGCTCCTGGAGCTGCGCGATAAGATTCAGATCGGCGACATGCCCGAGAAGGTGCAGCTCAAGGCAACCGAGGAGCTGGAACGTATGGAGGCCATGTCGCCAGCATCGCCGGAGTACAGCGTCATCCGCACCTACCTGGATTGGCTGCTCGACTTGCCCTGGACCAACCAGACCGAAGACACGAACGACCTGATCGAGGCCGCGCACACACTGGATCGCAATCACTACGGGCTCCCAAAGATCAAGGAGCGCATCCTCGAATTTATGGCCGTGCGGCAGCTCGCAGGCGCGCGGCTCAAATCGCCGATCCTGTGCTTCGTCGGCCCGCCGGGAGTCGGCAAGACATCGCTGGGGCGTTCGATCGCCGAGGCGCTCGGCCGGCACTTCGCGCGCATCTCGCTCGGCGGCATCCACGATGAGGCCGAGATCCGCGGCCACCGGCGCACCTATATTGGCGCACTGCCAGGCCGGATTATCAAAACCATGAAGGATACCGGGACGATCAACCCGGTGTTTATGCTGGATGAGATCGACAAGCTCGGCAGCGATTTCCGTGGCGACCCGGCATCCGCGCTATTGGAAGTGCTCGATCCCGAGCAGAACAACGCCTTTGCCGACCATTACCTCGATGTACACTACGACCTCTCCAAGGTCATGTTCATCACCACAGCCAACCTGCTCGACCCGATCCCGCCGGCGCTGCGCGACCGCATGGAGGTGATTCATCTGCCGGGCTATACCGAACAGGAGAAGCTCCAGATCGCGCGGCAGTTCCTGGTGCCAAAGCAGCTGGCGGCGAATGGCCTGACCAGGACCGAGGACACAGGACTGAGGACTGAGACAGAAAATCCATTACTCAGTCCTCAGTCCTCAGTCCTCAGCACTGATCTCCAATTCAGCGAGTCGGCATTGCGGCAGCTGATCGGCAGCTACACCTACGAGGCCGGCGTGCGCAACCTGGAGCGCGAGATCGGCGCGATCTGCCGTAAGGTGGCCCGGCGGGTAGCCGAGGGGCGCCCTTTCCCGCGCGTGGTTCGGCCGGCGCTGCTCGCCAAATATCTTGGGCCGGCTCACCGCGGCCATGGCGTCGCCGAGCTGCGCGACGAGATCGGCGTGGCAACTGGGCTGAGCTGGACAGCCAACGGCGGCGATATTATGGCGATCGAGGTATCGGTGATGGAGGGCAAAGGCGCGCTGACGCTGACCGGCCAGCTGGGCGAGGTCATGCGCGAATCGGCGCAGGCGGCGCTATCGTTCGCACGGGCGAACGCCCGGCGGCTGGGGATCGACGAGCGGCGCTTCGACAAGACTGATATCCATATTCACGTGCCCGAGGGCGCGGTACCGAAGGATGGGCCATCGGCGGGGATCACCCTGGCGACAGCGCTGATATCCGCGCTTAGCAGCCAGGCGATCAAGCACGATGTAGCGATGACCGGCGAGATCACGCTGCGCGGGCGGGTGCTGCCGGTCGGCGGCATCAAGGAGAAGATCCTAGGAGCGCATCGCGCCGGCATTAGCACCGTGATCCTGCCGCGCGACAACGAGCGCGACCTGGCGGAGGTACCAGGCCAGGTCAAACGTAAGCTGGCATTTGTGTATGTCGATCACATGGACGATGTGATCGCGGGCGCACTCTGCGCGCCACCGGCCACCGACACGGTGGTGCTGAAGCGCGACAGCAAGCGCGAGAAAGCGATCAAGATCGGCGCGTAATGGTTACACGGGACGAAGGACGAAGGACGAAACTTCGCACATTCGTCTTTCGTCCTTCGTCGTTGGTCATCCGCTACAGCGAATCATCAACAGCTGCTTGGCGTATCATGGCACTGCCTGCAAGAAATCGGCGGCCGCCCACCCCTCGGCGCCCTCGGCATCACGCACATGCTTCCAGACACGGTTCGGCGCGCTGAAATCTTCGCCGACCACGGTGACAATCGAGCCATCCGTAAGCGTCTTGAGCGGCGTGCCCTCGCTGGGCGCCCACGCCCGTGCCGTTCTGCGCGATCTCCAATGTCGGCGTGATCACCCGCGGTGTTATCGTCGGCTGGATCGGCAGGATGGGCGCCCCGCCCAGCGCGGCCGATTCGGTCGGCTTGCCGAACGGTGATGCCGCGCTCGACGGCATGCGCGTCAGGTAGATCAGCCCGATCAGCACCACCACCAGCACGCCAGCCGCCAATAGCACACGCCAGCCACCGTACTGAAGCCAGAGCACAAATTCCTGCCGCGATGTCGGCAGCCCCTGCGATCGGCGATTGCGCCGAGTCGCACGCGAGCCGCGCCAATCCGGGTTGACCGGATCGCTAAAGGCCGGCTCAGCGTCATCTAATCGGTCGGTCGGCTGCGTCGTGCGACGCGTCGAGCGAGTCGTTCGCGCATCTTGTGGGTCGCGTTCGTCACGCCCCATCACCATGCTCCTTTCGATTCGTCCCTGGCGAGTAGCTCATGATAGCACAAGCGAGCGCGAGTTTCAACACATACATGCTAGGGGTTAAGGGTTAAGGGTTAGATTCACTGCTTTGATTGATAATCATCGATCTCATCGATCTCATCGATTGTTAACCCCTAACCCTTAACCCTTAACCGTCTCCCGCCAATATTCCAAAAGCTCATCCACGATCTGCTCCATCCCGATCTGGGGCGCCCAGCCGGTGGCCTGGCGAAGGCGGGTGTTGTCGCCCAGCAGAATCGGCTCGTCCGAAGGGCGCAGGCGCGCCGGGTCGACACGCACCTCGACGGGGACGCGGCCGCGCGCGCGCACCAGCTCGACAATGTCGCCGATCCGAGTGGCGCTGCCCGAACATAAGTTGTAGACCGTGCCAGGCATACCGCAGCCGAGCAGCAGCCACAGCGCGCGGGCCGCGTCGGTGACATGCGTGAAATCACGGCGGGCATCCAGGTTGCCGACCTGGAGGATCGGCGGCTGTCGGCCAGCCTCGATCTGGGCCATCTGCTGGCAAAACGTCTGAATCGAGCAGCGGTCGCCCTGGCGCGGGCCGACGTGATTGAACGAGCGCGTGACCAGCACGTGCAGGCCGTAGCTATCGTGGTACTGCAATCCGAGCAGCTCCTGTGTAACTTTGCTGACGCCATACGGCGAGGCCGGCCGCAGCGCGCGCGTCTCGGCGATCGGCACCTCGTCGGGCGCCACCCAGCCATATTCCGCGCTGGAGCCGGCGATATGCACGCGCGCGGTGGGCGCATGGGCGCGCACCGCCTCCAGGAGATTGATCGTGCCCTCGCCATTCGTGCGTAGTGTGGTGATCGGCGCATCCCAGGAGGCCGAGGGGTAGCTCTGCGCGGCCAGGTGATACACCCGATCGGGTGTGGCGGCGCGCACTGCGGCGGCGACTGCAAACGGATCTTCGATATCGCCCTCGTGAAAGGTCACACGACCGAGCAGCTGCTGGATCGGGCGCGGATCGCTGCGCCAGCGCTTGAAGGCATGCAGCTCGACATCGGGCAGCGTCAGCAGGTAATCGGCCAGGAAGCTGCCAACCGGCCCGGTGACGCCGGTGATCAGAATACGCGTGGGCATAAAAACCTTTCCAATACGGCAGACCAACACGCCGCCAGTGGCAGAATATTGTACCGCGCCTTGCGTTATGTTACAATCGCGCTATTCTACCCTTGCGTAACTCTACCTCATCCGCGTGAGTTATACTTTCAGACACAACAATGCGCAACCGCAATTTAGGTTGCTGAAATGTTATTATTCCTGTTAAGGAAGTAGTTGCCTAGCGCCCACGTTGGCCCTATAATAGCCCGTATGGATAGCGGTAGGGATCGACTGCTGCCCAGACAATTGCGTCGCGCTCTCGCCGGAGGATAGCAATGCCATTAATCAAGAAGCCGGGCTCGACCACCAAGGGGATCGGCGCGGCTCCGTACGACCAGGACCAGGACGAGGGCGAAACCAATTCGCTTGGCAGCACCACGCCCGGCAGCGCGCAGCGCGCTCCAGCGCCCACGATGCAGCCGGGCGTGGTGCTGCAAAGCCGTTATGCGATCGAGGGCACGCTCGGCGTCGGCGGTATGAGCGTGGTCTACCGTGGGCGCGACCTGCGCTTCAAGGATGTGGTGCGGCCCTGTGCGATCAAGGAAATGTTCCAAAGCGCGCCGGATTCGAACACGCGCCTGCTGAACCTCAAGAACTTCGAGCGCGAGTCGGGCCTGCTGGCGACGCTTCAGCACCCGGCCATCCCCAAAGTGTACGATTTCTTCGAGGAAAATGGGCGCTTCTACCTAATCCTCGAGCTGATTCCCGGCCGAGACCTGGAGACGGCGCTCGACGAGGCCGGCGGCCCGCTGCCGGAGGAGCGCGTGGCGCGCTGGTCGGCGCAGATCTGCGATGTGCTGGCGTACTTGCACAACCGCACGCCCGAGCCGATCGTATTCCGCGACCTCAAGCCCTCAAACGTGATGGTCACGCCGGATGAGCGAATCGTGCTGATTGACTTCGGCATTGCACGCAACCTGAACCGCG
>WNFV01017971.1_pt1 | contig 28168 bp, 15 predicted proteins | sample 5400101 | NCBI WGS metagenome assembly WNFV01 (sample SAMN13153361, study PRJNA577476) | soil metagenome | isolation source: 115 cm soil or saprolite under grassland replicate 1 | place: USA:California | collected 2016-06-15
GGCTCGGCGAAGTTGCTGGCGAGCCTCGGATTTGAGGCCCTGGCCACCACCAGCGCCGGGTTTGCGTTTTCTCTAGGAAAGTCCGACGGCGCCGTCAGCCGCGAAGAGACTTTAGGACACGTCCGGGTCATCGTCGAGGCCACAAGTCTGCCGGTTTCAGCCGATTTGGAGAATGGGTTTGGCGATGAACCGGAAACATGCGCCGAAACGATCCGTCTTGCGGCAGAGGCCGGCCTGGTCGGCGCCTCCATCGAGGATGCGACCGGTCGTATCGAGGACCCCATCTATCCGTTCGACCTGTCAGTGGAACGGGTCAAAGCCGCAGTGAAGTCCGCGCGGGGAGCGCCTTTCCCGTTTATGCTGACCGCCAGAGCCGAGAATTTCCTTTATGGACGCCCCGATCTTAAAGATACGATCCGGCGTCTCGAAGCCTTCGCCGACGCCGGGGCGGACGTGCTCTACGCGCCGGGCTTGAAAACGCGAGATGAGATAAGCGCCGTCGTCAAGGCCGTGGCGCCGAAGCCGGTGAATGTCGTTATGGGCCTTGCTGGTGGTAGTCTTTCACTCGCCGAACTCGCCGACCTCGGGGTTAAAAGGGTGAGCGTTGGTTCGGCCCTCGCCCGCGCGGCTTACGGCGCGTTCCTTCGCGCGGCGGAGGAAATTCGCCGCGAAGGCTCTTTTACTTTCGCGGAGGAGGCCGTTCCGTATATTAAGATCAACGCCCTGTTCAAGGCCTGAAGTGAGACAGAATCAGTACCGCGAGCGGTACTGATTCGGCGCGGGTTAATCTTTCAATGTCGCGAGCTATAAGCGGGCTCTACACTTCTCAGCGTTCCTCACGATCTCAACTGATATAGTTGTCACCGGAAATCTCTCCACGCCGTCTTAGCCGTTGACTTCGGAGCGTTCACAGTATTCTCATTCGCTCGCGCAAAAACTTGGATCAAAACTTCATCTCAGAAAGGATCCCCGCTATGCGAAACACACCACGTCTGGCGCGTGTCATCGCCATCTCATGCCTGGCGCTTTACGGCGTCTCGAATTTTTCGTCGCGGGCCCCACAGGCCCAACAGGCCCAGCAAGGAGGACCGCAAACCCGCCCCACGCCCACGCCGATTAATCAATCCGATGACCCGGTTTTGAAGAGTTTCCGCTGGCGTTCGATAGGGCCGGCCAGCATGGGCGGGCGCATTGACGACATCACCGCCGTCGAGAGCAATCCTTACGTGATCTACGTGGGCTTTGCGACCGGCGGCGTGTGGAAGACGGTCAACAACGGCACGACCTGGGAGCCGATTTTCGACGTCTACCCGACTTCTTCAATCGGCGACATCGCCGTCTGCCAATCTGACCCGAACATCGTCTGGGTCGGAACAGGCGAGCCGAACAACCGGCAGAGCGCCAGTTTCGGCGACGGAATCTACAAATCAACCGACGGGGGCAAGACCTTCGCCAACGTCGGGTTGAAAGAGACGCAGACGATCGCGCGCGTCGTCATTGACCCGAAGGACGCCAACACAGTCTACGTCGCTGCGCTCGGCCATCTCTTCGGCCCGAACAAAGAGCGCGGAATTTACAAGACCACCGACGGCGGCAAGACTTGGTCCAACGTCAAGTTCATTGACGAAGACACCGGCTTCACCGACATCGTGATCGACCCGGTTGACACGAAGACTCTTTACGCCGCCTCGTACCAGCGCCGACGCGCTTCCTGGGGCTTCAACGGCGGCGGACCGGGCAGCGCCGTCTGGAAGACGACCGACGCCGGAAAGACATGGACGAAACTCGAAGGCAATGGCTTGCCCGCAGGCTTGTTAGGACGCATCGGCCTCGACGTCTCGCGCTCGAACCCGAACGTCGTCTACGCGCAGTTCGAAGTCGGCGCCAGCGGCGGCGCGGGCGGCGGTGAAGAGCAGACCGGAGGCGGTGGTTTTGGAGGCGGCGGAGGCGGCGGAGGCGGTGGTTTCGGAGGCGGAGGCCAGCAGGCGCAGTCCAACCAACCGCCAGACCCGAAGCGGAGCGGCGTCTGGCGCTCGGACGACAAGGGCAAGACCTGGCGCATCATGAGCAACAACAACAATCGCCCGATGTACTACAGCCAGATTCGCGTCGACCCCAAGAACGACCAGATCGTCTACACCTGCGGCGCTCCCTTCCACAAATCCACAGACGGCGGCAAAACGTTCCAGGTGGTTCAGGGCATCGCGCACAGCGATCACCACGCGTTGTGGATCAATCCGAATAACACCAACCACTTGATTATCGGCAACGACGGCGGTTTGAATGTCAGCTACGACCAGGCCGCGACTTGGGAGTTCGTCAATAACATCGCGGCGTCGCAGTTCTACGCGGTCGCCGTGGATATGCGAAAGCCTTACTACGTTTGCGGCGGCCTGCAGGATAACGGCAGTTGGTGCGGCCCTAGCCAGACGCGCACTGGCGGCGGCGGCGGTGGCGGCGGTGGCGGTGGCGGCGGTGGCGGCGGTGGCGGCGGCGGCGGCGGTGGCGGTGGCGGGGCCGGTGGCGGCATCATCAACTCCGACTGGTACCGCATCGGCGGAGGCGACGGTTTTTATGCGCAGGTCGACCCGACTGATTACACGACGGTCTACGCCGAATCGCAGAACGGCAATATTCAGCGGCTCGATCTGAAGACTGGCCGCAGCGTCTCGATCCGCCCGCGCGCGGCCCAGCGTCCTCGCGGGCCGGGGGCGGCTCGTGGAGGCGGGCAGGGCGCCGGACAGCAGCCTCAGCCCGGGGCGCCAGCGGGAGCTGGCGGAGAGTCGGGCGAAGGGCAACAGCCCACACAGGAACAAATACAACAGATGATCCAGGCTGCGGGCGGGTTCGGCTTCGGCGGCGGCAATCCGCTGCAGAGCAACATCGTTCCCACGCCTCCAATCGGCGAGCAATACCGCTTCAACTGGAACACACCGATCGCGCTCTCGCCGCACAACCCGCGCGTCGTCTACGTCGGGGCGAACAAGCTATTCAAATCGCTCGACCGCGGTGACACCTGGACGGCGAGCATTGACCTGACCAAGCAGATCGACCGCCGCAAGCTGCCAATTATGGGCGTCGACGGCGACAAGCCGATGGTGTCGAAGAACGACGGCACGTCCAATTACGGCAACATCACCACTGTCGCCGAATCGCCCGTACTGCCCGGCGTGCTCTGGGTCGGCACTGATGACGGCGCCGTGCAGTTGAGCAAGGACGGCGGCGCGGCGTGGGCCGACGTGGCGAACAACATCAAGGGCGTCACAGGCAATTATCAGGTCTCGCGCGTCGAGCCTTCGCATTTCGACGCCGCGACCTGCTACGTCGCCATCGACAACCACCGCAATGACGATCTCAAGCCCTACCTCTTCGTCACCCGCGATTACGGCGCGACCTGGACTTCGATCACGAACAACCTGCCTACGGGCAACGTCAACGTCATCCGCGAGGACGCGAAGAACAAGAGCCTGCTCTTCGTCGGGACCGAATTCGGCGTCTTCGTTTCACTCAACGGCGGCGCGGAGTGGAAGAAGTTCATGACCGGACTGCCGACCGTGCGCGTGGACGACCTGTTGATCCACCCGCGCGACAATGATCTGATCGCGGGCACGCACGGGCGCGGCGCCTGGATCATCGACGACATTACCCCGCTGCAGCATATGGACGAGAAGACGCTCGCCGCCGACGCGCATCTGTTCGACGTTCGAGCAGGAACTCAGTGGCTCAATGACATATCGCTGAGCCGCTACGCCGGCGGTGCCAAGTACTTTCGTGGAGAGAATCCGCCGCCTGGAACGGCCATTAGCTATTACCTGAAATCGGCGCCCGGCGGCGACGTCAAAATCACCATCTCCGACGTCACCGGCAAGGTCGTTCGCAATCTGAGCGGGACGAAGCAAGTCGGATTGAATCGCGTGATGTGGAACCTGCGCGGCGATCCTCCGCGTCCCGGCGGCAGGTCCGGCCCGCCGGGCGCTAACCCTGAAATTCCGCCTCCATCGGGACAGGCCGGCCAGCCTCAAGCCGGTCAGAGGCAACCGGAGCAACCGGGGCAACCGGGGCAACCGGGGCAACCGCAGGAAGGCTTCGGCGGAGGTGGCCGTGGCGGCGGGCGTTTCGGCGCTCAGATTGGCCCCGCGCTCGATCCGGGCACGTATCTGGTCAAGCTCTCGGTTGACGGCAAGGAGATGACGACGAAAGTTGTTATCGAGGCCGACAGCCTGGATAGATAAAGGAGAAGTAACTGCTCAGCCCATATTCGTCCCGTAGGGACGGTTTGAGTTTAGGCAGGTCATTTATGGCCTGCATGCGACGGCAATCAATCCCCGCGTCGCGTAGCGACGGCTGAACTTCATGTCGAATGCAGGCGTTGATGGTCATTGAATATTACTGGTGCTAACGGATTTTGTGGTTTGTGGCCGTTGCCCGGTCCTGGAAAGAATTTTAGCCACGAATGAACGCGAATATTCACGAATAGAAGCGAGAATATGGCAGCCAAACAATTTATCAGACCGGAAATAATATTCGTGTTCATTCGTGTTCATTCGTGGCTAAAAACATTTCGCCCCTCCGGGAGTCGCGCCACAAAATCCGTTAGTATCAGCCATCAACACCTGCCTAAACTCAAACCGTCCCTACGGGACGAAGGAGGCCGCAGCAGTTACAAAGAAAATACCGATGAATCTAAAACTGACCCCAGCGTTGCTGCTCCTGCTCGCAATAGCTGCCGCCGCGCAAACGCAGAATGCGACGCGCGCGCCGAATTTTCCTCAACCTGTCGAGGGCGATTTCGTCATCCGCGATTTCAAATTCGACGGCGGCGAGACGCTGCCCGAATTGAAGCTGCATTACCGCACGATAGGCGAGTTGAAGCGCGACGCTTCTGGCGTCGCGCGCAACGCCGTTCTCATCTTGCACGGCACGGGAGGCTCGGGCTCGGGCTTTCTGTCGAACCAGTTCGGAGGCGCGCTCTTCGGCCCCGGACAGTTGCTCGACGCGACGAAGTATTTCATCATCCTGCCCGACGGCGTAGGTCACGGCCAGTCGTCGAAGCCCAGCAGCGGTTTGCGGGCGCGATTTCCGCGTTACGCCTACAACGACATGGTCACGGCGCAATACAGGTTGTTGACCGAAAGCCTCAAGGTGAATCATCTGCGTCTGGTGATGGGGACCTCGATGGGCGGGATGCACACCTGGTTGTGGGGAGAGAAGTATCCCGACTTTATGGACGCGCTCATGCCGCTGGCCAGCCTGCCGGTTCAAATCTCGGGGCGCAACCGAATGATGCGGCGGATGGTCATCGACTCGATCAAGAACGATCCCGAGTGGAACAACGGCGATTACAAACAGCAGCCAACTCGCGGTCTGACCTCGGCGATCTATACTCTGCTGTTTATGACCAGCGCGCCGCTGCAGCAATATAAACAGGCGCCCACCCGCGAGGACGCCGACAAAATGTTCGATAACCTGGTACGCAATCAACTCGCCCGCGCCGACGCCAACGACATGCTCTACGCCTTCGACGCCTCGCGCGATTACGACCCCGCGCCCGATCTGGAAAAGATCAAAGCGCCGCTCATCGCCATCAACTCAGCCGATGACCAGGTCAATCCGCCTGAGCTCGGGATTCTGGAAAGCGAGATCAAGCGCGTGAAACGAGGCCGCTACGTGTTGATCCCGATCAGCGATAAGACGCGCGGACATGGGACGCATTCGTTGCCAGAATTGTGGAAACAGCATTTGGCCGAGTTGTTGGGCGAATTGAAATAAATGAAGGCTGTGCAAATAAAAGCCCTTTGAAATCCATACATTGATTAGCGCAAGCCTGGGTACGCATCGCTTCCAGCGTGCAGTCTTCGGCGGGAGGCGCATTGATTGGAATCAAATGCGCAGGAATACGAATCGGCTCGGAATCGCTATCAGATCTCCAGCCGTCCCGAGCAGTATAAGCCTGGTCCTGGTTGTAGAGGGCGTTTGTCCGGTTACTTCCCAGGGATGGGCCGCCGCGCACAGGAGCGTCGCGCCTGTACTGGAGATGAATTGGCGACGTGAGTATCCAGTTGTCATATCGGGCTACCTTTGTCCAAACCCATGGTCAGAACCACTTTGGCGTAAGTCTTGCGGGTCGCCAGCGCGTTCAACGCCTCGACCGCATCAGCCAGCGCGAACGTTTGTGACACGACCGGTTTGATCAGCCTGGCCTCGTACAACGTGAACAGCGCATCCTGGGCCTCATGCATGTATTCCGGGTAATGTTCCAAAAAGCCTCCCCAGTAGACGCCGACGACCGACATATTTTTGAGCAGGATGCGATTGGCGGCGATTGAAGGGATCGTCCCGCCCGCGAATCCGATGACAATCAACCGGCCTTCAGGCGCGACGCATTTGGTCGAAAGCTCGAAGATTTCGCCGCCCACCGGGTCATAAATCACATCTGCGCCGAGCCCGCCGGTGATCCGCTTAACTTGATCCACCCAGCCGGCGTCGCTGTAATTCAGCGCGTGTTCGGCGCCCTGCGATAAACAGAAGCGCATCTTCTCCTCGCTGCTCGCGGTTGCGATCACACGCGCGCCACGCGCCTTGCCGATTTGTATGGCGGATGATCCGACGCCGCCCGCGCCTGCGTGAACCAGCAGCCATTCGCCGGGCATGACCGGCGCGCGATGCGTGAGCGCGAAGTACGAGGTCTGATAGATCACGATCATCGCCGCGGCCTCTTCGAAGCTCATCGCGTCGGGAATTCGAAAGGCTTTTTCGGCGGGGGCGATTGAATATTCGCAATACGTCCCGCCGGTGGCCATCGCCTGGACGCGATCGCCGAATTTGAAGTCGGTTACTCCCTCGCCGACCGCATCAACGACGCCCGCGATTTCTGAGCCTGGCGTGAACGGGCGCGGCGGTTTGGATTGGTATTTCCCCTGTATCAACAGTATGTCGAAGAAATTGAGCGCGGCGGCCCTGTTTTCGATCCGTATCTCGCCGGGCTTCGGTTCCGGGGCGGTAATTTCGGCGAATTCCATCTGATCGGGTTCACACCAGTCGTTGACACGCCAAGCTTTCATGAAAATCGGCCTTTCGATTGATAGGAGTTTAACGCAATCGTCCGTACAGCCAGGTCTTGGCGAAGGTCCAATCGCGTTTGAGCGTGGCCACGGAAATATCCAATATTTCAGCCGCCTCTTTTTCGCTTAACCCGCCGATGTAACGTAACTCGACCACGCGACAAGCTCTCTCGTCAATCTTTTCAAGCTCGTCGAGCGCCTCATCCAGCGCGATCAAGTCCACGCCGGGCGTATTCTCTGACGTGGCTAAATCTTCGGGAGCGAGACTGTCGAGGCGATGAGTGATTATCGCCGCGTCCTTTTTGCGCGAAAGATCGATCAGAATGCGGCGCATTTGTCTGGTGGCGATGGCGAAGAAATGTCCCCGGCAGTCCACATCGACTTTATCATTTCCGAACAATCGCAGATAAGTTTCATGCACCAGAGTTGTCGCATGAATCGCCCGCCCGGCGCGGTCTCCGTTGAGATAACTTTGAGCCAGACGCAATAGATCCTGATAGATCATTCGGAACAACTCTTCGCCAGCCTCCCGGTCGCCATTACGCCACTGTTTGAAGAGCGCGGTGAATGTGACTGAGGTAAGCTCCACCATACTAAATCCTCCTGAATATCGGGCTGTATGTTTTAACTCTTTTGGTCTACAGAATAGACTCAATATATTTTTTTTGCCCGGATGAGCTATTTCTGTCAAACATTACGCATTATGTACGAATGGAACGAGAAAAAAAATCATGACTACGGAGCAGTGGCGAATAGTCAGAAAATTGTTTGAGGAAGCGTTGGAACTGGAGCGTTCAGCGCGAGCGGAGTTCCTGGCCACGAAGTTAGACGGAGACGATCGGGTCCGCACGCAGGTAATACAGATGCTGCGTGATCACGAAGTCGCCGCCGACTTTTTGGAAAAGCCGCTCGGCGTCAACGCTTCGGCCGTCGCCCTTGCCGATGAAAGCCGCCAGGCCGCCGGTCGAATGATCGGACCATATCGGATTGTGCGCGAAATCGGGCGAGGCGGGATGAGTGTGGTCTATCTGGCCGAGCGCGCCGACGACGCTTACCGCAAACAGGTCGCCGTCAAGCTGGTCTGGCCAAGTTTGATGACCGGCGAGATCGAGCGCCGCTTTCGCCAGGAGCGCCGCATTCTGGCCAGGCTCGACCACCCGAACATCGCGCGCCTGCTCGACGGCGGCGTGACCGAGGACGGCTGTCAATATGTCGTGATGGAATATGTCGAGGGCGAGCCTATCAAAGAATTCTGTGACTCGCGCAAACTTTCGATCACCGAACGATTGAAGCTGTTTCAGCAAATCTGCGCGGCCGTGCAATACGCCCACGACAACCTGATCGTCCACCGCGATTTGAAACCGAGCAATATCCTTGTGGCCAACGACGGGACGATAAAACTGCTCGATTTCGGCATCGCCAAGCTGCTGGATCCGTCTTTACTGGGAATCGAAGATTCGCCGCCTTCGCAAACCGGATTTCATGCGATGACCCCGGAATACGCCAGTCCCGAACAGGCGCGCGGCGAAAACATTACGACCGCCAGCGACGTCTACTCGCTCGGCGTCATGCTCTACGAACTACTAACCGGGCGCCGGCCTTATCGAATCAAGAGTAGGGCGCCGCACGAAGCCGCGCGGGTGATCAGTGAGGAGGAGCCGCCGCCGCCCAGCGTCGTCGTTATTCGAACGGTCGAGGACGCCGGCGACGGCTGCCGGAATCGGAGCGCGCAATCGCCTCGACTAGACGTCGAAACGCGCGAAGGCGCGCCGGAACGCTTGCGCGCGCGCCTGCAGGGCGATCTGGACGACATCGTGTTGAAAGCCCTGCGCAAGGAGCCTCAGAGTCGTTATCGTTCGGCCGGCGATTTCAGCGAAGACGTCGCCAGGCATTTAAGCGGAAGACCGGTCGTCGCCCGCAAGGGCACGTTGATCTATCTCACCACCCGATACGTTCGACGACATAAAGCGGGCGTGGCCGCGGCCACAATCGTTTTCCTGACGCTTCTCGGCGCGATCGTTTACTTCGTGCGGCAAGCGCGCGTCGCCGAGGCGCAGGCGCGGCGGCAGCTTCGGTTGTTGTATGCGGCCGACATGCGGCAGGCGGGACAGGACCTGGTAGATCGAAACCTGGAACGCGCCCGCGAACTGGTCGAACGGTATCGGGCGCATTCCGATCCTCTGTGGGATGACCATTGGCGCGGCTTCGAGTGGTATTTCCTTTGGAAGACGCTGCACACCGAACAGGCGAAGCTGCAGCATTCGACTACGGTCACCGAACTGGTCATCACGCCGGACGGGAAGAAGCTCTATATCGCGTCTCGGAACGGAAAGATCGAAATCTGGGATGCCGGAGCGAACCGGATGGAAGGCGTCTTTGCTGATCTTCAGGAACCAGTTCTCGGTCTGGCCCTGTCGAGTGACGGAAGAAGATTGGCGGCGGGAGGAGAGGGAGGACTGACCATAGTCTGGGACGTCGCCTCCCGCCGAAATGTCTTCGAAAGGCGCGGACACGGCGCCACCCAAATCTATACTGTCGCGTTGTCTCCGGACGGCGGGATGCTGGCTACCGGCGGCGGTGACGCAGCAACCAGATTGTGGAAGACGGATTCTGGGGAGTTGCTGCACACCTTCGATTTCGCGGGCAAATGGGTGAGGGCGGTTCAGTTCTCTCCCGACGGCAAGATTCTGGCCGTCGGCGGCACCGGGGACCTGACCGTGCGGTTATGGGATGTCAGATCGTTTAATCCGGCCGCCGCTCTTCGCGGCAGCTCTGCAGACATTCTTCACCTTCTATTTTCCGCGGACGGAAAGACATTGGCCGCAGGGACGCGAGACGGATTCGTTCGGGTTTGGGATGTGGGCAGCAGGGAATTGCGCGAATCCTATACAGGACATCAGGGGCTGGTTTGGACAGTCGGATTTGCGCCGGACGGCAAATCTATCGCCTCGGCGGGCCAGGATGGCGCCTTGAGATTCTGGGACAGGGCGACCGGACAAGAGATCGCCAATGTCAATTGCGAGTTCGAAATCAGCACACTGGTATTTTCGCCGGATCCTTCAATGACCACGATATTCTGCACCACCGGCGATTCGACCAGAATCTATGATCTGAAAAAGCTCGATGCGCCTTCCGTCATCGCCAGGCATATCGGTAGCGACATCAATGCCGTCGCTATGGCTTCGGACGGCGCTTCGATTGCCACGGTTGACGGCTTGGGCGCCATATCGCTGTGGGATGTAGCGACAGGCAAACCGCTCAAAATCTTCAGCTGCCCCGAATATGCTTTCAGTAGTGTTGAATTCTCTCCGGACGGGAAACTGATCTCAGTCACTGGCGAAATCAAGAATAAGGAACCGATCGTCGAATTACGCGACGCCGGCGCCGGGCAAATAATCGCTTCGCTGAAAGGACATAGCCGGTATGTAACCTCCGCCGCCTTTTCCCCAGACGGCAAAACGCTGGCCACTGGCGTGGGTCGCCAAATCAAACTCTGGGATGTGAGCGCTGGACAGGAGCGATTGACGATGAATGGGCACGACGGCGCCGTAAGGACAGTGGCCTTCTCCCACGACGGCGCGAGGCTGGTCTCGCAAGGGCTTGATGACCGGGCCAGAGTTTGGGACGTGAAGAGCGGAAAGCAACTGTTGGAATTCGAGGCTCACGCGCCGGCGAGATTTTCGCCCGACGACAGGCTTATCGCCACTGGCGGCGCCAATCATTACGTGAGGCTCCTGGATGCTTTCACCGGCGGCGAAATACATTCATTCAGAGGGCACAGCGGCGATTTGCGCGCCATCGCATTCTCGCCGGACGGAAAACGATTGGCTTCGGCCGGCGAAGATCAGACCATTCGTATCTGGGATGTTGAAACCGGGATGGAATTGCTCGCTCTCAAAGGGCATGCGCGGCGCGTTTTGTCTCTGGCGTTTTCGCCTGATGGGCGGTTATTGATTTCGGGCAGCAAAGACAGGACTGTGCGGGTGTGGCGTGCGGCGTCCGCGGAGGAAGTCCAAGCAGGGAATGAGAAATGATCGTCAGGTCTGTTTGATGGAGCTTACTTGAACAAGTCGAAAAATATTCCCTCGCCGTGAGCCGTTTTGCTGTTATCGCACGCATTATAAGCAGGCAGGATGAAAAGTCCGATAACTGTGTTATCGCGTCCTCAGCCTGCCGGGGAGTCTGTGGCGCGAAGACTGTGGTGGGGACAGTCAACCGCGCCGCAGATCGCCTCGAAGCTTGGCGTATGAAGACTGTTAGCCACAGAGGGCACAGAGGGCACAGAGGAAATTTAGTAACTTCTCTGTGCCCTCTGTGCCCTCTGTGGCTATTCATCCATATGAAATATAAAACGTTTTTCCAGGAAAACGGCTGGCGCCCGCGCCCGCGCGACAATCGCCGATCAATGGTACAATCCGGGCGATCTCTTGCTTCGGGTGTTGCTGAAAAATCATAAACTTGATCGCGACCCGCTTGTTTGATCCCGACAAACCAACGATTCTGCTGTCAGCCGCCGCGCTGACGGCGCTTGTCATTTTGAATGGAAAGAAGATGACTGCTCAAGAACAACCGCCGAAACCGCCGACCGCCAGGAAGGCTCCGAAGACCACGCAAATCCACGGCTACACGGTCACGGACGATTACGCCTGGATGGCCGACAAGACGAAGACCGACAAAGACGTCCTGGCCTACCTCAAGGCCGAGACCAATTACGCCGACGCGATGATGAAGCCGACCTCCGGTTTCCAGGAGGCGCTCTACAAAGAGATGCTCGCGCGCATCAAGGAGACCGACGAGAACGTGCCCTATCGCAAGGGCGATTACTTCTATTACACGCGCACCGAGCAAGGAAAACAGTACCCGATATTCTGCCGTAAGAAAGGCGACCTGAAAGCGCCGGAAGATGTCACTCTCGACATGAACAAAATGGCCGAGGGACATCAGTTCTTCAGCGTCGGCTCATACAACGTCAGCGAAGACGGCAATCTGCTCGCCTTCTCGACCGACACCACCGGATTCCGCCAATACAACCTGTTCGTCAAAGACCTGCGCACGGGCCAGATCAGCGGAAAGATCGCCGAGCGCGTGACCTCGGTCGCATGGGCGAACGACAACAAGACGCTTTTCTACGGGCAGGAGGACGATGTCACAAAGCGTTCGAACAAAATCTTCCGCCACGCGTTGGGCGGCGGCAAACACGACCTGCTGTTCGAAGAAAAGGATGAGCTTTACAACACCGGCGTGGAGAAGACGCGCAGCAAAGGCTACATCGTGGTCAGCTCGACCAGCTCGACGACCAGCGAGATGCGTTATCTGCCGGCCGACAAGCCCGATGGCGAATTGAAACTCTTCCTCCCGCGCAAGGAGAACCACGAGTATTACATCGATCACCTGGGCGACAATTTCTACATCCGCACCAACGATCAGGGGAAGAACTTCCGGCTCGTGACCGCGCCGGTCGGCGACCCGTCGCCGAAGAACTGGAAAGAGATCATCCCGCATCGCAAGGAAGTGATGCTCGAAGACGTCGACTGCTACGCCGGCCATTACATCGCGGTCGAACGCGAGAACGGGTTGCCGAAATTCCACGTGACCGATCTGAAGAGCGGCAAGTCGCACGAGATCGAATTCCAGGATCCGGTCTACGTCGCTTACCCGGGGTCGAACGCCGAGTTCAATACGACCGGTTTCCGCTACGGCTACGAATCGTTCATCACGCCCAATTCGGTCTACGATTACGACGTGGTGACGCGCGAACGCGAGCTTCGCAAACAGCAGCCTGTGCTCGGCGGATACAAACAGGAGCTTTATAAGTCGGAACGCGTCTACGCGACGGCTTCGGACGGCGTCAAAGTCCCGATCTCGATTGTTTACAAGAAGGACCTGAAGCGCGACGGGCAGCGGCCCCCAAACAGCCCTATGCTGCTCGAAGGTTACGGCTCTTACGGCATCTCGAACGACGTCGACTTCTCGTCGAACCGGTTGAGCCTGTTGGACCGCGGCGTGATCTTCGGCATCGCGCACATCCGAGGCGGCGGCGAGCTGGGCAAGGAGTGGCACGACCAGGGCAAGATGATGGTCAAGAGGAACACCTTCACCGACTTCATCACCGCCGCCGAGTACCTGGTCAACGAAAAATACACGTCTAAAGACCGCCTGATCATCACGGGCGGCAGCGCCGGCGGCCTGCTGATGGGCGCGGTGACCAATATGCGGCCCGACCTCTTCAAGGCAGTCGTGTCATATGTGCCGTTCGTCGACGTGATGAACACGATGCTCGACGCGTCGCTGCCGCTGACCGTGGGCGAATACCTCGAATGGGGCAACCCGAACGAGAAGCCAGCCTACGATTACATGCGGAGTTATTCCCCCTACGACAACATCGAGAAGAAAGCCTATCCGACCATGCTCGTCAGAACCTCGCTCAACGACTCCCAGGTGATGTACTGGGAGCCGGCTAAATACGTCGCCAAGATGCGCGAGATGAAGACCGACAACAACCTGCTCCTGTTCAAGATCAAGCTGGAGCCGGGCGGTCACGGCGGGGCTTCGGGGCGCTACGACCGCCTGCACGACATGGCGTTCGATTACGCTTTCATCCTCGGGCAGTTCGGCGTCACGAAGTGAATGTGGGGCGGATTGCGGATTGCGGATTGCGGATTGCGGATTGCGGATTGATAAAACTTTCGGTCCCGATTTCGCGTTCGCGGTTGAACAAACTAATAAATCCGCAATCCGCAATCCGCAATCCGCAATCACTACTCCCTACTCCCTTTTTGCCATTTTCGCCCCTTTTTGCCATTTTTGCCTCCGCCTCTGCGCCGAAGAACACGTATAATCTTCCCGTCCTGGAATCTTCCAACTATCATATCGTCTTGTTAAGAAGGGTCCGTTGAAGTAGTCGCGAACCGCGATATCGACAATCCGTAACTTTGAAATCCCATTTAAGCCATGAAGATTATGTTTAAATGTTGCCTCCTACTGCTGGCGTCAATTCAGGCTAGCGTAACGATAAACGCCCAGCAGCCTTGCCGGCCTCCCGCGCCCCAGCTTTCGCGCGAGCCTAACATCTTCACCGAAGAGCAGGAGGGCGACCTGGGCGACGTCATCGCCGAGCAGATTCAGCGCAATTTCCGCGTGATAGATGACGACGAGGTCACAGGCCATCTGAGGCTCATCGGCGAACGCGTCGTCAAACATCTGCCGCCGACCAGGCTGCGGTTCCAGTTTTTTCTGGTCGACTTGCCCGAAGCCAACGCCTTCGTGCTGCCCGGCGGGCGCATTTACGTCTCGCGCAAGATGGTCGCTTTCGCGCAGAGCGAAGATGAGCTGGCCGCCGTGATCTCGCACGAGATAGGCCATTTGGTGGCGCGCCAGCAGTCCGTGACCATGACGCGCCGGATGAAGGAGGCGCTCGGCGTGACGCAGGTGACGGACCGTCGCGACGTCTTCGACAAGTACAACCTCCTGGTCGAAAATGTCGCGCGCAAACCCGAGGTCTTTCGCCGCGGCGACAACCACGAGGGCAAAGATCAGATCGAAGCCGACCAGATCGGGCTCTTCGCGCTGGCCGCCTCCGGCTACGACCCTCAGGCCCACGCGCGGCTCTTCGACCGCTTCGCTGAGACGAAGGGCAAGACGGGCAATTTCTTCTCCAACCTGTTCGGAGTGACCAGCCCGGAGTCAAAACGGCTGCGCGAGATGATCAAGGGCGTCGAGACGCTGCCGCCCGGTTGCGTTGAAGCCCGCGCCAGCGCCCAGACGGCCGACTATTCGCGCTGGCAATCCGCCGTCGTCAGCTACACGGGACTGGGCCGTAAGGAGGCCCTGCACGCGGTCGCCTCGAAGACGGCGCTACAACCGCCGCTGCGGGGCGACGTCACTCACCTGCGCTTCAGCCCCGACGGCAAATACGTCCTGGCCCAGGACGACGCGGGTATCAACGTGCTGACGCGCGAGCCTTTCAAACCGGTCTTCCGCATCGACGCGCCCGAAGCCGACGAAGCCCAGTTCACGCCCGATTCGCAGAACGTCGTGTTCAGCACTTCCGATTTGCGGGTCGAAATCTGGAGCGTTGCCGAAGAGAAATTAAGCGAGGCGCAGGAAGTCGTCGTCCGCAAAACTTGCCTGCAAAGCCTGCTCTCGCCGGACGGCAGGACCCTCGCCTGCATGGACGAAGATTTCGCGCTCAACCTCTTTGACGTGAAATCGAAGGCCCAGGTCTTCCAGCGCAAAGACTTCTATACGCCCGATCCATTCTTCCTCTTGCTCCAAAGCCTGGTCAGGATTATCAACTCGGACGAGATCAGCGACGCGCGTCTGAACCTGATCAACATGGGATTTTCGCCCGACGGGAAATATTTCGCCGCCGGGCAGCGCGGCATAGCCATCACCGCCATCGGCATCTCCAAAGAAAACGCCGCGCTCGTCTTCGACCTTCAGGCGCGGTCGCCGCTTTCGCTCAAGGGGAATGTGAAGAAGTTGATCGCCGGCGGGTTCGCTTTCACCGCGTCCGACCGGATGATCGCATTCAACTCCGAGAAGCCAGACAAATCGGCGCTGCTCGGCCTGCCCGGCGGCGAGATCATCGAAGAGTTCCCGATGTTTCCCGGAAGACTCGCTGCGGTGACGAAAGGCAATTACCTGCTCGTGCGCCCGTTTCAGAAATCTGCCGTCGGGGTCGTAGACATGGCCAAGCGAATGGCGATCAAAGGCAATAAGACGCCGGCGATCGACATTTACGACCAGGTCTTCGTCGCCGAGCGGTTGTCGGGCGAGCTTGGCCTTTACGCCACCGATAAGAACCAACTGCTCGCCGCTGTGACCTTGCCGCAAAAAACGCTCGGGCGATTGCGCGCGATGGCTGTTTCGCACGACTTCAAATGGTTGGCCGTCTCGGAACGCTCGCGCGGCGCGGTCTGGAATCTGGCGAAGGGCGAACGCGCCGTCCTTCTGCGGGGCTTCCGCGGCGGTTTCTTCAGTGAAGAAGGAATGTTTTACGCCGATTTTCCAAAAGAGGGAGAGGTTGGACGCCAGATCGCGGGCATGGATACGAACAATCCCGCCATAGTCAATGGCCGGGAAATCAAAGAGGATCGAGCCGCGCAGTATGGCCCGTTCCTGCTAATCACCAGGCCGACCAAAATGGGCGGCAGTTACTACGAAGACCTGACGCTGGAGGTGCGCGACGTTCGCAGTTTCGACGCGCTCTGGTCCAGGCCCTTCGGCAAAGAAGCGCCACGCTATTGGGTAGAGCCGCGCGAAGGCACAATGGTTCTCTCCTGGCCCATGGCGTCGAAATACGCGCGGGACGAGATCAAATCCGACCCCGAGTTGACAAGGCGACTGGCGGCGATGAAGGAGCAGGAAGGCGATTATTTCCTGCAGGTGGTGGACGCGAAAACCGGCGCCGTGAAAGGGAAGTTGCTGGTCGAAACCGGCAAAGGCTCGTTCCGCATCGCCAAGGCCTTCGCCGCCGGCGATTACGTGGTTATCGCTGACACGCAGAACCGCGTGCTCGTCTATTCGCTCTCGACGGGAGAGCAGAAGGGGCGTGTTTTCGGCAGCCGCGCCGTCGTCGGAGTTGGCCGCCAGTCCGGCGGCCAGTCTGCGGGCCAGTCTGCGGGCCAGTCTGCGGGCCAGTCTGCGGGCCAGTCTGCGGGCCAGTCTGCGGGGTTGATGTGCGTGGAGAACGAACGCGGCAAGCTGGCAGTCTATGATCTGGCCTCGTTAGAGAAGCGCGACGAGTTCACCTTCACGCATCCGGTCTCGCTCACCTCTTTCAGCCAGGACGGCAAGAAGCTGTTTGTGTTGACGGCCAATCAGGCGGTTTATGTTTTAGATGTGTCGGGAACGAAGTGAATGGGGAGTGGGGAGTGGGGAGTGGGGAATGGGGAATACAGAATGGAGAGCTGGGAATGCTGATTTGTAGAATTGGATGGAGATTTCTGATCCTCGCGGCGGTCATACTTTGCACAGAGTCCTTGAACATTGCGCATTCCCCACTCCCCACTCCCCACAAGATTCATGTCAGCGTCACTAATCTCGAATTTAACCAACCCAGACAGACGGTGGAGATCGTCATCCGGGTTTTCACGGACGACCTGGAAAATGCCCTCAGCCGGCGCGCCAATCGGGCTGTGAAAATTGATCCGGCGACAGCAGGCAGAGACAGTAAGGTCGTCGAACTGGTGATGGCTTACCTGCGGAGTAGCTTCGAGTTGAAGAACAAGGCGGGCCGTATGGTCGCCCTCTCCTGGAACGGGATCGAAGGGCAGTCAGATATGTTCTGGATTTTCGTCAAAGGCCGGACGCCAGGCGGGTTGGAGGGCGCGCAGTTGCGCAACAAGATCTTCTGCGATCTGTTTGACGATCAGGTCAACATCGTCAACGCAAAACATCAAGGCAAACAGGTCGGCTTGATGTTCGAGTCGAAGGATGACTTCAAAACCCTTCGTTGATCAAATTATGACTAAGCCCAGTTCGGAATTTGTCACCAAGAAAATTCCGCTCTACTACCAGTTGGAGAACATCCTGCGCGAAAAGATTATGTCGGGCGTGTTTGCCGCCGGATCTCGGTTGCCCACGGAGGCCGAGTTGATTCGCCTCTACGGGGTCGGTCGAATCACAGTGAGGCAGGCTCTGGCGGCGCTCGCCAAAGACGGGTTGATAGAACGCAAGCGGCGGCGCGGCACTTTCGTCACCGAACGCAAAGCCGGGCGGCGCGCGTTTGAGGAGCGGATCGATCTGACCGGATCGCTGGATGAGATCATCGGGGCGGAAGCGGGCGCGACGTTCAAAGTAATCGAGATGCGCCGCATCGACGCCGACCCGCAGGAGGCCGAGCTTTTCGGGCTGGGGGCTGGGGAGCCTCTTTACCGTGTCAAACGGCTCGGTCTGCGCGGGGATAAGCCGCGCAACCTGACGCTCAATTATTTGCCCGCTGAAATCGGCGAGAAACTGACCCTCGAAGAACTGAGCGCAGGATCGCTGCTGCAAACGCTTGAGACCAGACTCGGGCTGAAGCTGAAGAGCGCGACGCAGCGGATTAACGCCGCTCTGGCCGACCCTTACCTGGCTAAATTACTCGACGTGCGCGTCGGATCGCCGATGCTTTCAATCGAACGCTTAATCTACGCGGGCGCCGCCGCGCCGATCGAATTCTCTCAAACGCTCTTCGCCGCCGATCTCGACGGCTATGCTATCCGCCTGACCCGGGGCAAAGCCGTTCCGCAAGCGACGAAAAGCAGGAAGCGAAAGCGATGAAAAGCGATGTACAGTACCGCGCGCGTAAGCAAGCGGCTGACCGATATGCTGGCGTTGTCAAAAGGAACACAGATCGTCTGGTAGGGGCAAAACAATCATTTACTCAGCGAATCTCTTGAGCGACATCATTCAATGTTCTACCAATTCCCGCTCAGGTAATGAACCAGTAGAGCGGCCTTCCAAGTAGGGTGGGCGCTCGGGAACCGCCATATGGCGTGGTCAATTATCAGCAGATCAGGAAAAGTCGGGCAATTGGGAGATGTCGCTAACCCAGACTACCGTGCAGGGAGGATCATCAGGTTCTACGAGGATTACAGGGCCAGGATCCGAAGGTGTTGAGTGAGGATCTTCCACGATCTCCACCATAAACTTCATAGCGCCGTCCTTCAAAACGAGGGCTTCGTAATATTCAGGGAAGTGATTGTGGGTGGGATCGGCGTCCGGGTCATGGCTATCAGTTGGCCCATTAATAATAGACACTTCGTAATGCTTTTCGTCGCTGAGCGGAAGCTGGATAAGCGGCTTAGCTTTGTGGTCTTTTGATCTCAGGATCAGATTCCCGCTTGTGTTCAAGATATCACCCGCGACCACTGTCGCAAGTAACCCCAGATTGAGCGGATTTGAGTCGCCCTCCACATTCATACGTATAACCTCGTCAAGCTTCGCCGAATAAAACTTGCCATTCAGGATGTTCAGCGGCGCCAGAATATGAGGCTTGATCCTGAGGTGATCATGTTTGTGAAAGGACTCGCTCTGTAAATCGATGACGTTGGCGAAAGCCTGTCTGTATCTCGGATCATCCGGTTTAAAAAGGGTGGCTGCCCCACTCGGCGTCGGGGAACCTTCTTTCTTTTCAACGTAGAGGAAAAATGGGGCGATCTCCTTGAGCTGTTCATGTTCTAACCTCAGGGATTGAAGGTCTGTCGACTGTCCTCTCTCCCTGACTTTGATCGTTACGGCGTGAAAATGAGCCTCGGTAAGGATACCTGCCTGAAAACGCTTTTGATGTTTGTCGTAGCAACAGATCATCAGGCCGTCGAGATAAATAGTGACTGAAGGCTTCTTGAGCAAGGTTTCGAGCGGCGTCATATGGTGTTTTCTCCTTTTGTCGTGAATTGGGACGCCAGTACAGTACTGCGCGACTGCCGCGCGGCTGTCTCATAGATCGGCCGCTTGCTTACGCGCGCGGTACTGTACCAGCCTTTAGAAACTGCTATAACCGCCCGTGACGATGAATGAGGCCCAATAGTAAGGATGCCGGTAGACCGGCTCCGCTCCGCGCATCATACCCAATTGCGCCGCTCTCAGCGCTTCCGCGGATGGCAGTTTTTGTGTTTTGCGAATGCGATGAAACTCGATCATCAAATTTCTGGTGGCCGGCGAATCTATCTTCCATAAACTGGAGACGACCACAGGAAAGCCGGCGGCCAAAAAAGGCCGTGAGACGCCGACAGCGCCTTCGCCGTTGAGATAATCCTCAGCCCATGTTTGACAGGCAGAAAGCACGGCCAATCGCCCGTGTCTCAGGTCGAGGCGGTAAATCTCGCCGACGAGCAGCGTGCCTTTTCGCTGAGAAGCTTGTCCGCTGGTCTCGGTCTCGGCGGCCAACGCCAGCCTTGAATAGAGCGGCGATGTCGGATCGGGATCGTAATGTGTGGCGAGATGAATCACCTCGGCCTGCTCCATCTCGCGCAGCACGGCCTTCTTCTTCGCGTCCGGCCCGACCAGCAGAAGATGTGAAGGGTAGAATTTGGCGATCTCTTCGGACTCTCTGGCCGCCGCCGGCAAATCTTCCAGGTCCGGGAAAGCGCGCCGGTCAAAACTCGGATTGCCAACACTCAACAGGCGTTCCGGCGATTCGCCCGACTTACGATTGGCTTCCTCGGCGCAGAGCACGAACAGGCTTGCGCTTGGCGCATATGTGGGCAGGTAATCCTCGATCAAGTATCTGCCAGTCGCGCGGGAGGTAAGCGCGCCGTAAGGCAGACGATTGAGAATCTTGTCGGGGACAACACAAATCTGCTTATTCGGCTCGATCAATAGCGCGACGGGATGCAACAGGATGTCGTAAAGTTCTTCCGCCTTCTGTCTCCATCTCTGGTTATCGCCGCCGGCCGGCACGGAGATCTGCGCCAGATAATCGGTTGCCAGCCCGGTCAATTTAGAGAGCGGAACCCTCACGGTTACCTGCTCGAAACGCCGGGGCGTAACCAACCAGATGATGAGCTTGTCTTCGAGCGCCGCGTATTGCAGAAGCTGTGTCCGTTCAGGCATGCGAGATTGTATTTCGGACAACGTCAACGGACTGGCGACGCCGGAAAAGCGCGGTTCGGGAATCCCCGTACTAGCCCCCGACTGATGTCTGTTGTGAAAGGCATCGAGCAGCGAACGAGCGCGGGAGGTCTCGGAGTACTCGAAGGCTTCTTTGGCGCCGTCCGGGCGCGCGGCGGTGAAATCAATCGCGATGTCGTAAACGCTCTGTTCCTGGGCGAAGAAGCTGTTTCGATCGCTCTCATCCGGAATCCTGGCGCGCGTCTCCTCGTAAAGCGCGATCACGCTCCGCAAACTGTTACGCGCCTCCGTCTCCTCGCCGCGGGCGATCTGGCCTAGAAGCCGCTCTTTCGCCACCCGTTGAAGCAGCAGTGGATCATCCTTTTCGCGGTAGAAGTCAGCCGCTTGCTCGATCATCGCCGCCGCCTCGGCGCCAGCTCCCGCCAAACGGTAGGTTTGCCCTAGAAAGAGGGCCGTGTAAGCGGTCATTTCACGAGCCAGAGCTTCGGGTTGCGCGCTTTGGCCGATCTGCATGCCGCGCTCGATGTATTCGATGGCTTCTTCATATTTTCCGAGCCTGGCGTAAGCCAGGCCGATGTTGACCAAATAACGAGACGTGACCCGTGGTGAATTCATCGCCTCGGCAAGCCGCAACGTCTCCCTCGCGAGATCGAGCGCCGCCGAGTAAAGACCCAGCGAGTAAAAACAGCGGGCGGAGACGGAATAGAAGCTGATGACCTGGCTTTGATCGGCGCCTATCATTTCGGATAACCCCAGGCATTCTTGCGCCACCCGCCATGCTTCACGGAACTTCCCAAGTTTCTCATAAAGGCCGGCGAGCATGTTCAGGCTGCGCAACCTGCCGTTCTCATCGCCGATCTCGCGGGCGAGTTTATGAGCGCGTCGGCATATGGAGATTGCGCTCGAATACTCCATCAGCCGTATTTGCGCGTTCGCCACGCCGTTGAGCGCGAGCGATTGCAGCCACTTGTATTCACGCGCTTCGCTCGCTTGAGTCACTTCGTTGAAACTTTCCAGGCCGCGCCGCATGTCGGCTTGTTGCAGGTAACAAAAGCCGATCCAATACTCGCTCAGCAAAGCTTCGCCCAGGTCGCCTTGCCGGCGGAAGATCGCTTGAGCCTGCCCAGATTTCGTGATGGCTTGGCCAGGGCGGGATTCACTGAAGTTCTTGAGGGCGTCCTTCAACAAACTGCGGGCCTCCGCAAACGCACGAGCGCACGCCGCCGAAGATGGGCGGTAAACACGCGCGAGATCCGAGACGTACCGGTCGCCGCTTTTGCGTTCGGCCAAGGCGCCTAGATCGCTCAACACCTGCCACCTTGCCATCGCATCCTGCGCCCGTCCTTCCTGGGCGAGCGCGAGCGTCTCATCAATCAATCTGGAGGCTATATGGTTACCCAGACGAAAGTGGCTGCGGCTGAAGACGCCCCAGACCCGCTCTTCGTCGCCGACTTGACGCGCCTGCTGAAAAGCGACGAAAAGCCCCTCCTCTCTTTGCGACACTTTTTTATTCCGCTCCTCGATCAGCTTGAGGTTGCGCCTGGCCTCTTCGGCCCAGGGGGAGGTCGCGTCTTTTTTCAAATAATTATCCCAGTCTTCTTTAGCCTGGAATAACTGCCCCAGGTTCTGGCGCAGGAGGGCGCGGTTGAAGAGCGGTTCAAGAAGAGAGTAGTCCAGTTCGATCGCGCGGTTGAGATGTTCGAGACTGCGATCCAGCGTACGCGGGTCTCGTCCCGATTTCCCCAAAGCTTCGAGGTCGCTCTTCTCCATCAACGCCGCGCCCAGATCGCTGTGAAGCCTGGCGTCATTGGGCGCGGTTTTAAGCGCCGCTTCAAATTCCGCGATCGCGTCGTCGAAATTCTTGCGCGTCAGATGGAATCGCCCCATCGCGTGATGCGCCGCGGCGGCTGCCTCAGGCGACCCGACTGCTCCGGCTGCTCCGGCTGCCCCGGCAGTTTGATTTTCCCTGACCGCGTCGTCCAGCAAGTCAAACGCGCGGCGACGAGCAGGCAGATCAATGCCGGCCTGCTCGCCGTCCGCTTCCGGTCCTCCGCGCGTTTCGCGGAACGGGGCGTACTGCAACTCTGTAATCCGCGCCTTGACAAGACGCCGCTCGCGATAGGCCTGATTGAGCGCGACCATCCCTTTATCCAATCGCGCGTCGACTTCGGTCTTCCTAAAGCTTATCCGCAGAATCCATATCCCAAGCCCAAGCCCGATCACGAGCGCCGCACAGACGGCGATCTTCCATCTGACCTGGCCGATCCGGTTGAATTGGCCGGACTGGAACGAGGCGATCATCCATTTCCACATTTGCGGCGCGACCCACGACTTGTCGCCAGTCCGCGCTTCCTCCATCTCTTCCACCGTTCCCAATTTGCCGTAAGCGGTTACCTGTTTCACCATCTCACGCGCGATCATCAGCCTCTCTTGCCGCTCCGGCGTGGAGAAAAAGTTTTCCTCCAGAAGCTCGCGCTCCCGCTGCTCAAGCGCGCCGAGCGCATAATCGGTGATCAGCTCATCCTCGATCAGCAGCACTAGTTCGACGTTCTCTTCACCGCGCAGCAGGTCAGTCTCCACCTGCTCCACTTCGTCCGGCGTCGCGGCGCCCAGCAGGTATCGTCTGATCTGATCTTCTTGTTCCGGTAGCAGAGTCATAGGGCCTCAAAAGGGGACACAAACCATTCTTCGCTCCCCTCAGAAAATCCCCGGGTACGCATCGCTTCCAGCGTGCCGCCCTTGCATAACTCAGACACTGATCGAAGCCAGGCGCGCTCCCAAGCGATGCGCGCCCCAGGGGCAATTTTCATTCTTTCATGGCGCCGGCGCCGACGACATGAAGACTCCTCCGAAGTGGCATTCTTGTCTGCTTGCTTCGGCCAATCAGACATTGCCGGAAGCCGCAGGCAAGATGGGCAGCGCTGCCAGAGGATTTTCATTCTTTCAAGGCGTCGGCGCCGACATGAAGGCTCCTTTCATTACTGTATGCAATGATGGGGCGGGAAATTTCAGAGTTTTTTGCCCGGCGCCGCCTGTTTGCGGCAATCAGTGATGCAGAGGCGCAGCTCTTCATTCAGCCTGTGCATCTGGATGCGAAGAGCGTTGATCGAACAGCCGAACTGCTCGGCCAGCGACCTGCGGTGATCGAGGTTCAACCGGTTTCCTTCGCGGTAATAGAGGATAAACCGGTGTTAACTTTTCCAGGCAGCGCCGCAAACATCTGCTGAGCGCCTCCCTCTCATCTTCTTCGTCCGGCCCGCCGGTCCGCGACGGATCGGGCAAATCTTCAGGCGCGGGGCCGCCGTATCTTTTTACCTGCCGGTTGAAATATTCAAGCGCCACGAAGCGGGCGATGCCGTGAATGTATTTGGCCGGATCCCCCTCGTAGGAGTCTTCAATCGAGGACAGTTGGCGAATCGAGCGATTAATGGTCTCGTCGGCCAGGTCCTCGGCCGCGGAGCAGCCGCGGCAGTTGAAGAGAGCTATCAGACCTCGGCGAATGGCTTCGTATTTACGCCCCGCTTGTTCGCGGTCGGCGTCCAGCCAATCGAGAAAGCGATCAAGCGCTTCTCGGGTTAACTCCCAATCCTGCAGGGGTTTGGACATAAGCCTCGGAGGTGCTCAGGTCGATTCAAGTAAACAGGGTGGTCAGACCTGCGGATTATAAAGCGCCCGTCTCAATGCGCAAGCGGATAGGGGGAGGGAAAGACGTTTTGCTCGCCATTGGCGGACCGAAGAAATTTTTTTTAGCCAGACCATGAAATTTCTCGCCAGGGGCTGACATTACTGAAAGGAAGCGTTCTATTTCAAGATTGCAGCGTCTTCAGCCGGTGAGACGCCCTCATCTGATATTGGTATCCTCAGCCATTTCTTCAACCCATTTCTCTTCCTCAGATGTTTTATTTCGCTAGCAAAGGGAGCAATCGCTCACTGACTTCAGCCAGAAATTCTTCGAGATAGGTTTGTCGCCCTCGCGCTCGTAGAAGCCCTAGCGCGGTCTCTTTCCAGCATCGTTCCTCTCTCTCGGAGTTCTGGTTCGTCAGATCGCCGAGAATCCTCTTCGGATCTCGCTCGGGGCGCGATGTGCGTGACGCAAAGCGCAGGCGGTGCGCCTCTTCGCAGGGGTCGAAGCCGAGTTGCTGACGAATGCGGCTAAGCTTTTGCTCTTCGTCTGCGCCGTCGCAAACGAATCCGTTAAGCCCAGTCTTCACCCTCTGCGCCGAGAAACTCGCCGGTAGTCAGGACTTGCATCGCTCGTTGGGCGTCTGGATGATCGCTCAATCTCTTGGCGTGGCTGACTCCTTCCCGGTCTATGGCCATCACCCATACATCGTTAGCGTTAAGCTCGTCAACGATATATGGCGAATGAGTGGTAAGTAGGATTTGCTGATTTCGCTCTTTGGCAAATTCCTTGAGTGTATTTATCAGTCGCCGTTGAGCGAGCGGATGAAGCCCTTGCTCAATGTCGTCCAGCAAGAAAAGCTGAAAATTCGATGGACTATAGAGCATGGTGAGCAGCCCATACGCCAATAGCGTTCCTTCGCTCATTGCATGAGCTGGCACACCGTCAGCGCCGATTGTGTCAAAGATCAGCTCATGTCCAGTCACTTCGCGCCGTTCATCATAAGGCACGCGAGCTTCGTTAAATGAGAAGACCTTTCTCTCTTGCAGAATCACTGTCGCTGGTCTTGCACGCACTCGCTTCACTGCCGGCGCGATGTTGCGTAGCGCTTCTTCGATTACTTGATGCCTTTCTGGCTCAGCAGTCATCAGGTAAGCCGCCGCCGAAGCCAGACCAGTTCCGTCAAAAGCAACTCGCGGCAGTGTTTTCTCGGAATAAGAAGGTGACGAAAGGTTCTTCAAGGCAGCCTTAAAATATGCCACTGGTTGCAGAGCGCGCATGACCTCAGGTTTAACTTGCGCGTGCAAAAAAGTTTGCCCATTATGCATATGAACGCCACTAGATTTTTCATCGCCCCATTGCCACTTGACTTCAGTAGACCAATCCGGATGACTTGTCGCTTCGGCCTGTGCTTTAACTAAGGTTAAAGTGACTGCCACATTCCAAATAGGCGCCGACTTTTGCTGCGGAGTAGCCATCTGCTGCCCGCCAACTGACAGGCTAAAACTCTGGCATCCGCGCCGCAGAAGATGAGATGGATCACGCTCTTGACTGAAGACAATATCCACAGTTTGGTCAGTCAACTGGCTTAGATAGTGGATGGACTGCAAGATCGCGGTTTTACCGCAACCATTTGGCCCAACCAGCGCCGTAACTCGCCCGGGAGAAATCTCGGTATGAGCATGGCTTTTGAAGTCTGTGACGGACACTTGAGTAATCACATTCAGCCTCCTTGAAACTCGTCTCGCTAGTTAGATTACGCCTTCCGCTTGCAACCGCGCAATCTCTTATCTGCTACCTTCGTTCGATTGCGTAGACGTAATGCCGATAACCTCGCCAGAAGACCTCCTTCTCGATTCGCAATCCGTTTCGCCCGGCCACGCGCCGCGACGGTGATCTCGCGCAAGCTCAATCGTTCGGTATCCAAAATTATCCCACTCATCATTGGCCCCTCAATATGTCAGTTTAGTCCCGCCTTTGCTATAGTCATCGCGCATTGCCCCGCGACCGAGATCATTATCGAACATTTTATCTCGACTTTGTCCGTTCTGAGATCGGCGCGCAGCGCCGAATCGGATTACGACATCGAAAAATGGCGCTGGCTTTGTCCTTTTTGTGGCGCAGGCGCTTGCGCCTGCGCCACAAAAAGGACAAAGCCGAGCTTATAGAACATCTGGCAAGAGAAATTCGATGACGGGAAGCGAACATTCAATCAACCGCCGCGAAATGCTCAGGCGGGCCGCCGCCGCGAGTTTTGGGGTAGCCGCGCCGTCTCTGATTCCATTCTCAGGAGGAACCATGACACTCACAGGATTGCCGTCCGAATACGACAAATACGACGCGCTCGGCCTGGCCGAGTTGATTGCGAAAAAACAGATCGCGCCGGCGGAACTGCTCGACGCCGTTCGCCAGCGCGTCGAGGCGATTAACCCAAAATGGGGGCAGGGTCTGGAAGGATCAGGTGGCCGATTATGACAGCACGCTCGTCACTCGCTACAAACAGGCGGGACTGGTGATTTTCGGCAAGACCGCGTCGCCGGAACTCGGGCTGACTACGACCACCGAATCTGTTCTCTACGGCCAGACGCGCAACCCGTGGAACCTGGAACGAACGAGCGGGGGATCGTCAGGCGGGGCGTCGTCGGCGGTCGCCGGCCGCATCCTGCCGATGGCGCACGCGAGCGACGGCGGCGGCTCGATCCGCATCCCGGCTTCGTGCTGCGGATTGTTCGGACTGAAGCCGACGCGCGGGCGCGTCCCGATGGGGCCGGGGCAATTCGAGGGGTGGAACGGATTGTCGGCGCATCACGCCGTGACGATATCGGTGCGCGACAGCGCGGCGCTGCTCGACGTTTCATCCGGCGTCGAACTCGGGTCGCCTTACTACCCGCCGCCACAGCAGCGGCCCTTTTTGCACGAGGTCGGCGCTGATCCCGGCAAATTGCGAATCGCCTTGATCGCGGATTCGCCCGCAGGAACGCCGGTCGACCCAGAATGCAAGGAGGCGGTGACGGCGGCGGCGAAGCTCTGCGAAAGCCTCGGACACAAAGTCGAGGAAGCGAAATGGCCCGTTGACGCCGCAATCCTGCGCGGCGCCTTTCTGGCCATCGTCAACGTCTCGGTCGCCAGGGCCTTGGACGACGCGGCCACGCCGCTTGACCGCCCCGTGACCGACAAAGACGTGGAGCCTGTGACCTGGTCGATGGCCCAGCAGGGGCGCAATGTAAGCAGCGTGGCCTATTCGCGCGCCATCGCGACGATTCATCAAATCGGCTTGATGATGGCGAAATTCCATCAGACATACGACGTGATCATCAATCCGACGCTGGGCAAACCGCCAGTCCCGCTAGGCCTGTTGAGCTTGTCGCCGAAAGACATGAAAACGTTCACGAAAGAGATCACTGAGTTCAGTCCGTTCACGTCGCTTTACAACGTTACGGGACAGCCTTCGATGTCCGCGCCGCTGCATTGGACGCCGGACGGGCTGCCAGTGGGCGTGATGTTCTCATCGCGGTTCGGCGACGAAGCGACGCTGTTTCGCCTTGCCGCGCAATTTGAAGATGCGAAGCCGTGGGCGGGGCGAAGGCCGAAAATCTGAATACGCCGTAAACAAAGTTTGTTGGCATTTCTGTGGACGATCAGGTCCTATGCCGCGGTAGCGGCATTTGAATTTAGCCCGGCGTTTCAACGCCGGGTAAGATTTGTGGGAAACGCCTCGCGTCGCGTCAGCGAAGCTTGATTTCAGGCGTCGCTGACGCGACGCGGAGGCTCTCACACACCTACCGTGGGTTGATGGTCTTTGAAAAATAAGTGCAACCACGCAATCCAGCGTAGGGGCAGACCTGCGTGTGGGGCCCCGGTGGTGATCTGTAGACCCAATCCGGGGCCCCACACGCAGGTCTGCCCCTACATGGTTGCGCTATTTATT
>WNFV01001895.1_pt1 | contig 28139 bp, 27 predicted proteins | sample 5400101 | NCBI WGS metagenome assembly WNFV01 (sample SAMN13153361, study PRJNA577476) | soil metagenome | isolation source: 115 cm soil or saprolite under grassland replicate 1 | place: USA:California | collected 2016-06-15
AGGTGTCCGAAGTCGAAGAGGTCGACGCGACCGGGATGATCGTCATGCCGGGGTTCGTCGACACCCACCGGCACACGTGGCAGACGCCGGTCCGCGGCGTCCTCCCGTGTTGCACGCTCGACCATTACTTCGCGGTGATGCTCGGGAGCGTCGGCGGCCACTACCGGCCGGAGGACGTCCACATCGGCAATCATGCGGGAGCGCTGGAGGCGCTGAACGGCGGCGTCACCACGCTGCTCGACTGGTCTCATATCAACAACACGCCGGATCACTCCGATGCGGCGATCCAGGGGCTGAAGGATTCCGGCATCCGCGCCATCTACGCGCACGGCGTGCCGACCGGCGGCGAGTGGTGGGCGTTCAGCGAGCTCGAGCATCCGGAGGACATCCGCCGTATTCGCGACACGTACTTCGCCTCGGACGACGGGCTGATCACGCTCGCGCTCGCGGCGCGTGCACCGGGCAACTCGAACTTCGAGGTTGCAAAGCACGACTGGGAGCTGGCCCGCGATCTCGGAATCCGCATCAGCGTCCACGTCGGCATGCGGTTGACGAGCGTCCACGTCAACCACGTCAAGAACATGCACGACCTCGGCCTGATGGGCGACGACACGACGTACATCCACTGCACCGACTCGACGGACGAGGAGCTCGACCTGATCAAGGAGACGGGCGGAACGGCGTCCATCGCGCCCTACGTCGAGATGCTGATGGGGCACGGCCGGCCTCCGACCGGCAAACTGCTCGAGCGCGGTGTCCCGGTCTCGCTCAGCGTCGACGTGGTCTCGAGCGTGCCCGGTGAGATGTTCACGCAGATGCGCACCGCGCTCGTGCACGAGCGGATCGGCGCGTTCACCGACACGCCCGACGAGGCCTTCGCACCGACGCTGACGCACAGGGACGTGCTCGAGTTCGCGACGATCGACGGCGCACGCGCCTGTGCGCTGGAGGACAAGGTCGGCTCGCTGACGCCGGGCAAGCAGGCGGACATCGTCCTGCTGAAGGTCAACGCGATCAACACCGCCCCCATGGTCGATCCGATCGGGACGATCGTCGTCTTTTCCGATACGTCGAACGTCGATTCCGTCTTCGTCGCGGGTCGCGCGGTCAAGCGGAACGGCGAGCTCCTCAACGTGGATCTCGACGACGTCTTCCGCAAGCTCGACGAGTCGCGGAACCACATCCTGTCTCGCGGCGAGCTGCTGCCGAGCTGGGCTGCAGAACCGGTGGCGGCCGCCTAGCCCCGGACCTCCTCACGGCTCGCCCCGCGACGAGCGGGGCGGGCCCCTCCGTCGGTCGAAAGGAGACGCGTCATGGCCACTGGCTCTGTCGTCATCGTCGGCGGCACCCGCGGCCTCGGTCGCGAGGTCGCGCAGTACTACGCCGCGCAGGGACGGGACGTCGTCATCACCGGGCGTGACGCAGCAGCTGCCGAGGCCTGCGCCGGAGAGCTCGGAGGTTCGACGGTCGGCATCGCGCTCGATCTAGCCGAGCCGCACGCGCTCGCCGATGGTCTCGCCGGCGTCGCCAGCGTCCAGTACGTCGTGCTCGCGGCGATCGAGCGCGACTCCAACACCGTCCGCGAGTACGACATCGATGCGGCGCTCAGGCTGGTGACGCTCAAGATCGTGGGCTACACGGAGGTCGTGCACGCGCTGCTACCACGGTTCACCGACGACGCTGCCGTGCTCGTCTTCGGCGGCCTCGCGCGCGACCGCCCGTACCCGGGATCGACGACCGTGACGACGGTGAACGGCGCCGTCACGGGACTCGTGCGCACGCTCGTGATCGAGCTCGCCCCGACGCGCGTGAACGCACTCCACCCGGCGATCGTCGGCGACAGCCCGCAGTGGCGTGACATGCCGAAGGAGCGATATGAGGCGCTCGTGCAGCGCACGCCGACCGGCCGGCTGGTGACAATGGCCGAGGTCGTGGACGCCTCGCGCTTCCTGCTCGAGAACCCGGCGATCAACGGGATCAACCTGCCCGTCGACGGTGGCTGGCTCTGCATGTGAGAGCACCGGCCGCCGGTGTCGCGATCGGCATCGCGGTCGGCTACAACATCGCAAACGTCGGGCCCGCCGCGAAGGTGGTGTCCCAGGCCTACGACGTTCGCCTGGGCCTCGTCGGACTGCTCACGACCGCGCTCTTCATCACGCACCTGGTCATGCAGATACCGGGCGGGAAGCTCGTCGATGCCCGCGGCGCGAGAACGCTTGCCGGTGTGGGCCTCGCCGTCATCGCCGCCGGCAACGTCGTCGCGCTGGTAGCGGCGTCCTTTCCACTCGCCTTTGGGGCACGGCTGATCGCCGGGCTGGGCACGGGCGTCGGGTTCGTCGCGGGCAGCGACTACGTCCGTGCGACGGTCGGATCGACGGCCGCGCAGGGGCTCTACGGCGCCTCGGCCGTCGGCGGGGGCGGAATCGCGCTCGCCGTCGTACCGCTCACGACGTCGGCGCTCGACTGGCGGGCACCGTATGTGACGGCGCTCGTTGCGGCATGCATCGTCCTCGTCTCCCTGCCGTTTGTGCCGCGCGACCGCAGCAAGGGGGAGGCGAGGCGTTCGGCAGTCGCGCCTCCCGTCACCGTGATCGTTCGAGACCGGCGCCTGTACCCGCTGGCGGTCGCGCACACTGCGTCATTTGCCTTCAGCGTCATCGCCGGGAACTGGGCCGTCTCGCTGCTCGAGCACGACGGGTACGGTCGGCGTCTCGCAGGAGCCGTCGCCGCGCTGACGCTGCTGTCCGGGTTCGTCACGCGTCCCCTCGGCGGCCGCGCGTTTCAGCGCTGGGGCGAGCGCGCGGCTCCGCTGCTCGCGCTCAGCATGATTGCGGGAGCGGCCGGGACTGTTCTGTTCCTGCTGGACTTGCCGCTCCCGGTCCGAGTCACCGGTGCCGCGATGCTCGGGCTCGCAGCCGGGATTCCCTTCGCTGCGGCGTTCGCCGGGGCGCAGGCGCTCCGGCGGGATGCTCCGGGCGCCGCAATCGGCTTCGTCAACAGCTGCGCGACGCTCGTGATCGCGGCCGGGACGCCGTTGGTCGGCGTGACCTTCTCGATGCCCGGACACGGACGCGCAGGGTTCGCTGCGATCGCAGGGCTGTGGGCGGCCTCCGCCCTGGCGGTGCGTCCGGCCAAGCTGCCGCGAGCCGCGGCCGCCGCTTAGATCCGACCGATTTACCCGACGTTTTTACGGCGCTATGCTCGTTCCCCTGCCAGCGACCGGGGAGGCTCCATGCTCAGCTTTGGCGTGACGGTGCTGCCGGATCCGCCCTACCAGCGGATGCTCGAGCTCATGCAGCTCGCCGAGCAGCACGGCTTCGAGTACGCCTGGACGTACGACTCGCACATCCTGTGGGAGGAGTCCTACGCGACCCTGCCGCTCGCGGCGGCGCAGACGAGCAAGATCAAGCTCGGCCACTTCGTGACGAATCCGGGGATCCGCGACCCGACGATCACCGCGAGCTGGTACGCGACGATGCAGGACATCTCCGACGGCCGGATGGTGATGGGAATCGGCCGCGGCGACTCCTCGCGGCGAGTCGTTGGACTGCAGCCCGTCAAGGTCGCGGAGTTCGAGCGACGCTGCGCGATGATCAAGGACTTGATGAACGGCCGCGCCGTTCAGTGGAACGACAAAGAGCTCGAGCTGAAGTGGGTGCGTGACGAGCTGCCGGACATTCCGCTGTGGGTCGCCGGCTACGGGCCGAAGGCGCTGGCCGTCGCGGGGCGTGTCGGCGACGGTGTGATCATCCAGCTCGCCGATCCCGTGATCATCCAATGGATCATGGACACGGCGCGCCGCGCCGCCGAGGAGGCCGGGCGCGACCCGAGCGAGCTCAAGTGCATCGTCGGCGCTCCGAGCCACATCTCCGACGACCTCGCGGACGCGCGGGAGCAGTCGCGCTGGTTCCCGGCGATGGTGTCGAACCACGTCATGGACCTGATCGAGCGCTACGGCGAGGACTCGGAGATCCCGAAGGACCTGACGGACTTCGTCAAGGCGCGGAAGTTCTACGACTACAAGGAACACTCACGAGTCGGTGCGAAGCACGGCGAGTTCGTCACCGACGAGATCGTCGACCGCTTCTGCGTCCTCGGCGACGTGCCGGCCGCGACTGCGAAGCTGAAGGAGCTCGAGTCGGTCGGTGTCGACCAGTTCAACATCTACCTCATGACCAAAGGCCAGGAGGCTACGCTCGAGGCATACGGGGAGCAGATCACTCCGCAGTTCGGGCGCGTCGCTGCGTAGCGCTCGTCGCAGTGCTCGTGCTGCCGGCGTGCGGCGGCGGCTCGTCGGCACCGGCGATCCGTCCGATCAAGGAGACGAAGCGGAACTGCACAGGCTCGAAGGTCGCCGCGCAGCGTGCGGCGCAACGGAAGCGGCTCGACGCCGATCTCCGCCGCCTGCGCGCTGCGGCCGCGACCGTGAAAGGGCACACGCAGAACGGCAACGCGGCGCTCGACGCCGCACTCGACCGCTTCTCGTTGGATGTCGGGAACGAGACGCTGTCGGCGCACGAGCGTTCCGACTACATCAACCGCGGCGCTGCGATCGTGGCGCCGAAGTGCTACCTCTGCTTCCAGACGCTGGAGGGGAACCGCCCGATCGCCAGCGGCGCGAAGCTCCCCTGCGACTAGGACGCCCGAGGAGGAGGCACATGCGGATCTTCCGGAGACGTGACGACGAGCCCGTCGACATGAACGAGCGGTCGCCGCAGCTCGGCCTCAAATACAAGGATCTCGCAGTCCTCGGCCAGTTGATGAAGAGCGGTGCCGATCTCTCGCAGAGCTCAGTACGACGGCTGGGAGGCGAGCCTTTGACGACTAGGCCCTAGGCTCCCCGGATGGACACGCTCCTCGTCTTCGGCGCCCGCAATCTCGGACGCGTGCTCGCGCGTGAGGTTGCCGCCGACGGCTGGCGAGTCGCGGCGGTCGCACGCAGCGAGTCGACGCTCGAGGCGCTCCGCGACGAGGTGCCTGATGCGATCGGGCTGCTCGGCGACGCGTCCGACCCCGAGGAGGTCGAGCGGATCTTCGCGGAGGTGGGGGACGTCGACCTGGTCGTCAACGCGATCACGACGACACCGAGCTTCGGCGGCCCGGTCCACGAGGCGCCGCCCGAGGCGCTGGACGCGTACGTGGGGGCGCTGCTGCCCGGCATCTTCAACGTGCTACGCGTGGGCGGTCGGGTCCTCGTCGGCCAGGGCCGCGGCACGCTCGTGCAGGTGACCGGCGGCTCGGCGCGGCGCGGCAATCCGGGCCGGGGGCCGTGGGCGGCGGCGGCATTCGCGACGCGGGCGCTGGTCCAGTCCCAGGCGGGCGAGCTGCGGGACCAAGGGGTCCACGTGGCGCTGCTGATCGTCGACGCGATCATCGAGAGCGAGAAGACGAAGCATTGGCTCGAGGACGAGCCACCGGAGCGCTCCGCCTCGATGGAGGACGTTGCGCAGGCGATCAGGTACCTCCACGAGCAGAGCCCGCGCGCCTGGACGCACGAGCTCCAGCTAACGCCGGCGCTCGAGCGCTGGGTTCCCTAAGGCGACGCTTGCGGCGCCGCATAGAGGTCGCGCGCGCTTTGCGTGCGCGACCGTCTAACCCAACAAGCTTTGGAAATGCACGGTCCCGAGCTGTAGTAGAGGAGATGGGTAAGAAGACCGCGGATACCATGGCCCGCGCGGCGCCGTGGCCGAGTGGTTAGGCAGAGGCCTGCAAAGCCTCGTACAGCGGTTCGAATCCGCTCGGCGCCTCTCCCCGCGCAAGTTTCGCCTCGGTTCCAGGTCTGCTTCAACAGAGTGCATCCACTCCGGGAGCAGCTCGAATACGCCGTGCACGAGGCCGCGCAGAAAGAGCGGGCTGCGTGGGCGGAGCTCGAGCGTGCCAGCCGCCCAGCCGAGCCCGACGAGACGTGGGTCCGCACCTCCCGCGACCGCTGGCAGGTCGCCGCCCATGCCCTCCTCGACGCCCTCCGCGCCCTGAAGCGCTGACGACGTCCGGGGGTCTGACCCCAGCAGTAGACGGTCGAATCACGACCCCACCCAAGCCGGAGCGTAAGCCGGGCGAAGCCGGCTTACGCGGAGGCGGACTGATGCGCCGCGGCGACGCGAAGCCTCGCCGCGCCGCACGGAAGCGAACAGACGCCGACCAGCCAGGAGCGCGCGGGCCGAGCCCGCGCGCGTTCCCCGCGAAGCGGCGTACCTCCCCGGGTCTGACCCGCAGGGTCAGACCCCAGGTTGTGCGATCTGAAAGGATCGCGCCGCCGCCCAGATGCACGAGCCGCTCGACTTCGCCCTGATCCGACGGCTCCGCGAGGTGCTCGACACTCGGCCCGCGACGGAGACCGAGCTCCGGACACTCACGGAGCAGGCCGAGGCGTGGGCCCGGACGATCAGCGGCCAGCTCGAATCGAGCGAGCGCCGGCTCCGGCGGCTGAACCAGAACCCGGCCAGCTCGCTGGCGCAGATCGCAGGAGAGCTCCGTCGCGTCGACCACCTCCGGCCGCAGCTGGACGAGGTGCGCAGCCTGCTCACGGATCTCGAGCAGCGTGCGCGCCAGGTCAGAACACAATGGCTGCTGTCGCAGGCGACGTCTAGCCCACGAGCAACCGGTCGCCGACGGTAAGACCGCGCCGCGCGGCCTCGCCGGCGGGAATCTCCAGCACGGACTTCGAGCCACGCGCGGCGGCCATCCGCCACGGCTGGAGATCGGCCGCAATCTTCACGACGCGCCCGTCCCGGTCCAGGAACACGGCGTCGATCGGAAAGCGCATGAACGCCATGTGCACTGACGACGCCGGCTTCAACAGGATTCCCTCGCCGCTCGGCAGCTCCCGCCGGCCGAGCAGTCCCCTCATGCGTGTGAGCGCCGTCTCCGCCAGGAGACAGCGCTCACACACGATCGTTCCGTCTTCGCGACGAAGCGCGACTTCTTGCAATTAGAACCCGATGTGGATGTGGTTGTAGTGGTCTGCCAACGGGAACGACGGTCCGCCGAGGCCGAGCAGCGAGATGACCTGCCGCGGCATGACCTCACCCGGCAGCATCAGGATGTCACGAACCGTGCGCTCGGTGATGCCGCCCGGCGCCTGGTGACCCTGAATCGAGACCCCGCCCACACCGGCGATGTCGAGGGCGCGGCCGTAGATGTGCGCCGAGACGACGCCCGGCCGTGCGTACAGGCGGTGACCTGAGAACAAGCAGGACACCGTGACCTGGCCGAACGACTCGCGCAGGTACGAGATCATCGCCAGCACGCGGACGTCGATCTTGTCCTGGATGATGTCGTTCCGGCCACCGGCGTAGATCGAGATGTTCGGATCCGAGAGGATCCGCGTCGCGATCGCGGGCTTCGCGGCCTCGAGGCCCTTGACCAGAGCGTCGAGCCCGATGGCACGGTCGTAGCGGGCCAGCGCGGCCGCCTTGTCGGCGAAGCGCGTGTCACCTGAGTACGCGACGATCCGCGCCCAGTCGCCCTTTGCAGGCCCGAAGGAATCGAGCCGGAAGGCGAGCCGGTTCAGCGTCACGCGGTCTGCCGGGGCGTGGCCCGTCGCGCCGCGCGCGCGGAGGATGCCCATCATCACAGACCAGTCGACGCCGCCGTTCTTCGCCGCCGCCTTCAGGTTCGCCGCGAACCTCGGCGAGAGGCGGAGGGCGGGCGGGGTCGGATCCGGCAGCGGTGAGTTGAGCCAGATCGTGGCTGCGCTCTCCGGGCCCTCGATCTCCGGCTTCGGCGCCGGCTTGGTCTTCGGCAGCAGCACGGCACGCAGATGTTCCGTGCGCACGCGTGCACGCTTGGCAGCCGTCTGCTTGGGCGTCGCCGAGTGGCTGGCCGACGCGCCCGGCGCAGCTGCGTCGCTCTGTGAGGCGACGGAGTCGCTCGCCGGAGCGAAGCCCTGATCCGCGGCGGCAGCCGCGGCCTCAGGTGCCGCTGCAGTCATGTCCGGCGCCGCTGCGGCCGACTCCGCGGGGGCGGAGAGGTCGTGCGAAGCCGCCGCCGCCGTCGCAGCGGCTGCAGCCGAGTCGTCGGCGGCAGGCGCCGACTCCTCCGCGGCGGGAGCGGCCTCAGCCGTCGCGTCGTCCGCGGTGGTGGTGGACTCGATCGCGGTTGCGTCTTCGCCGGCGATCGACGCCGAGAAGCGGTTGCCGGCGACCGCCGCGAGCGATGCGCCCGCGAAGAAGACCATCGTGAAGACAAAGGTCGTGGCGAGCCGGCGCTTGCGCGACTTGGGCTTGCCTGACTGGTCCTCGGCGGGATCGGCTTTGCCGAAATCCCAGTTGTCATTGCGAGTGAACCATCGTGGCATTGCCGTTTGCTCCTTCTGATCGAGCCCCTGGCCGCCACGAGGGGCGCGGACTTTGGCCTGTGAATCAATCCGCAGCCGCTTGCGGTGCTCTGACTATCGATTTCTGAAGGGCGGAGCCTCTCCCTCAGCTCAGGGAACGTCTACGCGGATCACCCAGGCGAGGGATACACGCAACGCCTCGCCAACACGATGAATCGGTCGAGATTGACCGTCAGGCGAAGCGGCGCGCCCAAGAGAGAAAGGACGTTAGCGGCGTGCCACGCATGTTCGCCCGAATTCGAGTCGATTCCACTCCGAGCAACACCTCAACTTCTGCCCTTCATGGCGCGCAGTGCGCCTTCGAGACGCGGAGAGGGGGTGAATCCATCGTGACGTTCACGGATCTGGTTGCTTACCTCCGCGCGCGCTTCGGCGTTGAGGAGGGTCAGACGATGGCCGAGTACGGCGTCGTCCTCGCAGTGATCACGCTGCTCGTGGTCGGGGCTATTGGCCTCCTCTCGGGCGCAATCGCAGGTGCTCTCGACACCGTGCGGGGCTACCTGGGCTAACCGCAACACCAAAAGAACCGACAGCAAGGAGTTTCATCGTGAAGAGCAACATCGGAAGGCAAATCGAAAGGGCCCTCACGTTTCTCTCGCGTGAGCGTGCCCAGACGAGGCCCGACAGCACGGTGACGCTCTCCGTGATCAGCGGGAGCTCAGTTCTCGCGTTCACGAAGCTTTCGGGCAGCGCTGAAACAGCGCTGACAGGACTGGTGCGGCTGTTCTTCTAGCCGCCCAGGCATAGGCGGGGCCCTCCCCCGGCGGCGAGGGCCCCGCAGGTTTTCGAAACGGAGACGACGTGCCGCAGACGATGAACAAGCTGAGAAACGAAAAGGGTCAGACGTTTACGGAGCTCGCAATGGTGCTCCCGATCCTGATCGTGCTCGTTCTCGCCATCGCTCAGTTCGGCGTCGCGTTCAACAACTATCTGACGCTCACGGACGCTGCGCGCGCAGCTGCACGCAAGGGCGCAGTGTCGCGGGATGCGGGCAAATCCACGGATTGCCAGAACGCCGGCTACGCGGCCGGCGGAAACCTGAAGAACCCCGGTACCGACTTCAAAGTTCTCTGCTCCTCCTCCTGGGCGGCTGGCTCGGACGTAACCGTCACGGCCACGTATCCCTACTCGATCAGCCTCATGGGCTGGGTCGTGAAGAGCGGGACGCTCAGCACGACGATGAAGGAGCGAGTCGAATGATCCTCAAGCGGTTGAACGACCAGCGTGGTCAGGCGTTCGTGATGACCGCGGTTGCGATGGTGATGATGTGCGGGATGGCGACGTTGGTCCTCGACGTCGGCCATTGGTATCGCGACAAGCGTCGCCTGCAAGGCACCTCCGACGCGGCGACGCTGGCCGGCGCGCAGCTGCTTCCGGACGATCCGGGCGCCGCGAAGTCCACGGCGCAGACGTATGCCGACAAGAACGGCGGAGACGTGGCGGGCGCCAACATCGTGGTCAGCTCGACATTCGGCGCGAACGACACGATCTCGGTCCGCGCCCAGCGGAACGACCCCGGCATCTTCAGCCGCGTCATCGGCGTCGGCAACACGGACATCAGCGCACACTCCAAGGCGCGCGTTGGCGTCCCCAACAGCGTGCTGCACGTGGCGCCGATGGTCGTGCGCTGCAATCACCCCCTGATCCAGAACTGCAACAACAACGGGCGCATGCCGCAGTTCAACATCCCGACGACGCTGAACTACGACCCCATGGGCGCGCCCGGCGCCTTCGGGATGCTGAACCTGAGCAAGAACGGCGGTACGCCAGGCTCTTCAGAAGAAGCCGACTGGATCCTGAACGGCTACAGCGCCTGGCTCGACGTCAACAAGGACTACAACTCCGATCCGGGCGCGAAGTTCTCGTCGCAGCAGGTCCAGGGCGCACTCCAAGCCCGCCTCGACGGCGACCCGGTCCTCATGTTCCCCGTCTTCGAGCGCCTGACGGGAACGGGCCAGGGCGCCCAGTACTACATCATCGGCTGGATCGGGTTCCACCTCACGTCGTACGAGGTGCACGGCAACAACGCGACGCTGACGGGCTACTTCGTCACCTACATCGCGCAGGGAATCCTGGCGAGCGGTGGGCCCGGGAACTCAACTAATTACGGCGTCAAGTCGATACAGCTCATCGAATAACCCTCAAGTCCTCAGGCCCTTCACACGAAAGAGAAAGGACTATGAACTACCGCGTCAAGAACATCGGGATCGCCGTCGCTCTGGCTGCCCTCGCCGCCATCCTGACGAGCGTGTACGTCGTCAACTACAAGCGCCACGTGCAGCACGGTGAAGACAGCGTGACGGTGCTCGTCGCCGCGCGCGACATCCCGTCGGGCACGTCTGGCGCGGACATCATCGACCAGAAGATGCTGAAGAAGGAGACCGTCCCGCGCAAGGCAGTCGTGGCGGGCGCGATCTCCAGCCCCGACGACCTGTCGCAGTACATCGCGACGCAGGACGTCTACGAGGGCGAGCAGGTCAGCACGAGGCGTTTCGCGCCGCCGAAGGAGCAGGGCATCCGCGCGGAGATCAAGGGCACGCAGCGTGCCTACGAGCTCGAAGGCGATGGACATCAGCTCCTCGCCGGGACGCTGAAGGAAGGCGACCATGTCGACATCGTCGGCACGTGGGAGACGACCCCGCCGAACACCACCGGCGTCGCCCAAAAGATCACCGTCAGCCGTGTGGTCGTGCGCGACCTCCTCGTGCTGACGCCGCCCGATCCGGGCGCCGCCGGCACGGCCGTCACCTCGAGCCAGAACACGGCGTTCGTCCAGCTTCGGGCGACCGACGCACAGACCCAGAAGATCATCTGGATCCAGAAGAACAGCGTCGACCAGGGCGACGGCTGGCATCTCGCACTGCGCCCGCCGAACGGTTCGCTGGATAGCTCGAACACGGTGCAGGACGATCACACGATGCAGTTCGACGGACCCGGAAGGAGGCCGCATTGACCCCCGCACCTGACAACCACCGCGAGCGCGTGCGGCTCTTCGCAACCGGATCCTGCGAAGGGTTCGACAAACTGCGCGAGTCTCTCGCCAGTCATCCCGAGATCGAGCTCGTCGGCGCCAGCACCGACGTCGCCGGAGGCGCGGGTGCGCTCGCCGGTGGCCATCTGGACGCCATCCTTCACGCCACGCGGAGCACCACGTTCCCGGCAGAGGAGGTCGCGGCCCTCCGCGAGCACACCAGGGCTCCGATCCTGATCGTCGCTTCGAGCGGGTCGGCTGGGCTGCTCGAGCAGGCGTTGGACGCTGACGTGTCCGACGTCCTGCTCCTTCCGCAGCTCGTCGAGAACGTGGTCTTTGCGATCCGCAAGGCCACGCACACGACGCGCCGGCACCATCAGACCGGCTCGGGCCGCCACGGCAAGATCGTGACGGTCTTCTCGCCGAAGGGCGGGACGGGCAAGACGGTCATGGCGACCAACCTCGCCACTGCCTGCGCGAAGTTCGAAGGGCGCAAGACGCTGCTCCTCGACCTCGACCTGCAGTTCGGCGATGCCGCGATCATGCTCGGCGTCGAGCCCGAGAAGACGATCTACGACCTGGTCGTCGCCCCGGGCGAGCTCGACACCGAGAAGCTCGCCGGCTACACGACCAAGCACGCCTGTGGGCTGGAGGTGCTGCCTGCACCGCTGCGCCCGGAGGATGCGGAGCTCGTGACCGAGGCCAAGCTCGGCCGCCTGCTCGAGGTCGCCCGTGAGTCCTTCGACGTCATCGTCGTCGACACCTCGCCGTTCTTCCACGGCCCGATGCTGGCGACGCTCGACCGGACGGACGAGCTGATGTTGCTCTGCTCGCTCGACGTCCCGACGCTGAAGAACCTCCGCCTGGCGCTGCAGACGCTCGACCTGCTGTCGTTCCCGAAGCAGCGCGTCCGCATCGTCCTCAACCGCTCGAACTCCAAGGTCGGCATGAAGCCGAACGAGGTCGAGGGCGCACTCGGCATGAAGGTGCGCTTCGAGATCCCGTCCGATCGAGCCGTCCCCCTGGCGGTCAACCGCGGCAACCCGGTCGTCCTGGCCGAGGAGTCGGCGGACGTCTCCAGGGCCATCAAGTCGATGGCGAAGGAGATGTTCCGGGCGCCGAAGGAGGACGCGGGCAGGAAGAAGCGGCTCATCCCGGCGTTCTCGAGGGCCTAGGCCATGGGTCTCCACGACCGCCTCAAGACCTCCAACGGAGCCAGCGCAACGACCGCCGAGGCGCTCCTGTCGGGCTCGCCCGTCCAGGAAGCCACGCCGGACGCCAAGACGCACGATCCGTACGCGGAGCTGAAGACCCGCATCCACCACGCGTGCATCGCCACGCTGGGTGCGGAGCTCTTCAAGCGTGAGTCGACCGGCGACCTGAACGAGCGGGTCACGCGTGCAGTCACCGAGCAGCTGGTGCTCGACCGCACGCCGCTGACGCGCGAGGAACGGCGCCAGATCATCCGTGAGATCACGGACGACATCCTCGGCTACGGGCCCCTCGAGCCGTTCCTGCGCGACGACTCCGTGACGGAAGTCATGGTCAACGCGCACGACCGGATCTACGTCGAGCGGCTCGGCAAGATCGAGCGCACGCCGGCGGCCTTCGCCGACAACTCCCACCTGCTGCGCATCATCGACAAGATCGTGTCGCAGATCGGCCGGCGCGTCGACGAAGCGTCCCCGATGGTGGACGCCCGCCTGCCGGACGGCTCCCGCGTGAACGCGATCATCCCGCCGCTGGCCCTGAGGGGCCCGACGCTGACGATCCGGAAGTTCTCGCGCGACCCGTACACGATGAACGACCTGATCTCGTTCGGGTCGATCTCGCCGAAGGCGGCGCAGTTCCTCGCCGCCTGCGTGAAGGGGAAGCTGAACATCCTCATCTCCGGCGGTACCGGCACCGGTAAGACGACGACCCTGAACGCGATGTCTGCGTTCATCCCCAACGACGAGCGCATCGTCACGATCGAGGACGCGGCCGAGCTTCAGCTCCAGCAGGAGCACGTGATCACGCTCGAGTCGCGCCCGCCGAACATCGAGGGCTCCGGCGAGGTCCGCATCCGCGAGCTCGTCCGCAACGCCCTGCGTATGCGCCCCGACCGGATCATCGTCGGCGAGGTCCGCGGCCCGGAGACCCTGGACATGCTCCAGGCGATGAACACGGGCCACGAGGGCTCGCTCACGACGATCCACGCGAACTCGCCGCGTGACGCGCTCTCCCGTCTGGAGACGCTGGTGCTGACCGCGGGCGTCGAGCTGCCGCTGCGCGCGATCCGCGAGCAGGTGTCGAGCGCCTTCGATCTGCTCGTTCAGATCACCAGGCTGGTGGACGGCTCGCGCCGGATCTCACACGTCACCGAGGTGCTCCGGATGGAGTCCGACGTGATCACCCTGCAGGAGGTCTTCCACGCGAAGCCTCCGTCGGAGGAGGCCGAGGCCTCGCACGGAGCGATCAGGCTGCTGTCGCCGCTCTCGTGCACGGGGCTGAAGCCGAACTTCCTCGACAAGATGGCGACGAACGGCGTCATGCTGCAGCCGAGCTTCTTCACGGCTGAGGACGACGACTCGCCGGCCGTCGGCCAGGGTCACCAGGCATCGAAGTTCAAGGGAGCCTTCTCGTGAACAAGCTCCGGCTCGCCGCCGCCGGGCTCGCACTCACACTCCTCGCACTCCCCGCCGCCGCAGCCGCAGCGGTGCAGGTGGGGGGTGTGGACGCGACCTCGTATCCGACCGTGCGTGCGTCTGTCGTCTCGCCTGCGGGCGCGGCGATCCCGCCCGCGATCTCGGAGAACGGCCGGCCGGTCGCCGGCCTGCAGGAGCAGAACCTCGGCAGCGTCAAGGCGATCGCCACGCTGATCGACCGCTCGCAGTCGATGCGGGGCAAGCCGTTCGCGGACGCTATCGCGGCGGCGCGCGCGTTCGTTGCCGCCAAGCAGGCATCCGACCAGGTCGCGGTGATCGCGTTCGGCTCGAAGTCGCTGACGCTGTCGCCGTTCTCGACGGTCAAGCTCGACGCCGACCAGCCGCTCGCACGGCTGCACACTGACTCGGAGAAGGGCACGGCGCTCTACGACGCGATCATCAGCGCCGCGCATCAATTGAAGGGGAATCCGCTCCCAGGCCGCGTGATCATCGTGCTCACCGACGGCGTCGACACTGCCAAGAAGCGCTCGATCGACGACGCGATCGCAGCGGCGCACGACGCGGGCGCGGCCGTCTACACGATCGGCATCGAGGGGACGGGCTTCTCGCCCGATGCGCTCGTCCGGATCTCGACGGCGACAGGCGGCCAGTACTACGGCGCCTCGTCGACCTCGCACCTCTCCTCCGTCTACGCCTCGATCGCGGAGAGGCTCAAGCGAACGTGGCGCATCTCCTACGTGACCGCGGCGCGGCCCGGCGACCGGGTCAATGTCACCGCGTCCGTCTTCGGTCACGGCACTGCCTCAGGAGTCATGACCGTTCCGGGCGCCGCGCCGACGGACTCGGGGCCCTCGAAGATCGTCCCGAAGGGAGCCTACGGTCCCGGTGGCCCGCTCGGCGTTGCCGTCGCCGTCGGCTTCCTGATCCTGCTCGGCGCGCTGTTCCTGCTCGCGGGCCTCCGCGGCTCGTGGGTGCGGAGCCGGATCTCCGTCCACATCGGCGAGACCAAGGTCACATCCAAGAAGGCGCGCAAGGAGCGGCGGTCAGAGGCGCTGGGAAGTGTCTTCAAGGCGACCGAGAAGGCGCTCGGCCATCTGAAAGTCTGGCGCAACATCGGAACGATGCTCGAGCGCGCCGACGTGCCGCTCAAGACCGCCGAATTCTTCTGGATCGAGGTCGCAGCGGTCTTCGGGATGGTCATGCTGACCGTGATCGCCCAAGTGGCCGTGCCGTTCACGATCGCCGGAATGGTGATCGCCGGCTCGATTCCCTACGCCTGGGTGTGGATGAAGATGCGCAAGCGCACCCGCATGTTCGAGGATCAGCTGCCGGACCTGCTGATCACGATCGCCGCGTCGCTGAAGGCGGGGCACTCGTTCAAGCAAGGCCTGCAGGCGGTCGTCGACGAAGGCCATCCGCCGGCCAACCAGGAGCTCAGGCGAGTCCTGACCGAGACGTCGCTCGGCCGGCCGATGGACGACGCACTCGGCGAGATGGCGGAGCGCGTCGGCTCGAAGAACTTCGAGTTCGCGATCACGGCCGTCACGATCCAGCGCCAGGTCGGCGGCTCGCTGGCGACGCTATTCGACATGGTCGCCGACACGGTTCGGCACCGGCAGCAGTTCGCCCGCAAGATCCGCGCGCTGACGGCGATGGGTCGCATGTCGGCGTACACGCTGATCGGCATCCCGTTCTTCATCGGCGGCGTCATGACGCTGATGAACAGGCATTACATGCACCCACTGTTCTGGACGAACGCCGGCCGCGCGCTGATCGTCCTGGCGCTCGTGATGATGGCGTTCGGGTCCCTGATCCTGAAAAAGATCGTTTCCTTCCGAGGTTGATGACATGCTGCTGATAATCGCCATCGCAACGATCGGCTTCGCCGTCTACTACCTGGCGGAAGTCGCAACCGCGCCGATGCGCACGCGCCGGAACCTGGTGCATCGCGCCGCCAACTACGGACGTACCCGCATGGTGTCCGACAAGCAGATGCCGCAGTTCCGCGAGCGGGTGATCCTGCCGTTCATGACGCAGATGGCCAAGCTGATGCTGAAGGTCAATCCGCGCACGTCGACCGACGTCGTGGCTGCGAAGTTGATGGCGGCCGGCATGCGCAAGGCCTCGCCGACCGGGTTCATCGCGGCCCAGGGTGTCTTCGCGGTCGGCGGGTTCTTCTTCGGCCTGATCCTGTTCGGCGCCGCAGCTCCGGCTCGGGCGCCGCTGTTCGCAATCGGCCTCGCGGTGCTCGGCTTCATCGGGCCGAGCATGTTCCTGAACGGTCGCGTTCGCGCGCGCCAGACCGCCGTTTCGGCTGAGTTGCCGGACGCGCTCGACCTGCTCTCGGTCAGCGTCGAGGCGGGACTCGGTTTCGACGGCGCCGTGCAGAAGCTCACCGAGCACATGGAGGGACCGCTGATCGAGGAGTTCGAGCTCGCGCTCGGCGAGATGCGCATCGGCGAGAGCCGGCAGGAAGCGCTGAAGAAGATGGCCGAGCGAAGCGCGTCGCAGGAGATGGCGAGCTTCACCCGAGCGATCATCCAAGCCGACCAGCTCGGTATCTCGCTCGGCCGGATCCTGAGGATCCAGGCCGCCGACACGCGCTTGAAGCGTCAGCTCATGGCTGAGGAGAAGGCGATGAAGGCGCCGATCAAGATGCTCTTCCCGACCGTGCTGTTCATCTTCCCGGCCATGTTCATCGTCATCCTCGGTCCAGCCTTCCTGAACCTCTCCAAGATCTTCCAGTTCTAGGACGCGGAGTGACCGTGGCTGCAGACCACAGCAAGACGGAAGGCGGCTTCGGCTCCGGCTTGCGGGCCAAGCTCGCGGGGAACCAGGAAGAGCCCCGGTCTCCCGGCGAAGCGATCGCTGCTGCCGGCGAGCTCGGCCCCGACGTCGAGCTGCTGCGTGCGGAGCTGAGTGCGTCGCTTGCCCGCGAGCAGGACCTGCGGGCGTCGCTGCACGAGCAGGTCGAGGTCTCCGGCCGCGAGGTGCGCCTGGAACAGGACGTTGCGGGGCAGTCGGCGGCCCTCGAGCGGCGCGCGGCCGCGCTGGCCGAGACGGAGGCTCAGCTCGAGGAGCGTGAGCGTCAGATCGCCGCCCGGCTGGCGGAGCTCGATGGAACGCTCGAGGAGAAGGACCGGCTGGCGAAGCTCGAGGCCCGCATCGCGGAACGCGAGCAGCTGGTTGACCTCAAGGTGCAGGAGCTGAAGCAGGCCGACGACGAGCGCGGCAGCGCGGCAAAGGAGTGGAAGCACAAGGTCGAAGACCTGACGAAGCGTGAGAAGGAGCTGGCCCACGCAGAGGCGCGGATCGAGCAGGGCCGCACGGACTCCGAGAAGCGGCACGAGAAGCTGATCAAGGCGCTCGAGGAGAGCGAGCAGAAGGCGCGCACGGCGGAAGACGAGGCGCGCACGCTCGAGCAGAAGCTGTCCGAGCGGGAGGAAAGGCTCGCGAAGGCCGAGCAGGGGGCGACGCAGGCGCGCGTCCAGCTCGAGGCGCGCGAGAAGGTGCTGGCGAAGCGCGAGGCCGAGATCGCCGCCGAGAGCGGCAAGAGCGAGGACCAGCTCGTCGCGCGTGCGCGTGAGCTGGACGAGCGTGAGCTCGAGCTCTCCACGAGGGGCAGCGAGCTGACGGCGAAGGTGCAGGAGCTCGAGCACCAGGCGAAGCAGCACACGAAGACGCTCGAGGAGGCGCGCAAGCAGGGTGAGGAGGCGCGCGGTGTCCTGCAGCGCCTCGCGGAGCGCGAAGCGCAGGTTGCCGAGCTCGAGAAGCAAGCTGGGCAGGCGCGCGCCGAGGTCGATGCCCGTGACCGGCTGCTCGCGAAGCGCGAGCAGGAGCTCGGCACCGCAACCGGGCACGACGGCGAGCTGGCAGCCCGCGCACGGGAGCTCGACCAGCGTGACTTGGAGCTCACGACGAAGGCGAATGAGCTCGCCGCTCGGATGGAGGAAATGCAACAGGAAGCGTCACGGCGCGGCGCGGCGTTGGACAGTGCACGTGCACAGGAAGTAGAGGTGCGCTCCCTGCAGGAGGCACTGGCCGAGCGCGAGGAGCAGCTGGCGGCCGCCCAGCGCGAGCTGACCCAGGGACGAACTCAGCTCGAGGCGCGCGAGCAGGTGCTCGCGAAGCGCGAGGGGGAGCTCGGTGGCGCGAGCGGCCGCGACGAGCGCCTCGCGGCGCGAGCGCGTGAACTGGACGGGCGCGAGCTCGAGCTCTCGACGCGCGCGACGGAGCTGACGGCGCGGATGCAGCAGCTCGAGCAGGAGGCGCAGCAGAGTCAGGCGGCTGCAAAGGACGCCCTGGCGCGGCTGGCGAACATCGACCAACGCGAGTCGGAGCTGATCGCGCGCGAGGCCGAGTTTCACCGCCAGGAGGCCACGTTGCGTCGTGCAGCCGAGGAGGCGCGCAAGCCGGAGGTCGACGAGCTGGCGGAGCGCCGCTTGAAGCAGCGCGACGAGGAGCAGTCGTCCCGCGAGGCGGCGCTGAACAAGGCCGAGCAGGCGATCCTCGCGTCCCGGAGCCGGTACGAGGGCAAGGAGAAGGCCCTCGACGAGCGCGAGACCGTGCTCGCGAGCCGCGCGAAGGAGCTGGAGGAGCGCGAGGCCGCGCTCAACCTCCGCGAGGCGCAGCTCGAGGCCGAGTTCGAGGTCCGCGAGCAGCGGCTCGAGCAGCGCGAGCAGACCGGCGCCGAGCTCGAAGCGCAGCTCGCGACGCGCGAGAGCGACCTGTCGATGTACGTCGCCCAGCTACAGGAAAACTTCGACCGCCGCGAAGCCGAATGGTGGTCCAAGCAGCTCGGCGGCTCGGCTAGTCAGCCTCCGGCTGCCTAACCGAGCGAAAGCTTCGCTTTCGCTCGGTGTTGTGGATCGCCGCTTCGCGGGAAACGTGCGCGGGCCGAGCCCGCACACTCCTCAGGTGGTCGGCGGCTGGATTGGTCCGTGGGCGGTGGTGGCTACGCCATCCCCGCCCACGTGAGTTCGGAGGCCTTTCGCCGTGTCGCCGCTCAAACGTCCACAATCTGACCTGATGGCCTCGACTCTGAGCGACAGCGAGCTCGTTGCCCGCTGCCGTGCGGGGGACCAGGAGGCGTGGAACGAGCTGGTCGAGCGGTTCTCGCGCTACGTGTACGCGATCTCGGTGCAGGGGTTCCGGCTGCCGGAGTCCGACGCCGAGGACGTCTTCCAGGAAGTGTTCGCGCGCGCGTACCAGCATCTCGACAGGCTGCGGGACGACGCCGCCGTCCGGCCGTGGCTGGCGCAGCTCACGCGGCGCCTCTGCATCGACAGGCTCCGCGCGACCGCCCGGGAGTACCCGGTCGCCGAGGAGGAGCTGCTCGGCGGCTCCGAGGAGACGCTCGCGCTGCTCGACGACGCGCTGACCGTGCACGAGGCCCTCGGCCGCACCCCCGAACACTGCCGGGAGATCCTCGACCGCTTCTTCACGCGCGACGAGAGCTACAAGACGATCGGCGAGGCCCTCGACCTGCCGCCCGGGACGATCGCGAGCCGGATCTCCCGCTGTCTCGGCCGGCTGCGTCAGCTGCTCGAGGGAAGAAGCGACGGCGGGACGCCGTCTGGAGATCGATGACCGCTTTCCGTGAAGAGCGACTTGCCCGGCTGCTCCGCGCGCTGCCTCCGGCTCCGGCCGGCTGGGTCCGGGCTGCGCAGGAGCTCCCGTTCGTGCGGGACGAGCTGGACGAAATCGTCGCCCGTGCCGAGGCAGACGCTGCGTTCCGCGAGCGGCTCATCGCCGACCTCGAGGGCGCGCTCGCAGCCGAGGGCTACGAGCGCGACCCCGCGGTCCTCGCCGCCCTGCGCGTGCGGCTCGAGGCGAAGTAGCAGAATCCCCACATGCAGACGGCTTCGGGTGGCGGCCCGCTCGCGGCCCGCGTCACGGCGTGCGCCGCCGAGCTGCTCGCAAAGATCGCGCGCGCCTCGGAGGAGCACTGGCCCGAGGCGGCAGGGATCGCCGCGCAGGCCGACTCGCTCGGCGAGCGCGCGACACCCCTCGCCGACCTCGCCGCCCGCGCGTACGAGGAGGCGGTCGCCGCGTCCGGAGGCGACTACGAGCTCGGCCGCGCCTACGCGAACGCCGCCGAGCCGCCGCTGCGCATCGTGGAGGCGGCCGCCGACGTCGCCGAGCTCGCGGCGCTGATCGCGGCCCACTGCGACCCGGCACGGCGTCCCGACGCTGTCGCCGCGGGTCTGCTCGCGGCGGCGGCAGCAGGCGCTGCGGCGGAGCTCGTCGCGGTCAACCTCACAGTCGGCTCGGACGACGAGCGCCTCCGGCGCTCGCAGTCCCTCGCGGAGGGGGCCGCCCGCGCCGCCGCTGCGGCACGAGCGGCCCAGGAGTAGATCAGGCGGTGCGAACCGTCGGCCGTCGGATGACGGTTCGAACCCAGTGAAGTGCCCTGCGCTCCACCAGCTGCGGCCGCTCCGCCGGGCCCTCCCTCAGCGTCGCGGCAAGTCGCTCCCGCGTTGCCTCACGGAGCAGATCCGCGTGGCGGCCCCGAGCGATCTCCTGGGGGGACTGGGGAAACACTTCACAAACCAGACGGAGAACGGCTTACCCTTCTTCCGTGGTCGTTTGTGCGGCTTGTCGCCAGCAGAACCCCGACGGCTTCGCTTTCTGCGGTGCCTGCGGTGCCCGCCTTGCCGAAACGGCGGCGCCACGCGAGGAGCGAAAGATCGTCACCGTCCTCTTCGCCGACCTCGTCGGCTTTACCGCGCGGGCCGAGCGGATGGATCCCGAGGACGTCCGCGCGATGCTCTCGCCTTATCACTCGCGCGTGCGCGCCGAGCTCGAGCGGCACGGCGGGACCGTGGAGAAGTTCATCGGCGACGCCGTGATGGCGTTGTTCGGAGCGCCAGTCGCGCATGAGGACGATCCAGAACGAGCGGTGCGTGCAGCGCTCGCAATCCGTGGCTGGGTGCGCGAGCAGGAGGAAGAGCTCCAGCTCCGGATCGCCGTCAACACGGGCGAGGCGCTGGTCACGCTCGACGCACGCCCCGACGCGGGCGAGGGCATGGCTTCCGGTGATGTCGTCAACACCACTGCGCGGCTTCAGAGCGCCGCGCCGGTGAACGGCATTCTCGTCGGCGAGACGACGTATCGTGCAACGCGAGACGTGATCGATTACCGCGAGGCGGAGTTCGTCGCGGCGAAGGGCAAGGCCGACCCGATCGCGGTCTGGGAGGCGATCGACGCGCGCTCCCGCTTCGGCGGGGAAACCGAGCAGCGCGGCGCGGTGCCGCTCGTCGGACGTGAAGGCGAATTGGCCGACCTCATCGCGGCACTGGCGCGCGCTTGCCGCGACCGGCAGGCACAACTCGTCACCCTCGTGGGAGTGCCCGGCATCGGCAAGTCGCGGCTCGTCTACGAGCTCATGCAGCACATCCTCGACGATCCGGACCCGGGCCTCGTGTACTGGCGTCAGGGGCGGTGCCTTCCCTACGGCGAAGGTGTGACGTTCTCGGCGCTCGCCGAGATGATCAAAGCGCATGCGGGGATCCTCGAGAGCGACGAGCCCCGCGTCGCCGAAGACAAGCTGCAGGACGCGGTTGCGTCTGCGCTCGGTGACGATCCGAGCTCGCAGTGGGTGCGCGACCGGATGCTGCCGCTGATCGGTATGGCGGGAAGCGCTGGCGCGAGCGCCGAGAAACGCGACGAAACATTTGCAGCATGGCGCCGTTTTCTCGAGGCATTGGCCGAGCGGCGCCCACTCGTCCTCGTCTTCGAGGATCTTCAGTGGGCAGACGACGCATTGCTCGACTTCGTCGACCACCTCGTCGATTGGGCGGGAGACGTGCCCCTGCTCGTCGTCTGCACCGCACGTCCCGAATTCCTCGAGCGACGCCGCGCTTGGGGAGGCGGCAAGCCGAACGCAGCGACTGTCCGCGTGTCGCCACTCAGCGACGACGACACGACGCGCCTACTTCTGGCCGTACTGCAGCGGCATTTGGTCGACGGGCACTTGCAGCAGGAGCTGCTCGCACGCGCGGGCGGCAATCCGCTCTATGCAGAGCAGTTTGCCCGGATGCTCGACGAACGCGAGCGTTTCGACGGGACGCTCCCGGAAACCGTGCAAGGGATCATCGCGGCCCGTCTCGATGCGCTCACACCTGAAGAGAAGTCACTCCTGCAGGACGGCGCTGTCTTCGGAAAAGTCTTCTGGCTCGGCGCTGCCGCCGCGCTCGGTGGATCTGGCCACCGAGGTGTTCTGGAAGAGCGCGCCCACGCGCTGGAACGAAAGGAGTTCCTGCGCCGGGAACGGCGGTCCTCCGTGGAGGACGAAACGGAGTACGCGTTCCGTCACGTGCTTGTCCGCGACGTTGCGTATGGGCAGATCCCACGCTCCGGCCGCGCCGCAAAACATGCTGCGGCCGCGACATGGATCGAGGGACTCGGTCGTCCGGACGAGCACGCGGAAATGCTCGCGCACCACTACACGACCGCGTTCGAGCTTGCCGGCAGCGTCGGCGAACCGACCGAAGGGCTGGCCCACCACGCGCGGAAGGCGCTTGAGGCAGCGGGTAACCGCGCGCTCGCGCTGAACGCGTACCCGGCGGCGGCGCGCTTCTATGAACAGGCACTCACGCTTTCGCCTCGAGATGGCCCCGACTATGCACGGTTGCAAGTGGATTGGGGCCGGACGAAGTACCTCGCAGGGCAGGACGGGGAGCCGGCGCTCGCCGCCGGCGCCGCTGCACTCCGGGCTGCCGGCGATCTCGAGACGGCTGCCGAGGCAGAGACGACGCTCTTCGAAGTTTGGACACGAAAGGGAGAGCGTGAGCTTGGGGAGACGCATCTCGCGACCGCCTGGAAGCTGCTCGCGGCCGCGCCGCCGTCGCGCGCGAAGGCGACGGTGCTCATGAACATGGCTCTGTCCGACATGCTCGCGAGCCGCAACGCCGACGCGCTCGCCACCGCTCGGCGCGCGCTCGAGTTGGCGGAGCTCCTCAGTCTCCCCGCAATCAAGGCCGCGGCATTGGACATCACGGGTGTCTGCCGTGCCGGCCTCGGCGATCGCGGGGGCATCGACGACATCAAGCAAGCAGCGGCGATCGCTGCCGACGCGAATGCGCCTTACGAGGTCGCGCGCGCGTACAACAATCTCGCTTCGGTGTACGGCGTCCTCGGCGACATCGCCGCAGCACGCGAGGCGCACGCAGAGTGCATCCGCGTGTCGGAGGAATATGGCCAGCATGTGTGGCGTCGGTGGCAGCGGCCCGCAGAGGCGTTGTTCGCCTACGCCGACGGAGACTGGAGGCGGTGTCTGGCCATTGCCGACGAGCTGTTGGCTGATCGATCGTCGGAGTACAACAGTGGGGGCGTTCTCGATCTCCGCGGGCTCATCCGGTTGGCACGCGGAGATACCGAGGGAGCTCTGGCCGACGCAGAGCGGGGGGTCGAGCTCGCACGGACTGCACGCGACCCACAAGCCCTGTACGCGCCTCTGCTCGATGCGTCCTACATCGCTGCGAGTGTCGGCCGGCGCGACCGCGCCGCCGAGCTGCTCGACGAAGCGCTTGCGTTTGCGGAAGGTCCCGTCTTAGTGGGAGTCTCGGCAGAGAGCCTTGTACGCGCCGCCTGGGCGGCCACGCTTCTCGACTCCAATGACGAATTCCTCGCAACTCTCGCCGGTGAGACCGGCTCCCCGTGGCTCATTTGTGCGCGTGCCGTCGCCGCCGGGGATCTTGCGTCGGCCGCAGATCGCTGCCGCGAGCTTCAGTGCGGGCCTGAGGAGGCGTACATACGGCTCCGTCTGGCCGAGCGTCTCGCCGCGGCGGGCCATCGCGTCGAGGCCGACCTTGAGCTCAGCGCTGCGCTCGCCTTCTTCCGCAAGGCCGACGCGACGCGCTATATCCGCGAGGGCGAAGCACTGCTTGCGGCCGCGAGCTGATGAGCGCAGAGGAACCCCTTCCCGCCTGGAGCCTCCCGACCGACGCCGTCGAGCGGATCGCGCTGCCCGAGGCCTGGCCGGGGCAGATCACGCGCGACTGGGCCTGGGGCGGCGCGACCGGTGCCGGAGTCCGCGTCTGCGTCCTCGACAGCGGCGTCGAGACCGACCATCCGCTCGTCGGGGAGGTTCAGCAGTCCATTGCGATCTCGATCGAGGGCGACCAGGTCGTCGTCGAGGACGAGGACAAGGCCGGCGACCTCTGCGGCCACGGGACAGCCTGCGCCGGCGTGATCCGCTCGCTCGCCCCGGAATCCGAGCTCGCGAGCGTTCGCGTCCTCGGCGCGGGGTTCACGGGCAGCGGCGCCGTCCTGCTCGAGGGACTGCGCTGGGCCGTGGAGCAGGGCTACGACGTGATCAACATGAGCCTCTCGACGACGAAGCAGAAGTTCGCGACGCTGCTGCACGAGCTCGCGGACACCGCATACTTCCGGCGCACGATGCTAGTCGCGTCGGCCCACAACATGCCCGTCGAGAGCTACCCGTGGCGCTTCTCGAGCGTCATCTCGGTCGGCAGCCACGAGCAGTCCGACCCGTTCGCCTACTACTACAACCCGACGCCGCCCGTGGAGTTCTTCGCCCGCGGCGTCGACGTCGAGGTGCCGTGGCTCGGCGGCGGACGCCTCGTCTGCACCGGCAACAGCTTCGCGACACCGCATGTCGCCGCGATCGCGGCGTTGATCCTCTCCAAGCACCGCGAGCTGACGCCCTTTCAGCTGAAGAGCGTGCTCTACCTGACGGCCACGAACGTGGGGGACGGCTCGTGAGCGAGGACCTGCGCAGCGCAGTCGCGGCGGGAGTGCTCGGGTCGGAGGAGAACTACCGCGAGCTACTGCGCTCGATCGTCGAGGTCGCCAGGGCGATCTTCAAGGCGAAGGCCTCTTCGATCTTCCTGCTCGACGAGGAGACCGACGAGCTCGTCTTCGAGGCCGTCGCCGGCGAGGGCTCAGAGTCGCTGATCGGCCGCCGCTTCCCGTCGAGCACGGGCATCGCCGGCTTCGTGCTCGTCAGCCGACAGCCGCTCGTGATCGAGGACGTCCTCGAGGATCCGCGTTTCTCCCGCGAGACCGCGGAGAGCACCGGCTTCGTCCCGAAGGGCCTGATGGCCGTGCCGCTGCTGCACGAGGAACGCGCACTCGGCGTGCTCGAGGTCCTGGACCGGCCGAGCGACGCGCGCTTCACGCTCGCCGAGATGGAGCTGCTCGGGCTCTTCGCGAACCAGGCCGCGATCGCCCTCGACCTGCTGCAGCGTGCACGGCGCGCGCAGTCCGCGCTGGCCGGCCAGGGTGAGCTCGCGGCACTGTCGAGGCTCGCGGCGGCGCTCGAACGGCGGCGCGAAGAGGGCGAGGCCGACGACGCGCTGAAGCTCATCGCTGCGCTCGAGAACCTGCTCTAAACGAAGCCCGGGCCATGGGCCCGGGCTTGGACAGCTCAGATCAGAGAGCGGGGCTCAGGCTTCCCTGTGCGACGCCCTCCGCATATGGCCTTCGACGTCGTCCGACTCCTCGGTGCCGGGCTCGTCGGTGGCCTCGACGTTCCTTGCCGCCGAATGACGCGAATGGCCCTCGACGTCGTCGTCGTCCTTGGCCTCGGTGTCTTCGAAGCGCTCCTCGGACATGAAACTCCTCCTTCCGGAAGGGATCCGGCGGATTACCGGTCACGCACTAGACGATGCAGTACCCCGGAATCTTCCCTTCTTCTCTTCAAATACTCAAGCCGGGATGCCATCCTCGCCCGATGCGGCGCTTCCTCGGGCACCTGAGCGAATCGGCCACGGCCTTTCGGGCCGTGTTCGCAAATCGCAGCCTGCGGCGAGTCCAGCTCGCTTGGGCCGGTTCGATCCTTGGCACGTGGGCCTACGGGATCGCGGTCGTGGTGTACGCCTACGAGCAGGGCGGCGCCACGGCGGTCGGCGTCGTAACGTTCGTGCGCTGGCTGGCCGCGGGGATCGCGTCGCCCTTCGCGGCGCTGCTCGGGGATCGCTACGACCGTCGCCTGGTGATGGTCGCCTCGGACCTTGCCCGCGCCGCGCTGATCGGCGCCGCCGCGCTCGCGGTCTTCGCGGACGCGCCACCGCTCGTCATCTACGCGCTCGCTTCGCTCGTCGGCATCGCAGCGACGCCGTTCAGGCCCGCGCAAGCCGCGCTGACTCCGACACTCGCCGAGACGCCCGAGCAGCTGACCGCCGCGAACGTCACGGCGAGCTCGATCGAGAGCGTCGGCATCTTCGGCGGACCGGCCCTCGGCGGCCTGCTGCTCGTGGCAGCTGGGCCTGCGACCGTGTTCGTCGTCACGACGGGCACGCTGCTCTGGTCGGCGGTCCTCGTCGCCGGCATCCCGAAGGGGGAGACCGTGCCCACCGAGCGCGAGCCTGTGTCGATCGTCGAGGAGTTGCTCGCAGGGTTCCGCACGATCTCGCGCGAGCGGCGCACCCGCGTCCTCGTCGGCCTCTTCTCGGCGCAGACCTTCGTCGACGGCATGCTCAACGTGCTGATCGTCGTGATCGCGCTCAAGCTGCTCGACACCGGCCAGGCGGGCGTCGGGTTCCTCAACTCGGCGGTCGGCGTCGGCGGGCTCCTCGGCGCGCTTGCGGCCGCTGCACTCGTCGGTCGCGGCCGGCTCGCGGCCGACTTCGGCGTCGGGATCTTCATCTGGGGGCTGCCGATCGCCCTCGTCGCGGTCTGGCCGAACCAGGTCTTCGCGCTCGTGCTGCTCGGGGTCGTCGGGATCGGGAACACGCTCGTCGACGTGTCCGGGATGACGCTGCTGCAGCGCGCCGCACCGGACGACGTGCTCGCGCGCGTCTTCGGCGTGCTCGAGAGCCTGCTGCTCTTGACGCCCGCGCTGGGCGCGGTAGTCGCTCCGTTGCTCCTCAACTGGCTCGGCACGCGTGGGGCTCTGATCGTCGCCGGAGCCTTGCTGCCGCTCCTGGTCGTGCCGGCGTGGCCGGCGCTCACCGCGATCGACCGCGCGGCCCGCGTTCCGGTCGAGCAGGTCGACCTCCTGCGCCGCAACCCGATCTTCGCGCCGCTGCCCGAGCCGACCCTGGAGCAGCTCGCGGACTCGCTCGAGCAGGTGCGCGTTGCCGCGGGGGAGGAGGTCGTAAGGCAGGGAGAGCCGGGCGACCGGTTCTACCTCGTGGAGCAGGGCACGCTCGCCGTCGCCGTCGACGGGCGAGTGGCGCAGCAGCTCGGGCCCGGCGACTCCTTCGGCGAGATCGCGTTGCTGCGCGACGTCCCGCGCACCGCCTCCGTGACGGCTCGCACCGACGCGGTGCTCTATGCGCTCGAGCGTAGCGAGTTCATTCCGGCGGTGACCGGGTTCGGTCCGAGCCTCTCGGCCGCCGAGGGCGTTATCGGGATGCGGCTTGGGCCGGGGCGCGGGGGGATCGTTCGGGCGTAGTCTCCAACGCGCTTTCCTCGATCGTCAGCGTCCGGGCGTCCGCGTCGACAGTCGCCGTCACGCCGAGCGGGATCGTGCAGAGGTGGTCGCCGTGTCCGAGCGGCAGGTTGTGGACGATCGGCACGCCGAGCGGCTCGAGGTGATGCTCGAACACGTCCTCCATCGAGCGACTGCGTAGCCACGGCTCCGGCTGCCGCCACTCCTCGCACTTGTGCATCTCGCCGATCGCCACTCCGGCGACACGCTCCAGCTTCCCGGCGTTCGCGAATTGCGTGAGCATGCCGTCGACGTGCCAGGGCGGACAATGCACGTCCTCGAAGAAGAGGATTGCCCCGTCGAGCTCGATCTCCCAGGGCGTGCCGAGCGTCTCGCGTAGCAGCCAGAGACAGCCGCCCACGAGCGGCGCGGTCGCCCGGCCCGAGCCGATCGCCCCGATATACGGGTCGTCCGGCCGCGCCGGCATCTCGCCGAGCGGCTCGGGATCGGTCATCGCCCGCAAGAACCGCTCCTTGGACCACTCCTCCCGCTTCGGGCTGCCCATGCTCGTCAGCCCGAGCCCGTAGAAGGTCACCAGGCCGGTGCGCTGTCGGATCGCGATGTGCAGTGCGGTCACGTCGGAGTAGCCGACGAGCGGCTTCGGGTTGGCAGCGATGACGTCGTAGTCGAGATGGGGGAGAACCTGCGAGGCGCCGTAACCACCGCGCAGCATCTGCACGATGTCGACCTCGTCATCGGCGAACAGCGACGTCACGTCGTGCGCGCGCGCCCGGGCATCGCCCGAGACGTAGTCGTCGCGGGCGTGCACTCCCGGTGCGAGAT
>WNFV01001898.1_pt1 | contig 28126 bp, 20 predicted proteins | sample 5400101 | NCBI WGS metagenome assembly WNFV01 (sample SAMN13153361, study PRJNA577476) | soil metagenome | isolation source: 115 cm soil or saprolite under grassland replicate 1 | place: USA:California | collected 2016-06-15
GTCATAGTAGCCTGCGCAGGCAGGCTTTGTAATGTGAGCCGAGGGCTTTAGCCCGGCGGTCGGCACGAAGGCCACCGGTGTGGCCTATTTTAGGGTCGCGCCATCATGATCGGCCGCTGGCCGTGAACCAGCACATCGGTTGTCAAGGCCATGATCACGCCGCTGACGGCTGCGGTTAGCGCCGCCTGCAGCACCTGAACCGGATCGACGATGCCGGCATCCGCCATATCGACGATCGCTCCCGTCCGTGCGTCGAGGCCGTAGCCGGCGCAGCTGCGCTTGACCTGTGCTACGATCGTCGTCGGCTCGTAACCTGCGTTATAGGCAATCGTCTGTAGCGGCTCTTCGAGCGCCGCCGAGAGTGCGCGTATACCAACTTGTTCGTCGGAGGATGCGGGGAGATCGCACAGTGCGGATTGGCAGGCCATGTATGCCGCGCCGCCGCCAGGTGCTACCCCGCCATCCATGGCCAATCGCAGCGCCGTGATTGCGCGCCCGGCCTGCTCCTTACGTGTCTCCAGATCGGTCTTGGTTGCGCCACCGATACGTACTATCGCGACACCGCCGATCAACTTTCCCATCCGCTCCCGAGCGTTCTGCCGATCCTCAACCTCGGTGGCAGCCGCCACTGCGGCCTTGATCTGGGTGATGCGCTGGCGCAGTTTGATCGGGTCGCCTTTGCCGCCGATCAGTCCAAAGGTGGTTGCATTCGCCCAGGCCACGCGCGACGATCCCAGATCCTCCAGCGTGATCGTCTCCGCGCGTGTGCCGGCCGCTGTGGTGATCACGCGCCCGCCAGTCTGGATCGCGAGATCTTCGAGGATACTGATCTGCTGCGTTCCCATGCGGGGCGCTTGTACGGCCAGCAGCCGCATTGTTCCAGCCTGGTGATTCGCGACCAGCAGCCCGAGGGCGCTGCCCGACACCTCACGAGCGATGATCAGCAGGCTCCGTCGCTCGGCCAGCGCCAGCCGCTCCAGCAGTGGTATAAGCTCTTCCGCCGCCGTGATCCGCAGATCGCTGATCAAAATCGCGGGATCCTCCACCCGCGCTTCCTGCTTATGCGGGCTGGTGACGAAGTATGGTGAGCAGTAGCCGGTGTCCCAATGCGCGCCTTCGACATATTGCCGCTCCAGGCCCTGCGTATGTCCAGATTCTAGCTGCACATAGCCATCGGCACCCGTAATGTCAAAGATCTCGCCCAATAGCTTCGCCAGCGCGGCGTCGTGACACAGCATCGCCGCCGCACGGCTGATCGCGGCAGCCCCATCGAGCGGCTTAGCCTGCTCCGTCAGTGTATCCAGCACGGCAGCCAGGCCGCGCTCCAGGCCACGCTTGAGTGCGAGCGGATTCCCCTCGGCCGCGATATAGGGCGCGAGGCGACGCAGGAGCCCCTGGAACAGCACCGCAGTGGTGGCGGTGCCATCGCCGACCGCCTCGTGCGTTTTCCAGAGCGTATGGCGCAGGAGCATCGCGCCCATATCGACGTAGGGGTTCGGGATTTGGATAACCCGCCGCACGATTGTGGCGGCGTCATCCAGAATTTCAGGCGGGTGATCCGGCAGCGCGTTGGCGATCGCGACGCAGCGCGGCGTTGGCCCAAGCGTCGGGCGCACCAGATCGGCCAGGCGGTCGATGCCCCGCTGTAACGCCGTGTGCGATTGCGGCGCGAAGAGCACGCCAGGTTCGGCTGTCATACGACTTCCTTTTGGATATTGCGGCGAACCGTGCGCAGGCTCATACCGCTCTTCTTTTGTCTGTTGTTTTTCGGCCTGCGGGCCGAAAAACAACAGACAAGGAGTAACAAAATCCGTGCTATCGGCGAAAGCTACTTTAGACATCCGCACAACCTGCGATGGCGATTCTCGCGCTACCCGCGCGCCGGCTCGGCCATCTCCAGGCGGCGCTGGCGGCTGAGCTCGGCCAGATGCCCGTCGTTGGCCAGGCACTGCTCCAGATGTACCATACGCTCAGGGCTGGCCGTGCGCACCATCGTATCGCCATAGGCGCGCTCGACCCAGAAACGCGCCCCGCCGGCCATGTAATCGCGCAGCGCCTGGAGCTTGCTCTCTGGGTAGCGCTGGCTACAGTTCATGGTGAACATGCGCCGGCGCTGCGAGCCGCCAAAGGTGGCATGCTTGAGATCGTGGTTGAAGACCAGAATGTCGCCTGGTGTCGTATCGAGCGCGATCGCTGGCACTTGGCTGCCGTGTATGCCCCAGAGATCTTCGCTCTTGCGAATGCTGCTCTGTAGATCTTCGGCAAATACGTCGCCGATGCGGTGGCTGCCGGGGATGACGCGCAGCGCGCCAGTGCTGCCGTCCAGCTTGTCGAGGTAGAAGGCGATTTTGATATGCCGCATCCCGCCGCGCCCACCATAGCCGTCGGAGTGCCAGTTGGTATCGCCAACGTAGAAGTTGCCGTCGCTGCCCTTATAGTTGAAGTCGTCGCCGAGAATGCTGGCGGCGATATCGTGGATGCGCGGATCATCCAGCAGCGTGCTGAGGTACACGCTCTGGTCGATGAACTGAACCGAGCAGGATCGGGCGGTTCCGTCGTGCGCGGTGCCGTTGTGGCCACCGCCGTTGGCAGCCCAGATCGCCTCGAACTCGTCGGTGATTTTGGTGATCGAGTTGGCCAGCAGCCCAGGCAAGGCCAGGAATCCAAAGGTCTCGAAGAATGCCAGCTGTTGGTCGGTCAGGCGGGTGGATTCCATTGTTCAGTCTCCTTATAAGAATGACGACCGACGACCAACGACTGACGACTGACAAATGATGACCGACGAAGGTGTGCAGTGCTGGCTTTCGTCTTCCGTCCTTCGTCTTCCGTCCCATCGCTGGCTTTCGTCTTCCGTCCTTCGTCTTCCGTCCCGTCAGTGATAGCCGATCCGGTCGAGCTGAGTCGCAAAATCGTCTGGCAGCGCAGCCGGTGTCGCGCTCAGCGCCTGGGCCGCGGTGCTGATCAGGTTCAGCAGCAGTCGATCTGCCGCCGGGTGGATGTCGATATGTTCCAGCACACGCAGCGTGTTCAGAAAGAACTGGCCCGAACCGAACTCATACGAGCCAGCCAGAACGCCCGAGGCGTAGCCGCCTGGGCAGTTATACCCTACAGCAAATGCAGCCGCCGCCACATCGTCGGGCGTGTCCTGCCCGTCAAAGAGCGCGTGCGGGATCACCGGCCCGTAGTAATCCCAATCCAGAATGCCTTGTGCTTGCAAGCTTGCGAAGATTGGATGTGCCTTGCTTACACACTCCTTGTGGTAGACCCAATCGTGAAATGTGTAGCAGCGGCCCTTGTTCGCCAGCGGCAGCCAGCCAACCGGGTCGCCGTCGCGCTTGAATGCCGAGGGCGAGAGAAAGATCGCTGCGCTTCCGCGTGCGATTCGTCGCGCCAGCTTGCGCCAGTCGTCCACATTTGCGGGGTGCGCCGAAAGATCGCCGACTAGAATGACCTCATTGCGATCCGATCCAGTGAGCTCAAACGGCTGCGATTCCACACCATGCGCCGCCAGCCAGCGCTCGACCCGTGGCTGGAGGCCCCATAGCGTCACGGCCTGACGCAGCTGTGGGAGCGCTGCCGCATCCGTAACATGAAACTTAAGCCGCCCGCCCGCCGGCGCTCCGCCGCGCTCCATGGTCGCCGCAAGCTCATACGCGCCAGCGGGGCCGCTGAATGTGACATCTTCACACAGCACCGGCACGGCCAGCGGCCCATCTTGCCTGGCTTCAGGCTCGGGAATACGCGCGGTCGTCCGCTGCTCCCAGACGATACCTTGCGGGCCGCGAATGCGCAGGCGCACCGGGTACTCGCCCGGATTCAGGACATCCTCATTCGCGAGCACTGCCTCGATCTTGAATGTGCGTCCGGCATAGCCGTGCAGCTGCTCGACGAACAAGCACCAGCGCAACGGCGCCCATCCATCCGCCAGCGCGTCCATGATTTCGGGCTTCCACTCGCGCCAGAATGTCCACACACCCTCGCCGGTAAGCGCGTGATCGAGCATGCCGGTGAGATTGTAACCACAGATCTTGGGATTCGAGCGGATCAGATCGAAGCCGAGCAATCGCTGGCGCGCGTGCAGTCGCTGGCTGTCGAGCAGCATGTCTTCCGGGAAGGCGTACACCTGGTCCATGCCGAAGCGTTCCCAATCGGCAACCAGCCGATCGGCCATGGAGCGAATAAATGCCGCGTCGGGCACATCGGTTCGCGCGCCGTCCTGCTCGAACATGCGGTATTCGCGGATGGCGTTAAACAGGCTGCCAATGCCATATTCCGAAAGAAAGATCGGCTTCGTATCGTGGCCGATTGTCCGCAGGAGCGTGATCGTCTCGGGCGGGTGTGGGACATGCGGGTAGATATGTGCATCGCCAGCGCCCTTGATATACGCCAGATGCAAAGGGCCCCAGTCTTTCGATACCGCATCGGCGCCGGGCGTCTCAATGCCCCAAACATGCTCCCACTTCGCGCTGCCGGGGTTCGCGACCGAGCCAATGCCGGGCTGTGCATCCCAGCGCCCGCTGCTCAGCAGCACCAATCGTGTCGGATCGAGCGAGCGTACCAGCGCCAGCGTCTCGACGGCGTGGCGGAAGACCGGCCCGTCGAAGGTCTCATTGAGCATGCCCCAGATCGTCAGGCTGGGGTGATTGCGGTCGCGCAGGATAATCTCGCGCGTGGATCGGTCGTAGCGCTCGGCCATGTGTGGCGAGTCGGCGAGCAGCCAGCCGGCCAGCGATTCCTCTTGAACCATCAGACCGATCTCGTCGCAGAAATCGAGCTGCTCGGCCAAGGCCATCCCGGAGATGAAACGCACCATGTTGAAGCCGGATGCCTTGGCGTAGATCAGGTCGCGCCGCACAAAATCGAGCTCCTGCGCCCGTGATATGCCCATCGGGTAGTGATTGCCGGTGTGAGTGGAGCGCAGGAAGATCCGCCGGCCGTTGAGACGGAAATAGCCGTCGACCACGCGAAAATCGCGAAACCCGCAGCGCACCGACTGCCGATGCGTGAATGTGGCGTCATCGGCTCCCTGCGCATCCAGCGCCGCCGCCACGCGATATAAATACGGATCGTACAGATCCCAGAGATGCGGGCTGCCAACCAATAAAGTCAGCTCGTGCGCTGTATCGCCGGGTGCGAAGGTTGCGTCGCCCAGCGCCGTGTCGAGTGTGTCCGCGCCGCTCTGCGACTCGGCCGACGCGCTGAGCCGGCCGATCACAGGCGCGATCGTGTCGTTCCGCACAGTGATCGCGACGCGAATCTGGCCGGTCGCCGGATCGGGCTGGACAAACAGATCGGCGATTCGCACCGCCGGCACCACCAGCAGCTCAACCGGCAGCACGATCCCGCCGATATTGTAGCCGCGCCCAGGCTGATAATTTTTGATGTTCTTATTGCGGTGCGGGGTCTCCACGAGCCGGATGCCGTCGATCGGCTCGTCGGTCGGGTTCAACACGCGGACTGCGAGCAAATTATCGTCGCCCGGCCTCAGCGCGCTGGTCAGATCGAGGCTGAACGGCGTATCAGCGCCCTCGTGGCCGCCGACAGGCTGGCCGTTCAGCCAGACATCGGCCAGGTAATCCACCGCGCCGAAGCGCAGCAGATAGCGCTCGTTCACAGCCGCCGGCTGTGTCGCGCGGAAGGTGTGCCAGTACCACACTACACCGTGGTAATCCGGGCAGACCTGCTGGATGACGCCTGGAACAGGGATAGCGAGCGCCTCGTCGCGCGCAGACGCGAACCAGCGCTCTGCGTGCCCGCGGTTCTCAGGGTCGGTCGCCAATCTCCATTCGCCGTTGAGAGCCTGCATTCGGTTCCTCCAACCTACCTCAAGTGGGGATATCCAATCCGCGTGGTGGTGGCGTATACCGGCTTGCGTCAATTATGTTCGGACTTCCTCAACTGTTGTTCCGTATTGCCTGTGTGGACATGGGGCTATCAGGCGTTCGATAGAACCAGATAGCTGCGCTGCGCGCTGGCAGCGCGAATGTGAAACCAGCGTTTATCAGATCTTCGCCCGGGATGTCCCTTGTTTCACCAGTTTCAGCGTTTTCGAAGAAGTACATTGCATCTGGGCGGATCCCTTTCGGATGGATAATGATTGTCTCTTGCGGAGATGCCGGGAGACGGATTCCCTGGACAAGCCCGCGGCCTGTCTCCGGGCAGTCAAACTGCCAGCTGACCCATTCTTGCGCACTGTGGTGGAACGGCGTATGTGGGTAGTAGTCGCCATAGAGCATCAGGTCAGCTGCTCTGCGCCAGATGTCAATCATTCTCCTGGCACTGACATAATCGTAATCGTCCCGGCGGATGTCAAGCGTCACAAACAACATGGGAGCCATGCCGCAGTGGTAAGAGTAGCTGTCTGCCCGGTCGTCGAATCGCTCTTTCCCGGTAAAATCTGAGGGTTTCCCAGTAAGATCCCAGGAGAGTGTGACATCCTTGAAGTAAGGTATCCACTCGTACAGCGTACGGTGGAATGCCAACTTCACTGGATGATCCCCGTACCCGTAGTCGGTATAGTGTAGCGGCACAGAACGCCGCATGGTCTCAAGATCATTGCGGCGTCCTCCGCTCGCGCACGAATCGATCCATAGACCGGGATTTTGTGCCAGCAAGTCATCCCAGAACTGCAAGTAGCCCTGGGTATGCAGGTTCTCGTTCATCCCCTGGCGATCCTGCGCCTCATTCTTGCGCCAGTGTTCCAGTGGTGCGAAGTTATAATCCTGCCTGTAGATCTTTATGCCGTTGTCTTTGATCAGCCGGCTCACATGGTCGGTAAGCCATTGGCGGCATTCCGGGTTACCCAGGTTCAACAAACCGTTATCGCTCTCCTTCGTTCTGAGCAACCATTCCGGGTGTTCGGTATCGAGTTTTGTGCCCCGTGCTACCCTTTCCGGCTCAAACCAGACTAGCAGGTCAGCGCCGTCCTGGGTGGCACGATCGGATACCGGCTTCAGACCATTGGGGAACCTTTCGGGATCAGGTTCCCATGTGCCGGTGATAGTCCATTTTCGTATATGGTCTTTGTTGTAGCATGGATACCAGCCGGCATCGATCCACCAGACGTTGGGGTGGATGCCGTGTTGTTTGAATTTCTCGATATACTGAACCTGGTTCTCTTCGGTCGCGCCTGTGAATTCCTCACCGTCATCAGTGGCCGCACAAGCCAGGAGTGGTTTCATCGGTTCACCGTTGGGCTTGGGAAGGACGTGGGCAAGATACCACCGGCGCCACAGGTTCACGGCTCTTGAAACATCGCCCACCCATGACAGCACGGTCATTCGTGGAGTGCGGATGCTTTCACCCGGCATAAGCCGCAGGTTTGTCTTTTCCTGACCCGCCTGAACATGTACACCGTCGGCAAGCCCATTGAACCGGGCCGCCCATTGTGCGGGCCAGCCAATCGCCAAAGACAGTCCCCAGTCCTTGAACATGATGCGGTAGTAGGGGAATGCGCCGTCACAGGGACGGCCCCCCGTGGGGGCGAAACCGACCGCGTCGCCTGAGTGCACGTGAGTCTCCTGAGGTGTATATCCTTCCGCACTGTAGTAGTCGCCATTGCAGTGATACAGAACGGGCGAAGAACCCCTGAACGTTGCATCCATTGCGAGGATGTCGCTGATGACAGGTGTGGGCTCACGGCCTTTGTTGGTAAACCAAGCCACCCATTCCACAACCGGGTAGTCCATGTACTCCGTGCACTCAACCCGGACATTCAGGCCGGTTGTGGGGTGATTGCCTTCGAAAACCGTTTCGGAGATATTGGCGTCGATGCGGCGTCTATTTGAAACCGGTTGCCACTCTTCCGGGATGCCGCCCATGGCTTTTCCATCGAGCACAAAAGAGATCGGAAGATCAGCGGCGGCGGAGAAGAAGCGCTCCGCCCAGGCACGGCTCTTCAACATGTCCTCGGACTTTGTGACAGGCACGGCGTACATCGTATTCATTGTCAATCCTTTGCTAGACCACGCGTTTGTAGAGCAACAGCGCCGATCACGCCGGTATCGCCAAGATCCAGATTGAAGAAGGGCAGCATCTCGCTTGATGTGCGACCGTCTGCTGGCGCGAAGCGCTGCTCCGATCTCAGCTCAAGCGCGGCCGTCTGGGGCGCAAAGTCGTCGAGCTTGGCCTGCGCGCCTTGCGCAGTATGCAGCAGGCATTGCTGGCCCCGCGCGGCTGGGAAGATCGCATCCAGCGGCTGAATATCGGCCAGAATCGGGCTATCGACCGCGCCGGTATTCGTGAAGGATACGACCCATTCGACCGCTGGAAAATCGGCGAATGTGGTGATCGCGCACTGGCACTGGAGGCTGGTGGCCGGGGCGGTGAGTGTGATGCGTGCGTGGGTGACGCCAGCCACCGTGGCATCTTGGATCCACTCCGCGCGCCAGCCGGCCAGGAACGCGGTCGAATCGCGCTCGCCGTAGCGAAAGGCGAGCGGCAAGATCCGCTTTGGGGATTGGAACGCTTCGGCAAACCAGCGCTCGGCGCGCGCCAGCTCTTGCGGTGTTGGCTTGCTCGATTCATCGCCGCGCGGCGGATGCACAACCGCCCTTGCGGCAGGAACCTGCCTGGGCGCGCTGATCGGCCCGCGCGGCGATGAATCTGCCGATTGTTCTTGCTGCTCGCAAGCCGCCAGCAGGAGCGTGGCTCCTGCCCCCAGCCCCATCAGAAACGCGTGCCGGCTCAGCGGTTGTGCGACCTTTTGCTGCGTTGCTCGTGCTGTCTGTGCTCTCATGACGTCTCTGGTATGCAGAACGCATCCCCAGTGGGCTGGGTGATTCTGATACTATGCAGTGCGCTTGTAGACCAGCAACGCCGAGCCGGGCCGCTCGCCGACTTCGATCGGGACGCCATGCTTGAGCAGATCGCCACCAGAAGCTTGCAGCGCGAAATCGCTGTCGAACGAGCGAATATCGTAGCGCGCCGCGGAATCGAGGCCGTGCAATGGCGGCTCGATGCGCGCGAACGGGCTATCCGGCCGGCGGAAGGCCAGGATCATACCCTCGCCCAGGTCGGGGCGATCGAATTGCCACACCGCCCAGGCATCTTCCGCCAGACTGTAGGAGACTAGCGGGTAGAAGTCGCCGTAGAAGTACTGCCGCACGGCATTAAACTCCTCGGCCATCTTGCGGCACCATTCCAGCGGGAATTTGTCGCCCTGCTCGGCGGCAATCTCGCTCCAGCTGAGCACGATCCCCGGCCCCAGCGCGCTGCGAAAGGCGTAGGTGTCGCCGACAGTTGAGGATGCGCCGGTGCTGAGCGGAACCCACAGCGACAATCCTTGGGTCTGGTTCTGCATGGCCGTTGTGGCAAAGCTCGGGTAGCACTGCACATCGCTGCGCCAGAGCGGCACGCTGCGCGATGTCGTCTCCAGGTCGATCCGCCGCCCGCCGCTTGAGCAGTTGTCGATTATGAGTCCGGGGTGCCGCGCCAGCAGCTCATCCCAGAAGGCGTACAGCCCCGCGATATGGCGAATCTCGGTCATTCCAACCCGATCCGGCGCATCAGCGGCCTTCCAGAACGGGGCCGGGTCGGTGTTGAAATCTTGCCGGTAGCAGGTGACGCCATCCTCTTCGATCAGCCTGGAGATCATGTCGGTGACATACTGGCGCGCTGCGGGGATGCCCAGGTTGAGCAGGAAGTTGTCGCCGATCGGCCCAAGTAGCCACTCGGGATGCTCACGTGCGATCTGGGTGCCCTTGGAGACGCGCTCCGGCTCAAGCCACAGCACGAATCCCAGGCCCCGCTCGCGCAACGCGTCGCCGACCGGCTTGATGCCGTTGGGATACGCGCCCTTGCGCGGGAACCAGTTGCCGGCCTGGAGGTACCATTCGCGGCCAAAGGTATCCGAGCTTTCGTTATGCTCCGCGTCGCCATACCAGTCGGCATCGATCCAGAAATACTCGATCGGCAGGTCGTTATCCTTCAGCCATTGCGCTTTGCCGATCTGATGCTGCTCGGTACGGTCACCCCAATGGCCATCGGTCATTGGCGGCTGGAGCAGCTTGCCGTTCGGGCGCGGCGTGTGGTGGGCTAGTACGAACTGGCGCAGCATGTTGTGGCCGTGCAGCCGATCTTGCTCCCAGAACAGCAGCAGGATGCGCGGCGTACGAATCTCCTCGCCCGGCAGCAGCTTGATGTTCGTCGCGGCCATGCCCGCCTGTCCGCGGATGATGTCATCGCGCCCGCGCTGGAAGCTCGCGGACCATCCGCCAGTCCAGCCGATTGCGCCGATTACACCCGAGCCTTTTTGCTCCAGGTTGAAGAACGGCAGCACACCATTCGACGAACGTCCGCGTACGGCTTCCAGCTGCGCGCCGAAGCCGGCGGTGAGCTGGGCCGCCTGCGGCTCGAAGTCGTCGAGGTGGCACTGGCTACCCTTGGCGTAGTGCAGCTTGCAGAGCTCATCTTTCTGCGCGGCAAGTGTGATATTCAGTGGCTTAATATCGGAGATGCTGCTGCTGTCAGCAGCCCCAGTATTCTTGAAGGACACGACCCACTCGACCGCCGGGAAATCAGCGTAGGTTGTGATCTCGCAGCGACACTGTACGCCGCTGTTGGGATCGCTCAGGGTCACGACATGGCCGGTCGCCTGATCGTTGATGGTGACCGGCGCGCGGTCTACCCGCCAGCTCGGCAGCAATGCCGACGATTTCTGCCCATCGTAGCCAAAGGACACTGGAAAGGGCGCAGCTTCGGCACCGGTGAGCGGCGATAGGAATGCTTTCGCGAACCAGTCAATCGCTCTTGCCTGCTCGGCTGCGGTTGGCTTGCTTGACATAACTTCGTTACCCCTTTATACCAGTCATCGCGATGCCGCGAATGAATTGCTTTGATGCGAGCAGATAAATGATCATGACCGGCACGATCGTCAACATGGATCCTGCCAGCCACATATCGTAGCGAGTCCAGTACAGACTGCGCAGTCCGTTCAGAACCAGCGGAATGGTCTTTTGATCGGGGCTGTTCAGGATCAAGCTGGGCCAGAGAAAGCTATCCCAGTTCCCCAGAAAGGTCAGAATCCCCAGTGCGGCCAGCGGTGCAGTGGCCAGCGGTAGCACGATTTGGGCAAAAATGCGCACCTCGGAGGCACCATCGATACGGGCTGCGTCGAGCAGCTCTAGCGGTATGCCTTCCATAAACTGGCGCATCAGGAAGATACCGAAAGTCGACCATAAGCCCGGCACAATGATACCTGCCAGCTTATCCGAAAGACCAAGATCGGAGATAAAGATATACAGCGGCACCAGCACAACCGAAAACGGCACCATCAGCGTCGAAAGCAGGATTGTGAACAGTATCTCTTTCCCCGGAAAGCGATATTTTGCGAACACATAGCCGCATAGCGACGATGTCAGCATCACCGATACGGTGGTCGACACGGCGGAGATGACGCTATTGCGCATCGCAGTCAGGAAATTCACCCGCGTGATGATCTCGTTGTAGTTGTTGACTGTCCAGACATGCGGGAGCAGTGCCGTCGAGCTGACCAGCTCTTTATAGGCTTTGAACGATCCAAAGATCATCCAGATAAATGGCGCTACCGAAATCACCGCGAAGAAGAGCACTATGATATGCAGCACCGTCTGGCGAAGGTGGCCGCCGATGGCGCCTGGCCGGTTCGTCGTCCGCGTTAGCGGCTGGCCCCGCTCCAGCGTTTGAACTTTCTTCATCGACTTGCCCTCCCTTAGTAGGACCACTTGGGGCGCAGCAACTTCAGCTGAATCACGCTGATCACAAAGATCACCACAAACTGCAGAAGCGCGGCGGCTGCGGCTACGCCAAAGCGAAAGTTTGTGAAGCCGGTCTGGACGATCAACATGTTATAGACAAACGTAGATGTGCCAGGCCCGCCCTGCGTCAGCACGGTCGGCGATGTATAGACCTGCAAGCTGCCAATCACGCCGAGCACGACCACCAGCAGCAGCGTGTGGCTCAGCAGGGGAATGGTCATATAGCGAAAGCGCTGCCACTCGTTGACGCCATCGACGCGGGCTGCGTCGTACAGCTCGGCTGGAATATTCAGCATGCCTGCGGTGAGCAGCACAACGCCGAATCCCAGACCCTTCCAGATATCGATCGCGGCCAGTGTCGCCAGTGCCGAGCTAGGCGAGGAGAGCCAGCGCGAGGTCGGCAGGTGCATTGCTCGCAAGAAAGCGTTAAAGGCGCCCACATCGGGATCGAGCAGGAAGCGGAACAGCAGAGAAACGGCGACGAGTGAAACGACCACCGGCAAAAAAATCGCCGACTGGTAGAGCTGCATGCCGCGCTTGAGATTGACCAAACACGTGGCGATCAGCAGCGACAGCGGTAGGGAGACGCAAAATTCCATGACTCCCAAGAGCAACGTATTGCGCGTGGCGATCCATAGCAATGGATCAAGGGAGAGCTTGTAGAAGTTATCCAGCCCGACAAAGTGGCTGGTCGCGCGCGTGATGAAATCGTAATCGACGACTGAGAGCCACAGCCCGCGCAGAATAGGAAAGAAGGAGAATGCGATGTAGTAGAGGATTGTCGGAGCCAGAACAACCAGGCCAAACCAGAACTGCGGGTAGTGGAGGATTCGGTAGAGCTTTGCCGAGAACGACTGCGAGCGCCGCCGCGCCGCTGGCGTGTCGAAGTGTCTGTCAGGTTCCAGGCTGGATCGATTATCGCGCACGGCGGGCGCTTCGGATACCGCGGGTCGCTCGGTCTGTGCCGCTTGATCCTCATGAGTCACCATAGACTCCTCCTGAGCAGCCAACCTGTCTCGGTTACGCACCAGAGACTTCAGCCGCCTCGCTCTTGATTGCGAAATGATCTATTGATTGTGGATCGCACATAGAATAGAGCCGTGTGGGAGGTTTCGCCCGCGTTCGGGGCGAAACCTCCCACAGCGCGCATATGGATGCGCCATCACACTTTCTTCAGATCCTCCTGGAACTGTTTGTACCCGGCTTCCATCTGCTGTTGCACCTGTTGTGTGGCCTGCTCGGCGTTGAGCTTGCCCGACCGGATATCGGAGGCAGCGCCGTTGACATATTTCTCCATGTCGGATTCGTAGCCGAAGCCTTCGCCGTAGTAGATTGTGTTCTCCAGCGTGGGGTACTTCGCTAGCTTCAAGAACCCATTCTTGTTATTCTCGTCGGTGTAAATCGTCAGGTCATCCTTGAGCGCGACCAGGGCGGATATTTTCCCACCGTAGATCTTGGCCCATTCGTGCTGACCCTCCTTGGTCATCATCATCTTCAAGAATGCGTTGGCCACATCCTTGTTTTTGCCCTGCGAAAAGCCGGCGAAACCCCAGCCGCCTTCGCCGCCCATCTTCGGGAATTCACCGGGCTTGACCGGCGGTGTCACGGCCAGGTCGAAGTTGTAGCCCAGCTTCTTGCCTTCGATCCATGGCGTACCGTTGCCCTTGGCCAGCGCGACCTTTCCCGCTAGTGCCGCGTCGACATGGTTCTGATCGAGCTCAGTCTCGATGCCCATCTTGACTGGAGTTTCAGCGTGCAGTTGGTAGGCCTTGATGCCCGCGTCGGTCGTAAAGTTGAACTTCTTGGCGTCGTTGTCCCACCAATTGACTCCCAGGCTATGCATGATGCCCAGAAGCGTGCAGGAGTCCCAGCCCTTGCTGCTGATGCCCCAGCGCGTGACATTGCCCGCGTCGTCCTTGGTTTGCAGCGCCTTGGCCAGCTGCCACATGTCCTCGTAGCTATCGAACTGGTCTTTGCCATTGGTGGGTGGATATTTGTCCTTGAGACCAGCCTTCTCGACATCGTCGACCGGGACGTTGACAACCCAGCCGACGGTGCCGGTCTCGGTTGGCACGCCCCAGAACTTGCCGTCGTGCGAGTAGCATTGGATGGAGTCGGGGAAAAAGGCCTTCACTGGATCAATGCCCTGCTCCTGGTAAAACGGCGTGAGATCCGTGACCGCGTTTCGCATCCAGAGCGGCACCAGCACCTTGCCCATGATACAGGCAGCATCGGGGGCCGTGCCCGCGGCCATTGCCGTAATGACCTTGGTCTCGATCGGCCACTCTTGGGGCTGAACCGAGAGCTTGGCGCCGGTTTGCTTTTCGAAGAGTGCGGCAAGGCGCTTGTATGTTTCCACATGGGGATCATACTGTAGCCCCCACAGCACGCCCTCTTTGCCTGCCAGCCCAGCGGCTACGACTGCTGCCGTTGGCGCTGGCGGCGCCTCGGCGGCCGCGGTCGGCGCAGCTGGCGCTGCGGCTGCGGTTGGCGCGCTGCTCACCGGCGGCGCCGCTGCGGTTGGCTCGCTGCTCACCGGCGGTGCCGCTTGGCCACCGCAGGCAGCCAGGATGCCAGCTCCCAGCGCGCCGACCGCAGCTTTCAGGAACGTCCGTCTGCTTTGACCTTCCGTGTTCATGGTTCCTGTTCCTTTCTAAACATCTACCAGCTCTGACCCACAAGCTTGGGCCGGCGAAATGCACCCTAGATCAGACTAAGCGTGATTTTAGGTGGTTCGAACATACTTGCAGAGGCTATGTATGTTCGGTTTTTGTCAGGCTGCGTCCAGTAGATATTGGCAGCAGCATCGCTGGTTTCGCTGCGCCAGAAGGCCTTCGTCGCCTCACACCAGCGCGGGGTGTGACCAAGTCTCAAGCCCACTTGAAATGAGCAAGGCTACGCAGAGGCTTCTACATGATGCCAAGATGCCAAGATTGCTTGGCACAATGACAGATTGTGCCACTGGCGGGTTATGGCAAGAACTGTCTACTGATAACTGTTAACAATTTCTTGCGTAGATAATAATTGAATACTGGCTACGTGTCAAGTCCCTGCTTTCGAGTCATATGGCGGTCACAATGTCAGCCTTGAATGAGGGGTTGACAACACATTCGTTTTCAAGTATAGTCCAGCTATCATCGATTTGTTAACAGTTAGCAATCCGCAGATTTCTATGGATAAAGAGCAAGTAGCCAGCACTATACCGGTCTCGCTTCATCCGCCTCCCAAACGGAATCTGGCCGATGCTGTTACTGAACGCCTTCGCGATGCTATTCTCGACGGGAAATTTAAGCCTGGCCAACTGCTCCGTGAGGAGCAGTTGGCCACGATGCTCGATCTCAGCCGCGGTCCGGTGCGTGAGGCATTGATCCGGCTTGAGCGCGAGGGCTTGGTACAGGTGCGGCGTCACCGTGGCGCTATCGTCGCGCAGCTTTCCCGTACTGATGTCGAGGAGGTATACGGTTTGCGCCTCGCACTAGAGCGTCTCGCCGTCCAGAACGCGATCCACCACGCTACCGAGGACGACTTCGCTGCCATGGAACAGGTGATTGCCGCCTTCGATACGGCGCTCGCACATAATCCATCCGAGCATGAGATTGCCAGGCTCGATCTCCAATTCCACGATATCATCTACCGTGCTGCCAGGCATCAGCGGCTGTATGATTGCTGGACTAACCTGCGGTCGCAGATCTATATCTTCCTGCTCTCCCGCAATATCGCGAACCCGGACTTTCGTAAGATTACCCTCAAAGGCCATACTGACATCCTGGACGTTCTACGTGCGCGCGACGAGGCGCGCGCCATTCAGGCCATCGAAGAGCATCTGCGTGCAGCCTATGAGCGTATTATTGTGGAATATCACCAGACGACCGATGAGTAGTGCAAGCTCGACAGCATGAAAGCATTTCATGGTCGTGGCCTTGGTATACGTACGCTATCCTGGCTTTCAGACGCCCAGACCCGCCTTCAAACCCGCGCACATCGATCGCCTCCTGGCCGAAGCCACCATCCGATTTCCCCGATCATTACAACCATCCGACCGCACTTCAGCCGCTACAGCGCAACATGTGACTTAAGCGCCCAAGAACAGTTGCAGCTGCTCAGCCAGCACCCGCTGTGTCCCATAGTGCGTGGCAAGCGTCCGGCACACGGCCTGCCACTCCAGCTCGCTGGCCGGTGCCAATTCCCGACCCACACCCACATCTTTGAAGCCGCTAGAGCACGTGACACAGACCACCGGCCCGTCGAAGCGCCGCCCGGCCGCTGCCAGCTGTCGCAGCCCTGCCAGGCTGATTGCCCCCGATGCTTCCTGCCACATTCCTCGCCCCGCCAGCGCGGCCTGCGCCGCCTGCGTCTCGTCATCCAGCAGCGCCACGGCAACGCCGCTGCTTTGGCGCAGCGCAAGCATGCCCAGCGTACTGGACACATTCGATCCGATGGCGTACGCGATGGTCGGCCCCTCCTCGATCTCGACGTGATCCTGCCGGGTCTCGAATGCCTGGAAGTGTGCCGCGCGCGTGGAAGGCTCACAGGCCACCATCACGGGTGTGGTCGGAGCCACGCCTAGCTCGCGAAGCTCGCGGAAGCCTTTCCACACCCCAAACAGCAATTGTGCGTTGGAGGTGGGGATAAACACGGCGGCAGGCACTCGTCCACCGAGCTGGGCGAAGACCTCGTAGGCTAGCGTCTTGTAGCCTTCGCAGCCCCAGGAGTGATGGGCGAAATGGTAGCCGAGCCGCTCGACGATCTGGCGGATCACGGTTTGGCTTCCTGCCTCTGGCACAGCCAGCACAGCGGCTCCATAGGCCTGCACAAAGCTCTGCACGGCGGGGGGTGTGTCGGGACTGACCAGCACGATACAGGGAAGTCCTGCGCGCGCTGCATACGCGGCAGCTGAGGCGCCGTGGTTGCCTGATGAAGAGAGAACCACCCCGGACGCCCGCGTAGCCACGGCGACGGAAATGCTGCAGAGATTGAAGCGGTCTTTGTGACTCCAGGTCGGGTTGCGGCTCTCGTCCTTAATGAACAGCTCGCCGTTCAGGCCGGCCCAGGCGGCGAGTTCAGGAGCGGGGACGAGCGCTGTGCCGCCCTCGGCCATGGCCAACCCTGGTGCGAGCGGCGGCAGGAGCGGTGCCCAGCGTTCCAGGCCGGGAAGCGGCGGCTGGGCGAAGAGCTGAGGGTCGACACGATCATAGGCGTAGGTGACCTCAACAGGATAGGACGTTCCGCTTGCGGTCGCATGTTGGGGTATGGGCGGCCAGAGGGGCAACGTCGTAGCAAGATCGCCGAGCAAGCGATGACCGGTTGCGAGCGAAACATCATTTTCCAGCGTGTGATCCATAGTTCCTCCCCGCGGCCCCATTCGGGGCAGCTCTGTACACGACTGCATGGAGTGGTCGCCTATCAGCTACCTTCGCTGGCATACTGTGCCAGACACATCCTCGAGGTATTCTGATGCGCTATTGACCATGCGACTGATGGCCCTTAACGAGCGTGGCAATATCTTTAGAAGTGGCGGTGAACGCTGTGCCGTGCTGTGGTGGAGCGAAGCCCGATCTCGATGACTGAGTTGAGGAATTGGTGAACCGGTAAGCCTGCAATCTTGCCGGCCAGATCCCACAAGGCCATGTCGATGCCACTGATGGCGCTCATGGTCACCGGGCTGCCTTTGTAGCCCAGCTTACTTCTTCCAGCGCTCCCATGCGCCGAGGCCATCGTAGGCCGCGTACTTATAGGCATCAGAAAGCGTTGGGTAGTTGTACACTGCCATGATAAACGCATCGATCGTGTCACCATCGAAGATCGCGTGCGCTCCAATATGCACCAGCTCCGACGATAGCTCGCCAATGTGGTGGACGCCGAGCAGCTTCTTGTCGGCCGGCGAAAAGATCAGCTTCAGCATCCCATGTGTTTCGCCGATGATCTGCCCACGTGGGTTGCGTGCGTACTCCGCCCGCCCGACCAGGTACGGGATCGCTTTGGCGACGCACTCCTCCTCGGTCAGACCGACCATGGCGATCTCTGGAATGGTGTAGATCGCGTACGGCAGCACTGGCGACAGCTGTTCCTTGTAGTGCAAATTGAAGGCGTGTACCACCGCAACGCGCGCCTGCTCCATGCCGGTCGAGGCGAGCGCCGGGAAGCCAATCACATCGCCGGCGGCGTAGATACTCGGCACGTTGGTCTGGTAGTGCTCGTTGACGCGGATCAGCCCGCGCGCACCAAGTGTCACCCCCAGCGTGTCGAGCCCGAGTCCCTGAATATTGCTCTGGCGGCCCGACGCGAACAGCGCGATATCGCACTCCATGCGGCCACTGTGCTGCAGCTGCAGATGGACGTGGTCGGTACGAATCTCGACGCTCGTCACCTGATCGCCGAACACAAATCGCAGCCCGAGCGGCTCCAGCTGCGCCTGGAGCCGCTGGGCAATCTCGTGGTCGATCGCTGGCAGCAAACGGTCGCGCGCCTCGATCAATGTCACCTGAACGCCAAGCGCGGTGAACACCGAGGCGTACTCGGATCCAATCACGCCGCCGCCGACCACCGCCATGGTCTGGGGGATGAATGGCATCTGGAGGATCGAGTCGGAGTCGTAGACCCGTACGCTGTCGAAGGGTATCGCCGGCGGATGGTAGGGCGACGAGCCGGTGGCGATCAGGATGAACTCCGCACTTAGGTCGCGCGTCTCGCCCGTAGCCGTGTGCACGCGAACTGTGTGCGGGTCGACGATCGTGCCGGTGCCCCAGACGATTTCGATCCTATGGCGCTCCAGGTTTTGGCGGATGGTCTCGCGCTGTTGCTTGACCACCAGCTGCTCGCGGTGCATGAAGTCCTTGACCGTCAGCCCCTCGCGCAGCGAGTAGTCGATCCCGTAGAGGCCGCGCTGGCGCAGCCCCGAGAAGTAGAGCGCGGTCTCGCGGAGCGTTTTGGAGGGCACGGTTCCGGTGTTGATCGCCGCGCCGCCGACGTATGGCGCGCGCTCAACGATCGCGACGCGCTTGCCGTAGTAGGCGGCCTGCGCCGCGCCCTTCTCGCCGGACGGGCCGGCGCCGAGAACAACGAGATCGTAATCGGGCATCGTGTTCCTCGTGATGATGGGCTCGGATACGGCGCGAGGATGCGGTCTCGTTTCCGAGCGATGGTTGTGGGCACCGCAAGGATTTTCACAACATCGTTTTATTGGCGTTCAAGCCAGCGGGAGTTGGATGGCCTGATTCAACTCGGCAGAGCGGTAGACGGCCTCGATCACCTCCTGTGTGTCGCGGGCGACGCGCGGGCTCGCGGGGCCTTCAATCGGACGCTGGTTGAGCAGGCAGTCGACAAAGTAGCGCTGCTCCGAGCCCCCCGACCCATGGCCACCCCGATCACTCGCTGGGGCACGCCAACCGCGGAGGTTCGTCGATTGCGGCCCCTGGACGGGCAGAGTCGACAAATCGATTGGCTCCCAATCGTTCGGAAGCGCGGAATCGGCCGTGCTGTAGAGCTCGGTCACGCGTGGGCCGCTGATTACGGTCCCGTGCGTGCCATGGTACGATGTGCGCACCGGCGCCGGTCCCATCTGGCCCCACTTGGAGTCGATGATGCCCAATGCACCATTAGCGAAGCGGAGAATCGCAACGGCATTATCCTCGACGTCGGCGGGGAGATAGTCGCGGTGCCCGATCTGCGCGGTGAATGCGCTGACTTCGGTTATCGGGCCGAAGTAGTCGAGGAAGTTATCTACCAGATAGCAGGCTTCATCCACGAAGGTGCCACCACCGTTGCGCTCCTTATCAAACAGCCACTCATAGAAGTAGCGGGAGCAGCCGAACTCGATCGGCCCTCCATGACCTGTGACCCCACGCGCCAGGTATAGCCGCCCGATCGCTCCCTGAACGAGCAGCCGTTTGATCGGCTCATACAAGGGATCGAACGCGGAATGATAGGCAACCATCAGCGTGATTCCTGACGATTCGACCGCGCGAAGGATTCGGTCAGCCTGGGCCAGGGTGGCGGCCATGGGCTTGTCCTGGTAGACGTGGACACCGGACTGTGCCGCAGCCTCGGCGATCTCGGCCTTGCTAGCGTTGTCGCTGCACACGAGGATGGCGTCGATCTCCTCACGGTCCAGCAGCGTCGTATAGTCTTCATATGTGCGTTGGAGTCCCCACTGCTTCGTCGCACGCTCGCGTAGTTCAGGATAGGAGTCGGCGCCGGCCACCATCTCAACCTCCGACAGCGCGGCCAGGCCATCACCCATCCTCCATACGTGGTCGCTGGTCATGCCGACCACGCCGAATCGGATCTTGTGTGTGTTCGCTGGCATTATTCCTCCTGTATGCCATGACAACCGTACCGTCGACGATATATCTCGCGTGTAAGCATCTTCGGCGATTAACAAACCTACAATTTCCTGCTCGTGCTGATTGCACGCCGGCCACGCGCGAGCGCATCGATACTGGCATCCGGGCGCGTGAGTGTGATTGCCGCCGCGAGTACGTCGATCACGGCGAGCTGCGCGACGCGCCCCAACAGATCATGGCCGCCGACCGTGGCTGGACGCGCTGCGGCCAGCAGCGTGATATGCGCCACACGCGTGATCGGCGAGCGGGCGTAGCGGGTGATGCACAGGCATGTAGCGCCGGCGTCACGAGCGGCCTGGAGCGCCTCGATCGTATCACGTGTGCTTCCCGAGAGCGAGATCGCTAGAGCCATATCGCCTTTTCGAAGCTGAACTGCGGACATCATCTGCAGATGCGGATCTGTCAGCGCGATGATCGGCAGGCCGATCTGCATCAGCATGAAGTACGCATCGTGCGCTACCACCGCCGATCCGCCGACACCATACGCCTCGATACGAGCGGCGGTGGTCAGTGCGTCCACCGCCTGCCCGAGCGCCCCATCATCTAAAACCTGCACCGTGTCATTCAAGCTCTCAATATTCGCCTGGATGATCTTGCGCTTGATCGCCGTCAGACCCACTTCCAACATCAAGTCGCTTGGGACCGGTGGCGCGCCATCGCGTCGATCCATCGTGAGCGTGATCTTCAGCGCTGCATAACCAGAATAGCCAAGCCGCTGCGCGAAGCGAATAACTGTCGCCTCTGACGTATCCGTTCGATCAGCTAGCTCGGTGACAGACAGATAGATAATCTCCTCGGGGTTAGCGAGGATGTAATCAGCAATCTTGCGCTCGGATTCACGCAGGCTTGGTACCAGCGTCCCCAGGCGCGCAAGCACGCCGGAGGGGCTTGCGCGCGCGGGCGTAGCTGTTGTCGAATCGTTCATGAAGGAAATCTCCACCAAAAGAGTTAGTTGACAAGAAAAGCTTCATCGTGATACTATATTAATATCTGTCGTAGCCAAAGTCAAGGGGGCATACCTATGGCTGGTGCACCGCTCAAAGCAGGCATGCTCGGGGTCGGCACGATCGCGGTTGCCTCGTACGGGTTTCTGCCGGGTCTGAAGGAGATGCAGGACGAGGTGAAGGTCGTCGCGGTGGCCGACCCGGCGATCGATCGAGCTCGGGAGGTGGCGACCGAGTATGGCATCCCCGAGGTCTACGCAACCCTCGACGAGATGCTGGAACGCTCCAACATCGATCTGGTAATCAACCTGACGCCCATTCCGCTCCACAGTACAACGTCGCTGAAGATCTTGCAGGCCGGCAAGCACATGATCATCGAAAAGCCGATCGCCGCGACGATGGAGGAGGCCGACGCATTGATCGAGCTGGCCAACGCCAAAGGTCTCAAGTATGTCGTCGCACCGCCGAATATGTTGCAGCCGAGCCGTATAGAGGCGAAGCGGCTCGTGCAGGCCGGCACGATCGGCCAGCCGTGCTTCGCGCGTGTGCGTAGCTCCCACGGCGGCCCGGCCGCCTTTGCGTGGCCGCTCGATCCAACCTGGTTCTACCAGGAGGGCTCGGGTCCGCTGCTCGACATGGGGGTGTATGGCATCCACGAGATCACTGGCATCCTCGGGCCGGCCAAGCGTGTCGTAGCTTTCTCCGGCATCACCGAGAAGGTCCGGACGGTGCGCGGCGGGCCGTTCAAAGGCAAACAGATCGACGTGACCACCGACGACAATACCCTGCTCATGCTGGATTTCGGGAACTCGGCCTACGCCGTCGTCGACGGCACATTTAACGTCAACGCCTCGAAAAGCCCCAAGATCGAGATCTTCGGCCGTGCCGGCACGATTAACATCTGGGATCATCTGCAAGATCCATCCGCGCCCGCGCTTGAGATATTCCGCCTGGATGCGGCGCCGGGCATCGATGGCTGGATCACGCCGCGCGGGCTTGCGAGCGGCTCGGACAGTCAGCTTCAGCGCTACCGGCGTGCGATCCTGGTCAAGCACCTGGTGGAGTGCATCAACGAGGACAAGCATCCCATCCTCAGCGCCGAGCACGCCCGGCACGCCCTGGAGATCATGATTAAGGCGATCGAATCGGCGCGCTCAGGCCGGGCGCTGGAGTTACAGACGACCTTCTGATCAGTGCGGCGAATCTGCTGCAGGAGCGCTTCTATGAACGAGATGGGTATCGCGGGCTGGCTGTTTCACCGCTCGGTTCTACACGACCAGACAATGAAGCAGCTCGACATGCCCGGTGTCTGCAAATCGCTCGGGGTTGAGACGATCGAGCTGGTATCATCCTTCTTCCCGAGCCAGGATACGAAGTATTTGAACCAGCTGCGGGCCGCGCTTCACGAGCACGGCGTGCGCGTCCGCAGTATCGCGGTCGACATGGGCGACATCGCAAATCGCGACGAGGCCATCCGCCGCACCGATATTGAGGGGCTCAAGCAGTGGTTCTATGTCGCGCGCGCGATCGGCTCCGAGGCCATCCGCGTCAACAGCGGCGCGGCCAGCCCAACCGATCATCTAGCCATCGAGCGCATCTGCGACGGCTACCGCGAGCTTGCGGCGGAGGCGGCTCACGCGGAGATCTACCTGCTGATCGAGAATCATGGCGGCGCCTCGGCCGACCCGAAGAACATCCAGACGTTTCTCGACCGCGTGGACTCGCCCTGGTTCAGGGCCTGCCCCGATACAGGCAACTTTATCGATGGAACTTGGGAGGAAGGCATGCGGATCATGGCACCGCGCGCCTACTCCTGCCATGTCAAGGTATTTAGCTACAGCCCCGACGGTGTGCAGAGCTGGACCGGGCGTGACGGTCAGTCCCATTCGTACAACCTGAAGCAGTCGCTGCAGATTCTGAAGGATGCCAGCTACGCCGGGCCGCTGTTCATCGAGGCCGGCGCCTCGGCCACCGAAGAAGACAGCGCCCGCGATGCTATTCGCTACGTGCGTGACCTGTGGGCGACACTCTAGCGCATTTCCAAGCAAGGTATTAGGTCTTGGGTGTTGGGTGTTGGGCTTCGCAACGCCGCAGCCCCAATACCCAACACCCAAGACCCGCGCTGAAAGCGCTCTAGCGCAATTTGAAGCAGGGGACGTGGCTGGCCTCCGAACACAAGCCCCTATCCCCAGCTGCAACGCGGTAACATACCAGGAGTAGCGACCGATGAAGGCAGCGCGTTTATATGGCGTCCGCGACTTGCGCGTGGAGGAGGTTTTTGATCCCACGCCAGGACCCGGCGAGGCGCTGATCCAGATTCACGCTTGCGGAGTCTGCCCAAGTGATCTACGCGCCTACCTCGCGCCACGGGCAGGCAGCAGTGGGATGAGCATGCCACGCACGCCTGGGCACGAGTGGGCTGGCGTGGTCGTCGCGCTTGGCCAGCCCGCCGCCAGCGGCATCCGCGATGGCGCGCCGCCAGCGATCGCAATCGGCCAGCGGGTGGTAGCCGACTGGCGGCATGTGTGTGGCACGTGCTTTCAGTGTCGCCGTGGGGTTTTCAACTATTGCGAAAACCTCCAGCAGGGCGTACGCGGCGGCTTCGCGGGCTACGGCATCGCGCCGCTCACGCAGCTGCGGGTGATACCGGACAACGTTTCTTTTGAGGAGGCTTCCTTTTCCGAGCCGCTCGCCTGCGTGATCCAGGCCCATGGCTACACCGAGATCAATCTCGGCGATGACGTGGTGATCGTCGGGGCGGGCCCGATCGGCCTGTTGCACCTACAGATCGCGCGTAACCGCGGCGCGCGGGTGATCGTGAGCGATCCGATCGTGGCACGCCTGGAGAAGGCGCGCGAGCTGGGCGCTCACGATGCGATCGATGCATCCGCGATGGATGCGGTAGCGCGGGTGAAGGAGCTGACCGAGGGACGTGGCGCAAATGCCGTCATCGTCGCTGTCGGCGGCGCGCAGCCGATTCACCAAGGTCTCGAGATGGCCGCGATCAACGGGTGGGTCAATGCGTTCGCTGGCACCTACCCGCCAGCAGAGATGCCCGTGGATCCAAATCTGATCCACTATCGCCAGATCCGCTTTACCGGCAGCCATGACTTCACCCCGCACCACTTCACGACGGCGCTAAAGCTCATCCAGTATGGCATCGTGCGCGTCGCGCCGCTGATTAGCCATCGTTTCTCGCTCGATGAGGTGCGCGAGGCCTTCGAGACAACAGCGAACCGGAGTGGACTGAAGTCCATGGTGCAGATCGCGAGCTGAGGGGTTGGGGATTGGGGCATAAAGGCTAGCGAGAGTACGATACCCAACACCCAACATCCGCCACCTTCGAGGACGCCAATGGTCTTAGCGCCCTATGTCATGGGTATCGACCTGGGCACCACGACGTGCCGTTGTGCGATCTTCGACTTGCGTGGAACCGAGATCGCTAGCGCGTACTGTGAGATACCGGTACGCTACCCACGCCCGCTATGGGCCGAGGTCGACCCAGAGACGTGGTGGTTGAGCACCGCCGAGGTGGTGCGCGAGGCACTCGATCGAAGCAGCATCGTGCCAGACCAGATCGCCGGGGTGGGGCTATCAGGCCTGATGCACGCGCCGGTCCTGCTCGACGCCGACGGGCAGCCGCTCGTACCAGCGATGCTCTGGATGGATCAGCGCTGCGCCCCGCAGTGCGAGGCTATGAGCCGCGAGCAGCTGTCTCTTAGCGCCCGCAAGATGACCGAGCCCTTCAGCCCAACCCACACCGCCCCGAAGCTGCGCTGGCTCGCGGATACGCAGCCGGAGGTGCTCGCACGCGCGCGCGAGCTCCTGCTACCGAAAGACTTCGTGCGCTACCGCCTGACGGGCGCGATCTGCACCGATTTCACCGACGCAAGTGGCACGGGTCTGTTCGATCACGAACGCGGCGAATGGGATTGGGAGGCGGTCCAGCTGGCGCGTATACCGCCAGATATCCTTCCTCCGGTTCGGCCGAGCTGGGCGCCCGGCGGCCACGTAACCCTGGAGGCGGCTCGCGCAACAGGGCTGGCGCCTGGGACAGTAGTGGCGGTTGGTGGCGGCGATACATCCTGTACCCTCACAGGTGTGGGCGCGCTAGCGACAGGCGAAGTCTGTGTCTACCTCGGCACTGCAGCATGGATCGCGCTGGTGGACGGGGTCGCGCAAGCGGGGCGGCCCAGCATCGGCAGCTTTGGTGCTACCGCAACGACGGGGGCGGCATTGCGCTGGGTACGCGATTTGCTCGCGGGTGCGGGCGGCGCCCGCGGATCAGACTCGTACGATATGCTGACGCAGCAGGCTGCGGACGTGCCGGCTGGCGCCGAGGGGCTGTTCTTCCTGCCACACCTGATGGGCGAGCGCGGGCCGCAGGCCGACCCGTTGGCCCGCGGCGCGCTGATCGGGCTCACCCTGCGCCACAGCCGGCCTCAGATGGTGCGGGCCATCCTGGAAGGCACCGTGTTTCACCTGCGCCGGCTGCTCGAAGCGCAAGCGTCGGCACATTGGTCGGCGATCAAAGCGACCGCCGGCGTGGCCTGCGGCGGCGCAGCCCGAAGCCAGCTCTGGATGCAGCTGCTGGCCGACAGCACCGGCATGGCCGTGCGCGTGCCGGCGGTGGTCGAGGCAGGTGTGCTGGGGGCGGCCATCCTCGGCGGCGTGGCAGCGGGCATCCTGACGCGCGACACCGCGAGCTCGCAGATGGCGCATGTCGGACCGACCTACACGCCGAACCCCGTGCTCGCCCCGCGTTACAATGCCCTTTACGCCCGCTACTGTCAGCTTGACGATATGCTCGCACCCTGGTTCCGCGAGAGTGGGCTGGACCAGGAGTAGCGCGAGTTCTGACAAAAGGAGCATGAGATGCCTATCAGCGAACAAGCGGATCGGGACGCGCCGGCTACGAACGCAGGCTCGGCCTGGGTGAAACGGCGCATGCACCATATCTTCGCACCCGACGGACGGGCAGTTGTTGTCGCGATGGATGGCGCACGTGACGGTCCGGCGCCTGGCCTAGAGCGGCCCGCCGATGCCGTCGCCAGAGTCGTGGCGGGCGGCGTGGACGCGATCATGACTACCTTCGGCATGGCCCGCGCGATCGCCGACACGCTCGGCGGCACAGGGCTGATCCTCGCGCTGGACAGCGAGGGGCCAATCGCCGACTATGGCGTCGAGCAGGCGCTACGGCTTGGCGCCGACGCCGTGGAGCTCAAAGTCTTCCCTGGCAATCCAAAGGAGACCAAGCTCGCCGACCTGCGCCGGCTGGCGGCCCGCTGCACCGAATGGGGCATGCCGCTCCTGGCCGAGCCGATTCCTGTGTCGTTTCAGGAGACCGACGCTCACACCGTCGAGAATGTCGCGAAAGCCGCGCGGATCGGGGCCGAGGCAGGCGCCGACTTCGTTAAGGTTCACTACATCGGCCCAGTGCCAACCTACCGCCAGGTAACTGCGAGCTGCTACGTGCCGGTGCTTGTCCTGGGCGGCCCGGCCAAGAACGACCCGCGTGATGCGCTGCAGATGGCAGCCGACGCGATCCAGGCGGGCGCCCGCGGTATCGTCTTCGGCCGTAACATCGTCTCGCACCCACGCCCAGATCGCATGGCCGCCGCGCTTGGCGAAATTATCCATGGCGGGGCAACTGTGGATACCGGGGTGCGGTCGCTCAATCCGCCCCGCTAGCTGAGTGCGCAGGCCCTGCAAGCGGCGCATCGAACTCGGTGTCGAGCGAAGGAGGAAAAGCCATGAAGGCAGCACTGTTTTACGGCGGGATCGACATTCGTGTGGAGGAGTTGCCCACGCCAGAGCCTGGGCCGGGCGAGGTTCTGATTCGCGTGCGGTCAGCCGGGATCTGCGGGAGCGACCTACACACATATCGGGGTGCCAATCCCTGGCGCATGTCCGCGGACACTTCCTCCAGGGGCCGCCAGGATGGGCACGAACTGGCCGGCGAGGTGACGGCGATCGGCCCCGGCGTGAGCGGGCTCAGCGTTGGTCAGCGAGTGGGCATCGAGCCGGAACACCTGATCGGCTGCGGCGAATGCGTCTACTGTAGGCGCGGCGATACGCACATCTGCCAGCAGCGGGGCCAGCGGCACGGCGAGCGCCACGGCAGCCACGGCTTCTCACAGTATGACGTGTGTCTGGCACACAACGTCCACCCGCTTCCGGACAATGTCTCGACCGACGCCGCCGCGATTCTCGACTGCTACGCTTGCGGGGTGCATGCAATACATCGTGTCCCGATTTTGCCGTATATGAACGTGGTCATTCTTGGCACCGGCGCCGTCGGCATGACACTCGGCCAGGTGGTGCGGGCGCGCGGCGCGCGGCGCGTGATTATGGTCGGCACACGGAACGAGCCGCTCATACTCGCCCGCCGCGCGGGAGCCGCTGATGAAGGCGTAGCCAACAGCGGGACCGACCCAGTGGAGGCGGTGCTGGAACGTACTGGTGGCGAAGGCGCCGATGTAGTCTTTGAGACCGTCGGCGGCAACGCTCCGACTCTGGCGCAGGCCATCGGCATGGCGCGGCCCGGCGGCGTCATCTGCATCCTCGGCATCTTCACCACCGATCCCGAGCTCGACACGCGCGTAGCATACCGTAAGGAGGTGACGATCACCTGGTGCAACAGCTACTCGAGCTGGAATGGCATCTCGGAGTACGCGATCGCCCTCGATCTGCTCACGTCGGGCCGCGTGGCATCCGAACCGCTGATCACACACCACTACCCGCTCGACCAGATCGGCGAGGCGTTCATCGCTGCGGCGGACAAGAAAACCTCGAAGGCGGTCAAGGTGCTGGTGCATCCCAATGTTGGATGAGATTCACTTTGCGCTAGACCCGCCGTACGACGTGCAGCAGGTATTCCTTGGGATTGAGCGGGTTGTGGTCTGTTCGTGGCCGGGTCGGGATCGTGCCGCGGACCGGTTCGTAGTGGTCGAAGGCGGATTCCATCACGCCCTCGCCGCGAGTCAGCGCCGGCAGCTGTTGCTGTAGCTCGTGCACCCGAGCCGCCGGAATCGCACCCTCCAGCAAGCACGACGAACCCCGCACGACCGATGTCTGCGGAACGGCACGGAGCTGTGCCAGGACA